>Ga0137418_10006571_pt1 | contig 10698 bp, 10 predicted proteins | sample CZODoug3_1_2_16f_FD_122242 | JGI IMG/M metagenome (GOLD analysis project Ga0137418, IMG submission 122242) | Vadose zone soil fungal communities from Angelo Coast Range Reserve, California, USA - CZODoug3_1_2_16fungal (Hybrid Assembly) | ecosystem: Environmental > Terrestrial > Soil > Vadose... | reverse complement strand
TGTTCGGATTCCTGCTGCCCGTCCCTTGGATCGGCGCGCGTGCCGACCGGCTAGCCATCCTCGCCCTGTCGCTATACGCGTTGCTGCCGCTCATCCGCAACACCTACGCCGGGATCAAGGGCGTTGATCACTCGGTCGTCGAGGCCGGCCGCGGCATGGGCATGACCGATCGCCAGCTTCTGTTTCAGGTCGAACTACCATTGGCGCTCGGAGTGATCATCGCCGGTGTGCGCGTGGCAACGGTCATCTCGGTGGGTCTTGCGACGATCGCCGCTGCGATAGGAGCGGGGGGATTGGGGGAATACATTTTTCGCGGACTCGCGATGGTCAATAACCAGTTGATCCTCGCGGGTGCGATACCAGCGGCGGCGCTCGCCTTGCTGGCCGATGTCAGCCTGGGATGGCTGGAGAGGCGACTGAGTCCCAGCTAGAACTACACTGCAAATGCGACTCTCGTGTACCAGCCCCAATGACCCGCCGCCTCCAGTTTCTTTTGATCTCGACCCTCTTCCTCTTAGATTGCGGTCCCTCGCGCGAGAACCGGATCGTCGTCGGCTCAAAAAACTTCACCGAACAAGCCGTTCTCGGAGAGATCTTCGCCCAGCAACTTGAGGCAAAAACAAACCTGCACGTTGAGCGTCGCTTCTATCTCGCCGGATCGTTCATTTGTCAGCAGGCGATTCTGGCGGGACGCATCGATGTGTACCCTGAGTACACCGGTACTGCCCTCACCGCGATCCTCAAGGAAAAAACTGTGGGCACGCGGCAAGAGGTCTACCAGCGGGTGAAATCCGAATACGAGAAGCGCTTTGACCTTACGCTGATTCCCCCTCTGGGTTTCAACAACACTTTCGCCATCGAAATCCGCGGCGAAGACGCACGGCGTTTAAACCTGAAAACCATCTCGCAGGCCGCCCCTTATGCTCCACAGTGGCGTCCCGGCTTCGGCTACGAGTTCATGGAGCGGCCCGACGGATACAAAGGCCTGGCCGCCACCTATGGCCTGAGCTTCGCCGAGCCACCGCGCATCATGGATCTCGGCCTGCTCAACCGCGCACTCAAAGACAAGCAAGTCGATCTCATTGCCGGCAATACCACCGATGGACTAATCCCGGTTTTCGACTTCTTTGTGCTTCAGGATGACCGCAACTACTTCCCTCCCTACGAGGCTGTCCCGGTGATTCGCCAACAGGCTCTGAATCTACATCCGGAGGTGGGACGCGCCCTCGCCGAACTGTCAGGTCAAATCTCCAACAAGGATATGCAGCAACTGAACCATGCCGTCGACGGTGAGCATCGAGACATCAAGCAGGTAGTGCAGGAATTTCTGCAGAAGAGAACCAAGGCGATACCCGCGCAAAAGTAACGCCCTCGTCTCGCCGGCTGTCGTGCGGGCGTCCTCGCCCACACCAAACACCAGCCTCAACGTCTACAATGTCCCATTCATGCCGAACCGCGACATCGACGCGACCTGGAAATATCACAACGGCACCAAGCATTCGTACCTAAGTCTCCGGGTGCATCCGCATTTTCTCGACTGGGAGAACAAGCCACTTCTCTTCAAGATCTACCCGACCCTGGAAGTCACGCGCCTTCCTAAAGACTTCCAGCAAACCGGGGTGACAGCGCTCTCCGCCGTCTCCAACCCGGGCGTCGTCTCCCAGGAAGAAGTTTTGCCCAGCCTCGACGCGATCGCGCATTTGTTGTTCTTCTCGGCGGGCGTTACCAAAAGCAGGAAATTTCCCGGTGGGGAAACATTTTTTCGTGCTGCAGCCTGCACCGGCGCACTCTACGAAGTCGAGCTCTACCTGGTCTGCTGCGATCTTCCGGATCTTGCGGCCGGCGTCTACCACTTCGGCGCCGCGGAATTTGGTCTGCGCCAGCTACGCGCGGGTGACTACCGTCAAGTTTTGGTTGACGCCACGGCAGGCGATCCAGCGATAACACACGCGCCCCTGATCGTTATCTGCACGGGCACCTACTGGCGAAATGCATGGAAATACCGTTCACGAGCCTATCGCCACTTCGGCTGGGATAACGGGACCATTCTTGCGAACTTGCTGGCGGTCAGCGCTTCTCTCCGGCTTCCCTCCAGGCTTTTCGCGGGCTTCGTCGACCAGCAGGTTAACGCGCTGCTTGATATCGACCCCCTCAAGGAAGCGGCATTCTCGATTGCAGCCCTAGGACATAGCACGGCCGCACCATTGGCAAACCCGCCCTTCGGGCCACTCAAGCTGCCCCTGGTCTCTTATTCAAAGGACGAAGTGGATTATCCCGCGATGCGTCAGATGCAGGAGGCGTCGAACCTGGCGACGGCGGACGAGGTCGCCGCGTGGCGCGTTAGCAAAGTCATCTTCCCTCCCCGCGGGGCGAAGGGAAAGCTTATCGATTTGCAGCCACCCCCCGGTTCTACGCTCCCGGCCGACACGATCGAACAGGTCATCCAGCGTCGTGGTTCCACGCGGAAATTCGCCCGTGAATCCTTCTCGTTCGCAGAGCTTTCGACGATCCTTGATCGCGCAACCGGTGGCATCCCCGCTGACTTCCTTGCACCGTTCGGCAGCCAACTCAACGACATTTACCTCATCGTGAACAGTGTCCGGGATCTAGCTCCCGGCGCCTATTTCTTTCATCGTGAGCCGAAGCAGCTGGAACTCCTGAAAGAAGGCGACTTTCGGCAACCGGCCGGATATCTCGGACTCGAGCAGGACCTTCCTGCCGACGCGAGCGTGGACGTTTTCTTTCTCGCCGACCTTCACAAAATCATTGCCGCCTATGGCAACCGCGGCTACCGCGCCACCCAGCTGGAAGCTGGCATCCTGGGCGGCAAGCTTTACCTTGCCGCCTACACGCAAAAACTCGGTGCCTCCGGCCTCACCTTCTACGATGACGATGTTGTGAATTTCTTTTCTCCGCATGCCAAGGGGAAGAGTGCGATTTTCCTGGTTGCGCTGGGGCGAAGCGCTAAGAAGTAGCGCGTGTTGACTACCGAGTTCTGAGTACCGAGGGAAAAACCCAGCACGAAACCGAGCCCTGCGGACAATTTCCTCCCTACCCTGCCTGTTGCTTCATCACTGCAGTCGCAACTGCTGCTCTCTGACCAGCCCATTCTCTATCCTTCATGTCACGCAACCCGACATCCTGGTTGTCATGTCGCAAGAGGCCTTCACGCGCTTCGTTCCGGAACTGAAAGAAGGGCGGCACTCTGATCGTCGAACAAGACCTGGTGCGTGTTACCGACCTGCCACGCCAAACGAAGGGTTCCGGCGACCCGCCTGGCCGAAGAACTCGGCAACCGCATGGTGTTGAATTCGGTGATGGTTGGTTTCTTCACTGCGGTTACGCACCTGCTCGAACCCGAGGCTGTTCGCAAAGCGGTAGCCGACTCTGTCCCCGCAAGCTTTCGAGAACTCAAATCTAAAGGCCTTCGAAAAGGCCTACGAGTACGGAGTCAACTTTTTGTGTGAGAAGTTGAGATCGCAGGAGATTGAACAAGCGTTTACTCGCGAGAGTGATCCTGTATTCCTGCTGCGATCCGACCCGGCCTTGGCCCGCGAGGAGCTGAGTTTCCGGACCTCCCAGATATCCTTCTGCCAGCCGCCCACATCTCAAAGTGGGGGTACGTCGCGTGCCGTTCAACTTCCGAAACTTTCGCCCGCCAATGGGGTTTTGGACTGCAAACAAAAAAAGAAGTCAGGAACTCGGCGCTCGCCCCAAGTGAGCGGTATTGGACGCACTATCATAGAGCAGTGGAAGGAGCACATTCGTGAACAACAGGCTAGGATCGTGGACGCTGGCTTTGACGCTCGTGGCCGCATGCAGTAGCACATTCGTTGCCGCGCAGAGCGGTCGGGGCGGAGGTTACAGACATCAGGGCGCCAACCGGGCCGCGGCTTACTTGCGCTGGCTTGCTGAGCAACTCAACTTGACCGACAGCCAAAAGGCGAGCCTCCAACCCATTCTCGTGCAGGAGGGGCAGCAGATCAGGGCGACTCGCCAGGACTCTTCACTTTCCTCGGACCAGAAAATGAGCAAAGTGAAAGAAATCCACGAGAGCTTTCAGCCCCGAATCACCACAATTCTCACGCCCGAACAGCAGGAGAAGTACAAACAACTCGAAGCCGAAGCACGGGAGCGGCACCGGAGAACCAAAACGACCGCCCCCAACGCAACCCCGAAGGAGCCGACACCCCCAGATAACCAGGCAGACCACTAAGATCATTCATCCCTAGCCATGGCTACAATCGCGTAAGCCAAGCCGGTGCACGGAGGCGCCGGTGAATCCTACGACCTGCTTCCCAACCTAGTCCACCGCCCGCGCCGTCATCTCCTGCGACGGCTCCCCTCCGGCTACCTCCTGCGCGATGATTAGTTGCCGCGCCTCGCCGCGAAACACCGGTAATTTCCTGCCGAATGCAATGGCCCCCACGATACTGGCCACTCCTCCCGAAGCGACCGCGATGGGAGCGCCCACACGATCCGCGATTGCGCCACCCAGCAGGGCACCGAAAGGTGCCATGCCCATAAACATCATCGAATACACCGCCATCACGCGGCCGCGCAATGCATCCGGGACCATGGATTGGATCAGCGTGTTCGAACAGGCCATCTCCAGCATGATGCAGAAGCCCGCGGGAATGAGAAGGACCGCCGAGAGCCAGAAATAGCGCGAGAATGCAAACGCGATGAGGCTCACGCCGAAACCTCCGCAAGTGAGCGCCACCAGCCGTCCCAGGCCTCGCACTCCCGAACGAAGAGCCAGCGTCAGCGCGCCCAACAGTGCCCCCACGCCGGTGAATCCCATCAGGATTCCCAGTCCCTTCGCGCCCCCGTGAAGAATCCGGTCGGCAAACACCGGCATCAGCACCGTGTACGGCATCCCCACCAGGCTCACCAGCCCCAACAGCAAGAGCAGCGCCCGGATGGGGGCCGTCCGGCTCACCCACTGAAAGCCCTCGATGATGTCCGCCAAGGGCGAATCCGACTTCGAGCGCGGCACACACTCGATCCTCATCAGCAACAATCCGGCGATCACAGCGATGTAACTCACCCCATTCGCGAAGAAGCACCAGCCCTCGCCAATCTTCGCTACAAGAATCCCCGCCACCGCCGGCCCAATCACGCGCGCACCGTTGAACATCGAGGAGTTCAGCGCAATCGCGTTCATCAGATCTTCTCGTCCGACCATGTCCACGAGAAAGGACTGGCGGCCTGGAATATCGAACGCATTCACCACACCCAGCAGAGCGGCCAGCACGAAAATTTGCGGCACCGTGATTCGGTGCATCAGGGTGAGCGTCGCAAGAATGAGGGCCAGGATCATCGACGCCGTCTGGGTCGCAATGACAATCCGGTGCCGGTTGACGCGATCCGCCACCATGCCGCCAATGGGCGCCAACAAGAACACAGGGATCTGGCTGGCAAATCCCACCGCTCCCAGGCGCAATGATGATCCAGTCAGCTTGTACACCAGCCAGGATTGCGCCACGGTCTGCATCCAGGTGCCAATCAGCGAGATCAGCTGCCCAGAAAAGAAAAGCTGGAAGTTGCGATGCCTAAGCGCCCGCATGCCCACGGACCACCGCGACGTTCCCGGCAATCCTGGGGCCGCACTTGATGCCGAATTGGAAGTCCCTGGCTCTGGCACTGCTATTCGATGCTTGTGTACCGATGAGTATCACTATAGCCGACGGAGGCGCGCCCGTTGTTCTACAATAAACCTCCATGCGTCAAACTATTGGGGTCGCCCTGCTTGCGGCCGCCTTCCTGGTGAGCTGTCAGAAATCCTCCGCCCCGGCGGCAAAGTCCTCCGTCAGGCCAGACGATCCCGTCCAACTCAAGCTCAAGGAACTCGCTGGCTCCGGTGCAACCGACTGTGGACGGCTCGACGTCCGCGCCCCGAACGAGCAACTGACCAGCGCGAGCAACTGCGCCACCAAGTCGGCGCAGGAGAAGCATCCTTTCTACTTGGGCTATGACATGCCCGGCATGTCCACCGGCATCGCGGGCAACGCCGAAGGGAAGCTGTTTGCCGTGCAGTTGCAGGGAGCAGGCACAGGTGCGCAATTGGCGAGTGGCCCCTGTCCGGCTGAGTTGCGCCTCGCGAAAAGCGGACGCGCCACATGTTTCATCCCGGGCACGATGGGTCTGACCCCGACGTCAGCGGATCCTCATAGCGGAATTTCCATGAATCCTGCTGGTGGCGCAAATCCGCAAGGGGGAATGATTCCGCAACCCTTCGCTCCGCCTCCCAAGAACAATAATGCTGCAAAGCAACCGCCAGCGAGCCGGTGAAACCTTCGGGTCTTAGGTGTCAGGTCTCAGGTCTGGTTGCCAAGTCAGATGCGGGCCTGCTCCCGGTTTATGAGCCTTTAGCGTTGCAGCTTACCCGCGCGGGCGCATTGGTGCTTCCTGAGACCTGATACCTGACCAGCTAAGACCTGATTCGCCCCTGTATCGCACAGGGTGATGTTTTTCTCGCTTCACGCCCAGCCGCACATAGTGTTCCGCGCATGCAATCCCCGACGCGCCGGCGCCGTTGCACCACCACCCGCACCTGTCCATTCAACTTGCCCACGACTTCCAGGGCGTTGAGCAGGGCGGCGCCGGAGACGATGGCAGTCCCATGCTGATCGTCGTCGACCTTCATCTTCTTCCTGAGCGTTTCCTCGATATGGAACATTCGGGCACCTTGATATCTTCCAGGTTGATCCCGCCAAAAGTGGGCTCGAGCAACAAGCACAGCTTGATGATCTCTCGGGATCGTGACGGTTGACTTTCAAATCAAACACATCAACGTCAGCAAAGCGTTTGAAAAGAACCGCCTTCCCTTCCATCACTGGGTTGCCGGCAAAGGCGCCAATCCCCAGAGCGTAGTCCCGTTGCTCACGACTGCCACGAGGTTTCCGCGCGGTGTACTTGAAAGCGTCGTGCTCACTTTTTTGGATCTCCAGGCAGGGGTCTGCGATTCCTGGCGTGTAGGCCAGGTTCAGATCCGGCTGAGTCCGAGATGGCTTGCTCGGAGTCACCTCCATCTTCCCATGCCGTTCGCCGAAGTGGTAATCGAGAGCCTGGTTTTTTGTCACGGGCAATGCGAGCCCTCCGTTGGGAAAGCGTTGGATTTGTGGTGACTCCTCTCCACGCGCAAGTGAGCACCACACTCACGGCGCGAAGGGGTCTGCCATCTAATTGTTGGGTTTGCGGGCCGGTTCTGCTGTGATTCGGGTCACTGCGGTCCGTGTCAGACCTTGGTGATTTGGGACCGTATCCCAATGACTTCAGTGGAAAAACTAGACTCCCGCGGCTTCGATCGGGCTGCCCCGCTCGGGGAACTTATCCACAGCTCATGAGCAGGTCACTAACTGGGGACTTCCCAACGGCACCCTCGCTGGAGTACAGTTTTTGTCCGTCCTGGTTACCCCTGCCGGGATTCTCTCGCTTCAGTCGAGGAAACCATGACCACGGAACCAGTTTGTGTGGAACGTCGTGTTGGGCAGCGCTTCGAACTTCATATTCCTGTCTCGATGAAATTGGCAGGCACCCAGCACGAAGCTTGCGGCTTCACCCAGGACCTCAGCGCCCGAGGCAGCTTTTTCTATACAGATTTCCCCTTAGCTCCTGGAGAATCGGTCGAACTCACCCTGCTGATGCCCTCGGAGATCACCCTGGGCGAGAGCATGCGCGTGCGCTGCCCGGGAACCGTCCTGCGTGTCGTGCAACCGTCCATCGGAACCAAGTTGGGCGTCGCTGTACACTTCGCCAGCTATGAGTACCTGGTGGAGGAGCGGGTCGCGGAAAATTCGGATTCCGCCTACAACCGTATCTCCGCACTCCACGGACATGCCGCTCCCGAGGAGCCTGCGGCTGTTTCCCCGACCGCGCGCCGTCCAGCCATTTCCTAGGTCAAACACACGACTTTGGATGGAGTCCGCCAATTGCCGCTAGGGTTGCGGCTCTTCGGTGGATAAATTCTTTTCAACCGGCCGTCCTTCGCTTAGAATATTCTCGGTTCGGGAAATGTCGATGACACGTTCCCGGCTCCTATCTCCTCAGCAGAACCGACATCGTCGAGTAGAATTGCTCTCCGAGGGATTAGGGCGCGGGTTACGGAAGTCATCTGGCACGGAAGTTCCTGCCCTCTTACCATGCAGACGCCGAGAGATTTTGACGAGACGCAAGCAATGCATGGCATCGCAGTTGCCCTCCTAACGGAGGACCGGGAGCAGTTAGTTGTACTCCAGAACCGCCTGGAGAGTACCCACGTCGCCCGCACCGTCTTCAGCCACCTGGGCTTCCCCGGCACCGCCACCGACCCCATCGTGCGCCAAATGCAAGATCAGCGCGCCGAGGTGGTTTTGATCGATGTAAATCCCGAAAACCCACAACGCGCCATCCACGCCATCGAGTTGATTCGCGCCACCACCAGCGAAATCGCTGTCTTCGCGGTGGGCGAGATGCAGAACCCCGTCACCATCGTGGGCGCTATGCGCGCGGGCGCGGGCGAATTCGTCGATCGTCTGGCTGGAACCGAAGGGCTCATGGAGGCGTTTACGCGCTACGCCTCGGCGCGCAGCAGGACACGCAGCACCGGCAAGGCGCGTGTATTTACGGTGATCAATGCGAAGGGCGGAAGCGGCGCGACCACGCTGGCGGTCAACACCGCCGTGGCCCTGCAGCAGAATCACGGCCAGACCATCCTGGTTGACTTCTCTCCTATCGGTCACGCAGCTCTGCATCTCAATGCGCGTCCCAGCTTCAGCGTAATGGACGCCATGCAGAATTTGCACCGCATGGATGCCTCCCTGCTCGAAGGCCTGATGACTTCGACCAAGGATGGACTCCACTTGCTCGCTGCCCCGCAGCAGCCCTACGCGGCTGCTCCGGCAGCCACTGAACTGGCACGTTTGTTTGATCTGCTCGTGAGCCACTATCGCTATGTGATCGTGGATTGCTCGGGTCGAATGGACCAGACCACTCGCCTGCTCTCCGATCTTTCGAACGCTGTGCTCATGGTCGCGCAGACCGATGTCGTCTCTCTGTGGAGTGCGGGCCGAATTCGCGTTTTTCTGGAAGAGGGTAACGCGCGCAACCGCCTTCGCCTGGTCATGAACCGCTACAAGAAGATCCCGGGCTTCACCGAAGAAGAGATCGAAAAAGTCACGAATTGCAAGATCCTTTGGAAGATTCCCAACAACTACCAGTTGATCGCACCAGCCATTGATAAAGGCGCGCCAGTCGCGGCGCACGACAACCAGGAAGTTAGCCGGGCCTTCCGTTCGTTGGCGGACATGTTGGCTCTTGCGCCGAGCGCCGCGGAAGAAGGTCTTGACCTGGTCTTCCAACCGGAAAAAGATGTGAAGAAGAAAGCGCCCAGCCGCCTGTTAATCTCCCCAATTCGCGCCGGCCAGTAGCACACCTCGCTTCCTTTACAAATCTTTACTGAGTCCACGGACAAGCCGGACATCCCTCATCTCTCGACGCCCATCAGACACAAAATAGCGACGAGCCGAAGTAGCGCCGGGATTCCGCCGGCCATGAGGGCGTCTCGCCCTCACCTGGGTGCAGCTACAGGCCGATGGAAGATTCCTCAAGTTGTCAACGGAGTTAAGACATGTCGTCAATCTGGGAAGCAAGAAATCCCGACCCTCGTCATTTCTGGATACGCCTGAGCCTCGCGACCGGACTCGTGCTCCTCGTTGCCGCTGCGTATGGTGCTGGGCAATCGCCTGATCAGTCCAAAACGTCTGCCTCAGCGGCAGCCGGATCTCAACCTTCCTTGAGCGGCACGTGGAAGCTCAATCGTGACGAGAGCGACGATCCCCGCGAAAAACTCCGTTCCGCCATTCAGGATCGGGAACAAAACGGAAGTTCCGGAGGCATGGGACGTCACGGCGGCATGGGTGGAGGCGGAATGGGCGGTGGAATTGGAATGGGGATTCCCGGCATCGGCGGAGGCATGGGCCGCCCAGGCGGCGGACAACGCGGAGGATCGGGATCGGATGAACAGCACGCCCGTTTGCGCGATGTGGTGCGAGCTCCCGACCTTGTTTCTATCGTGCAGAAGGGTCCGGAGATCGACCTAACCGATACCGAAAACCATGTGCGATCCCTGTTCACCGATGGGCGCAAGGTGGAAAAGCCCAAGAAAGACAGCACCGAGACTCAGGTAAAAGCGCGCTGGGATCACGAAACTCTAGTGACCGATGAAAAGGGACCGAACGGAGAAAAGATCTCCCACTCCTACGAAATCACGAACGAAGGCAAGCAGCTGGCGGACACGCTGACTCTGGAAAGCAAGAAATTGAACACTCCGATCATCATCCGCTCGGTCTACGACAAATCCGAGTGATCCATATGCAGCGTGGGCACTCCTGCGCGCGCTGTGTGACGGGACAACAAGAAGCCCCGAAACTCTTTCACCGCACACAACTACTCCACTGTCATCCTGAGCGCAGAGAGGCGCGCAGCCGAACGAAGTCGAAGGACCCACGACTGACGGCGGCACCCGCGGCCTCCAGACGTTTCCGACGATGCTGTCGCGGTACTTCAAGGGTCGAGATCGAGAATATCGTCGAGTCTGTTAACCGGTTCGTTCCGAACTTATTCCGTGGAAAACTCCGCAAAAGTCCCGGAAAACCATCCCCGGAACAAATGGAATAAAATCGCGCCCGGCAGGTTTACTCTAGTGTCCGTGTCGAT
>Ga0137418_10006570_pt1 | contig 10699 bp, 5 predicted proteins | sample CZODoug3_1_2_16f_FD_122242 | JGI IMG/M metagenome (GOLD analysis project Ga0137418, IMG submission 122242) | Vadose zone soil fungal communities from Angelo Coast Range Reserve, California, USA - CZODoug3_1_2_16fungal (Hybrid Assembly) | ecosystem: Environmental > Terrestrial > Soil > Vadose... | reverse complement strand
GAGCGACGCTAACGTCGTTTGACCCAAGACCCGACTTGTCATCCGTCGAGACTAAGCCGACCACCGAATACGCCTTCTGCATAGGGACGTTGAATGTGATCGACTCAGTCCGATTCGCTGCGACTTCAATGCCCGCGGCGGCCATCCTGTCATTGACACCCGGATAGAAAACGTCCGCCGCTTTCTTCTCGTCGAACCCTCCTTCGAAGTACACATAGTATTTGCCGGGCCCCAGAGGCCGCGAGCAAAAGGATCCATCCTCCTTCACTTCTTCGGTGACAGAATTGAACGGCGAGTAGCCGACCGTCGGTAGAAATGAGATTCTTCCGGTCAGGCTGCCTTTGGCGCTAGTCGGCATGATGTTGCCGCAGATTTGTCCAGTAGCGGACGCATAGCGTTTTTCGCGTTCGTTGAAGATGTGTTGTCTTCGCTCGCGGTCTCGTTGTGTTTCTGGCCCGATCCAGCGGTGGCGAAGTAAGAGATCGCTTGCGGTCGGGTGCTCCTTCCTAAGAAACCGCAATCGCGTTTCTTGGTCACTGTCCCCGATCCATCCACCCGGGCTACACATACTGACGGCCAAGTGATCGAGGTCCGGCCCGTAGGCATACACCAATGAGGTCAGACCTGTGTTGAACCCCGCCCCGCAGTCGCCTCCTCCAAGTCCAGTGTCAATCTGAACCTCAGAACCAAGGTTGCCCTTGTAGGCTCGTTGCACTCGAAAGGTTATCGTCATATGCGGGCGACTACTGAGATCCCGACTCGACGTATCTGCGGAAACCAGATCCCCATTTTTTGCGGTCAGGCCATCCCACTGCATCTCAATGCGCTCGGGCACACCTTCGAAGATGGCGGCGGAGCTGGAAGCTTCTAGCCTTGCGATCTCCCATGCGTTGCTGTTGTGAGAACCGCCACCGCACGTGCAAGCGCACGCTTGTCCTGAGACTGCCGTGACGATACAAACCAGCGAAAGGATCCTTGCGAGCAATAGGGGCCGCATCATAAGTTAGACACCATGACAATTTGCATTGTTCCTTGTTAGCAGGATGCCTGGCAGACAGGTCCTACTGCTCCGGATTCCGCGGAAACTTCAGAAATGGCATGCGCACGCCCTGAATGCTGTAGTTGTCCGCCTGGATGTTCGAGGGCGGCAGAAAGCCTTGCGCTCCGTGGAACGTAACGTAGTCGTCCTGATCGACGCCGTCTCCGCTCACGCCGAGGCCTCCGACTAAGACACCGTTCTTGTAGAGCGGCAGACTGCCCGGGAAGAACACGATTCCACTTTGATTCGCGTTCGATGGCTGCGAGCCTTGCGAGCACGGGTTGGCTACGTCATTGAGAAATAGATTGAAGAACGGTCCCGCGCCGGAGCCATCGATGCCTGGCGGAAACAGTGGTTGCGCGCCGAAGCTAATCGTGCGATTGGTAATGGCTGTCCCAGAAGGCATTCCGGGCAGGTCGGCGATTCCGGCGCCGCTGAACCACACCACATTGCGAGCCTTTGCCACGGCCACATCGAGGCTGAAGACGGTTCCATCAGGCATGCGATGCAACGCCAGCAGAGTGCCATCCAAGTCCGTCACCGCGATCGACATTCGCGCCCGCGATCCGGAAGGCAGCCGAATAACCGCACGGGTCTTGTTGGCGGTGCCTACGGCTTGCTGAACAATGGTGGCGACATCCGACTGGGTCAGTCCCCCTGTTCCGCTGTTCGCGCCTACCAGATCCCCTTCGGGAGGCAAGCTTCCGACTACTGGAGCGACAAGAAAGGTTCCTGTTATGGAACCTGCGCTCGCGCCTGCGGGTAGAGTGCTTTGATTCACGAACGGCAGGGCAATTCCTCCCACGATCACGATGCCGGGTGGAGGCAATTGGGCCGCCGATGGGAGGAATCCTGCATTGTTCGCTCCTGAGAAGGCAGCGAACTCCGCGTTCGCTGGCGTGTCGCTGACCACCCCTACGCCGCCAACCACGCCTCCACCTTTGAACAAGGGCACGCCTCCGGGATTGACCGCATTTGGGTCGCTGTCATTGGTATCCGCTTTCCCGGTGATGACTCCGAGGCCTGTTGTGGTGCCATTGATCGACCGCGCGGGACTGATCGCCTGTCCAGGCAGGAAGGTAGTGTTGAGGGGACAGCCGCGGTTCGTGTTTTCGATCCCGTAGAGGTCTGCTGGACCGGTGCCGTTGACGCCGGGAGGGAAGTGGATGCCGCTGATGAATCGAACCGTTCGCGAGGACAGTGGAGCTTGATTGTTGCTGAAAAAAGCCGCCGTGCGTGCCAGTGCCACGGCGAGTTCGTTCGCATCCACGGTAGCTCCGTAGTTGCCGATAGCGGTGACTGGGGCTGTGGGATTTCGGAACAGCGCCAGGATATTGCCTGCCCTATCCGTTACAGCGATCACCATCGGCGCCGCGACAGACTGAGCCGCATCCTGCACCACGCTCTGCACCTCCACCGCGGTCAGAGGGACGACAGTGACGACCGGGGGCGAAGGCGTGTCCCTCCCTCCGCTACAAGAAACAGTGGTTGAGACGAGGATCGAGATGAGGATTGCAGGAAGTAGCGCGGTGAGCCCTGGCAACGGCTCCTGGGTCGTCGCGTTTGCGAGCTTGTGTAAGACACCGTCCATGGGAACGCGATCCGAACTCTTTGCGCAAGGGGCGAGGACGCCCGTGCCTCCATCGATGACTCGGTATCCCCACTATAGAGCGCGTCGCCTGACACTCTAGTAGTAAGCCTTCCGGGTAACCAGAAAGATTACGTGGTGACCGGCGGAGATTGACTTCCGTTTTCCCTCTGGCACAATCGATATAGCCCCCGCACAACATCTATTTTTGACTCCGCCATCAACTTTGAAATCGAGGTTTCTCCGTGACCAACCTGAAACGCGCCCTGGCTGTCCTCCTCTGTTTATTGGTATCGAATCTGCCGGTTTTCGCTGCCGACGCGCAGCGCGCCGGGCAGATCAGCGCTCTGATGCCAGCCGCTACCCGCAACGACAAGCCTGCCAAAGCGAAAGATGATTTGGACTGGAATGACGTGATCAAGACCGCGGCTTCCGGGCGCGTGCGCGCAAGCTTGACTGATGGCTCAATCCTCAGTTTGGGCCCGAATAGCGAGTTGAAAGTGGTCCAGCACGACGCGGCCTCGCAGCAGACCTCCCTCGAAATCGGCGCCGGCCAGTTGCGCAGCAAAGTCGTCAAGATCACGCAGCCCGGCGGCAAGTTTCAGGTGAAGACGCCAAACGCGGTGATTGGCGTTGTCGGCACGGACTTTTATGTCGAATTCGCCGGCGGCAACACGCGAGTGATTTGCTATACCGGCGAAGTCTGGGTGAGTCCGGCGAGTGGTGCACTGGCGGCCGGCCAGGCGGCCGGAACGGTGCACATCGTGGCCGGACAAACCGTTGTCGTGGGTTCAGTAGTGCCTCCAGCCGGGTTGCTGCCGCAACCGACTCCGCTCGAATTGCAACAGGCGAGCATGGCGGGCACGTCGATTTCGGATACCATTCCGGGAGTGGCGGCTGGCGTGGGCGGCAGCATCGGATGGCATGCAATCCTCATAGGTTTGGCAGTGGCTGGCGCATCAGCCGGGGTCGTAGTGGGGACCAGGGATTCAGGTCATACCACGCCGCAGCCCCCAGTGCCTCCTGTCAAAGGCTGCGGCAACCAGTGCGGAGGGAGCCGATTTTAGGTTGATGGGACGGCCTGCTTTCGCATGAACACATCCGCGCAAAGCCGCCCGCTCCGGAGATTTCGCTTTCCTCGGATCCCGGTTAGATTTCTCGATTTCGCTCTGGCGTTAGCCATCACAGCATCGGCAGTCGTGCTCTTCGCTTATTCCGGCATCGGGGGCAACACCCGGGCCGGATTTGCGTTTCTGCAGAACATCGAACTGCGTTCTCTGGATTTCCGCTTTGCCTTTCGCGGCGAGCGGGTGCACGACGACCGTATTGTCATCGTCGATATTGATGACACCACACTGCAGAAGCTTGGATCCTTCCCGATTCCTCGCCTTGCCTACGCTCAACTTGTCCAACGCCTGCATGAGGAAGGTGCGCGGGTTGTTGCGTTCGACGCCACGTTTCCGACGGTTGCCAACAACTCCGCGCTGACCGCGCTGGACGCTTTAGAACGCGACCTTAAGCGAAGTGGAACAGGCGCGAATCCGGTTCTCTTGCAAAACATCTCTCACCTGCGCACGGAAGCCGACCAGGACGCCCAGTTTGCCGCCGTTCTCAAGCAAGTCGGGAACGTCGTTCTAGGCCACATCTTTCTCGACGCCCAACGTGCCCAACTTGCCGATCCAAAGTTGCAGGACGACTACTACAACATCGTTTGGGGCAAGGCTTACCCGCAGATCCAGCCGGTGAAGAAGGATGGCAAGGCCTTTGACCTGAACAAAGCGTGGCAGCAAAACGGCTTGGTTGGGCAAGGCATCGAGGCGAATATTCCGAAGCTCGCTGAGGCCGCCGCTTCCTACGGGTTTCTCAACATCCTCCCCGACGCTGACGGCACCCTGCGACATGCCACCCTGATCGAACGGTATCGCGATCAGGATTTCTTTCCGCCCCTCGCGACGGAAACCGTGCGGCAGTACGAGCAAATTCCCGATCAGGACATCATCGTCTACATCGCCGAAAACGGCATCGAGCGCATCCAGTTTGGGAAGCGTGAATTACGCCCGGGTCACGATGGCAGGGTGCTGATCAACTACGCCGGTCCGTACGGAACGTACAAGCATGTTTCCATGGCGAGCGTCTTAGATGGCAATGCAGCAGTCGACACTTTTCGCGACAAGATTGTTCTCGTGGGAGCCACGGCGCTCGGAATCGGTGACCTGCGCAACACTCCGTTCCAAAGCGCCTACATGGGAGTCGAAGTCCACGCCAACATCATCGACAACCTGCTGCACTATGGCGAGCCAGCGCGGACATTTCTCACCCGCGGCCTGCGCGAGGAGGGAACCGACCTGGGCCTCATCCTGCTCTTCGGACTCGGCCTAGGCTACTTTTGCCACCGCCTGCGCCCGCTCTACGCAACTCTGCTGACGCTGGTTACGCTGACCGCATTCTCGGCTTTCATCTACTACGCCTTCACCGCCTGGGGACGCTGGTACAGCTTCGTCATCCCGGCGGGCACGCTGGTAGCAACGTACGCCGCCATCATCAGCTTCCGGACGATGTTTGAAGAACGCGAGAAGCGCAAGATCCGCAAAACCTTCGGGCAATATCTCTCGCCCGGTGTGATTGCTCTCATCGACAAAGATCCCGAGCGCTACATCCGCCCCGGCGGTGAGCAGAAAGAACTCAGCGTGATGTTCACCGACATCCGCGGCTTCACCACGCTCTCCGAGGGCATGACGCCAAACGAACTGGTGGAGTGGCTCAACGAATACCTCAGCGCCATGACGGATATCCTGTTCCGCCACCAGGGCACGCTTGACAAGTACATCGGCGACGCCATCATGGCCTTCTGGGGATCGCCCTATCCGCAGGAAGATCACGCCGTAGCCGCCTGCCGCTGCGGCCTCGAAATGAATCGGCGCCTGGACGAGCTGAACATAAAATGGCGCGCGGAAGGCAAGAAAGAAGCGGCCATGGGAGTCGGCATCAATACTGGTCCGGTGAACGTGGGCAATATGGGCTCGGCCAAGCGCCTCTCGTGGACCGTGATGGGAGACAACGTCAACCTGGCGTCTCGGCTGGAAGGACTGACGAAGGAATACCACATCCGCACGATTCTGAGCGAAGGCACTTACGCACTAGTGAAAAACCAGTTCGTCTGCCGCGAAGTAGACAAGATTCGCGTGAAAGGGAAGCTGCAGCCGGTGACGATTTACGAATTACTCGACGACGCGTCGGCCCGCTCGCTATATGTCGATCGCCTCGCGCGCTTCGATGACGCCATGCAGACGTATCGTCAGCAGAACTGGCCTCGGGCAGCGGAGAGATTTGCGGAGTTGCTTACGCACTATCCCGACGATGGGCCGTCCCAAGTTCTGCTGCAACGCGTCTTAGAGTTTCAGGAGAGCGCGCCGGCGGCGGATTGGGACGGAGTGTATGTAATGAAGACGAAGTAAAGCCGATCATGTCCCAATTCCCGCCTGGGACACTCCGGAAAGCCTGGGCAAAGATAGCGTCTGTCGTGGCGAGCGCGGCCACTGTGGCGTCAGAACAATCGGTAATCATTTGTCCAGCACCCAGGTGGCCAATGATCGGACTCGCCGCGACTACCGCGGTTTTCACAGGAGCACCCAACTCCAACCCAACTCTGCTTATTGGAAGGCTTCTTTGTTGACGACGTACGGCATCTTCGTGAGATCACCGTCGTAGTTCCCTTCCAGCACGTCAATCAAACCCTGCACACAGCGTCCAGCCATACCTTTGGCTGGGTCGCTCGAGAGGCGGGTAATCCGTCCAGCGCTCGCGAAATGGGGATAGAGGCGGCAGCGGTCTTCGATAGCTGGATCACGCAAGGGCGAGTCCGCAGCGAGCGGTTCTTTTTCGTAGACGTCGAGCGCAGCGCCGGCAATCCAGTTCTCACGGAGTGCCTTGGCCAAAGCCGACTCGTCGATCACAGGCCCACGCGAAGTATTGACGAGGTAAGCGGTGGCCTTCATTTTGCGAAGGTTGGTTTCGTTAAATAGATGATAGGTGGGAGTAGCGCTCTCGCCTTCTCGAACCAGCGGGACGTGGATACTGACGAAATCCGCTTGCGCGAGAGCGGTGTCGAAGTCGACGTATTTGATCCAGGTTTTTTCTTTCGCCAGACCTCGGGCGAACGTGAGGTCTTTCACCTCTTGCATTCCCTTAACGAACTCGTGGTTCTGGAAGACCGGATCGTAGCAGAGAATGTTCATATCGAATCCCGCGCATTTGCGGATCATCGACAGGCCAATTCTTCCTGTTCCAATAATGGCAACTGTCTTCCCCGCGACTTCGTCTCCGAGGAACGGCAGGTAGGGGTGCCAGAATCCCCATTGGTGTTCGCGGAGGAGCCGCTCGGCGTTCCACAAGCGACGGGATACAGCGCCCATGAGGAAGAAGGCGAACTCGGCGGTGGCGTCGGTGAGGACGTCAGCGGTATTGGTGAAGGGAATTTTGTAGCGGTTAGCGTCGGCGCGGTTGATGTTGTCGAAGCCGACAGCAAGTTGGGCCACCACCTTGAGGGAGGACCCGCCTGCGGCAAAGACTTCGGCGTCGATTGGGTCGCGGAGGGTTGTCATGAGCCCATCGACGCCCGAGCGGAGCTTTTCAAGGATTAGGGCTTTGGGCGGCGCTTCCGGACCGGGATAGACTTCGAGCTGGTAACCGCGGGAGCGAAGCAAGTTCAGAGCGTCGCCCATGTCGCAGGTGGAAAAAACACGGAAAGTGGTCGTCATTGGAAGTGTATCGCCGGTGAAATGCGGTTATAAGTTTTTCGCTGCCCAGCTCCCGATTCGTTCGAGGGCTTGCCCAAGGTTCTCGTAGGAGTTAGCGATGCTCAAGCGCAAGTAGCCTTCCCCATAGGACCCAAAGGCCGTCCCGGAAAGCGCGGCAACACCAGCCTGCTCAAGCAACGCGTCGGCCAGCTTTTTCGAGGTCCAACCAGTCTTCTGGATGTTTGGAAAAGCGTAGAAAGCGCCCTTGGGCACCCGACAAGAAAAGCCTTTGATCTGGTTCAGACCGCGCACAAACATGTCGCGACGACGCTGGAATTCGAGCCGCATGGTCTCGACGGACGCTTGGTCGCCTTCCAGAGCTTCCACGCCCGCGACCTGAGTAAAACTCGCTGTACAAGAATTGGAATTCGTCATCAACAACGAAACTTGCGCGGCCAGATCCGGTCGCATTACTCCGTAGCCGAGCCGCCAACCAGTCATCGCATAGGTCTTCGAGAACCCGTCGAGGATGATCGTCCGCTCCTTGAATCCGGGAACGCTGGCGATGGAATGGTGGTCGCCCTCGAACATCAGGCGGCAGTAGATTTCGTCGGAAAGGACGACGATATTGCGGTCGCCGATAATCCTGGCGATGTCGTCCACGTCCTGCTTCGTCATCACTCCGCCGGTGGGATTCTGCGGCGAATTCAGGATGATCATGCGCGTGCGATCCGTGATCAGCGAGGCAAGCTCCTGCACGTCGAAGCGAAAATCCATCTCCTCGCGCAAACGCAGCGCCACGGCCTTCGCTCCCGCGAAGTTAATCATCGACTCGTAGATAGGAAAACCGGGATTCGGGTAGATCACTTCGTCGCCAGCTTCAACGCTATGGTTGCCTGTAATGTCAACCGTCGTCAGGTCCATGGAGACGCGACCGACAACAGGCGCGTACTCTCCGCGGACAATCACGCGTCCCCGATTGGAGAGCAGGCGGTGAAATCCATCGGCGTAGCCGACCGGTAAGACCGCGATCCGGCTGCGCTGTTGAGTTACAAAAGTCCCACCGTAGCCGACGGTTTGCCCGGCGGCAACATCTTTCACAGAGATCACCCGGGTTTTCCAGGAGAGCACTGGCTGGAGCGGGAATGAAATATCACGGGAGGGAGCGGTGCCCGGGGCGCGGGAACGCGAATATCCGTACAGAGCGATGCCGGGCCGCACCATCGTCTTCCAGGTCTCGGACCTCGAAAGAATCGCGGCGGAATTCGCCATGTGAACCAGTCCGGGAGTGAGCCCGCACGCGTGAAGCACAGCGAGAGCCTCGTCGAAAAGCGCGACTTGCTTGCGCGTTTTCTCAGCATCGCGCACGGACGCAAAGTGCGTGCTCACGCCCTCGAGTTTCAAGTGGACGCTTGACGCGATTGCTGTGCACACGGCAGGCAGCGCTTCGATCGATGTGCCAAGGCGGGTCATCCCGGTGTCAATCTTGAGATGGACCGGGAGCGCGATCTGCTTCTTTGCTGCAGCCGCTTCGAGTCTTTCGACGTGCCATTTCTCCCAGAGTATCGGCGTGAGATTGTGGGCAAGGACCTCGTCTTCTTCACCCTTCCAGAAGCCGGTCATCAGCAGAATTCGGGACTCAATCCCGGTCTCGCGCAGCGGGATCGCTTCGTCGAGTGAAGTCAGCACGCATTTCTAAAATTCACGTGTCCGAACGGATAGGCACTGTCGGGTCGAAAGCCCAATTCGTCCGCTTCACGCCTGACAATTTGGAGAACACATTTAGATCTAGGAACGAGTGCATGAGCGGTCAAAACCCAGCGGTTCTGAAAATCGTAAATCGCGAATTCCTTATCTTGTTGAGAATCAATAGAATGTAGTATTCACTGGCGAGATGGCGATCGTTTCTATCATTTGCGGTTTGTGTGACTTTCGTTGGTTTTTCGCTGGCTTTAGCTACACTCACTGCACCAAAATGCAGCAGGTCGAGTCCCCGGTGTAGCAAATCGGCCGCTAACTCACAGAATACGATAGAATCAAAAACGGAGGAGTGGCCGAGTGGTTTAAGGCGGCGGTCTTGAAAACCGTTAGACTCGAAAGGGTCTCGGGGGTTCGAATCCCTCCTCCTCCGCCAGATGCGCAGAATTGATGTGCCGAATTTTTCGGGCCTTGCTTAGGTAATCATTACGCCATGGTCCGGCGAGTCGCTCCCACCCCGCTTCGGTATCCGCCCGTAAAATAGAGAGTCAGTCGAACTATGTCGGATGCTCGCAGAATAGCATGGCTGGTGACGGCCTGGGCCGTCTTCCTTGGCATTTATGCCGGGGTCTCTTTCTATTTGAAGCCGGGTCCGTCGCTGAGCGCGTTCGGGGACATTGTGCAGTGCTTCGCGCCGCTGATCGCCAACGCCGGCCTGCTGATCAATGCCGGAACCCCACACTGGCGGCGCAACATTTTCTGGATGCTGCTCGCGCTGAGTTGCTCGATGTGGATGATGGGGCAGTTCGAGTGGACGTATTACGAAATCTACCTGCATAAAGAGGTTCCCGACCCGTTTGCCGGCGATATTATTTTTTTCCTGCGCGGGATTCCGCTGATTGCGGCGCTGGCCCTGCAGCCTCACCTAAAGCGCGAAGAGTTGCGCATGGGACTGGGATACCTGGATTTTGCGCTGTTGCTTACCTGGTGGACGTTTGTATACGCGTTTTTTGTGCTGCCATGGATGTACGTCAGCTACTCGGGCGCCGTCTACAATTACGCTTTCAACGTCTTGAACACGGCGCAGCAATTAGTGGTGATCGTGGGATTTGGTGTTTTCTGGCTGCGCACGCGAAACGCGTGGCGAACCATCTACGCGTATCTGTTTACGGCGTCGGCGTTGTACATGCTGAGTTCGCTGGCCAGCAATGTGGCCATTTCGCGGCACGACTATTACACCGGCAGCGTGTATGACCTGCCGCTGCTGAGCGTGTTTTTTCTTTACGGGCTGGCAGGATTCGCGGCGTTTCGACGCAGAGCGCAACTGGACCTACCCGCGGACGGCAGCATTGCCGGAGGAAACGACGGCGGGACGACCGGGAATATATGGGCTGCGCGACTGGCGATGGGAGCGGTCCTCTCGTTGCCCTTGTTCGCGCTGTACGCGATGCACCTGGAGCACGACACCCAGGCTATCCGGGATTTTCGCTTGACCGTGACGCTGGTGGCGGCGGTGCCGCTGGTGTTACTGGTGTTTCTGCGCACACATCTTGCCGACAAAGACCGGGCACAGTTATTGGCCAGGTCCGAATCCTCGATTGAAAACCTGCAACGCCTGCAGGCGCAACTGGTGCAATC
>Ga0137418_10006569_pt1 | contig 10699 bp, 13 predicted proteins | sample CZODoug3_1_2_16f_FD_122242 | JGI IMG/M metagenome (GOLD analysis project Ga0137418, IMG submission 122242) | Vadose zone soil fungal communities from Angelo Coast Range Reserve, California, USA - CZODoug3_1_2_16fungal (Hybrid Assembly) | ecosystem: Environmental > Terrestrial > Soil > Vadose... | reverse complement strand
CGATAAGCCCTCAGAGGACTTCGAAAAGAGTCTAAAATCGGTCAACATTGCTCGAAACGCGTCACAATTCTGGCCATTACTTATTTGCCAGCTTGCCTCCAAGAATCTTTATTCGCAGCTTCTTGAGTGCCTCACTTGCAGTTTTCTGGATGAGTGATAGATAACCAAAGGCCAGCGTTGACCGTTGTTAGAGTAAGGTGGTTATCACCAAGAAAGGCAGTCGGGCTTAGGTGATAGAGAAGGTGTTTGATAGCCCATGTCATCGTCTGAATCGCCGTCATCTTGAATAACGAAACACCGTTAGCATATCCAACATGTCACAAACCTGTTCGCATACATACCAATGACATTTTTGGTGGTAAATACACTCGAAGAGCAAGGTATGACAATCCAGATGTGGTGCTCACATCGTTAACGGAACCATAGCGGCTGCCTGTTCCTTGCTTATAAATATCAAGGACTTCTCCGATATAGAAACGTAAGAGGTCAGTGCACATGATGACAAAGTGACCGCTCTGCACCATTGGCATTCTGTCCGGCAATGTTAGGTGCGTCTATAACATTGTGCAGCATGGTCAGCCAATAGAGTCACATAGAAAATGCCGAAAGAATGCCCACCCTTCACAGGTATGATTCAGGAAAGCTCTTTTGCAACTGCCATCGCACCTGAAAGCTGCTTACAAATACTTTATTGGACAGATGTCCGGAATTTCGGTCTCAAAAGTGCTATATACGGATAAGGATATGGTTTAAAGCTGACCAAAGAGGCCTAAAAAGTGCTATCTCGGAGAAGGAAATCGCCATTTTTGAGCTCTCAAAAGTGCTATTTCCGGATAAACATAGTAGGGAGCTTCCCGGGTCCTGCCGGAGTACCTGTGTTTGATTTGTGCGTGACGTCATGATGCATGACGATTCGTGAGGGCATACGTGAAACGGAGAGTCTCAGAGAGACTCTGAGACTCACGAGACCAGTGAGACCGTGAGAGAGCAGCCACCCGGTACCTAATCGGGATGGTTACTCACTTGTATATCACTCACTGTATATCTTGTGTGTCGGTAGGGCTGCACGTAGGTTGTACATAGGTTTGAGGGTTCATTTAATAATTTCAGCCAATATTAATTATACCATTGCGCAACAAACAGACTGTGAGGCCGCATTTAACATCATCGCACACGCCAACCAATCACGTGCACAGATACAGGCCCGTACTCGCAGCCTACCACATATTTAGTACAACACTCACAAGCACCCAATGGCAAACCCTGACACATTCGACACAATTTATGAGCTGCTGAAACAGTACCCAGGATTATCTGGCACAATTGGCATGGAGAAAGGCATGACCTTTGTCCGTCTTGCGACACGTCTCAAAGACGAGATACTGCTGCTGCAGCGACCAGGGCACAACCCAGAGGAACCTCCTGATAGGTTGCCTGAGAATGTTTCAAAGTTTCTGGGCAATGCCGTGAAGATCCCGGACGAGTACATCGAGGGCTGCTGGAATGTATTCCGGCAGCTTGTTTGGCACCGAGATGGAAGCAGGGACTCTGCAGGTGCTGACGCAAGGCTTTTTAGACAGTATGGTCTGCAAAATTTGTTGTGTGAGTCCTTTTACAACTAGCCCGTAATCTACTAGCTCTGAGAAACGATTTTGCAGCGGCACGCACACTCTTCCCTCCTACCCGAACCTGTACAAATGTAGATTGCCCCAAGCAACACACCAGGTCACTCCTGCGCAGGAAGGACGACCCACGCAAGGCTGTACTCTTCACACTAGGTGAAGGGGCATGTCCCACTTACTCTATCCACCTGTATTGCTATGGTGGGTGTTAATTGCCAGTTTTTGCCAGTTTCTCACTGAACTTACCATCTTACCCACATGCAGAATGTCGTACTAGCTACGAACATTGCTATTCTGTCAAAGACAACACACGGACATATTACGAAGGAATTCCAGATGTTATTGAGGTTGGCGAGCATCAGTTTGTCGATCGCGAGGTCGTCAACCTCTTTACCGGGCTTATGCTTTTATCATGGTAAGCATCAGCAATTCTGATGTCAGATTAACTATCAACAGTACAAACAGGACCTCTGCTACCAACGGGGCCCGCGTGTACAACACTTGTCTCTCACAGCCAGAGAATCAACCCGATGTCTGGCAGTTTGGTTTTGAACTCCGTCCTGAGCAGGTATGGGATGGGTTCTGCCAGTTATCTCTGCTGGAAGATCATGCGCAGCACCACACTACTCTCACTGTACCTGATGACGGCACACAAAAGGACCGATTTACGGACGCCATGAAAGCACGCAATCTTCATATGCAACAAGCAGGTCAGGAAGAATATGCACACGCTTGCAACAAATGTGTCCGTGTCTGGGAAGGGCTGGATGGTCAGCCATCCCGTGAGTCCTCCTCTGTTGCTCACCCACACCTACTGAGTTCGGTTTGGGCAGAGAAATGCAGTGTGCTCGTCATCGATGGTATCACCATAGGCCACCCATGCTGTGGCATTTTGCACTGTCAAAGACCACTTGCCAACAATAGGCATCGTTACTGCCCTGACCATGATGGCCACCACCATATTTGCGCTGTCGAAGGCTGCCTGCAACTGGTTGCCCCCCATTCCTCCCCAGATGATCCGGTGAGGCTGACTTGCGACATCGAGGACCACGCCATGCTTGAAAAAAAACACAAGCAGCGGGGTAGCGCCTTTTTCCAACTTCAGGGCAAGCTGCAGCGTGCCCACGTTGCTCATCCTGTTGACTCAGATGCTGCTCAGCCCACTGCTGAGGAGGTTGAGGAGATGGAACTTGATGGTGATACTGACCCTGCATGTCCAAGCAAGCCAGAGGCAGGGAACCGCAAAATACGTGCATTGTTTGGGCGACGGCGCACGCACAACGAACAGATCATGATTCGCCCATGTGGCATTATAGTTGCTCGGCAAACGTTCTTTGGCTCAGAGACTACACCGCAGACTGTTGTAAGTGCATGGTTTTGCTTTGCCTTGTTGTGTATAGCTGACAGGTTTGACAGGACATGATCCACAAGGTCTTTCGCGTCGAGCACTCTATGCCAAATATCATTTTTTACGACAACAACTGCGGACTTTATCGACATCTCGTGGCTGTAGGTGACAACTTGTACCAGACAGTAGGTCTACCGGTGGATGTCTTTCATTGGCAGTGCAAGCATAAAAAATCGGATGTCGAGTGCTCTGTTCACTGCAACCCTCATAATTTCCCCGATGTCGTTGGGCCTGATGGTAAAACCTGGTTATTCAATTCATCTATTGCCGAACAGACAAATATTTGGTTTGGTGGGTATCATGCAATGCTACGTGAGATGGGTGTGGTGAAGTTTGATTTTTTTCTGGATGAGATGATAATGCGTAAGAACAGGATGACCAAGGCCAAGCTGGAGTTGGACGGCAATTTTCCCCATTATGTACAGGGCCTTCGTTTGTCATTATAGCTTTCGTTTCAATTCACATCATTGCTATTTAATATTGCTGAGTCAACCATCTTGCAATACTTGCCAAGTGCCTGATCTTGGCTATGCTGATAAGTCCACAGATGTTCCATTGAGCTCTTCTCAAGATCACACCTCCACGCATATGTATGTAATAAGAACGCCAGGTGAGCTTGTACGTGCGTATCGATAGGATCCCTCCGAAGTTATTGACATTAATATTCCTACGATTTTCTCCAGGCTGTGACCTGTCCTAGTATATCTTTACAAATACTCGCTCCCCACCTTCGAAATCTGCGATGGAGCTGCGCGTATGTATGTAATACGAACGCCAGGTGAGCTTGTATCGATAGGATCCTTTCGTCCACAGTTATTTACATTCCTATGATGCACTCCGCCCTTATTTCGCACTTTTTCGCCCTTGGACAAGTATAATTGCTTCTGTGTTACAAATCAATAGTATGGATACATAGGAAGTATAATATTTGAGGCATCATTCTAATTCGAGAGTCATAATTAAAACCTGGCAGCCTTCCGTGGCCGAATGGTTCACGTACGGTGGCCGGAAGGTTTCGCCCTTTTTGGCCCTTGCAAGACATTTGCGTGGTCCTCCAGAGCCGAAGGAAAGTCAGTAATGCAAAACAACGCAGATCCAATGAATAATATACCCACCTGGGATGCATGTATTCTGCCAATGATGACGATGCAGCCGTACAGTGCACGAATGCGCGTGGAAGAGTGAAAAGGGCAAAAAAGGCGAACATGGCTCGAGGGGTCGAAGGGAAGTCAGCAACACAAAATGACATGTATAGAAAGTGCTGTATACTGACTTTGGATGTCAATACACCGTCGATAATGATGATGCGGCTGAATGGTTCACGTACGGTGGGCGGAAGAGGCAGAAAAGCAAACATGGCTGGAGGGTCGAAGGGGATAGCATTGTCAATTTGAACAGGTAGAATAGGCCGAATAGATACCAATAATGACGTCCAAAGAGGGATAAAGGATTCCCCCACCCGTTGTCAAGGAGTGCAGGGTGAAATGGGTGAAAATGCGAAAATAAAACCTGCAACAGAAGGATAGGTTAGTATAATCAATTTGAATGGGTAGAATGAACCGAATAAATGCCAGTAACGACGTCCGAAGAGGGATAATGGACCCCCCAACCCGTTATGAAGGAGTGCAGCCTGCAGGGGGTGAAATGGGCGAAAATACGAAAATAAAACCTGCAACAGAAGGATAGGTTAGTATACTCAATCTTAACAGATAGAAGAGTGATGATGCAGGGGCTTCACCAGGGGAATATACATTTTGTGAATGCCAAACAAGGTTGGCATGCAGCCCGTTCTTGGAAATAATCTTGGCAGCATACTGTTTTCCCCGGGGAACAGTTCGAAAGAGGGCATACTGTCCAATGCTGTCTTCTAGTCAGTGTTGCTACTTCAAAGACAAACGGAGTAGAATCGCACTAGTCATCCTTCCATACAATGCTAAAAATATTGTCTTCATCCAATTGCAAGGATTGTTCATGCTCTATGTGTTTATGAGGCGGTTGTGACTGGGAATGACCTTCTGATAAAGATTTTAACGACGTATCTGGAGGGAGAGACCGTAGAACGAACCTTGGGCTGCTGCCCTGGTGATGTTGGGTTTGCTGACTCGTGGGCGTTTCTGTGCCACTTGGTGTGATGGAACCGAGCGTGGCGGTCGTCGACCTGTGGGTGGATGTGGGTGCGAAGAATGGGAGCCGATGTGTTCCCAGATTGAATACTGTGAACCATCCTCCTCGATGACAAAGTGGTGGGTCCGTGCCTTGCATGTAATTTGTATCAGCTCGCTAGAGCACTGTGGACATTTGTGCGCTAATTGTGTGTTCATGTCGGCCGTCTTCGTGCACGGTCGTATGACCTTCCCACAAGCACCACACTCGAGGACTCCAAGGCAATTGCGACACTCTGCCTTGTCAAGCTTGGGGTGCAGGCTTCCAGGACGATCAATATATCCATTGGAGCGCCAAGCCCAGTTTGAGTGTGCCCACCCATCAGGCTCGAAAAAACGGATGTATTTGCGGAGTTGTGGACCCTCGGGCCAGTCCTTCTTTTCCAGGCTACTCTCAAAAGGGATTTTCACTTTGGGGGGATCCGGTAGAGGCGGTGGGTTGACGGACTCAAGGCCAAGGAACGAAAGGAGCCAACCAAACATGATTTGATAGGATTGCTGTACAGAGAAAGTAAGGTTTTGTGCGAGTCAGGTCAAGACTATCTGTGAACACGTTCCAGACGTGCACAAGGGGAATTGCCAAGTGGTTGGTCCAGCGAGCACGCAGTGAATGTAGTAGAGTGTTGAGATTTGACGCAATCACATGATGACTACATATGAGCGACTGACTGTTACAAAAAGGGTGAATTGTTTTTACAAATGATTCGCCCTTTGCATTACAAAATGAAAAGGGCGAAATTATATTACGCTATCGACAAGGCTGAACTGGCCTTTTTGTGCCCTTTCTCGCCCTTTATACAATGTAATAGTTATGAACAGACTATACGTGCACAATCACCTTGTATATGTCTGGCTATTAATTCCATCGCGGAGAGGAATGGATTAGACAATTCAGTGAAGGTGGAAAAGGGAGAAGTTGTTTGTGTGTTGGTATGGCAGCATGGACATAACATAATTTCGATTTGAATGCTGAGTATTCATACTACAGAGGATACAAAATCAGGAGAAATACAGGGAGTGCGATGTATGACAAAACGAGACAGTCCATTGATGGGGCCAATGCTATACAATGTAATAATGTCTGTGACTATAAAAGTTTTCCATAGCTTACTTTTCAGAGCACTTCTTGGTCTTGGCGGTGAGCTTCTTCCGACCCGTTGAAGTCGACTTCCAGTTGGCCCACAAACCGCCTGCGGATCTGGGCAATGACCGACATTTCTCAATTTCAGTGGATGTCGATCCAAAGAAGGCATCTTTATGCCGATAGTATGTCGCCTTGACCCATGAAGCACCGGGGAAGACCTGGCGAAAGCGTGTCTCAACATCTCCGCGAGTCTCCTGCAGACGTGTAAATGCCCATGCCATATCTCGTGCATACATCCCAGAAGGCCACGGCCCATTATTTTCTGGGACATAGACATGTCCTGCAGCCCACAGCGAGTCGTGTGTGTTTGCAGGAGGGTTTGGCGTAGGCAAGCTGGGAGATGGCAACGGAGGTGCCCAGTGAAGAAGGTCATTGCCATCTGAGGATGCAGTGTAGAGGCTGAGGGAAGAGAAGTTCGGTGATGAATGCATTGATGAGAACGGAGATGGTGAAATCGAAATGGAGCGAGAGTACGGCTGCGTGGCAGAGAGGTTGGAACTTGTTGGCAAAGGGAGCCAGGTAGATGCGGTGGACTGTCGGGCTTGGACAATGAGGGACTCATACTGGTTGTCAGCCTCGAACTTCCGTTTGTTTGGGGTAGACTCCAGTGCAGGCTCTTCGCCAATGAGCTGACTGTGGTTAGGACAGTTGGTGACTCCGAGGAAACGAACGTAGAGCTCAGTTTGCCCCTTGATGTTCATGCTGTGGTCAACATCTTCCTGTCTCCATTGCTTGACTAATGGGCTCCAGATTTCAACAGCGGCACCTGCATTGGTGTCCATCTTTGTCATCAGGCCCGGGCACTGTGCGATGTTGAATGTTGGGTATGTGAGGATATTTTGTTGACGAATTGTAACGGGAAGGGAGCCATTCTGAGAGACGGGGATGAGTGGAAATGGTAGTATAGGATGGAGTGTAAAGCACATACCATACGCCATAGTTGGATGACGACCTGGCGGGCAATAGCCAGCTCATTTTGCTTTCTGAGTTCCTCCATCTCCCGCTTCTCCTTCACTTTCCTCTGTTTCTCATTCCACTCTTTCGCCCACTCATCTGGCATATCTTCGCGAAAAGAGCGCCCAGTCACTGGTAACTCAGACGCGAAAGCCAATCCCGATGGAGTAGAACTGGAAAAATCAAAGGGAGAAGCTGTACTGGTTGTCCCCATTGTTGGTAGAGAAGGGGACACGGGGGGTGGACGGGATGGGGTAAAGGTGTTTGTCACCTTCTTCCGAGGTGGACCTGACCGGTGTTTCGAGCTAAGACATCCTTGTCCCCGGCCTTCACAACAAGATTTACACAGGCCACATTCGGACGCTGCCACTCGTTTACATCCATGGAGCGCACAGCGGGGTTTAGTGGGTGCAGCAGGCGCCAAGAGGTGCCGCGGGAGACTTGTGTTGTAGCCTTCAGATGGCATGGGAACACGCTGTATCCCTAGCACAGAGGGTTCACGGTCCGGAAAAGTAAAACCAACCGCTGCTGCCTGCACCTCGGTCAACATTTCAAAATACGAGCACTTTGCACACTAGAAAGATGCTCAATGGATGCTCGTTCACCAGATATTGACAGGAAACTCACACTTCGAAAAGGAAGACCTTCATGGAGGGGATTGTTTCTACCCGAACATATGAGGATCTTAGGGATGCGCCATCCACAGCGCGGACAGTCCATCATCCGCTCGCTCAGCGCAGTTTCCATCGTGTGTGCGTCGGGAGGTTCCGGGAAGTCTGGACATAGAAATCGCGGGTTAGCGTTTTGCATCTATGGTGAATGGATGGCTGCATGGGTCTGGAATGATGTAGCATGCACGCTCGGGCACAGTTCAAGGAGAGCAATCAACTGTTGTACTAACCGTCAAATATAAGACAAGAAAATTTACTTTAACTTATCAAGGAGTGTGGGATTGGGTCTATGGAAGGCCCAATATCAAACCAGAGTAGAATACAGTGGGAGATGGGGCATCAACACGTCGGCGGGCCAGGAAGAGCTGGGGAGGGGGAGCCAATCGCGCACTTCAGGTGTGCCACCGGAATCGCCGCCGATCAGTCCCATTTAGGGAGTCTCACGAGTCTCATGGTATCGGAGTCTCCGTGAGACTCTCCGAATGCCGTATTTTCTGCATTTTTTCGATTTTGTGTTTCCAATATTTTATGAAAATAGAACCCACTGATAACTAAGCCAGATCTGGCTGCACAGCATCCGATTTGGGGATCGGAAATTCGGAGCGGGATCCAGTGGACCTGACCGAAATTCGAATTATAACATAATTGTTTGGCTGTCAGGAACGAGTATCTGCGTCTCCCGAGACCGTCTCTCCCTGTAAACTCAACGCCCTCCAAGTTGACCTTGCAGCTTGTCACTTCGATTTGAATATCGGACTCAATATGGTGCCAATATGGCGACATCTGACATAATTAAGAGACGCCCATAGCATGCTCCGTGTGCGGTTCACAAACCAGCATAAAACGCAACCCAAAGCTGAATACGTTTTTACGTCCACCAGTTACTGCTAGTCGGAGTTTATTGCCATGACAGATCGCGAGGCAGAATGGTCGGCCCGTCCTAATGCGAATTTGGAATTTGTCAAAATCGGCCGACCTCCCAGCTCCCCCTCTGAAACCACACCTCTTCTCCCCGAAAGGCAGCCTCAATTCTCGTTCTCTAGTCTACTCGGAATGAGCCACTTACTGGGAGAGAAGCGCTCGTCGTCTTTTAGCCCACCTCCTTTATCACGGCATGCGGCAGCGCCTCCCCCTTCACCTGCAGTGGGCTCTATCATCGATTCGACAAGATCCAATACCCCTGAGACTTCCCGTGTAGCCCACCCTTCTGCGACATCTAATCCATCTCGACCAAAACTTCACAGATTGAGAGATCGGATGAAGCTTTCCCCCAGTCTCACGCTAGAAAATTCTGGGAGTGTTGCCAGGGATCATTTGGCATCGGAGAGGACTTTCCTTGCGTATATAAGAACAAGTTTGGCCATTGCATCTACAGGAGTTGGTAAGCACGCATTTCGAATGACCTCTGGATCATTTGAATCGTCTGTCCGAATACGACTATCTGACATGTTGGTATTTGAAGCTCTTGTCCAGCTATTTACGATATCCGGCTATTCTGCGATGAATCCCTCACCAGGCAACTTCACTGATACCAAACCACGAATACAAAGATACGCCATCCCATTGGGGGCCGCCACTGTCATCATGGGCTTAGTCGTACTTGTCATTGGTAAGCGCACCCATATCTTGCACAACGAGATCATGCTGCCTCCACCTACGGCGCATTACTTTATTGTTCTAACCACTTTCTTTCAATCTTTTGGCACTGAAAACATGATTTAATTTCAGGTCTTGTCCGCTACTTCACCGTACAGACCGCCTTGCCACAAGGGAAATTTCCAGTGGCAAGAGTTACAATAGCGTTCATCGCAGCCGTGCTTTCTGCGCTGGTCGTTATTGTATTTGGTATCCTTGTAGGCGTGAAGCGGTGACTGGCAGTATTTTTAGGATAATTGATGCTGGGACAAGGATGCTGCCATATATACGGGTGCGGCCAGTATTTCTCATGCATTCCTAGCAGCGCTGGCACGGTAGATCTATTCAGATACCAGTCACTTGTCAGCACAGCCGATAACTCATACCACTTGTGTACATTGCTGTACTACGATATCCTTCTTGGCCTTTGTAACTACAATATAACCTGCCATGTGAATCCAGTCTGTGCACATTCGTCTTGCATTCATGATCCCGGACCGTTCTTAAGCTTGTCAAACCAGACACGCCTCTAAGCGAGAAGTCCGTTGCAACGAAGCGCACGACAAATCGTGTACAACAATATAAGGCGATTATAAAAACCAGTATCCTACCAATTAACAATTTCCCAGTTGGTTATCAAGAACGTTCATCTCTACATCCAATCGCATGAATCTCCCATAATCAAATGATCCTTAATCATCCAAAGGTGTGTCATAAAAAAGTGTGTCGTCATGTTCCGCCCCTTCGGCTGAGGCACCCAATGTCGACAATGTCGGTGTCTGCAGAGCAGGTTTTACTCGAGGTGCCGCAATTACAAGACGGGGCGAGGGTGGTAAATGAAGTGTGGTGGGTATCTGAGAAGTTGATGGTATGTTTTGCTCTGTAGCTTCCTATAACAGGGGCAGAGTTAGCCGATATATAATTCATAATGTGATTTTAGACACGGACCTTTGTGGCATGAAGAACCGCAGCGGCAGCAACTTCGAGACTATTTCGTGATGATGTTTCTGTGGCAGAATACGTGTTTGAGCTGTCCGTAGACGTTCTCTGGAAAGAAATCAGCCTTGTGATCGTTTGAACAACGACTGCGGATGGTTGACCCC
>Ga0137418_10006568_pt1 | contig 10699 bp, 8 predicted proteins | sample CZODoug3_1_2_16f_FD_122242 | JGI IMG/M metagenome (GOLD analysis project Ga0137418, IMG submission 122242) | Vadose zone soil fungal communities from Angelo Coast Range Reserve, California, USA - CZODoug3_1_2_16fungal (Hybrid Assembly) | ecosystem: Environmental > Terrestrial > Soil > Vadose... | reverse complement strand
CTAGGACGCTCACGCACACTTTTGTCGCATCGCTTGACACTCGCCGGGCGCGACAAGAGTTCGAATTCATAGCTAGCGGCGCATCAAGTGCTTCGACCGATTTGCATTCCCCCTTGATTCAATGACTTGCAATTCAAAATCTTCGGGTCGTGAATCCGCTTTCTTCGTGGCAGTACAGTTGCACTCTCATCATGCGAGAAGCTGAGGTCGGGCTGGCAAGCAAGAGTGCTGCTTGGTGCGGGAAATCCAAATCACGGGGGATCGCATTGCGTTCGATAAAGTGAGACACGACAAAGAACTTAGAACAGGGCGTTCGCGTGCCACGCACTGGCATTCTCATTTTGATGATCTAACTCGACACGCTCTTCGACACAAGGAATAACGTCACTCAGCCTGTCGACATTAAGACATTGTGTCGGGACGAGCGGACATCTTGCTTTGCGCTATGGGTGGTATGCCCATTCTATTTTCAGTTACTTACACAGAACACGTCTCTGGCAGTCGTGTTGCATCTTCCAGTCGTGTCGCTCGACGCACCGACGCTTTTTCTCGACGGCACAAACGAGGAGAAATCGTTATGTCGGTTGAGCGCGGGAAGAATCGAGAAGCCACTACTTCGTTGACTTACCAGAAGGTTGTCTTTTGAAGGCGCTGCGAAATCCAACGAATTCGAATGGGAGGGAACGCAATATGCCAGAAGGCGCCCACCACACGTTATATCAGGTGTCGACGGCGACGGCGCTCGTCGAGGGGATTTACGAGGGCGCGGTGCGAGTCGGCACCCTGCGGAAGCACGGCGATCTGGGATTGGGGACCTTTGAGGACCTCGACGGCGAGATGGTGATCGTCGATGGGAACTTTTTTCAGGTGCGATCCGACGGATCCGTGCGGGAGGTTGAGGACAATACGCCCAGTCCGTTCGCGGCCATCACAGCGTTTTCCCCGGATGATGTAGTCACGCTGGATAATTGCCCGGATTTGGCGCATTTGACGGCACGATTCGACGCGCTCCGCCTGTCGGACAATGTTTTCTTCGCGCTCAGAGTAGATGGAAACTTCGAGCACATCCACACGAGGGCCATGCGGCGAACTGCAGAAGGGATCCCCTTGGTTCAGGCGGCGGCCGTTCAACCGGAGTTCGAATTTCACGACATTTCGGGAACACTCGTGGGCTTTTGGACCCCTGAATACGCAAAAACATTGAATGTGCCGGGCTATCATCTGCACTTCATCTCTTCGGACCGGACCCGCGGCGGACATCTCCTGCAGTGCCGCGGAAAAGACTTGCGCCTGCAGATTCAGCAGGAGGGCGACTACCACATCGCGCTGCCGGAAACCGAGGACTTTTTGAAAGCAAATCTACGACGGGATCCGACGGCGGCTCTTGCGCAAGCGGAAGGGGAGAAGAAATGAGCACGACGGTTACAAAACCGGTCCCCCAGACGGGGGCCGGGTTGTTGGTGAAGAGTCTGGAGGCGCAAGGAGTCGAATATGTATTTGGCGTACCAGGAGCAAAGGTCGACAAGGTTTTCGACACATTGGTGGATTCCAAAATCCAAACCGTAGTCTGCCGGCATGAACAAAACGCCGCGTTCATGGCCGCGGGGATTGGCCGCATGACCGGAAAGGCGGGCGTGGCATTGGTAACTTCCGGCCCGGGCTGCTCCAATCTGGTCACCGGCTTCGCCACGGCGACCTCGGAAGGAGATCCCGTCGTTGGCATCGGAGGCGCGGTGCCCGTTGCCGATCGATTGAAGCAGCTCCATCAGAGCATGGATACGGTGAACCTTTTCAGACCGATCACCAAATTCAGCGCGGAAATCGACTCTGCAAGTTCGGTGTCAGAAGTAGTCGCAAACGCCTTCCGAGCTGCCGAGTCGGGTCGGCCAGGGGCGGCGTTCATCAGCGCTCCGAAGGACATCATGATGGGAGAAGCAGATGGCGAAGTCTTGACTCCGACGCAACCTGAAACCTTCGGAGCGGCAGACCCGGATGCGATCGCGGCCGCTGCCGGCCTTATCAACAAAGCCAGAAATCCCGTGCTGATGCTGGGCTTGCTTGCAAGTGGGGAAGACGCCGCCGAGGGTGTGCGCGGGCTGATCGCCAAAACGAACATGCCAATTGTGTGCACCTACCAGGGTGCGGGAGTCGTACCGCGGGAGTATTTCGATCGCTTCGGTGGGCGAGTGGGACTTTTTCGCACGCAGCCAGCCGACAGAATTCTCGATGCGGCTGATTTGGTGGTTACGGTTGGCTACGATCCAATCGAGTACGAACCCATTCTCTGGAATCAGGGCAAGAGACGGAATCTCATTCATATCGACGCGGTTCCCGGGGATATCGACAAGGACTATCGGCCACAGATTGAATTGACCGGAAACATTGCGGCAACTGTTCGAGAGCTTGGCGGGCAAGTAGAAGCCACAACTCCTACAACCGGCGCAGAGCTTCTGCGTGAAGCCGCGCGGGACCGGGCCAAGTTTGCCGAGGAAGCCGCCGCCCTGAACGGAGCGCCGGTCCATCCCTTGCGGCTCGCGCACGAGCTTCAACCATTGCTGAGCGATGACATGACATTGTGCCTGGATATGGGATCGTTCCACATCTGGCTGGCACGGCATCTTTACAGCTTTCGCGCCCGGCAGATTCTCATGACGAATGGGCAACAAACCCTCGGCGTGGCTCTGCCCTGGGGGATTGCGGCGTGCCTCGTTCGTCCCCGCGAAAAAGTGATTTCCATCTCCGGCGATGGAGGCTTCCTATTTTCCGCGATGGAGCTTGAGACCGCGGTTCGACTGAAGTGCAACTTAGTTCACTTGGTTTGGATCGACGGCTTTTACAACATGGTTGGTATTCAAGAGATGGCGAAATATGGGCGGCTGTCTGGCGTAGCGCTTGGTCCCGTCGACGTTGTCCGCTTTGCCGAAGCCTTCGGAGCGAAAGGACTACGGATCGAACGACCAGACCAGATCTCTTCCACGATCAAGAAAGCTCTGGAGATGCAAGGGCCCGTGCTCATCGGCGTGCCCGTAGACTACAGAGATAACCACCGGCTTATGGAGATGGTTCAGCCCGAGGCGTTCAACTGAGCCAGAACCAAGTTCATCGGCATGGCAGAGAAATTCAAAGAGGAGAAAGGAAAACCAAATGAGTGCAATCACAGGCGCACAACAAGGAGGCTTTCGCACGGAGAGCGACAGCCTTGGCGAAGTGAAAGTCCCCAGCGCCATGCTCTGGGGCGCGCAAACGCAACGCTCGCTCGAACATTTCAGCATCGGGCACGATTTGATGCCGCGAGAGATGATCACGGCTTACGCGACGCTAAAGAAAGCCGCCGCCAATGCAAACCACGCGGGCAAGCGGCTGGACGACAACAAGCACAAACTCATTGTTGAGACGTGTGACGAAATCCTCGCCAGCCAGCATGCGGATATGTTCCCCCTGCACGTGTGGATGACCGGAAGCGGTACACAGTTCAACATGAACGTAAACGAAGTCATCTCCAATCGCTGCTGCCAGCTCGCCGGCACCCCAATTGGCGGCAAGACGCCCGTTCATCCCAACGACCACGTCAACATGTCGCAGTCGTCCAACGATTCCTTCCCGACAGCGATGAACATCGCGGCGGCAGTGAATGTAAAAGGGCGACTGATTCCGGCCGTGAAAGCGCTGTGCGACGCAATTACGGCAAGAGCTACCGAGTGGCAAAACATCGTCAAAATCGGTCGCACGCACATGCAGGATGCCACGCCACTGACGCTCGGGCAGGAATGGTCGGGCTATGCGGATATGCTCGGTGACGATGTCGAGCGCATCGAGGACGCGTTGAAGGGTGTCTACCGCCTGGCGCTTGGCGGCACCGCGGTAGGAACCGGCATCAATGCCGCTCCGGGATTCGGTGAAGCTGCCGCCGCGGAGATAGCGAAACTTACGAGCCTGCCCTTCGTGAGCGCGCCAAATAAGTTCACGGTGCAGGGCGCCCACGATGCGCTCGTTCAGCTCTCCGGTGCACTACGGACGCTCGCGGTCTCGTTGTACAAGATCGCGAATGACATTCGCCTGATGTCGTGCGGGCCTCGTGCTGGTTTCGCTGAACTCGTAATCCCGTCAAACGAACCCGGCTCCTCGATCATGCCGGGCAAGGTGAATCCGACACAGGCCGAGGCGCTGACCATGATTGCGGTGCAAGTGATGGCCAACGACGTCGCCGTCGGATTCGGCGGCGCTGGGGGCTATCTGGAGATGAATGTCTATAAGCCTCTCATCATCTTCAACGTCACCCATTCGATCACGATCATGACCGATGGGTGCACGAACTTCCGGAAATTCCTGGTGGAAGGCACTAAGCCGAATTTGAAGAAGATCAAGGAATACGTGGACCGGTCTCTGATGCTGGTGACTGCACTTTCGCCGGTCATTGGCTATGACAAAGCGTCGAAGATGGCGCACTACGCGCTGGACAACGACCTCACGCTCAAGGAAGCCGCGCTGAAACTGGGATTTGTAACGGAAGACGAGTTCGACCGCGTCGTCGATCCGGCGAAGATGGTCCACCCGTATGTTGCAAAAGCCAGCTGATGGAAATCAAAGCTGGGTGACTCGATAGAACACAAATCGGAAAGTTTGAATCGGAAAGGAAAAGAAAGATATGGCAACGAATCAGCAAGGAATTGAATCGCTTCGGAATCCTTCACTCAACAAGACAACTGCATTCACTGAGGCCGAAAAACAATCACTCGGTATCGTCGGACTCGTACCGGACGTGACCGAGTCGATCGAGACTCAGCTCTCTCGCGTCATGTTGCAACTCAAGAAGAAGGCTACAGACCTGGACCGCTACATCTACCTGATGAATCTTCTGGAGATCAACGAGACCCTGTTCTATCACACGCTGATGTCCGACCCTGCCCGTTTCCTTGAGATCGTTTACGACCCGACGATCGCCGAGGCCTGCCTGAAGTTTGACCATATTCTCCGTCGAGTTCGGGGAATGTATCTGTCGATCACCCGCAAAGGTCATGTCAAGGAAGTGATTCGCAATTGGCCCGTCAAAGATGTGCGATTCATCTGCGTGACCGACGCGGGACGCATCCTTGGTCTCGGCGACCTTGGAGCCAACGGCATCGGCATTCCCATTGGAAAGCTGCAGCTCTACACCGCCGCAGCAGGTGTGCCGCCGCAGGGTCTGCTGCCGATGTACCTGGATGCCGGCACAAATAATGAAGGATATCTTAAGGATCCCCTATATGTCGGCTTGCGCAAGCATCGCCCATCGACCGAGGAACTCTACGCTTTCGTCGACGAGTTCGTCGATGCGGTGCAAGAAGTCTTTCCAAACTGCTGCATCCATTTCGAGGACTGGACCGGTACCGATGCCATCGCGTTGCTGGCCCGCTATCGGAACAAGGTTTCTTGCTACAACGATGACATCCAGGGCACAGCGGGCGTAACCCTCGCAGGTCTGATCAATGCGATCAAGATCGCCGGAGGTCAACTGAAGGATCAACGGATCCTATTTCTGGGGTCGGGGTCCGCGGCCATTGGTCTAGCGAACCTTATTGTCTCGGCACTAGTCCAGCAAGGAGTTGCGGAGGACGCAGCTCGCCAGCAAATTCGACTGTTTGACACGAAGGGGCTTGTCGTGGCCGGACGTCCGGGCTTGCCAGCATCCAAAGCGCCCTACGCCCATAAATTAGCGCCCAGCAAGCCGTTCAATCATCTCGATCTAGCCACCGAGTATCCGCAGATCCTCGCGGCTATCGAGGACTTTAAGCCCACCATCCTAATTGGCGTAAGCACTGTCGGCAAGCTCTTCTCGCGGGAGATTGTCGAAGCAATGTCCCGGCATAACGCACGACCGATTATTTTTGCCTTGTCCAACCCGATCGATAGACACGAGTGCTTGCCGGAAGACGCCTATGCTTGGTCGAAAGGCAAGGCGGTTTACGCGGGTGGCGTGCAATTCCCTCCGGTTCACATCGGCGACCAGACTTTCTTACCTTCTCAAGCCAACAACCTCTATATTTTCCCCGCTGTCGGCATGGCCATTTACGCAACGAACGCTAAGCGAGTGACCGACGAAATGTTCATCGAAGCGGCCCACGCTGTCGCCGACCAGGTTAGCCCTGATCAGTTGAAGCTCGGCATGCTTTATCCGCCACAGTCAAACATCCTCGAAGTCGAGCTTCAGACCGCGGCGCGAGTCGCCAAACTCGTCTTCGATAGCGGACTGGCAAGAGTTGAGCGCCCAACCGACATGGTGGCGTTTATTCGCAAGCACATCTACAAGCCCGAATATTCAGCAGAACCTACCGGGGCCACGAAAGCGGCGAAGAGTGCCTAGCATCGACCAGTTACGGCAGGGCGTGGGCTGTCTCGTCTTCGTGATGGAAAGGCTCACGCCCTGCTGAACTCAACCATTGTGGTATCTGAGCAGCAAGTGCCAGGAAATAGGAGCAACGCTGTGACGCCAACGACAGAACAGAACCGCGAGACAACATGGCGCGAGCTCTCTCGCACCGGCCAGTCCGTCAGCCACGGCGTTCTGTTGTCGATTTGCTGCCTGCTTAGCTACCAGATAATCATGGATCTTCTCGTTTTCACACGGTTTGTGCCACGCGACGACGAACTTCTTGGCGGGATGTGGGCGGTCGTCGCAACCATTTTTGTCTTCCGTTACAGCCACGAGGAGAGTGTGAGTGCAGCTTTATCCCGGATATCAGCAACGCTGCTCAGTTTCGCACTTTGTTTCGTTTACCTTCTGATCTTTCCGTTTAGACCGTGGGGCATGGCCGTGCTGATCGGGATCGGTGCCATTGTGCTGGCCCTGATTCGACGGTCCGGAGACATCATCACTGCAGGCATCACCATAACGGTCGTGATGGTCGTTGCAGGCATCAGCCCCGAGCACGCATGGAAGCAACCGATCCTGCGTTTGATTGACACTATCGTTGGGATTCTAGTCGGTATACTGGGCGCCTGGATCACCACAACATTGGATCGACACATTCCGAGTCGATCGCCTGCCGACTTAGGACAAAGGCACGAGGCGAACATTTCTTGATGAAAGTTACGATGGCCGGACCGGACTCAACGCGGGGCGGGCAAGACCAGGTTTGTAGTAACACCGTCCGAGGATCGCGGGAGACTCCATGAACTCCGATATCCATCCACCGGACAAGTGGCTTACCTTAGGGTTTGCCCTCATTGGGGGGTATGGTGACGCGGCCGGATTTGTTCTTGCTAAGACGTTCACGGGACACGTAACCGGCAGTTTGGTGCTGGCCGCAATCGCCCTGGTGGCTCAAGATTGGCGAGGTGTCTTCACACACTTTTCGGCTGTTGCGTGTTTTTTGTCTGGGATTCCCCTCAGTGTGCTGATCACTCGGCTGTCGGCGGAGTGGGCATTCTGGCCAACGCTCACTACCGTCATGGCAATAGAAGTGATTCTGATTGTAGCCGGCTACTTGGCGTTGGCAGTTCACGCGCCCGCAGCAGTTGAAATCCTTGTGATCTGCTTGTCTCTGGCGTTGGGCTTGCAAAACGGAGCATTTCGCCGCACTGGCGGTATCAGTGTGCACACGACTTATCTCACAGGAATGATTACAGGGTTGATCGCTACCGAAACCGAAAAATTGGCTCTTCGAGGTACTTCTGTCCCCGCAACTTCACCCGACCCAAAATTCGGGCTTCTATGGGGAATATGGGCTGTCTTTGTTTTCGGGGCAGCAATAGGAGCGGCCGCGGCGTTTCATTTTAAGGAAGGCGGGATTTTAGGGTCAGCGTTGATCTTGTTTGCCATCATCGTTCGCAATTTCAGAGTTGTATTGCGGTCGAGTCCAGGCAGTTGAGCAGAGGATTTCTACAGCTTCTAGGCGTATCTGCTCTTTCGCGTCTTCAAAGGACGACGCGCAACCGCATCGGGCTTGGAGTCGAACTAATAAGAGGATTCTTTTCAAGTTTCCGGAGCTGAGGAAAGGAGAAACGCAAATGATCACGCAAGCCGAAACGGCACTTCAAAGGATGCTCCCTGAGAACATGAGAATCGGCCTGTTCATACCTTGCTACATCGATCTCATCTATCCGGAGGTTGGAATAGCCACACTAGAGCTTCTGGAGAGATTCGGACTTAATGTTGGTTACCCGCTCAACCAAACTTGTTGCGGGCAGCCGATGTCCAATAGCGGCGACGAAAAGAATGCTCAACCTGCCGAACATCTCTTCGTCGAAAACTTCAAGGAATTTGACTGCATTGTTGGACCCGCCGGAAGCTGCGTAAAACAGGTCCGCTGTCACTTCGACGGACTCGAACAAACGGAAGATGTGAAGCACGTTCGTCAAGACACCTATGAGTTGGTGGAATTCCTCCACGATATTCTAAAAGTTGAGTCTTTTCCCTGGACAGAATTTCACCACTCGGTGGCCATCCACAATAGCTGCAGCTCCATTCGGGGCCTCGGTATCGCGAAACCTTCAGAGATAATGGGAGTCCCATTTGACAAGACAGCAAACCTGCTTTCCAAAGTGAAAGGTATCGTCGTTGTTCCGGTGGATCGACCGGATGATTGTTGCGGGTTCGGCGGAACCTTCTGCGTAACGGACGAAGCGGTCTCGGCGCGCATGGGCATTGAAAAAGCACACGACCATATTCGTCACGGGGCCGAATACGTGGTGTCGCCAGATATGTCCTGCCTGATGCATCAACACGGCATCGCCCAGCGAGCCGGCTTGGATTTGAAATACATCCATGTAGCGCAGGTTTTGAACGGCGGGCCTTACTGAGGGAAGGAGAATTCGGTCATGAGCACGGCAAAGCAAGTTAATCCAGCGGCGGCAGCGGAACTCTTCATCCTTCAAGATCAAATTCACGAGCCGATGCACGACCGATTTTTGTGGGCGACGATGCAGCGGCGGCACGCAGAAGCAGCGGCCATGCCGCAATGGGAGGAATTGCGCGAAATCGCCTCCAAGATTAAAGAGCATACGCTCACTCATCTCGATCACTATCTCGAAGAATTCGAGGCCAACGCCACAAAGCGCGGCGCGCACGTCCACTGGGCGCTCGATGCCAGCGACCACAACCAAATCGTTTATTCCATTCTCCAGGATCACGGTGTGACCGAGCTGATCAAAAGCAAATCCATGCTCCAGGAAGAGTGTCAGATGACCCCCTTCCTTCAACAAAGAGGAATCAAGGTCATCGAGTCGGATTTAGGCGAGCGAATCCAGCAATTAGATGGACAGCCGCCCAGTCACATTGTGTTCCCCTGCATTCACAAAACCCGCAAGGACGTGGCCCAGCTGTTCGCTCGCACGATTGGCACGGATCCGAATAATGAGGACCCGCACTTTCTGACGGAAGAGATGCGGAACAATGCGCGTCCCCGGTTCCTGTCCGCCGGCGCAGGCATGACCGGCGGCAATTTCGCAATTGCCGAAACGGGGACCTTCATGGTGTGCACCAACGAAGGGAATGCCGATATCGGAGCCGCGGTGCCGCCGCTTCACATTGCAAGCATCGGCATTGAGAAGATGATTCCGCGCGTCGAGGACATGGGTGTCTTTCTCCGCCTGCTTGCTCGAAGCGCAGAAGGAGCGCCCCTCACACAATATTCCTCTCACTTTACCGGTCCGAGGAAAGGCGGCGAATTGCATATCGTGCTGGTCGACAACGGGCGCAGCCGCCGGCTTGGCATGCCCGATTTTTGGCATTCGCTGAAATGCATCCGGTGTGGCGCATGTATGAATACCTGCCCGGTGTATCGTCGCAGCGGCGGTTTAGCTTACGGTGCCACCTATTCGGGTCCTATCGGCGTAATTCTCGATCCGACATTCGACGAGTTCAAATACAGCGAACTGCCATTCCACTCCAGTCTGTGCGGCTCCTGCTCGGAAGTGTGCCCGGTGAAAATCGATATCAGCGACCAAATTCTGAAGTGGCGCAGGGTCATGGCCGGGAAGGGCTATCTGCCCTTGGTAAAACGGCTGTCATTCGCGCTCGCTGGGCATGTGTTCGCTCACCCTGGGGAATACCATGCTGTTCAAAAAGTAGCTGAGCCTGCCATGTCTTACACACCTCACTTTCTCCTGTACAACCGCATTCTCAATCCCTGGGTTCGTGACCGGGAACTCCCGCACCCGGGCAAAAAATCCTTCCGCGAGTGGTATCTCGCGAATCGGAGCAAACATGGAAACGTCACACAGTAATCGCGAAACAATTCTGAATGCGATCCGCTCAAACCTCCCAAAGGTACCGGTAGAGCATCCGGGGATTCGAACTTTTCAACGCCCGGCCGGGGACCTCAAGGCAATGTTTGAGCAACGTCTTAAGGAAGCTGGGGGAGCTGCTCACGATGTGGGAAGCGTGCCGGAAGCTGAATCCAAAATTATCCTTCTGCACCCGGATGCAAAGGTGATTTGCTCTGTTGTGCCCGAAATCGCCGGCACACGCCGCGCGGAGAATGTTCGTGATCCTCATGAGGTCGCAGATGTTGATGTTGGAGTCGTTCGCGCTCAGTTTGGCGTGGCGGAAAGTGGCGCCGTTTGGGTTACACAAGAAGATCTTGTCGTCGACGCCCTCGGATTTCTATCTCAACATCTGATTGTTCTGCTCGACCCTAAGCAAATCGTCTCGGACATGCACGCCGCGTATCGTCGTGTGCGACTCCACGAAACCGCATTTGGATGTTTCATGATGGGGCCA
>Ga0137418_10006566_pt1 | contig 10702 bp, 9 predicted proteins | sample CZODoug3_1_2_16f_FD_122242 | JGI IMG/M metagenome (GOLD analysis project Ga0137418, IMG submission 122242) | Vadose zone soil fungal communities from Angelo Coast Range Reserve, California, USA - CZODoug3_1_2_16fungal (Hybrid Assembly) | ecosystem: Environmental > Terrestrial > Soil > Vadose... | reverse complement strand
TCGCGGCCGTCCACGAGACTAGCGCGGCGCAGAAGGCGGGGTTATCGGCGGGGGACGTGCTGGTTGCAATCGACGGCTTGCGCGTAACGGGATCGAATCTCGACACACTGCTTTCGCGCTATTTGCCGGGCGCGAAGGTAGAGGTGCACGCATTTCGGCGCGACGAGTTGCGCGTCGCGCAAGTCAAAGTAGGCGAAGAATGATATGCGGACGTCAGCCGGCTGGGTTCCGTCATTGCGCAGCGTGAGGTGGTGAAGAGTGCCGGACGATCCTGCGGCACGAAATCGGTCCGAATGGCGGTCAGCCCACCAAGGCAATGCAAAAATCGAACATCGGCAAAAGTCTGGGTGAAGCGCTCGGCGTCCTGCACGGTGAGCGCGTGCGCCTCGTACCCCACCGCGGCGAGGGGCCCGAGCGTGGCCAACTCCTTGAAGAACCGGTCCCACACGCTCGTGCTCTCGACCTCGACCCGGGCCACGGCGTCCGCTTCGGCCCGCGCTTGCTCGTCGTAGCGAAAGTCGGTCACCAGCAGCACGTCGCCGCGGGTCACCGCCACGAGGGCCGCGGAGCCGCTGAAGCCGGTCAGGTAGCGAATGTTGGCGCGCGACGTCACGAGCAGCCCATCCAGCGCCGCGGCGGCGAGCGTGCCGACGAGCGCCTCCTGTCGCTGGCGCCGTGGATCAGCGTGCATGGCGGGACGCGAGATAGCCGACCAGGCCCTCGAGTCCCAGCCGGTAGCTCTCGGCCCCGAACCCCGTCACCACGCCGACGGCGACGTCCGCGAGCACCGAGCGGCGTCGCTCGGGTTCGCGGGCGAAGATGTTCGACAGGTGAACCTCGACGAACGGCACGCGCACGGCGAGGAGCGCGTCCCGGACGGCCAGGCTGGTGTGGGTGAAGGCGGCCGCGTTGATCACGGCGCCGTCCGCCCGCCCCTTGAGCCCCTGGATCGCATCCACCAGCTCGCCCTCGTGGTTGGTCTGCGTCCAGGTCACATTGACGCCGAGCGCCTGCGCGCGCTCCCGCGTCCGTGTCTCGATCTCGGCCAGCGTCGCCCGGCCGTACAGCTCCGGCTCCCGCTCACCCAGCAGATTGAGGTTGGGGCCGTTCAGCACGGCGATGTCCACTAAGACTTGAGCCCTTTCAGCCAGGCCTGAAACTGATCGAGGTCACCCTCGTCTTCGAGCGGTGGACGCGGCTTCGGGCCCGACGGCCGCGCCGCTCCTCTCGCCCCGCCGCCCGCCGGCGTCGCACCATCGTCCGGCCGCGCTCCCGATGCGCCGAAAAACTGGTCGAACGAGAACCCACCCGTCGCGCTCGGCCCCGGCGCCGGTGGCGCGCTTGCAGGCGGATTCGGCGCCGGGGGCTCCGCCACGGGCGCCAGCGCCCGCGACCCCTCGTCGCCGAACACCTGGTCGAGGGAAATCGTGTCCTCGGCGGGGCGGCTCGCCTCGCCCAGAGTGGGCTCGTCCGGCTGGCGCGGGGCTTCCGGGGGCGCGACGGCAAACGCACGCTCCAGCGGCGAGGCCGCCACCGCCGCCGCCTGCGGCCGCCCGGCCAGGATCCGCTTCAAGAACATCGGCACAGATTCACCCGTCTCCCGCCCGCCACCCCACTTCTTCCCCGGTGACAGTGCGTCAACGCGCGCGTGGAGCCGCGTGTCATCCGGCCGCTGCGTCAGCAGCGCTTGATACACGCGCAGCGCCTCCTCCGGGTGCCCCTGCTTCAGATACAGGTCCGCCATCGTTTCCGTGACGACCGGCTCGGCGCGCGAGAGCGCCGCCGTATCCGCCGCGCCGTCATCGTCCGATAAGACGACCGCCGCGGGTGGCGCCTCTTCGACGAAAGGCGGCGCTTGCGGTGGCGCGGGGAGGGACGGAGGCGGGGGTGCGAGCGGCGTGGGCCACGCCGGCTGAGACGGGGCCACGGCGGAAGGGGGCGACGCGACCGCCGGCGGCCGAGGCGGTGTCACGTCCTCCGGCATGATCAGGGGCAGGTCCACCGTCGGCAGGTCCGGCTCAGGTTCGGGGGTCGCATCCGCCGGTGCGCCGAACGTGCCGCTCTCGTACTGCGTGGCGGCCAGCCCCTCGACGTCGAGCTGCTGCGGCTTGAGCGCCACTTCCTCCTGAATCTCGAGACCCTCGGCCTTGGCCGCGTCGTGTGCCACGGCGTTGAAATCCAACGTCCCGTCGAATGTCTCGATGTCTCCGGCCTGCGGCTTCACCTCGAGCTGCGGCGTCACCGGTTCCTCGACCGTGTGCTCCAGAACGAATTCGGGGCGCGGCATCGGAGCGGCGATCGTCCCGCCCGCCGCGGGCCGCTCCGGGACGAGCACGGCCGGCGGGGGCATCGGAACGGGGGCGGCGGGTGGGATGGGCTTCGGCGCAGCCTGGGCCGCCTTCCCCTTGTTACGGGCCAGCCCCTCGGCGGCATCGCCGTTCATCGGATCGGCGTTAAGCAGCCGCGACAACCATTGCGCCGCCTCGTCGTATCGTCCCCCCCGCTCCGCGATGTCGGCGAGCAGTTTGAGCGCGAGGACGTTTTCGGGGTCCAAGTCCAGGACCTTGCGGAACACCTGCGACGCGGTGGTGTCGTTTTTCAAGTCGAGGAAGCAGCGCCCGTAGACAATGTGGGCGCTGACGTAATCGGGGTGCCGCTCCAGCCCCGACTTGCACAGTTCGATGGCTCTATCTAGTTCCCCCGCTTTGCGATAGGCGTCCGCCAAGGGCGCGAAGTTGCGGCCCTTGGGGTTCTCGGCCCAGCGCTTTTCGAGTTTTTCTATTTCGCTGGTATAGGCCACGGCCTAAGTTCTTGGGGGAATTGGTCGAAGATACTGTTCGGCCGGCGCCGCTGTCAATCGGAATTGGGTCCCCGTCGCTTGAGTTTCCTTGTTGTCGTTCTTAGACTTATGCCCCCTCCCGTCCCCTCTGGCCCGGAGCTGCACGTCCTATGATGCGCGCCATGCGCGTGATTTATAAGCCCGTGTTCGTCGTCGTGGCAGTCTCGTTCATCGGCTGGCTGGCCTACGGCCAGGTGACGGACATTCTGGGCGGCGGGCGTGACGTGGTCCTCAAGGTCAATGGCCAGATCGTGCGCGCCACGCAGTTCCAGGCGGCGCTCCAGAACGCGATCGAAGAATCGCGCCGCCGGGGCGGCGGGCGGCTGAGTCGCGAGGACGAGCAGCAGCTCCAGGACCAAGTCACCGACCAGTTCATCCAGCGGATTCTGCTCGAGCGCGAATACCACCGGCTCGGCATCCAGGTCTCCGACGACGAGATCCGCCAGATCGCACGCAGCACGCCGCCGCCGCAGATCCTGCGACAGATCATGGAGGACCCGACCTTCCAGACGAACGGTCAGTTCGACATCACGAAATGGCAGCGTTACCTGGGGAGCGCGAGCGAGGAGTTTCGAGCGCAAATCGAGCAGCTGTACCGCGAATACCTCCCGGAGCGCAAGCTGGAGGAGTACCTCACGGCTGACGTGTACGTCTCCGACGCGAAGCTGTGGCGCATCTGGCGCGATCAGCACGAGTCGGTGACCGTCGCCGTACTCGCCTTCCGCCCGGAACAGATCCCTGACTCCCTCGCCCGGGTAACGGACGCCGAGCTCGAGCGCTACTACACGACTCACAGGGACGAATTCAAGCGTCCGGCGACGGCCTGGCTGAGCTACGTGGCGCAGCCGAAGGTCCCTGACGCCGCCGACACGGCCGCGGCGCTCACCAGAGCGCGGCGGCTGCGGGCGGAGATCGCGGGCGGCGCGGCGAAGTTCGAGGATGTGGCGAAGAAGGAGTCCGCCGATTCGGTCTCCGGCGCGCGCGGCGGCGATCTCGGCTGGGTGAAGCGCAACGAAGGTGGCTTCGATCCGCAATTCCTCGCGGCGCTGCGGCGACTCACGCCGGGGGAGCTCAGCCAGCCGGCGCTATCGAGCTTCGGCTATCATTTGATCCGCGTCGACGCGGCGAAAGGCGACTCACTGCACGTACGGCACATCCTGATCCCGATCGTGCCGCAGGGCAAGCACCTCGACCAAATCGACGCGCGGACCGACTCGCTGGATCACCTCGCCGCCGCGCAAACGGACGGCGCGCGGCTGGACAGCGCGGCGCAGCGGCTGCACCTCCCCGTGGCCCAGGCGTCAAGACTGATCCAGGGTGACCGGCTGACGCTGGGTCGGTACGTGGTCTCCGACGTGAGCGTGTGGGCGTTCGAGGCGCGGCCGGGCGAAACGAGCCCGCTGATCGAAGGGGAGCGCGCGAACTACGTGTTCCGACTGGATTCGCTGTATGCCGCAGGCACGCCGCCCCTGGCACAGATCCGCGACCGGGTGCTCGCGGCGGCCCGTTACGAGAAGAAGAAGGCGATCGCGCGGCAGCGCGCCGCCCTAGCCCTGGCCGAGCTCGCCTCCGCACCGGATCTGCTGCAGGCCGGCCGAGCGCGCGGCCTGCCGGTGGAGAGGGTCGGGCCCTTCACGCGCCTCAATCCTCCATCGGCGATCGCGCGTGAGCCCGTGGTGGAGGGCACGGCGTTCGGCCTCCGGCCGGGCCAGCGCACCGGCGTGCTCGTCGGCACGACGGGCTGCTTCATCCTGCAGGGGGTCGCGCACCAAGCCGCCGACTCCGCCGCGTGGCTGAAACAGCGGGACCAGCAGCGGGAAGCGCTCCTGCGGTCGGCGCAACAGGCCCGGGTACAGCAGTACCTCGCCGCCCTCCGGGCGCAGGCGCGGATCGTGGACCGTCGGAAGGAAGTTTTTCGGCCGACGACGTCCGAAGGCGGAGCCTAGTCGCTCAGCCGCTTGGGATCGCCGCCGGTCGGAGCGGAGGCGGACGTCCCCGGGGGCTGGAGGTTACGCGGCGGGGCGGCCGGCTGGTCGCTGGTGGCGTCCTTCAAGCTGCGGTTGAACTCCTTTATCCCCTGGCCGATCGACTTTCCGATCTCGGGGATCCGCTTGGCGCCGAACACCAGCACCAGCACCAGCAGCAGGATCAGGATGTGGCTGAACGACAGGTCTCCGAACATACGCGCCTCGTTTTCAGAATATCGATCGGGCTACGAAGTAGGCGATCGCCACACCCACGACGGCCAGCAACGACACGTCGAACCCGATCGGGCCGAGCGTGATCGATACGACGAGCAGGTCGAGATGCACGGGCCCGAAAGTCGGCGTCACGGCCGTGGTAAAGAACTCTTTCGCCGCGCCCTGCGGCAGGAAACGTCGCAGCAGCGCGTGGAGCAACCCGCCGAGCACGAACCCGCCGGCGAGGAACCCCACGTAAAATAGCGGCCCGCGGTGTCCGCGCGCCACGGGCCTAGCTGCGCCGCTCCACTGCATACGCAATGCTGTCTCGTAGGGCGTCGCGCGCGGGCGACGGCGGCAGGATCTCGAGCTCCGCCTCGGCGCGCTGCGCCAGCTCGAGCGCGCGGCGCCGGGCATAGTCGAGCCCGCCGGCGGTCTCCACCAGCTGCATGACCTCCCCGACCAGCGGATCTCCCGGATCCGGCGTGGTCATCAACTCGGCGACCAGGCGCCGCTGCGCCGGCCCCATCGCGGCGAGTGCGGCGATCAGCGGCAAGGTCACCTTGTGCTCCTTCAGATCGAGGCCGGACGGCTTGCCGGTCACCGCTTCGCGCTCCGTGTAATCGAGCAGATCATCGGTGATCTGGAACGCCATCCCGAGCCGCAGGCCGAAGCGCGCCAGCGCCTCCCGATACGGCGCCGGTGCCCGGAGCGCGCCCACCTCGCACGCACCCGACAGGAGCGAGGCCGTCTTCGAGCGGATCAACTGGTCGTACTGCGCCTCGTCGTAGGCGAGCTTGTCGTGCGCTTCGAGCTGCCGCATCTCGCCGATCGTCATCTCGTTGGTGACCCGGGCGAACACGCGCAGCGGCGCCAGGTCATCCAGTCGAACGAGCTCGATGATGGCCCGGGAGTAGAGGTAATCGCCCATGATCACCGCCACCTGGTGCGAAAACAGGGCGTTGATCGTTGGCATCCCGCGCCGCAGCACCGAGTGGTCCACCGAGTCGTCGTGCACCAGCGTGGCCAGATGGATCAGCTCCACGACCGCGGCGAGCGTCACCGTCCGCGCATCCTCCGCCCCGGACGCCCGCTGGCTGAGGAGCAGCAGGGTCGGGCGGAACAACTTCCCCTTCATCCGCAGTAAGTGCTCGTTGACGAGGGCGATGATGGGGAAGTCCGCGGTGATGATGCGGCGGAGCTCCTCGGCCACGCGCTCCAGCTCGCCCGCCACGGGCCGCTGGATGTCCCCCAGGGACACGGGGGCGAGCTGCTGGCTCACGTCACTTCGCCTTGGCGAGCGCCCTGGCCCGCTCGCCGACGTCCTTGAACCGGATGTCCACGGCGAAGACGCGCCCGTAAATCTCCCGCGCCTCCGCTTTTTTCCCCTGCTCTTCGAGCGCCCGGCCCAGCGAGTAGAGCACGCCGAGCCGCTCTTGATCGCCCGACGCCGGCAGCTCCAGCCCGCGTCGCAGGATCGACTCCGCCACGATGTAGGCGCCCTTGTCGAGGAAGCACACGCCCAGCATTTCCGAAGTCCGGAGCTTCCCCTCGGGCGCGCGCAGCGCCTTCTGAAGCTCGGCGATCGCTTCGTCCAGCAACCCCATCTCTTTGAACGCGACTCCAAGATCGTAGTGCGATTGGAAGTCTGCCTCGTCGATGTTCTCGTCGATGCCCTGCTTGAACCGCGCCAGCATCTCCTGGAAGTCCTTCTCTTCGTCCCCGGTCGGCTCCTCGTCCGCGATCTTCATGCGGGTGTCGCGGGGCGGGGATTCCTCCTCGAGAATCATGGCGCTCAGATCGACGAAATCGCCTGCCGCCGCCGCTTCGTCGCGAACCTTCAGCTTCGCATCCTTGGGCGCCGTCCGCTTCTCGCGGGCGGCGGGCGGCGGCTCGGGCGGCGGCGCCGCGGCCGGCGCGAGCATCGCGAGTGCCGCCTTCGCCCGCTCGTTTGTCGTATCGTGCTCTGCTACCCGCTGGTACACGGCACGCGCCTTGTCCGGCAGGTCCTGGCGCAGCAAGGTGTCCGCCAGCTCCAGGTAGGCGTCGACCAGCTTCGCCTTGTCGCCCGACTTGAACGCGTATTCGACCTGTTTCTGGCGGTGCCGCACGCTGTTCGGATCGAGCCGGAGGATCTCTTCGCCGAGATGCTGCGCGTGCGGCAGGTTGCCGAGATTCTCGAAGCCCGCGGTCGCATGGTCGAGCTCCTCGATCCCGCGGTCCCGCTCCCCTGCCTCGATGAGGGCTTCGCCGAGCGCGCGATGCGCCTCCGGATTATCTGGATCGTCGGCGACGCTGGCCTCGAGCGCTTCGATGGTGGGCGGCGCCGGCGTGGCTTCGATGTCCGTGAACACCAGCGACGACGGCGCGTCTCCCGAGCTGACCACGCCGTCCAGTCCCAAGTCGATGAAAGCCGAGCGTCGCCCCTCCGAGATGGACGTGTCTTGCTCGGTCTGGATGAAGCCCCCCGTCGGCGGGATGTCCTCGACGGCGAGCGGCTCGTCGTCCACGTGGTGCCCGGCCTCCGTGGTCGCCGTATCGAAGTCGGGCTCGAGCTCGAGCGGCGGCACCTCCACCACTGCCTTTCGCTTAACGCGGTCCGGAGCAGGAGCGGGCGGGGGTGGGGGCGGCGCCGGGCGCTTCGGTACCACCGGCTTGACCTTGGGCGGCTCGGCGGCCGGCGCCTTGGGGCTCGACACGCGGGGCGGCGACCCGACTCCCGGGCGTCCCGGCGCGGGCGGGGTCGGGGGACGTGGGGCGGGAGCGGGGGTCGGACCCACGCGCTTCGGCACCACCGGCGCGACCTTGGGCGGCCCTGCCCTCGGTGGCGGCGTGACCTTGGGGACGCTTGCCCGCTGCGGTGGGGCGGGCGCAGGAGCCGGTGTCGGTTCGATCTCGAGTTCGTGTTCCAGCATGGGCTCGAGCTCGACATCGAGCTCGGTCTCGTCCGCGTCGGCCGGCACCGTCGGCTCGAGCTCCGCCATCGGCTGTACCGGTTCGCCGGTCACCTCTTCGCGTAGCGACGGGACATCGGCCGCGCCGTCGAGCTCCACCTCCCCAAACTCGGCGGTCGTGGTCTCGAACCCCTCGAGCAGCGCGCCACTCCCATTCCCGTCTCCGCCCGGCACTGCGACTTCCTCCGCCAGGTTCGTGGACTCGATCTCGAGCGAAGTATCCGGCTCGGGTGTCACCGACTCCACGAGGTTCTGCGCCACGGTGTCGACCTCAGGTTCGCGGTCGGGCGCGGGGGGCTGGGGCGCGGGGGGCCTCCCCCTCGCGCCGGGAGGGGCGTCTACGTCGAGGAACACCAGGCTCGACGTCTTCCGCTTCCCGGATTTTGCGAGGTCGTCTTCCGACTCCTGGGGCGGCGCCGCGGGCGCCGTCCCCCGGCCGGGCGGGCGCCGCTCGGCATCGCCGTACATCTTGAGATGCTCCTCCAGCATCCCCCGCAACTGGGCGTTCTCCGGGGAGATGTCGGCAAACTCCTTCAGCGCGGCGAACGCCTGCTGGATCTTCCCGATCTTCTGCATGCGCTCCGCGTACTCGACAAAGTTCTGCTTCGCCTCGGCTACGAATCCCTTCGCCGCGTAGAGCTTGGCCAGCTTCAGGTAGGTCGTCTGCCGGCCGGGCGCGTTACGGAGCACCTTGTTACACATCGCAATCGCGTTGTTGTGAAACCCGAGCTCGGCGTACTTGTCGACGGCCCGGTCGTAATAGTCCGCCGCTTGGGCGGGGTCCTTCACCTTGAGATAGAGATCACCCACGCGATTGAAGACGGACAGGTCGGGGTTGGGCTCCCCCTCTTGCTCCTGCGCCTCCAGCACGCCCAGCCAGGCCTCGATGGCACCCTTCGGGTCCTTGGCTTCCAGACTCTTAGCCTTGTCTTTCAGCTTCTCAAGCTTCGACATGAGGCCCTAAAGATACGGACCCGATCGGGAGCGGACAAGCGGAACCTCCTGTCCACACGGCGGTTACGGCGTTCCCACCCATCCAGTACGCCACCTCCCGCCAGTCCGCCACGTCGCACGCCACGAGGTCGGCCCGGAACCCGGGGGCCACCTGACCCCGATCCGAGGCCATGCCGAGCGCGGCGGCGGCGTTCACAGTGACCGCGTTCACAACTTCCGCGTGACGCAGCCCGAGCTGGGAAACGGCGAGCGCCATGACCAGCGGCAAGCTCAGGGTCGGCGACGAGCCGGGGTTCAAGTCCGTGGCGAGCGCCAGCGCCGCACCAGCGTCGAGCAGCCCCCGCGCCGGGGCCTGCCGGCGACCTCCCAGAAACACGAGCGTGGCCGGCAGCAGAACAGCCACCGTCTCGCTCGCGGCGAGCGCGCGGATTCCAGCCGGGGATACGCCCGCCAGATGATCCGCGCTCAACGCACCGACTTCCACCGCGAGCTCCGCGCCGCCCGAACCGTCGAGCTCGTCGGCGTGTAGCTTGACGGCCAGACCGTGGCGGCGGGCCGCGTCGAGCACCGTACGCGCCTCCGCGACGCTGAACACGCCCGGCTCGCAAAACACGTCGCAGGCGACGGCGAGTCGCTCGCGCGCGACCGCCGGGATCATCTCCTCACACACCAGGCGCACATAGTCGGCCCGCCGATCGCGGAATTCCGGCGGCACCTCGTGCGCACCGAGGAACGTGGGGACGAGCGCGGCGGGGTGATCGCCCGCAAGCCGCCCGATGACCCGCAACTGTCGGAGCTCGGTCTCGCAGTCGAGGCCATAGCCCGATTTCACCTCGATCGTCGTGGCGCCGTGGGCGAGCAGCGCGCCGAGCCGGGCGCGTGTGAGCGCTGCCAGCTCCGCATCGGAGCGGGCGCGGACGTCCCGAACCGACTCCAGGATGCCGCCACCTGCGGCGGCGATCGTCTTGTAGTCCATCCCCAGCGCACGCCGCTCGTGATCGTCGAGCCGCGGCGCGCCGAATACCGCGTGCGTGTGGCAGTCGACGAACCCGGGAAAGAGCACCCCGGCCACCTCCACCACCACAATGGCGGATTGCGGAATGCGGAATACGGAATGGAGATCGCGGGCTTCGCGGCGCGGGCCGACCCAGGCGATGCGCTCTCCGTCGATTAACACCGCGGCATCCGTGAGGACTTCGAGCTCCGCCATCTCCCGGCCGCGCCGTGCCCGTGCCGGGCCGCGACAGGTGACGACCTGATGCGCGCCGACCAGCAGCGTCCTCAGTCGCCCGCCTCGCGCATCGGCAGGCGAATGGCGTGCCGTCGCGCGGCCTCGATGGCGGCCTCATAGCCTGCGTCGGCATGGCGGGCGATCCCGATCCCCGGATCGTTCGTGAGCACGCGCTCGAGCCGCCGGCCGGCGGACGGCGTGCCATCGGCGACGCACACCTGGCCCGCGTGCAGCGAATTGCCGATGCCCACCCCGCCCCCGTGGTGAAACGACACCCAGCCGGCCCCGGAGGCCGTGTTCAACAGCGCGTTGAGGATCGGCCAATCGGCGACCGCGTCCGAGCCGTCGCGCATGGCTTCGGTCTCCCGAAACGGCGAGGCTACCGAGCCCGTGTCGAGATGATCGCGCCCGATGACCACGGGCGCTCCAATCTCACCACGCTTCACGAGGTCGTTCAACGCGCAACCGAAGCGGGCGCGCTCCCCCTGCCCCAGCCAGCAGATCCGGGCGGGCAGCCCCTGAAACGCCACGCGCTGCTGCGCCA
>Ga0137418_10004343_pt2 | contig 10702 bp, 7 predicted proteins | sample CZODoug3_1_2_16f_FD_122242 | JGI IMG/M metagenome (GOLD analysis project Ga0137418, IMG submission 122242) | Vadose zone soil fungal communities from Angelo Coast Range Reserve, California, USA - CZODoug3_1_2_16fungal (Hybrid Assembly) | ecosystem: Environmental > Terrestrial > Soil > Vadose... | reverse complement strand
TCCCGTGCGGCCTCCACCGTCTTCTCTCCATCGACGATCTCCTCCAGGCCTGAAACCGAGATCACTTTTCCATTCGCATCGAGTGTGAATTCAACCACTTTGCCTTCAAGATTTTGGTACTGCTCCTCGGTCGCGGCGGCTGCCGGGTCGAAGGTATCGCTTGTGACATGGGCCGTGGATTTTTCATACTTGGTACGGAGACGGATACTGCCCGGCGCACTGGGTTCGGCGGGAAGAACCTCCAGCAGGATCGTGGCGTCCCAGTCAATCACCAGTTTCGCGGGGCCTTGCGGGTCTTTGGCCATGCCGGATCGCGAAGTAGCAGTGGTCGTCTCGAATTCCATCGTGTAACGGAACGCCTGTCCCGGCGAAAATCTTGGGGAAAGAGAAACGCGGGGCTGCGAGGCGGCAGTGCTGCCTTGCTGTGCTTTAGCGGGGGATCTCTCTGGCGCCTTCTTCTGCGCGCCGGCGGCGGATGATAGAAACCATAGGACCACGAACACGATCGTTCCGCGCGTCATCAATTTACTTCGGGTTAGCGGAGATGTGTTACAGATGGGCACGCCTCGATAGTAAGCCGCCATGCGTGTTGTTGCAATTCAACCGGCGTGTCAGCCGTGTTTCACTGTGCTGGGTAGGACAGACACTCTTGTCTGTCCCGCACGATCCGGTCACACGTCAAGCGGACAGGCAGGAGTGCCTGTCCTACCAAAACTTGACGGGCAAACGGACCCCTTGCCAGCATGGCGATGCTATCGCGCGCGGGCGGCAGATTTGGCAGCCGATTTCGCGGGCGGAGGCGGAGGGCCGACGCTCGGAGACTCGATGGTGCCGCCCAGGACGAAACTTGGCGGCGGCGCGCTTACCAAGTTTGTTGTGGCATGAAAAATCGACGGATGAATGCGCAGGTTCAGCGCATGAGAAAAATCAATGCGGCCTTCCGCCTGGAAACGGCCTTGCGAATTGTCCAGGACGAAATCCGCCACCTCGATTCCGCCGCCACCAATGTGGAAATTTCCTTGCGCGGACGCGAACCGGCCCGGCGAGGAATCTTGAGCGTCCCCGGAAATCAGGCTCGCAAAATCCATTCCGCTGAGTTCCACATTCCGCGCGTCCAGTCTGCCATCGCCTTCCATGGAACGAACCAAATTCGCGCGGCCCACGCCATGAGCGGTAAGCGTGAGCGTAGCGGACGCTGTTCCGGCAACACGGGTGCTGAGCGAAGGCACGGCGCGAACCAGCCGCGCAACGTCCACTCGTTCAAAGCGCCCTTGAAATTGGTAGGATGGGTCGGCGAGCAACCGGGCACTCAACGTGCCCAACGCTTTTCCGCCGAAGAAATCCGCCTGCGCCTTGCGAATTGTGATCGTCCGGCCCGCCAGTTCCGCCTGGCCGTCGAATTTTTCAAAGCGCAATGGCGCAAGCACGATTTCCGAGGCGCGCAAACGTCCGCGCGCGGCGATTCGCGCGACCGCGGCATCGCGCCTGGAAATATCAGCCGTCGATTCTCCGGCGCCCGTAAATCGTGCCAGCAGGCCGGGGCGCGCTCGGGGTCCGAGCCACCGGTCGAGCTCCGCGACATCCAAATGGTCCGCAGAGACATCGAATGTCCATCGTGCGTCAGCGTTCTTGCGTACGACAGTCCCTCGCCACATCGCGCCGAATGCGTTCGCGGCGATCAATGTCAGCGTCCGCTGGGATTGCGCAAATTCCATGTGTGCGTTGGGCAGACGCAGCGGCTGGTTCAAGTAGGCTGTAGTGACGTTGAGGTCCCGAGAATCGATCGTGCCCAGCCAGATCGTGGCCGGCGACGGTGCGCTGTGGACCGCTCGCATCTTCACGGCGAGTCCGCCCGCAGCGGTCCAGCTCGCATTCAAAGGGTGAGCCAGCGCCTCGGAAAGGGCCAGCCAATTCTCGACGCGAGGCGTCCCGCCCTCGATCGAGAAATTCCAACTGCGAGGCCAATGGAATATGCCGGAGGCGTCCGGGAAAATCGTTCCGCGCATCGTGAATGAGTTCACGGACGCGTCGTCCGTTGAAACCGTTCCGGATTTCCCACCGGCGGCAGGCGCCGTAAATGAGATCTCCGTCGGGGCAAAATCCAACGCTCCGCGAGAGCCGCTGACGTTGATGGGGCCGATCTTCAAAGGAGAAGGCAGCGACGCTCCCGTCAGTTTTCCACCAGCGCTGGCAAACGCGCCCTGTTCGAGTTGCAGAGGCCATCCACCAAGAGCTGCGTCGACGCCAAGTGTCCCTTCAAGATCCAGATTCCCCGGCACACCCGGGCGAAGCGCTCGATACCACGACATGACATCCGCGAGACCGACGCTGGATGAATTGAGATGCACCTCGGGACGCAACCCGTGCGCCCAATCCAATTCGCCGGCGCCCTGCAGGTGCGAATTCCGCATTTCGACGAGGAACTTCGGGACTCGCGTGCGGGCTTCTCCCAGACGCCATGCTGCATCGAAGGAGAGATTGACCGCGGGATCGGTGCCGCGTCCTGGAAGTCTCCATCCGTGGAGTCCCGTCAGGCGAGCCTCACCCGAAATTGACCACTGCGCACCGCCCGCGCCGGCAGAGTCACTCGAATTGGAAATGGTAGGAGCGATTCGAGCCTTGACGTCCACCGCCAGCTCTCCCCGAACTCCGAAGTCAGACTCGCGGGCGAGCCTCAGTGCATCAGCAAGTGAAACATTCAGCCAGGTGAGACTCAGCTCGGCAGGCTGAAGGCGCGCGGTGGTGCCCGCAACATTGCCGCGCAGGCGTAGCGTACCGATTTCCTGCAACCCCACACCGGCGCGCATCGGCTGTGCCTCCAGGTCCAACGCCCATCGCCCCGCAGCATCCTGGTCAACGCGGCCCGAAACGCCGATTAGAGCAAGGGCACTCTTGTCATCGCCTTGCTTAAAATTGATGCGTCCACCAACGATATCGATGCGGTAGAGGCGGGCAGTCGAGATGCTCCGCGGGGCGGCTGGAGGACCTACAAACCCTGGACGGGACTTGCTGGAGGGAGCGGGCGGCAGCCATTGCTCGATGTTCCACCGGCCCTGGCTATCGCGCACGAGATTCAGGCTCGGCCGCGAAAGAGAAAGAGTGCCGAATTCAAAACGCCCGGAAAACAACGCAGGCCAGCGAAGCCCTGCCCTCAGAGTGTCCGCGCGAAGGAAATATTCATTGCCGAAGCGAGGGTCTTCCGAAATGGTGACGGAATTCGCCTCGAGCCGCGCGCCGTCGAGCAGGCTGAAATCGAATCGGCCGACATCCACGGGACGCCCAAAGCTTGCTTCGAGATGAGCGATCAGGAATCGGCGCGCGGCGCTGGTCCGCAGCGCGCGGGAAAGTCCGATGCTTGCGGCAAACAGCGCGATGGCAAGAATGAAAATCCACGGCAGCGATTTTCGTTTACGCATTGTGAGGCCAAGAATTGTGGCGAACGGCGAACTGGAAGAAAAGTACCGTGTCAGTGAACCTCGTGAAGCATGCGGGGCCAACGCGTCCTCGACGGCAGATGGATCAGCGTATCCAAAAAGTTCAACAGCCACCCATTGAGGCTCCGGTCCGCCTCTTCGTCGCGAGCGCTTTGCACGGACCAGTAAATGACCACGGGACGTCCCATGATGGCGTCGCGGTCTACAAAGCCCCAGAAACGGCTGTCCCAGCTATGGTCGCGATTGTCACCCATCGCAAAATACTTATCCGGAGGAACCACGATTTCGCCGTCATGGACGTTCGATAGGATTTGATCGGCCCATTCGGGCTGCATGTTGGCCTGCAGGAACTGTTCGTTGCGCGGAGGGAAGTTATCTCCAAAAGGGTCGTACGGCGCGGCCGGATCGCGAGCCACATAAGGCTCGTTGAGCCGTTTTCCATTCAAGTACACGTGCTGGTCGACGATTTTGAGGTGGTCACCTGGAATGCCGATCACGCGCTTGACGTAATGCGGGTGGTCTTGGTACGGAAACTTGAAAACGATGATGTCGCCCCGGCGAATCTCCCGGTACGGCAAGAAATGGTCGTACCAATGGCCACGCCCTCCGAAGATGAATTTGTTCACAAGCAGGTGGTCGCCCACCAGTAGCGTCGGCTCCATCGATTGGGACGGAATCTTGAAGGCTTGGACAATAAATGTTGTGCCGAACAGCGCCAGGATGACCGTGACCAGAAGTGACTCGATGTATTCACGCAGCGTCGCAGCAGGAGGGGCTTCCACTCGATTTCCCGCAGCGCCCTGCACCTCGGCGACCTGTGCGGTGTCAGTCATGCTTCTGTTCACTTCCCTCTCCTTCGACGCCCAATTGATAGAGGGCGGCTACGGCTGCCGCCTGCTCGGCTTCCTTCTTGGTCTTGCCTGTTCCGGCGGCAGTCAGTTCACCGGTGATGCGCACTTCGACGCGGAAAGTTTTCTCGTGGTCCGGACCGGCTTCTTCGACGACGCGGTAATTACACGGCGGCATGCCCCTTGCCTGGAGCAATTCCTGAAGCGCAGACTTGTGGTCGGACCGCCCCAAATTGCCGGCCGCAGCGGTGAGTGCGACCTCCACGAGTGATTTCTGGACGAAACGCCGGGCAGCTTGCAAGCCGGCGTCCAGGTAAATGGCCGCCACGACGGCTTCGTATGCATCAGCCAAAAGTGCAGGTTTTGATCGCCCGCCTGTTTTCTCTTCGCCACGGCTGAGCCGCAAGTGCTTCCCCAGACCAAGGCGCTGAGCAACGGTAGAAAGCGAGCCCTCGTTCACCAAACGGGCGCGGCTCTTTGAAAGCTGGCCTTCGCGCCAGTCCGGGAAAGTCCGGACTAGTTCTTCACTCACCAACAATTCGAGCACGGCATCGCCCAGGAATTCGAGCTTCTCGTTGTCCCCCGTGCAATCCTCTGCCGTGCGTTCGGGAATGCGCGAGCTGTGGGTCAGGGCCTGCCAGAGCCATCGGGGATCACGGAATTCATGTCCGAGGACCGACTCCAACTCCGCAAGCTCGCCCACTGCGATCGGCATACAATGCTACCTGCCCATTTTCGTCGTGGCATCTTTTTTGGCGGATTCCCCACGAGACTTGCATTGGGTGACCAACGGGCCACTCGCAGCGCACTTCTCGTAGGCAGCCACGGCATCGTTGTAGTAACTGGCTTGCACGTCCGCGTTGCCCAGCAGGTAGTAGTCGACCGGATCGGGGGCCGATGCCAACTGGGTGGCCAGCATCAGTTCGGTCCGCGCATCTTCATATTTCTGACGTTGGATGTCGATCAGCCCCAGGCCGCTGTGAGCCATCGATAGCTTGTCATTCTTCGCTTTCTCGAACGTGGCATCGTCAACCGTATCCGGCTTCGTCAGGTTAGGGATCAGTTCGATGGCGTGGCGGGCATAACCTTCGGCTTTTTGATACTGCTGCTGGGCGTCGGGTGTGGTGGACTTGACGCGTCGAGGCATGGCCATGGCAAGCAGCGCGAGGACGTCGACGTTATCCGGATTGAGCTCGATGGCCTTGGTACCCGCGACGAACATCTTGTCTTCCTGACCTATGGCAAAAAATGCGGTGGTCAGTTGCGAATAGACGCCCATCAGATAATGGCTTTGCGGGAATTTGGCGATGAAGTCTTCGCAAAGTGGAATTTGGCTTTCCGGAGTTCCAGTGCGAGCCGCATACAGGGCTTTGTACGCAGCCTCCTCCGCCTTATTGACCGGCGCCGGTTTTCCAGTACCCCCGGGAGCGGGCGGCGTCCCCGCGGGCGGTTGGGCCGGCTGCGCTGGTATATCCTTACCACCACCGCCATACTGTGCCTTGGAAACTCCCGCTCCTACGGAAATGGTCACAGCAAAAGCGAGCAATGCAACCGATGACCTCAAAAACTTTGCCTTCATATCTGAATCTCCTCGGTGAAAATTATTCTCGGAGATGAAATCAATGCTCCGAGTGAACTGCTGACTGCCGCCAGCCCCCGCATCTCCCGCATTGCGCCCCCCTGATTCGACCCCGAGGCGCGGGGGAAAAATTCACGACTTGCCGTCGGACTTATTTTCACGCGACGGCGTCTGATAGCCCGTTTCCACTCCGCGCTGCGCCGCGATGCGTGCCGATTCCGGCGCTCCCGCCACGGCCAGCGCAGCCTGATACTCGGCGACCGCGAGGTCGCGTTGGCCTTCTACATCGTACATTCTTCCGAGATAAATATGCGACCAGGAAATATTGGCGGGATCCGGCGGCGCAGCGTTTTCCGCGGGGGAAATCTTGGATGCCGCAATCACCTTCGAGAAAAGTTCGCGCGCGCGGTCTGGTTTGCCGGAGAGCGCTGAGGCTACCGCCAACCCATAGGTTGCGCGCAAGTCATCGGGATGAGCGGCAAGGACTCGTTCAAACGAGGCCGTGGCTGCCGCGCCATTGCGGGCGGAAATTTGGCGCTGCCCTTCGGCCAAGTATTCTTCCATGGGATCGCCAGAAACAGCGGACCGCGAGGCCGAAAGGGGGGCGCTCCCGGCCACCGGGGATGGTTCGCCGGCTGGCGCCGCATCCGCAAATTTCACGCCGCGCAGCCGCCGCGACTCGCCAGCGACATCAATGCCTTTGATCAATTCGGGCAGATAATAGCTCATAGCAGGTTCTGATTTCTCAAACCCCGAAAGGCCGGCGTAGATGGGACGAACCAGAACGTAGCCCGAATTTTCTGCCTGGTCGATCTCCGAGGCCAGATCAGCCGGCGCGAGGTGGCGAAGCCGCAACTCGACGGCGCGGACCAGGCACTCGTCAAAAAAAGCGGAATAGTCGTCGTGAAACTCAACCGGCAGCCGGGGGGCATGAGCGGCGTATTCCAGCAAAGGCGAGGCCCTGGCCGCTTCGGTCCGGTATCGAATCGCCATGGGATCGAGGAGGAAATGGAGGAAGGCGTGCCGAATGTCTTCCAGGGGTGGATCAGGAGTAGGGCTGACAACGAGTTCGTAATGGTCTCCGTAATTTCGGAAATTGGTTTTTCGCCCGGCGAGCGGCTCGACGTACAAGGAAAAAGTCCGGGGCGAATTCGACTTTATGATTTCGCGAAGGTAACTCGTGGCGGTGAAGGCGACCTGCGAGAGAGGAGCGCTGTAATATTCCACACCGCTCTCATAGTCACGCTGGTAGAACTGCCAGAGCTGGTCGAGCTGGGCCTCGCGATAAAAGTTGGCCAGAACCTCATTGAAGCCTTCCAGCGCAAGCGCGTCCGGCGGCAAATCCTCCCGGCGCAGTTCAAACGCAAATTTCGGGGGCGGCCCCGCGGCCAATGCAAAGGAAACGAAACGGGCAAAGGTAGCTCCGGAGTCCGCGAGGGCATGCTCCTGGTAGTAGGTGCGCAAGGCATCGACCGCAGGCCCTTGCAGTGCAAGCATCCGCTCACGGAGTTTTACGCGCCCCGGGCTCTGGTTCGTGGTATTTACGGTGGAATCAAATCCGGCCGCATCGAGCGCACAAAGAGTCGCGAATAATTGCGGCCGCGTCTCCACGGAAACCGCGCGCCGCATCTCCGTTCGGGGCGGCAGCGCGGGCTTCTTATCCTGCGGCTGTTTTGATTGAGCAATTGCCGTGGGGCAGAGGACCGCGCCCAGAGTTATCAGCGCGCACCATGCGAACGAATCCGGTTTGGCGAATAAGCGCAATCAATCATCCCGTCTAAGCGTGAACGTATGAATTTACAGGGGGATTCGAGTCCCGTCAAGAAACCTCCCCCCATATTTGAGGGTAGGATCGGCTGCCGGGGTTGTCCCGGAACTATTGTAATCAGGAACGGGCAAGATGGGAGAGTGAAATCACGGAATGGCTACTTGAGGCGGAACTGAATCCTAAGACTCACTTGGGAGGAGGTGGGCTTTCCATCGATCGTCGCAGGTTCATATTTCCAATTCCATACAGCATCAATTGCTGCCTGGCGGAGGAACACCGATCCGGCGGTAGCTTTTGCTGAAATAACCCTCCCGGTTGCATCGATCTCGGCGGCGATGAGAACGTCACCTTCGACGTTCGATTGTCTGGCCTGTGGAGGATACACGGGACGCGAGGAGGAAATCAGTTTAGGCGAAACCACAATCTTTCCTGAGGAGCTTGGCCTGGCAACCCCAGCTGGTGGCGCAGGCGGATTGTCCATGTGTGAAACAGTCGGGATCAAGTCTCCGCCAGGCGTCCCAATTGCCGGTCTGGCCGCACTTGCAACTTCAATTTCGGGAACGGATCCGTCCACTAATCTTCCTGCCCGGCTGTCGGGGGTCGGGGCGACCATTTTCAAATCGCGGGCCACCTGTGGCCGCTGAGACGATTGGTCTGGTTGCTTCTCATCCACCTGGTCAGGCTGCTTTGCATTTGCGATGTTGGCTGGATGGCGAACGGTCGACGTCGCAGTGGGCTCTGAGGTAGCCACGATTTCTTTGGGAACGGAGGTCGCCGGAGTGATAGCTGGGGACAATGGAGGCGCCTGCTCCGCGGCCAGTTGCGAGTTCATCGCGGGTGTTGGAGCACTGGTTGACACTCGGGCCGCTGGCTTAGTCGGCTGGCTGACAGCGGCAACTGGAGCAACAGGGGGGGTGGCGGGGCTCCGCTGGCGCATAAAAAACAGTCCCGCGCCGAGGATGAGAAATACAGCCACTCCCGCAATGATCAAGGGTGTCTTCCCGCGGGACTCACTCACTGAGGGCTCGGAAGTTGTATGGGACGACGTAAACTTGCCTAAAACGTCATTGGAAGTGGCCGCCTTCCGAGTACGGGCCGGGTCGTCGTCCCAAGTTGGCGAAAGCGATGTCGTTTCAATGGCAGGCTCGACCGCGCTCACTGGCGAATGGGGTCTTGCCCCCTCAACAGTTTGGTGTGTCGATTCCTCAGATTTTCTTGAAACGGGGATTCGCGGAGTTGGCTCTGGTGCTTTGCTGCGCGCGACGGCTGGAGGCGACATCTGCATCAGCCCCGCGATGTCTTCGAATGATGGAGCCTTCCCTGCCGGGGCAACTGTTTCCGGCACGGTTGGTGCCACGCGAGGGGGTGTGGACGGCGCGATGGGCGGCACGATTGGCGGTGCAATGGGCGACGCGATGGGCGGCGCAATGGACGACGCGATGGGCGGCGCGACAGGCAGCGCAATGGAGGGCACGATGGGCGGTGCACTGGGCGGCGCAATAGGCGGCACAATGAATGGCATATTGGACGGCACAATGAACGGCATATTGGATGGCGCGGCGGGCGGCTCACCCGGACCAACTTGCGGATGCGTGACGACTGGCGGCGGTGCAACACCTACAGCTGGCGGGGCCAAAACGTTCGATTGTCCCTCGGGTTTGTGGATGCCCCAGAAGTCAGCTATCGGCTCGAGGAATTCAACCTCGATATACCCTTTTACAGTCGGAACATCCCTCGTGCTGACCACCCGGCAAACAACATCGCGTCCTTCGTGATTGGAAAGGATGACGGTTTGCCCGGCCGGGAAATGACTCGCCAGCCGGAGAACCGCTCCATTGTCGAACACGATGACGGTCCTGGCTTCTTCCCGGGTAGGCTGGGCAGGTCCCGCGGATGCCTCGCCCTTCTCCCCGGGCAGACTTCGGATCGTAACGGCAATTTCCAAACAAACAGGGTTGGACCGCGTGTTCTGCTCGGAATTGCTTTCAGCGCTTTCTCCGGCAGGGCCCAGTTTGGTTAAGCTATTCAATGGAGAGGATACCTCGATCGCCAGCGTCATGGCATCCCGCTCACGACAAGGCCTGCCCCCACGGCGCTGCGCTGACTATCACGCCCATTTTCGGCCAGGACTCAAGGTGGGAGCTATAGTACGTAAGTACTACGATGGAAACATCGGTGGCAAACCAGAGGGAAAGACTATGTATTAGTTACTAAATTAATTCAATAGTAAACCATTCGAGGATTTGCGCAGCCTACCCTTTGACCGAGATGTCGCTAAAACTCAGGACCACGCGGCCGCCTGAGGTAAAGCGCCCAAAACTCATCTGCGGGCGGAAACGCGAAAACATAAGGACCAGATCGAGTTGGCGGCGAATCGTAGGGTTATCCGGACCCGCGATAATCTCGTAGGTGACGGCCTGTCCCAGTGCATTGACCGTGGTTGCCACCAGCAGAGCGTGCGGTCCGGAATGCCCCGATTCCTCCATGCCTGTAACCGGAAAGGGCGCCAAAGCCTCCAGGCGCGCGGGCTGCAGCAGATTGGTTGGTGAATCATTGGCCCCGGCGCGAAGCGGCGCGCCCATCCCGAGTAGCTGGCAGACCAGGATAAAAACCACCAGAGCCACCGTTAAACCACCCGTTGCCGGCAGGGCCAACGGTTCGAGAATATTCTCCAGGATCAACTCCCCGCGCGTTCGAGCCCGGCGTGCATAATGGACCCAGGGGTTATCGGAAAGACGTTGCGCGGCCGCCACACGAATTCGCAGAGCCAGATCAGCAGGGGGCGCGGCGCGCTCCACGCGGGACATCAAGGACGACAATGTCAGGTACCCTTGCAGCTCTTCGCGGCATTCCCCGCACGCTTCCAGGTGCCGCCCGATCATCAAGTGCGATTCGGACCCATCATCCAAATGCAAACCGCCATCCAAATAGCCGGGTAATAGAGTCTTCACTTTTTCGCATTCCATCAGACACCTCCCTCAGCGTCCCCCGGTTTGCGGGGAGCCGTCCAGCAGGCCGTGTCGGGCTGGCTAGAAATCTTTTCCTTCACCGTCGAAAACAGCGGCGAATGCAA
>Ga0137418_10006565_pt1:5000-10703 | contig 10703 bp, 6 predicted proteins | sample CZODoug3_1_2_16f_FD_122242 | JGI IMG/M metagenome (GOLD analysis project Ga0137418, IMG submission 122242) | Vadose zone soil fungal communities from Angelo Coast Range Reserve, California, USA - CZODoug3_1_2_16fungal (Hybrid Assembly) | ecosystem: Environmental > Terrestrial > Soil >... | reverse complement strand
GAACCTGTGCCTGAGGAGGCGACGATGAACGAGCTAGCTTTAGAGTGTGCGAATCAAGTCGTGGACCCCGCGATGCACGAGAAGATCTTGCTCCGCGCAGCGGAGTTGGTCGCCATGGGGTGGACGCGCGGGACGGCCGCCCGGGATGCCACGGCGCAGAAGGTCCGGTCGACGGCGCCGCAGGCCACCAGGTGGTGCCTGGTTGGGGCGGTGGATCGAGCATTGTACGAGTTGCTGAATCTCGACGTCTACGCCCTGCTGGGCGTCGAGGTCGACGCCTACGATACGGCGCCCTGCCCCTCGGAACTTCTGCGCGCGCTCCGGCGGCCGCTCCAATACGTCCTGGGGGGCCCTGACCAGGCGCATTGGAATGACCACGTCTGCCCCGGCCCCGCCGCGGCCGAACAGCTGCTCCGGGAGGCCGCCGCGACGGTGACTCGATCGTGCGACTGTTTCGGATCGTGAGCGCCGCGCTCCGCGCGATTGGACACTCGGTGACAACCGCGCGCGGTGGGGTGCCACGGACGCGACCCGTGGCCGCTGGCGTCCACTCGGGCTGGATCGGGCCCGACGGGCGCGTCGAACAGGCGCCCGGCACGGGGATCCACGTCGAACTGCTTGCGCGGTTCGGGGAGACGACCAAGGCGGGGTTCTTCGCCAAGGGCGCCGTCCGGTACGTGGCCGCCACGGATCACGTCAGTCTGGAGCTCATGGGCCAGCACCCCATCGCGCTTGGGAACGCGATCGAGGCCCTGACCCGCCGGTGGGCCCATCAGGCGGACGTGGACGTGGAGTTGCTGTCGCCTCCGGAGGTCCTGCGGGCGTCCAGCGCCGAGGTCCGACAGGCGCTGGGCCGACGGCTGCGAATCCTCTTGGTCGACGACGATCCCATGCTCATCAAATCCCTGCAGGATACCTTGCAGGAAGACGGGCACGTGATCACGGCAACTCACGGGGGCCAGGCCGGCATCGACGCCTTTGCCGCCGCGCAAAAGAACGGCGAGAGCCTCGATATCGTCATTACCGACCTCGGCATGCCCTACGTGGATGGCCGCAAGGTCGCGGCGTCGATCAAGACGCTGTCGCCCAAGACGCCCGTCATTCTCTTGACCGGATGGGGCCAGCGGCTCATCGCGGCGAACGATGTCCCGGCGCACGTCGACAAGCTGCTGAGCAAGCCGCCGCGCTTAAGCGAGCTGCGGGCGGCCTTGTCGGAGCTGGTCCCGTGACGCGCGCGCCCACCCGGCTGCTCATCGTGGACGACGAGTCGGCACAGATGCGTGCGCTGTGCGATACCTTGGGGTCGGAAGGATTCGCCACCCATGGCTTCATCTCCGCACAACAAGCATTGACGGAGCTGCGCCCCGGCGAGTTCGACTTGTTGCTGACCGACTTGATGATGCCGGAAATGGACGGCATCACTCTGATCAATGCGGCAAGACGGATTGACCCGGCTCTCGACGCGATCGTGATGACCGGCCACGGCACCATCGATACCGCCGTGCAGGCGATGCAGGTGGGAGCGCTCGACTACATCCTCAAACCGTTCAAGCTCAACGTCATCCTGCAGGTCATCTCACGGGCGTTGGATGTGCAGCGGTTGCGGCGCGAGAACGCCGAACTGCAGGAACGCGAACTGCGTCGATCCGAAGAACTTGCCGCGGCCTATCAGGATCTCGAGTCCTTCTCCTATTCCATCTCGCACGATTTGCGCGCGCCGTTGCGGACCATCGACAGTTTCGCGCAGGTTCTCGAGGACGATTTCGCGGAACCGCTCGGCGAGGAGGGGCGGCGCGTCATCGGTATCATTCGCCGCGGCAGCCAGAAAATGGACCAGCTGATCGTGGGCCTGCTGGAGTTTTCGCGGGCCGGGAGAGAGCACCTCGATCTGCGGCGCATCGATATGACGGCGCTGGCCGGTTCCGCCGCCGCCGAAGTGGTCGCGGCGTACACGGGTCCCAAGGCGCACATCGAGATTGCCGAGTTGCCGGCGGCCGCGGGAGATGCGACGGTCGTTCGTCAGGTCTGGTGCAACCTGATCGGCAACGCCCTGAAGTACAGTGCGAAGCGGCCGGAACCGCGGATCAAGATCAGCGGTCGTATCGAAAATCGCGAGGCGATTTATCAGGTGGAGGACAATGGGGCCGGTTTCGACATGCGCTACGCGGACAGGTTGTTCGGGGTTTTCCAACGGCTGCACCGAACCGAGGATTTCTCGGGTACCGGGGTCGGACTGGCGATCGTGCATCGCATCATAGCGCGCCATGGCGGTCGCATTTGGGCGCAGGGCGCGCTCGATGCCGGCGCGTGCTTTCAATTCGCACTGCCGATCGCGGCGCCGGAAGCCCACGCACCATGACGGGCAAATTGCAACTGGTCATCGTAGAGGACAGCGATACCGACGCCATGCTCGTGGCGAGGAATTTGGCCAAAGCCGGTCTGGACGTCGCCATTCACCGGGTCGAGACCGAACCCGATTTTCTACGCGCGCTGCAAACGATCGAGCCTGACGTCATTCTCTCGGATTTCTCCCTGCCGCAGTTCGACGGATTGCGCGCACTGGATATTGCCGTTGAACACGCTCCTGAAACCCCGTTCATATTCGTTTCCGGAACGATAGGCGAGGAGCGCGCCATTGACGCGCTGCGGCGCGGAGCCACCGACTATGTTCTGAAAACCAATTTGTCGCGGCTCCCCGCCGCTGTGGAGCGCTCGCTGCGCGAAGTGTCGCTGAAAGCCGCGAAAGCGAAGTCCGAACTTCAACGGCGCGATCAAGAGGTCCGGCTGCAACGCTTGACGCGAGCCCTGCGGATGCTCAGCAGTACCGGTTCCGCCATTCTGCGGTTGCGCAATCGGATGGAATTGTTCGACGAGGTGTGCCGCATTGCCGCCGATCAGGGCGGCTATGATCGGGTGGTCATCAGTCTGATCGATCCGGACGCACGGACTTTGCGGCCGCGCGCTTGGGCCGGAACGGATTCGGCGGCCCTACGCGCCGCGGATTGCGTCGTGTTCGATTCCGGCCCGGAGTCCGCCGGCATGGCGGAACGCGCGATCCGCTCCGGCGAGCCCTCCATCCACAATGACCTAGCCCGCGAGCCGCAACCGCGGTCGGAGCACGAGATTTTGATCGCCCACGATTATCAGGCGACGGCCTCGCTGCCGCTGCTCATCGACGGGACCGTCATCGGCGTCATCTCGCTGTTCAGCAAGCAACACGACGTATTCGATCCGGCGGAATTGGACGTCTTGTTGGAGCTGACCGCCAATCTGGCCTTTGCCCTTCAATATCTCGAGAGGGACGAAGCCGTCCATTTTCTTTCCTATTTCGACAGTCTGACGGGGCTGGCGAAACGGCCGTTGTTCTGTCAGCGCCTGGCTCAGCTCATGAGTTTCGACGCGTTCGACGGCGGCACCCTGACCGTCGTGGTATTCGACGTGCAAAAGCTCGGGGCGATCAATGACTCGCTGGGGCGCTATGTGGGTGATCGGCTGCTCGAAAAAATTGCGGCGCGGGTCAAGCAGGTCTACACCGACGCGGAATGTGCGGCGTATTTCGGAGGCGGAACTTTTGCACTGATGCTCACCGGCGCAGGCAATTCCGAGGATACCGGCCGGATGCTGCAAAACGCCGCGACGCAGTTGTTCATCGAGCCCTTCAATTTGGACGGCCAGGAATTGCGCCCGGCGATCCGCTACGGAGTCGCGTTTTATCCGCACGATGCGGATACGGCCGACGCGGTTGTGCAAAACGCCGAGGCGGCGCTCAAGGCGGCTCGGGAAGACAACGAGAAGTACATGTTGTATGGACTCGTGACCCAGCGCCCGACCTCTCGCAGTCTGGCGCTCGAGGCGCGCTTGAGCGGCGCCCTGGATCGCGACGAATTCCGCCTCCATTACCAGCCCAAGGTGAATATCGACAGCGGCCGGATCGAGGGTCTCGAGGCGCTTCTGCGCTGGCAGGACACCGAGGACGGCCTGGTGCCGCCGTCGGTTTTTATTCCCCTGCTGGAGCGCTCCGGCGCCATCGTGGACGTCGGAGAATGGGTTCTGCTGCAAGCGGTCCGTGACATTCGCCATTGGAATGCGGCCGGATTGGCCGTTCGAGTTGCCGTGAACGTTTCGCCTTTGCAGCTGCGGCGGCGCGACTTCGCGGATCGGGTGCTGGCCGGCATCGAGTCCGCCTTCGAAGAGTCGTGCTGCGTGGATATCGAGATTACCGAGAGCATGTTGATGCAGGACTTGGAATTGTCCATCCGCAAGCTCGCGCAGCTTCGAGAGGCTGGGATTGGAATCGCGATCGATGATTTCGGGACGGGCTATTCCTCGCTGCGCCTCCTCGCGAGGCTTCCCGTCGACACGCTCAAGGTGGATCGTTCGTTCATACAAAGCATCGCCGATACCCCCAACGTCGCGACCCTGGTATCGACCATCGTTTCGCTGGCGCGCGCCTTCAACATGCACACGGTGGCGGAAGGCGTGGAGACCGGTGAGCAGCTGGAGATTCTGCGCGCCATGAAGTGCGAGGAAGCTCAGGGTTATTTGTTCGGCCGCCCGACGCCGGCGTCGGAGGTCGGGGCCGCCATCACCCGCCTTTCGCAAAAGACGCGCTGAGCATCGACCCGCCCCGCCGAAGGGGATCGGAATTCTCTGTGCGGCGGTGCGCCGCGCATTGAAACTCCGCCCCTTCGGCGCCGATTTTCCTCGGTGTCGGCCGTCGAGATTTATCGCAAGAGGTGGTGCTCATGCATCCACTCACCCATCCACTTGCGTAGATCCGTATCCACGACCATCGCCCAAAGCGCCAACGCGGCGACCAGAAAACCGACGACGATGGAGTTGGTTCGCGCCGTCATGTGCGCCGCAAAACCGAGCGCCCAGGGTGCCACCATCAACCAAAGTCCGAGCGCGGCGTTGGTTCCATCCTGCCAGGGACTCCAGATCTCGACGACAAAGCGGCTGCCCGCCGTTGCCAGCAAGATGGCCGCCCCAACCAGCCAAGCGCACCAAATCTCACTTGATTGGCCGACTGCGAAGTGCAGCACCCGGGGCGACAGCAACATCCACAACCCCAGCAAGGCGATAACCCAGTCGCGCAACCGTAACCGCTTTAAATCCGCCAAGCCCAACCGTTTCATATCCATAATCCCCCCTCATCCTTGCCCTCCTGGCCATCAAAGCCAGAGCGCAAATGGCAACGAGTCGACCATGAAGTGCACATCCACTGCCCCGAGAGTTAGGCAATTCTGATTCAATAATGTTCCCGGCCGGGGACGTATTCCATGCCTCGTTCGTTGAGTGCGCTGCGACACGACGATTGTTAGGCCGCGCGGATACCCGTAGATTAGCGGGCCCTAAGTCAGACAGGGCTAAAAGACGGTCGACGAGGATTGCTAACTTAGAAAAGGGGCTGACGCTTGCCTGACAACGTGGAAGAACAACTCGTCGAACTGAAACGCGGCGCGGTCGACCTGATTCACGAGGCCGATCTGCGCAAGAAAATCGCGCGCGGCAAGCCCCTGCGGGTCAAAGCCGGGTTCGATCCCACGGCACCGGATCTGCATCTCGGACATACGGTGCTGATCAACAAATTACGGCAATTTCAGCAATTTGGCCACGATGTGATCTTTCTGATCGGGGATTTCACCGGGATGATCGGCGACCCGACCGGCAAGAATGCGACCCGGCCGCGCTTAGGACCGG
>Ga0137418_10006563_pt1 | contig 10703 bp, 8 predicted proteins | sample CZODoug3_1_2_16f_FD_122242 | JGI IMG/M metagenome (GOLD analysis project Ga0137418, IMG submission 122242) | Vadose zone soil fungal communities from Angelo Coast Range Reserve, California, USA - CZODoug3_1_2_16fungal (Hybrid Assembly) | ecosystem: Environmental > Terrestrial > Soil > Vadose... | reverse complement strand
CTCGACGAATTCGCAGCGCACTTCCTCGGTGCGCGCGCCGCCCGCCGAGCACGACAGCGCCGTGACCGTGACGAGGAGCCGTTGCCGCATGCTCATGGCAGCCAAGATATCGCTCCTGTTGTTGGCTCAGAACGCGCCATATCGCGACTCGATCCCCGGGACGCTCGTGCGCTTCGAGATGATGCCGGTGCCCGGAGACCCACCCCTCTGGATCGGGAAGACCGAAGTCACCTGGGACGAGTACGACGTCTGGGCGTTCCGGCTCGATCTGACACCGCGCGAGCGCAGCTCCGGCGTGGATGCAACGGCTCGACCGAGCCGCCCGTATGGCGCCCCCGACCGCGGCTTCGGCCACCACGGCTACCCGGCACTGGCCATGACATACTTCGCCGCCCAGAGCTACTGCGCCTGGCTTTCAGCCAAGACCGGCAAGAAATACCGCTTGCCGAGCGATGCCGAGTGGACGCGCGCGGCGCGGCTCGGGCTCGGGGCGGACTCAGTCCTCACGCCCGAGCGTCGCGACGCGCTCGCCTGGCACGCCGGCAACGCCCGAGCCAAGGCCCATCCCGCCGCCGCGAAGGCCGCCGACGCGCTGGGCCTCCACGACATGCTGGGCAACGTGGCCGAGTGGGTCACGGGCACGGACTCGGGCGGGCCGCCCGTCGTGCGCGGCGGGTCGTGGAACGATCCGCCGGCCCGCGTGGGCCCGACCGTCCGAGCCCGGCAGACGCCCGACTGGAACGAGACGGACCCCCAATTCCCGAAGAGCCGCTGGTGGCTGGCGGATGCACCGTTCGTCGGCTTCCGCATCGTCCGCGAACCCTGACCGAGAGGAGCTAGGAGCCATGAGCCGGAAATCCCAGCAGGCACGAGACGTCACACGGCGCGAGTTCGTCCATGCCAGCGCGGCCGCGGCCGCCGCCCTCGCGCTCCCCGGCGCCCGGACGCCGGTCGGGCGCGCCGACACGCTGCGGATCGGTCTGGTCGGTTGCGGCGGGCGCGGTACCGGCGCTGCGAAGGACTGCCTCACGTCTTCTGAGCGCGTGGAGCTCGTGGCCATCGGCGACCTGTTCCCGGACCGCGTCGCGGAGTGCCGCGCGAACCTCGCCCGCATGGCGACCGAAGACTCGAGCGGGGGACTCAAGACGAAGATCAAGGTGGACGACGCCCATGCCTTCTCCGGCTTCGACGCCTACCAAAAAGTGATCGGGAGCCAGCTGGACGTGGTGCTGCTCGCGACACCGCCCGCCTTCCGCGCGCGGCACCTCGCCGCGGCGATCGAGGCGGGCAAACACGTCTTCATGGAGAAGCCGGTGGCGGTGGATCCGGTGGGTGTGCGCTCCGTGATCGCATCGGCCGATCGCGCGGCCCAGAAGGGCCTCGCCATCGTGGCCGGAACACAGCGGCGGCATGACGCGGGCTACCGGGCGGCGATGCAGCGCATCCACGACGGCGCCATCGGCGACATCGTCTCGGCGCAGGTCTACTGGAACCAGGGCGGTCTGTGGATGAAGCCGCGGCAGCCCCAGTGGTCCGACGTCGAGTGGCAGATCAGGAACTGGCTGTACTTCACATGGCTGTCGGGGGACCACATCGTAGAGCAACACATCCACAATATCGACGTGGCGAACTGGGCGCTCGGCGCGCATCCGGTGAAGGCCGTCGGCGTGGGCGGACGTCAATGGCGCACCGATCCCGCGTACGGCCACATCTACGATCACTTCGCGATCGACTTCGAGTACCCGAACGGCGCCCACGTGCTGTCGATGTGCCGCCAGATCGACGGCACGGCGTCGCACGTCGCCGAGCGGATCGTCGGCACGCGCGGCACGTCGGACGCCCACTCGGTCATCGAGGGCGCCGCGCCGTGGAGCTGGGACGCGCAGACCCCCAGGACGAACCCGTACGTGCAGGAGCACGCCGACCTGATCGCGAGCATCCGCGCGAGCAAGCCGCTGAACGAGGGCCGGCAGGTGGCCGAAACCACGCTGAGCGCGATCATGGGACGGGAGGCCGCCTACACCGGGAAAGAGATCACGTGGGACGAGCTGCTCAACGCCCAGCAGGACCTGGTCCCGGCCGACGTCCAGTTTGGGCCGATGCCGGTCGCCCCGGTGGCGATGCCCGGGCAAACCGCGCTGGCGCGCAGCTGGCGGAGCGCGTGACCATGCAGCGGTCAACCCCGGGCCATCGGCCCGGGGTCAGCCCCACCGCGGTCAGCGATTGAGACGCACGCTCGGACCGAAGTGGATGCCCCAATTCCCGTTGTAGAACGTGAAGAGGGTGTTGTCCGCCGTGTGGAACATGACGTCCAGGTCGGCGCCGAGCCGCAGCCACAGCTGGCTCCTCACGTGATAGCGGAGCCCCAGGAGCACCGACAGGCCCTGGTCGGCCTTCGAGTAGGGAGCGCCGTACCAGTTGCGGACGTACCCGCCGCCGACCAGCGCCTCGAGCCGAGAGCTGACCGTGCCGTTGTAGACCGCCCGCACGTGCAGTGGCGTGTAGGTGACCGAGCTCTGCGATGAGCGAGCGAGGTCCACCTCGAGCGTCAGGGCGGGCTCCAAGTACACGCCCACGCGCCCTCCGAGATCCATGTCGTCGCCCATCGGGAGCGTATTGTCGAAATCGACGTAGCGAGCGAACCCGCCGACTTCGATGGTGCCGGCCCGCTGGGCCGCCAGCGGCACGGCGAGGACGAGCGCAGTCATCGCCAGCCCGGCCATCACTCGAGATGTCATGGTGGTCCCTCCTGTCGAGCACGTTTCGTGGTAATGACGATCACTCCGTTGGCACCGCGCGAGCCGTATTGACTCGTGGTCCCTGCGTCCTTCAACACCTCGATCCGGGCAACGTCGGAGGGCGCGATATCGGCGAGCGCCGCGGCGCCGGCCGAGCTCGGCACGCCGTCGACCACGATCAGCGGGTCGTCGTCGCCCGGGTTGCCCCGGATACTGCGCTGGCCCCGGATGCGGATCTGGTAAGATCCATTCGACAGGGGAGTCACCTCGAGTCCCGGCACACCGCGGAGCAGCTCTTCCACGCGACTCACGCGCGCATCGGTTTCGCTCGGTACGACGGTGGTGACCGCTCCGGTGCCGGGGGTGGCGCCGTGCGGCGGCGACGACGCCGCGCGCCCACACGCGGCGAGCAGCGCAAGCCCGATACGTCCCGCGATCGTCATGGTCAACTCCCTGGCCCCCGCCCCTAGTATCCCGGGTTCTGCTTGAGCAAGCTGTTGCGGTTCAGCTCATCCAGGCGAATCGGCATGAAGTACATCTTGTTATTCCACGCCCGCGCCTGGATCGTGTCGGTCACGTACCGGTAGTTCCTCCAGGTAGTCCGGTCAGCGCGGTTGCCCCCATCGAGAAACACGTTGATGCCGGCCGCGACCTTGCTCAGCACCGCGGGCGCGATCATCCAGCGGCGTACGTCGAAGAAGCGCTGCTCTTCGAACGCCATCTCGACGCGTCGCTCGTTGCGGTACTCGTCCCGCAGGACGGCCTGGCCCAGCCCAGCGGAGAAGAGCGGCATCCCGCCGCGCTGCCGGATCTGGTTCAGCACGTTGACCGCGTCCCCCAGCTCGTTGAGCTCGATCGAGGCCTCGGCGTAGTTCAACAGGATTTCTGCGTACCGGAAGTAGATCCAGGGCACCTGTTGCCGGATGAACTGGGCGTTGAGGGCGGGATCGATGAACTTCCGGATATAGTAGCCGGAGTAAGCGCCGTTCCAATTCTCGACCGGGCTGTCTCGCGTGTCGAGGCCGGGCACCATCGTGGTATCGATTTTGGGCTGGCCGGCCACCATTGTGGTGTCGATGATTCTCAGTTGACGAAACGTCTGGATGACGCCAATCGCGTCGAGCTTCTTGACGTCGTCGGGACGCTGCCTCCAGGGCGCGCCGTCGTACAGGATCGACCCGTAGAAGCGGGGATCGCGGTTGGCGTACGGGGCTGCGGCATGCGCCGGGTTGTTCCAATCGAACTTCGAGCCGTCGGCCATCCGATAGTCGTCGACCAGGTTCTGGATCGGGGTGTTTCCGCCCCAGGTGTGATAGCCGTTCGGGCCGTTGTCACGATTGGGGTAGGCGCCGTCGTCCCGAGTGGTCAGGAAGAAGCGGCTCATGATGGCTTCGGTGCTGGTCTGCTGCAGGAACAGGGCGGCGTAGTTCTGCGCGGCCTCTTGGGCGCTCGCCGGAGTCGGGCGGAACAGGCTATACGTCCCGAGGTCCATCACCGCCTGGGCCGCGTTCTTGGCGGCCCTCCAGAGCGCCGTGCGATCCTGGGGGGTGGTGTAGCCGATGTAAGGGCTATCGCTCGGGATCACCCTATAGTTGTAGAGATCGCTCGCTGCGTAGAGGAGCACCCGCGCCTTGAGCGCGAGCGCGACCCCCTTCGTCGCCCGGCCGACGTCGGCTCCGCTGTACGACGGGGGCAGCAGGGCAGTCGCCGAGTCGGCATTGGCGACGATGAAGTCGACGGTCTCCTTGAAGCTGTGGCGCGCGACTCGGAAGTCGTCGTTCAAGCCGTACACCTTCGTGATGAGCGGCACGCCGCCGTACATCCGCATCAGATTGTGGTAGAAGTACGCTCGCAGGAAGTACGCTTCTCCCTTCATGCGCTGCTTCAACGCCGCGTCGAACGAGGTCCCGTCGATCTTGCTGAGGAAAATGTTCGTCTGGCGGATGCGGGAGAAGTTGTTCGCCCAGTTGAAGTGACCGTATCGCCCGTCCTCGAGGGCGCCCCGGTCGCTCGAGGTGATGATCGACTTGACGATCGGTTCTGTGTTGTAGTTGTGGATGAAGTGCGTCTCGTCGCTGATGGAGGCCAGCATGATTTCGTACAGACCGTGCCCCATACCCCGATACATGTCGTTCACGAAGGCTTGGGCCAGGTTCGGGTCGGTGAAGACCGCCGCGTCCGACAGCTGATCCTTCGGCGTCAGGTCCAGGATGTCGTTACAGCCTGTCAGCCCGAGGCCGAGTAGCGCCGCTATGGTGAGATGGATATGGCGTCTCATGGTCTCGTGATCTCCGTTAGAACGTGATGGACGCGCCGGCATTGAACACGCGCTGCTGGGGGTAGTACTGGCCCTGCGAGTCGCGCGTCTCGGGGTCCAACACCCGGAACTTGTCCCACAAGAAGAGATTGTATCCGCTGGCGTACAGCCGCAGGTCATGCACGCCCATCCGGGCCGCTACGCGACCCGGCACGTGGTATCCGATCTCCACCGACTTGAGACGGATGAACGACGCGTCGCGCAGGAAATAGGTGTTGGGGTTATCAGGCGAGACCCAGTATTCGTCTTGACGGTTGAAGGTGCGTGGACCCGGGGCATTGGGATTGTCGGGCGTCCAGCGATTCGCCGCGTACTCCGCGGTGAAGTTGCCGATGTCGCCCGATTCCGTCCTGAAGTACTGCACGGCGTCGAAGGCGGCGTGGAAGAACACGCGGACGTCGAAGCTCTTCACCTGGGCGGCGAGCGTGAGGCCGCCGGTGAAGGTGGGATCGCCGTTCTGATTGACCCGGATTCGATCGCGGGCGTCGATCGTGTCATTGGCGTCGACGTCTGCGAAGATGAGGTCTCCCGGGCGCGCGCCGGGCTTGTGGGGGTACGCGTCGACCGCCGCCTGGTCCTTGAACACGCCGAGCACCTTGTAGTACAGCCCGGTGTTCATCCGGTAGCCCGTCGACCGCTGCCACGGCGGCGCTCCCGGGGTTTCGTCCCAGAAGAGGATCTTGTTCTGGGCATAGCCGCCGTTGAACGTCACCTCGAAAGAGGCGTCGCTCGCCAGCTGCTGGCGCCAGGTGATCGACCCGTCCCAGCCCCGGTTGTCGACGATCCCGATGTTCTCGCGCGGCAGGCTCAGACCGGCCGTCTGGGGCACCGAGGCATTCCGAAACGACAGGATGTTGTTCCGCCGCTCGGTGAAGCGGTCGACCTCGAACGAGAGCCGGTTCTTGAGGAGCCGCCCTTCGATCCCGAAGTCGAGCTGCTGCGCGACTTCCCAGGTTACGTTGGGGTTGGGTGTCCGCGTCTGAAAGATGCTCTTCACTTCCTGGGTGCCGCCGAAGATGAATCCGCCGCCGAAGCCGTAGGTCGCCAGATACTGCCACTGGTTGATGCGGTCGTTACCGGTCTTGCCCCACGAGGCGCGGAGCTTCAGGTCGTCGAACACCGGGACGTGATTGCGGAAGAACGGCTCTTCTGAGATGCGCCATCCGGCCGAGATGCCCGGGAAGAAGCCGAACCGTTTGTCGGCCGGGAAGATGTACGAGCCGTCGTAGCGCGCGACGACCTCGAAGAGGTACTTGTCCTGGAAGGCGTAGTTCACGCGGGTGAAGTAGTTTTGCCGCGCCGCCACGTAGGCGGTGCCGTCGTTGGTCTTCCCGAGATCGCTGCCGGCAAAGATCTGATCGACCTGATCCGAGACGAAATCTCTCCGGAACGCATTGACATACGAGCTGTCCGCCGTCTGGCGCTCGATGCCGCCCAGGATGCCGACCGTGTGCGGCCCGAAGTTGCGGCGGTACTCGGCGACGAGGTTGAGCAGGATGCTGGTCCCCCGCCCGTCCGTCTGGTTGAGCTGCGGCGCGTTGAATCCCCGCTTCGCGGGCGACAGCACGGGCTGGCCGCTCGAGTCGCGCGTCGTGTAGTCCCAGGTGTACAGCGTCCAGGGCGTGCGCCATTGCCGCTCGGACCGGAACACCTGGTCATACGACGCGTTGCCGCGCAGCGTGAGACCGCTTACGCCCGGCACTTTGAAGTCCAGGCCGACGGTGCCCTGCACGTAGTCTCGCTGGTCCTTGTCGTATCCCGTCGCCGGCGTCCCGGTCACTACCGGGTTGTCGCCGAACTCGATGTCGGGCCCCGGCATCCCGTTCGGCCAGTACGCGGGCAGGTTCGGCTTGCCGCGTATCAGCGCGCGGAAGATCGAGCCCGCGCTACGGTTCGGGAAGTTGCGGTCCTCGAGCCGCCCCGTCACGTCGAAGCGCAGGCCGAGGTGATCCGTGACCCTGCCGTCGATGTTGCTGCGGAAGCTGTACTGGTTGTACCGCGTCGCGCTGTTCTGGTAGTACCCGTCCTCGGTGAGACCGCCCAGGGAGAGGTAATACCCGATCCGCTCGCCACTGCCCCGCAGCGCGACGTTCCCTCTGGTCTGCAGCGACATGGGCTTGATGACCGCGCCGAACCAGTCGGTGTTGGGGTAGAGCCAGGGATCGGCGCCCGCCCGGGTCTTCTGAATCTGATCCGCGGTGTAGGCGGGGGGCAGGTTGCGGTACGTGTTGATCTCGTTAAGCATCGTCATGTACGTCGCGGCGTCCGCCATCTGGGGCGTCCGCGTGGGGTGGTTGAACCCCTGATTGATGTTGACCGTGAGCTGTGGTGGCTGTACCACCCCGCTCCGCCCGCGCTTCGTCGTGACGAGGATGACGCCGTTGGCCGCGCGGGCGCCGTAGATCGCCGCCGAGGCGTCTTTCAGGACGCTGATGCTTTCGATGTCCTGCGGGTCGAGCCGCTCGAGCCCGCCGACCCGATCCGCCACGCCGTCAATCACGATGAGCGCGCTGTTGTCGTTCAACGTGTGGTTGCCCCGGATCCGGATGGTCGCCCCGTCGTACCCGGGCTCGCCGCTCTGGTTGACGGTCACCAAGCCGGGCAGCTGCCCGCCGAGCGTGTTCGACACGTTGACGGCGGGCACTCCCTGGATCTGTTCACCCTGAACGGCGCTGACTGACCCCGTCAGCGTCGCCTTCCGTTGCTCGCCGTAACCCACCGCCACGATCGGGTTCAGCTCGATCGCCTGCGGCACGAGCCGCAGATCGGCGGTCGCGGTCTGCCCCGCGGCCAGGATGACGTCGGTCTCCCCTATCCCGTACCCGATCAGCCGCGCCTGCAGGCGGTACGTCCCGGGCGGCACAGCCGCGATGGCGTAACGGCCGTCCGGCCCCGTCACCGCGCCGAACCGCGTGCCCACCACGCTGATGCGGACGCCCGCCAGGGAGGCACCGGTGGTGTCGGTCACGCGGCCCGTCAGCGAGTCGCCCTGCGCCGCCGCCGATCCAGCGCGCACGAGTATGGTCGTCCCTCGCAGCGAGACGAACGCCTCCAACCCGGTGCCTGCCAGGGCCAGGACCACCGCGTCCTGGACCGCGATCTGCTCCAGCTGAAGCGACACCCGGTCCCGGGCTCGGAGCACGTCATCGCCGTAGGCGATCTCGATGCCCCCGCGCCGCCCGATCTCCCGCAGCGCCTGCCGGATGCTCATGTCCTTGAGATCGAGGGAAATGGTGCGCCGCAGCGGTGCGACTGTGGTGCCCCCGGTAGGAACCCAGGTCGACGCCGCCACCAGCGTGGTCAAGCTGTCGGCGTCCGGCCCTTGTGCCGCCCCCAAGGCCGCGACGGGCGCGAAGACGAGCGCCGCTCCGAGGGCAAAGGCGGTAAGAAGTCCGTGTCTCATGCGAGCCGCTCCGTGAAGCAAGGTGTTTGGCACAGCATTAGCGCTGGGGCGTAGTCGGGTAGAAGGTCACACTCCGCCCAGCGCGCTCGTACCGGGCATGCGCCAGCAGCGCGATGGCGTCGAGGACTTGCGCGATCGGCTCGCCGCGCACCGACAGCGTGAGGTGCCGGTCGGCCAACGAAGCCGCCCCGAGCGTGAAGTCCACGTCGTACCAGCGGGCCAGCTGCGGCAACACGACCCCCAACGGCGTATCCCGGAATGCCAGGTGCCCCGCGGTCCACGCGAGATAGCGTCGGGTGTCGACTCGTCTCGGGAGGCTGGGCACGCCCGTGTGATCCAACCGGCTGAGCTCCCCCTCGCTCACCACCTGGCCGGGGGAATCGGGCGCCCCGGCGGGGCGCACGCGTACCCTCCCATCCGCCACAACGACCTCCACATCCTGCTCGTCCGTATAAGCCCGCACGCCGAACCGCGTGCCCAGGTCCCAGATGACACCTTGCCCCGCGTGTACGGCGAAGGGCTTGGCAGGGTCGTGCGCGATCGCGAAGTACGCTTCCCCCTCGAGATAGACAGCTCGCGCCGTCACGCCGTAGTCCGCCGGCACGCGGAGCTTGCTGTCGACGCTCAACACAATCCTCGTCCCATCGTCGAACCGCATGGCGGCGCGGCGTCCTCGGGCCGTGGTGAACTCGCGCATCGCGGGTTCGTGACGCAACGCCTCCACACGCCACAGGGCCGCGGCGCCGGCCACGAGCGCCAGGACGGCGGCGATCCGGAATCCGTGCGATGCCGCCCCCGGCCAGCGCCGGGGCGAGGGCTTGACCTCGTGCTTCGCCAGCGCACGCCTCACCACCTCGAGGTATTGGGCTACGAGCGGATGGCTCTCGAGCCACTGGAGGACCGCCGCTCGCTCAGGGGGACTGCATTCGCCAGCCAGGAACCGGTCGAGCAGCCTCCAGTCCAATTCATCCGTCATGACTTATGGGACGCGGAGGGGGGACCAAGTCCCCTATCGACTAGCGAGGGGGGAGTGACGTGAGCGGGGTATTCCTGCGGAGCGGCGAGGTCAGCGGTGCGGCGCGAGGGTCTCGTAGCTCTGTCTCAGAGCCGCGAGCCCACGGCCCACGTAGATCTCCACGGTTTTGACCGAGATGCCCATGGCGGCGGCGACTTCGGCGTAGCTCATTTGCCGCTGCCAGCGCAGCGTGAGTGCCAGGCGACAGCGCTCCGGAACACGGTCCAGCACCCGCTCCACGGCCGCCTCCAGCTCGGCCGTTTCGAGGCGCCGCTCGCCCTCGTTCTCGTCGAGCGGAGCCGCGTGGGCCGGCGCCCGCTCTCGCCAGCGCCGCTCGACCAGCTCATGGCGGAGATGGCTGATCGCGAGATTGCGCACGGCGGCGTACAGATAGCTCTTGAGCCTGTCGACGCTCAGGCGCCGGCGCTCTTCCCACAGCGTGGCGAAGACATCGTGCACCAGCTCCTGCGCGACGTCGCGCGAGTGCACGTAGCGGCAGGCGAATCTGCACAGCGCCGGATGGTAGGCACGGAAGGCCCGCTCGAACGCCGCCGCATCGCCGGCGCGAATCCGCGCAGCCCAGCCTCGCTCCTCTCCGGCGAGCGGCAGTGTCGGGGCGCGGACATCAGTCGGCACAGGCTGCGACATGGGTTGCGCGTATGACGGAGACGCGCCGTGTGACGGTCAGCTCACTTGCGGGCAAGCCACATGCCTTCCCGGGTGATGGCGGTCACGCCGCGTCACCGTGCGCAAGTGCTCAGCTCAGTTCGGGAGTCCCACGTGTGGCGAGAAAGGGAAAGGCTCGGCAGGAATCGTCCGTGCGGCGTGAAAGCTACACCTGTTGTATGGTCACCTCACGGTCCAGGTCCCTTCTTTAGTCATGAGCAGTTCTGCCAGGTCGGGTGGCTGGCGTCCCGCCCCGGCCGCGCCCGCCTGCGCGTGCACTAGGGCCTCGAACGACGGGGCCGGATTGCAGTAGATCACGCCCAGCGCCACGGGGAAGCCGGGCGGCTCGAGCGCCACGAGCAGGTGCGCCAGCCCGCGGTTGGTCTGGTCGTGCACCAGGAGGTCGGCGGGCGTCACGCCGCCCTCGGAGAGCGTGACCACTTCGATCTCGAGCTTCCCGGGCTTCAAGCGCAGCCCACGGTCCCGCCGGGCGCCGAAGATCAGCGGCTTCCCGTGCTCGACGTGCAACTGCGCGTCCGCCGCGCCATCCTTCGCGGTGAAATT
>Ga0137418_10006562_pt1 | contig 10704 bp, 13 predicted proteins | sample CZODoug3_1_2_16f_FD_122242 | JGI IMG/M metagenome (GOLD analysis project Ga0137418, IMG submission 122242) | Vadose zone soil fungal communities from Angelo Coast Range Reserve, California, USA - CZODoug3_1_2_16fungal (Hybrid Assembly) | ecosystem: Environmental > Terrestrial > Soil > Vadose... | reverse complement strand
CCAACATCCGGCAAATGTGTTCAGTGGTGGACCTTTTGGAAACCGATCGGTTCTTCAATGCCCTGCCATTGTTCCATAGCTTTGGCCTCACAATCGGGCTCCTGCTCCCGCTGATTCGGCAGGTGTTCGTTTTCCTCTACGTCTCGCCCCTGCATTACCGCGTGGTCCCTTCCGCGTTTTACAATCTCGATTGCACGGTTTTCTTCGCCACGAATACCTTTCTGAACGGCTACGCTCGCAAAGCTCACCCTTATGATTTTCGTTCGCTCCGTTATTTGTTTGCCGGCGCTGAAAAACTGCAGGAAGCGACGGCCAATGTCTGGATGCGGAAGTTCGGCGTCCGCGTTATCGAAGGCTACGGCGCCACGGAATGCGGCCCGTGCCTGACTGCCAATATACCCCTGCTTCCGCGCGAACGTTCGGTGGGTCAGTTTCTTCCAGGAATTGAATACAAGCTTGAGCCGGTTGAGGGCATTCTCGATGACGCTGGCGGCGGCCCCGCCCCCGATCCCGGCCTCGCCGATGCCGACAATGCCGTTATCGGTCTCGATCTCGACCAAGAGCGCGGCGCGCTGCGACTGCACCCCGGCGGCGCTGGCATAGGGCGGGTCGCAACGGCAGGACAATGCGATCGTGCGGATATCGGCGATTTTCATGATGGTCTCCTCAGACTTCGCCGATTACCGCGAGCAGGTCGCATTGGATCTGCATCGGCGGCGTGAAATCGCCACTGGCGACCGTGTGTCGGGCCGGGCGCGAATGCGGGTCGGGGAACATCTCGACCCAGTGGCGATTCATCGTTTCGCGCAGCTTCCGGTCGGCGATCCACACATTCATCTTGATGATGTCCTCCGGGCCACCGCCCGCCGCCACCATGATGCGGCGCACATTGTCGAACATCTGGCGGCATTGCGCATCGAGATCGGCGGGCACCTTGCCGGTCTCCGGATCGGCGCCCGAGATCGCCCCTGAGACGACAAAGGGACCGCGCCGGCTGGCGCTCGGGATCGGGTTGACGTGCTTGACGCCGCTGACCTCGATGCTGCGCCTCTTGTCCATGACGGCCATCCGCTGGGGTTCAGGAAGCAGCGATGATAGGAAGAGCCCCAGGACCAGGCAACCGGGCCAGGCAATCATGTGGGGAGGGTTGTGATGCCGACCGACATCGCCGATCAGCGGCTCGTTCAGTTTCGCTCGGACGGGCTGGGGCTGTCGCCCGCCGCCTATGCGCGCCTCCTCGCCGAGATCGCCGAGACCCGCGGCATCGCCGAAGACGATTATTCGCGCGGCGGCGTCGTGGCCGAACTGGAGACGCGCATCGCGGCATTGCTCGGCAAGGAGGCGGCGGTTTTCATGCCGAGCGGCACGCTCGCCAATCACCTGGCCTTGCGCCTCCTGACGCGCACCGGCCGCCGCGTGCTGGTGCAGCGCGAGAGCCATCTCTACAACGACGAGGGCGATTGCGCGCAGCAGCTGAGCGGGCTGACCCTGGTGCCGCTCGCAGCCGGACGGGCGGGTTTCACGCTGGACGAGGCGGTGGCCGCAATCGCCGGGCCGCCCGAGGCCCGCGTCGCCGTGCCGGTTGGCGCGATCTCAATCGAGACGCCGGTGCGCCGCATGACCGGCGAGGCGTTCGATTTCGCCGAGATGCGGCGGATCGCCGGTCTCGCGCGCGAGCAGGGCATCGGGCTGCATCTCGACGGCGCCCGGCTCTTGATCGAGGCGGTCTACACCGGCGTCGCGCCTGCTGATTACGCCGCGCTGTTCGATACGGTCTACGTCTCTCTCTACAAATATCTGAACGCCGCGGCCGGCGCGGTGCTGGCCGGGCCGCACGCCTTGCTCGACGGTCTCTTTCATCAGCGGCGAATGTTCGGCGGCGGCCTGCCGCATGTCTGGCCCTATGCCGCCGTCGCGCTGCATTATCTCGAAGGCTTTGCCGAGCGCTTCGCCGAGGCGGCGGCCGCTTTCGACAAGCTACTCGATTCTCTCCGCGGTCGCCGGCAAGTCATCGTGATGCGCCCGCCCGCGGCCACCAATGTCACGTTGCTGCAGGTTAGCGGCGACACCGCACAGGCGCTGCCGCAACGCTTGCTGGCGCACGGGATCGCGATCCGCCCGGCGCGGCGGGTCCTGCCCGAGGGGGCGGAATTCGCTCTCCATACCAACGAGACGATCCTGCGCCGCCCCATCGCCGAGACGATCCGCGGCTTCACCGAGGCGCTCCGCTGACCCGGACGCGCTGTCGAATGGCTGCCATGCCAAGGCGCGAGCCCGATCATCGCGCAATCGTCAAGGTTGCGGGTTATCTTCCTCAGGGTGCATTTCGGCCATCGAGGCAGCATTTGTGAGCACCAGCCTACCGGCGCAGCGCGGCGACAACCGCCACATCGCGGAAGGCGCCACCTTCTCGATCATCCTGGCGCTGAGCTTTTCGCATTTCCTCAACGACACGATGCAGTCGCTGGTGCCGGCGCTGTACCCGATGCTGAAGGATTCCTACGGCCTCAGCTTCGCGCAGATTGGCCTGATCACGCTGACGATGCAGGTGACCTCGTCATTCCTGCAGCCGATGGTCGGGTTGTTCGCCGACCACCGGCCGCAGCCCTATTCACTGGCGGTCGGCATGGGCGTCACCTTTATTGGGCTGTTGCTGCTGGCGAGCGCCGACAGTTTCTTGGTGCTGCTGCCGGCCGCGGCCTTGGTCGGCACCGGCTCGGCGGTGTTCCACCCGGAAGCCTCGCGGGTCGCGCGGATGGCCTCGGGCGGCCGGCACGGGCTCGCGCAATCGCTGTTCCAGGTCGGCGGCAATATCGGTTCCGCGATCGGCCCAATCCTCGCCGCGCTGATCGTGATCCCGAAGGGCCAGTCGAGCATCGCCTGGTTCTCCTCGGCGGCATTGCTGGCGATGATCGTGCTGGTGACGGTCGGCAACTGGTACCGCCGGGAGTATCCGCCGGCGCGAGGGCGCGGCCATTCTCCTGCCGTGCATGCCGGCCTGCCGCGCCGCACCGTCGGCTGGTCGGTCGTGATCCTGATGGCGCTGGTGTTCTCGAAATCCTTCTATACCGCGAGCCTCGGCAGCTATTACACCTTCTACCTGATCAGCAAATTCCACGTTTCGATCGAGGCCGCGCAGATCTATTTGTTCGCATTTCTCGCCGCCGTCGCGGTCGGGACCTTGATCGGCGGGCCGATCGGCGATCGGATCGGCCGCAAGGCGGTAATCTGGGGCTCGATCGTCGGCGTGATCCCGTTCACGCTCGCCCTGCCTTACGTCGACCTGTTCTGGACCGGCATTCTCAGCGTTGTGATCGGACTGACCCTCGCCTCCGCCTCCTCGGCGATCATCGTCTATGCGCTCGATCTCGTGCCCGGCCGGATCGGTACCGTATCGGGGATGTTCTTCGGCCTGTCCTTCGGCCTCGGCGGGGTCGGCGCGGCGGTGCTCGGTGCGCTCGCCGACATGACCAGCATCGACACCGTCTACCGGGTCTGCGCTTTCCTACCATTGATCGGCCTTTTAACGGCATTGCTGCCGAACCTCGGCCGTCCGGTGCTACCGGCGCGCACGCAAACCGCTACCGCCGAGTGAAGCTGAGTTCAATCGGCAGGACGAGGGTGCGGTGGTGGCCGGAATGCGGCCGGGTGGGTAATGGGAAGTGCCCCGGCGACGGCTTTGGGGCCTCGACCCGCCCAGAGGCCAGCGGAATAGGAAAACCCAAGTAGAACCGATTAACGCGCCGCTGGTGACGAATCGTCAATACTGTTCCCTTTTAATTCACGGATGGCCTCGGCCAAGCGAGCCAGAATGGCGCCGTTGCCGGGCCGGAATGAGGACATCGATTGACCGAAAAACGCATCCTCGTCGTCGAGGACGAGGCAACCACCCGCCTGATCCTTGCGTATGCCCTACGCAGCGAGGGTTACGTTGTCGATACAGTGGTTGGCGCAGCCGCGGCCGCCAAGCGTCTCGAAGCGCCGCTTCCCTACGAGCTCGTCCTAACGGATTGGCTGCTCCCGGACGGCAGCGGCACCGAGGTTGCCGATGCAGCGGTTACGCTTGGGACCAAGGCGCTGATCATCAGCGGAGCGTTACACCGCTTGCCGGACGGCGCGGACGAGCGGCATGAGTTGCTGCCGAAGAGTTTGGGTCCTGCTGAGATCGTAGCCGCCGTGCGGCAAGCGATCGGCAGCCCGACCGAGAACGCCTGAGCGCCCACAAGCCCGCTTTAGGTTCCTGTCGTTGAAATGAATGGTGCCGGCTGTCTGGATCGAACAGACGACCTACCGCTTACAAGGCGGTTGCTCTACCGCTGAGCTAAGCCGGCACATTTACCGTGATAGCGGAGCCCGGCCGGCGCTTCAACGATCAGCATGCGCGGGCAGCGTCCGGCTCGCACCGTGAAATGGTAAGCGGGTGCAAGCCTTTGTAGGATCGCAATGAATAGGTTGAAAGTCCAATTAAAAGCCGACGAAACGTCCCGGCGCATTAAGTATCTATTAACCAGAGTGCATATTAATCGTCGGTGAATGCCTCACGGTTTGAGAACACGGCGATGTGGAATCTTAACGGGGACGATATCAAGAACGCGAAAGAGCAGCTCGAGACTCGGCGCGTTAAGCTGAAGGCGGACTACGAGGAAGAGTTGAAGCGGATCGACGGCGAGCTTGCCGACATCGAGACGGTCGAGCGCGTCGCCGTCAATTTCGTGTCGGGCCGCAAGGGCGACAACCCCGCATCGGCGGGCGAAGCGGAGCCCGAAAAGGCTACGGAAAAGGACTCGTCCGCATCCGACGGCATGGCCGAGATGAACGGCTCCGCCGCTACCGAGAAGTCGGCCGAGAGCGGCACCGGCAAGGAGGACAAGCCGGCAGGCGAAACAGGCCCGATGGAGCAGAAGGGGTCGCGCTGGCGCATGCGCCTCGGCACCCTGTCGGACACCGAAGCCGCCGACTAGTCGGCCCTCGCCGCCCCTTTTCGCCGGATCCGACCGTTACTCTTCCGCGCGCCGGCTCAGCTTCATAATAGCTGGCTGGCGCGCCACATCCTGCGCCAGCCTCTCACTGTCACAGAAACCCCACCGAAGCTGGTCTATGTCGGCTTGGGTATGCGCAACGCCGCCTGCACCGCCGCATCGAGCGCGCTGAGAAACCGCGAGCGGTCGTGCCGGGTCAACGGCGCCGGCCCGCCGCCGCCGACCCCAAGCTCGCGCAGATGCCGGGCGAGCTCGCGGCCGGCCAGCGCGTTTCCGATATTGGCCTGGGTAAAGGATCGGCCGGACGGCGGCACGACCCGTGCTCCCTTGGCGAGGCATCGCGCCGCCAGCGGGATGTCGGTGGTGACGCAGACATCCCGCTCGGTGATGCGCTCGGCGATCCAGTCATCCGCGGCGTCGGCCTGGCCGCCGACCAAGATCATCTGGACATTCGGCAATCCCGGCGGCCGCAGGGGCCGCGATCCGTTCGACACGACAAAGACAGTGAGGCGCAGCCGGGTCGCCACCCGGTACACCTCCTCGCGCACCGGGCAGGCATCGGCGTCGACATAGATATCGGTCATCGCTCAATCGTGCCCGGCTCGCCGCGCACCAGCTCGTAGAGCGCCACCGCCGCCGCGTTCGACACGTTGAGGCTCGGCAATTCCGGCCGGGTCGGCAGCCGTGCGAGATAATCGCAGCGCTCGCGCAAGAGGCGGCGCAGCCCCCCGCCTTCCGAGCCGAGCACCAGCGCCACCCGCGGGCCGAGGTCGAGGCCGGCGAGCGGCGTCGCGGCGCCCTCGTCGAGCCCGCAGCACCAGAACCCCGCTTCCTTCAGCCGGTCGAGCGTGCGCGCGAGGTTGACCGCGCGGACCAGTGGCACGCAATCGAGCGCGCCGGAGGCCGCCTTGGCCAGCACCCCGGTCGGGAGCGGCGCGCCATGTTCGCCGACGACGACCGCGCGGACCCCGAAGGCGGCCGCCGAGCGCAGGATGGCGCCGACATTGTGCGGGTCGCTGATCTGGTCGAGCACGATGATGACCGAGCGACCGGGCATCACCTCGCTGGCGCGGAGCACATCCTCGAGATCGGCGCTGTCGAGCGGTTCGACTTCGAGAGCCCAGCCCTGGTGCACGGCGCCTTCCGGCAATAATCGATCGAACGCCGCGCGGTCGAGGATTTCAATCGCCTCGCCCTGCCCTCGCCGTTCCGCCGCCGCGTCGGCCACCAGCCCGCCGGCTTCGCCTTCCTGCCCGGCAAGGACCATGAGACGCCTCCAGCGCCGCGCCGGATTGGCCAGCGCGGCGGCAACGGCATGGCGCCCGTAAACCCAGTTGCCGCCGCCACCGCTCCGCGCGCGGCCGGGCTTTGGCGAGGTCCGTTCGCGAGAGCTAACGGGACCTTCCGCCGCCCTCCTGAACGGGCGCGGGCGCGGGGCCTTATGTGGCGGATGTGGCGATCGCAAAGGCTTTCGTCCGTGATTGGGCGGGCGGTGAATCGCCGGGCCGTCAAGGCCTCTAGCATGCGCGCGATCCGTCGGCCAGAGGCGGTGCCGAAGCACGGTGTCGCCATAGCCGCCGGCGTGTTGACAAAGGCAAGGGAAGCGCTTAACTCCGCGTGCCGCGGCCCCCAGTGGCGCGACATCGGCGGCACGCGATCGCGGAGGGGTGGCCGAGTGGTTAAAGGCAGCAGACTGTAAATCTGCCGGCGGATGCCTACGTAGGTTCGAATCCTACCCCCTCCACCAGCGCCTCGCGTTTGCCGGGAACCAAGGGGGACAGCGGAATCGAATGTCGCGCCAGCAAACAGCCTGACCGGCGGAGCGAATACAGGCGGGTGTAGCTCAATGGTAGAGCTCCAGCCTTCCAAGCTGGCTACGTGGGTTCGATTCCCATCACCCGCTCCAGCCGTTTTGAGCGTTGAACAGGATTAAGGTCCTCTTTCTCGTAGGAAGCCGTAGCAATGGGAAAAGCCAAGTTTGCGCGGACCAAGCCGCATTGCAACATCGGGACGATTGGTCACATCGACCATGGCAAGACGACGCTGACGGCGGCGATCACCAAGATTTTGGCGGAGACCGGCGGCGCGACCTTTACCGCCTACGACCAGATCGACAAGGCGCCGGAGGAGCGGGCGCGCGGCATCACGATCTCGACCGCGCATGTCGAGTACGAGACGGCGAAGCGGCATTACGCGCATGTCGATTGCCCGGGCCATGCCGACTACATCAAGAACATGATCACCGGGGCGGCGCAGATGGACGGCGCGATCCTGGTGGTGTCGGCGGCGGACGGTCCGATGCCGCAGACCCGGGAGCACATCCTGCTGGCGCGCCAGGTCGGGGTGCCGTCCTTGGTGGTCTACATGAACAAGATCGACATGGTGGACGACCCGGAGCTGATCGAGCTGGTCGAGCTGGAGATGCGCGAGCTGCTGTCGTCCTACGGCTTTCCGGGCGACGACATCCCGGTGGTCAAGGGCTCGGCCTTGGCGGCCCTGGAGGGCAAGGACCCGGAGGTCGGGGCCAAGTCGATCAAGGAGCTGATGGACGCGGTCGATGCCTATATCCCGCAGCCGGAGCGGGCCAAGGACCGGCCGTTCCTGATGCCGATCGAGGATGTGTTCACGATCTCGGGCCGCGGCACGGTGGTGACCGGGCGGGTCGAGCGCGGCATCGTCAAGGTCGGCGACGAGGTGGAGATCGTCGGCCTCAGGCCGACCGCCAAGACGGTGGCGACCGGGGTCGAGATGTTCAGGAAGCTCTTGGACCAGGGCGAGGCCGGCGACAATATCGGCGTGCTGCTGCGCGGCACCAAGCGCGAAGAGGTCGAGCGCGGCCAGGTCTTGGCGGCGCCGGGCTCGATCACGCCGCACACCCATTTCCAGTGCGAAGCTTATGTGCTGACCAAGGAGGAAGGCGGAAGGCACACGCCGTTCTTCGCCAATTACCGGCCGCAGTTTTATTTCCGCACGACCGACGTGACCGGCACGGTCAAATTGCCCGAGGGCACCGAGATGGTGATGCCGGGCGACAACATCACGATGGAAGTGGAGCTCCTGGTGCCGATCGCGATGGATGAGGGCTTGCGCTTTGCCATCCGCGAAGGCGGCCGCACCGTCGGCGCCGGCGTCGTCGCCAAAATCCTGAAATAACGAACACTGGAAACGCGGCAGGCAACGCTCGGGGGCGGAATAAAACAAGATGGTAGACAATCAAAACATCCGAATTCGGCTGCGCGCCTACGATCACCGCGTGCTCGACCAATCGACCAGCGAGATCGTCAACACGGCGAAGCGTACCGGCGCACGGGTGCGTGGGCCGATCCCGCTGCCGACCAAGATCGAGAAGTTCACGGTGCTGCGCTCGCCGCATGTCGACAAGAAATCGCGCGAGCAGTTCGAGATCCGTACCCATAAGCGGGTGCTCGATATTGTCGACCCGACGCCGCAGACCGTCGATGCGCTGATGAAGCTCGATCTCGCCGCCGGGGTCGATGTCGAGATCAAGCTCTAGGGGATCCCGATGCGGACCGGTCTGATTGCGCAAAAGCTCGGCATGAGCCGGGTGTTCACCGAGGACGGCAACCACGTCGCCGTGACGGTGCTGCGCGTCGCCAATTGCCAGGTCGTCGCCCAGCGCACCCAGGAAAGGGACGGCTACACCGCCCTGCAGCTCGGGGTCGGCGCGGCCAAGGTCAAGAACGTGTCGAAGCCGCAGCGCGGCCATTTCGCCAAGGCGAAGGTCGAGCCGAAGGCGCGGCTGGCGGAGTTCCGCGTGTCCGAGGACGCGCTGGTCGATGTCGGCGCCGAGATCACCGCGGCGCATTTCGTCGCCGGCCAGTATGTCGACGTGACCGGCACCAGCATCGGCAAGGGCTTTGCCGGCGGCATGAAGCGGCACAATTTCCACGGCCTGCGCGCGACCCACGGCGTCTCGGTGTCGCACCGCAGCCTCGGTTCGACCGGGCAGCGGCAGGACCCGGGCAAGACCTTCAAGGGCAAGAAGATGGCCGGCCATCTCGGGGCTAAGCGGGTGACGACGCAAAGCCTGCGGATCGTCGCCGCCGACGCCGAGCGCGGCGTCCTGATGATCAAGGGGGCGGTGCCGGGCAGCGAGGGCGGCTGGGTGCTGATCAAGGATGCGGTCAAGCGCAAGACCCCCGAGGAGCTGCCCTTCCCGGCGGCTCTCAGGGGCGCGGCCGGGGAAGAGGCGGCGCCCGCGCCAGCCGAGGAGCCGGCGCCCGAGGCGGCCCCTGAGTCGACTGGGGAGCCGGCGCCATGAAGCTTACCGTCCGCAATCTCGACAATCAGGAAGTCGGGGATATCGAGCTGGCCGAGGAGGTGTTCGGCCTGCCGGTGCGCCGCGACATTCTTGCCCGCGTCGTCAACTGGCAGCTCGCCAAGCGCCGCGCCGGCACCCATAAGACCAAGGGCATCAGCGACATCAGCGGCACCACCAAAAAGCCCTACAAGCAGAAGGGAACCGGCCGTGCCCGCCAGGGCAGCCTGCGTTCGCCGCAATTCCGCGGCGGCGCGGTGATTTTCGGGCCGGTGGTGCGCAGCCACGAGTTCGATCTGCAGAAGAAGGTGCGGCGGCTCGGCCTGAAGACCGCGCTCTCCGCCAAACAGGCCGAAGGCAAGCTGGTGGTCGTCGACGAGGCCCGCCTCGACGAGGCCAAGACCAAGGCCTTGCGGGCGCGCTTCGACGCGCTCGGCTGGGCCTCGGTGCTGATCATCGACGGCGCGCTCGATGAGAGCTTCGCGCGCGCCGCACGCAACCTGCCCAAGGTCGACGTGCTGCCGGAGCAGGGCGCCAATGTCTACGACATCCTGCGGCGCGACACGCTGGTCTTGACCCGCGCCGCCGTGCAACAGCTCGAGGCCCGCCTAAAATGAGGCTGCTGAAATGAGCCGCTTCCGTGTCATCCCGCCGGCCGAGACGCGCCTGACGCGCCAGGAGATGTACGACATCGTGCGCTCGCCGGTGATCACCGAAAAGGCGACCGCCGCCTCGGAGCACAACCAGGTGATCTTCCGGGTCGCGCTGGAGGCCACCAAGCGCGAGGTCAAGGCGGCCGTCGAGGGGCTGTTCGACGTCAAGGTCGATGCCGTCAACACGATCCGCGTCGAGGGCAAGACCAAGCGGTTTCGCGGCCGGCCCGGCCGCCGCTCCGATTACAAGAAAGCGATCGTCACGCTGGCCGAAGGCTCGCGCATCGACGTGACCACAGGGATTTAGGCCCAGGGATATCGAATGGCGCTCAAAACCTTCAATCCGACCACCCCCTCGCAACGCCACCTGGTCATCGTCGACCGTGGCGAATTGTGGAAGGGCAAGCCGGTCAAGGCGTTGACCGAGGGCTTGCGGCAAAAGGGCGGGCGCAACAACACCGGCCGCATCACGATGCGCTGGCGCGGCGGCGGCCACAAGCGGCGCTACCGGATGGTCGATTTCAAGCGGCTCAAGGACGACAGCCCAGCGGTCGTCGAGCGGCTCGAATACGATCCGAACCGCACCGCCTTTATCGCGCTCATTCGCTATCCCGACGGCGAGCAATCCTACATCATCGCGCCGCAGCGGCTGCGAGCGGGCGACAGCGTCGTCTCGGGCGAGCGGGTCGACGTCAAGCCGGGCAATGCGATGCCGTTGCGCAACATGCCGCTCGGCACGATCGTCCATAACGTCGAGATGAAGCCGGGGAAGGGCGGTCAGATCGCCCGCTCG
>Ga0137418_10006561_pt1 | contig 10704 bp, 7 predicted proteins | sample CZODoug3_1_2_16f_FD_122242 | JGI IMG/M metagenome (GOLD analysis project Ga0137418, IMG submission 122242) | Vadose zone soil fungal communities from Angelo Coast Range Reserve, California, USA - CZODoug3_1_2_16fungal (Hybrid Assembly) | ecosystem: Environmental > Terrestrial > Soil > Vadose... | reverse complement strand
GTTTGACGCCGAGTGTTGCGGCTGGAGCAAATGCGTTGAAGGCGGATGTCTAATGACTACGATCATTGACGACCCAATCCTACGTCAGGGCGAGCAGTGGAAGCAGGAGATCGCGGCGCGTCAGGCAGAAATTGCCGTAAACATTGAGACTGTATCCGTCGCTCCTGCCACTATCACTGATTTTGAGCGTAGGGCGCTACCGCTCATCGAACGTAGTGTGCCTGTGATTCCGCTGCGTCCGAACACAAAGATCGCATTTGTTTCGAAGTGGCAGGACATCGCTACGACTGATCGCGCACAGATTGAACAGTGGGCGCAGTCACATCCTGATGCCAACGTGGCGTCAGTAGCGAAGGCACAACCAGACGGCGTGTGGTTTTTCGAAGTTGATCGCGCCGGATTTATAAAACAGATTGAAGATCAGACCGGGCAGAAACTTCCTGAGACTTTCATGGTCCGTAGTTCGCCTGGTCGTGGTCATTATTATTGGAAGCAGTCTGTCGCCTCTATCGCTATGGGGAATCGCCAAGCAAAAGACCAGCAAGGCGAGTTATGGTCTGCACGTGTCGATGACCGCTATGTGGTTGGTCCTGGTTCGATACATCCGAAGACTGGTAAGACTTACGACATATTGAAGGACCAGCCGATTGTCGAAGCGCCGCAATGGCTGATTGATTTTTGCAGTGCGAACGACAACGCTGAGAAAACGAAGACCGGGCACGCTGAGTTGGATTCTGAGGAACCGATTGCAGATGGTGGCCGTAACAACACATTGACTTCGATTCTCGGTAAGGCGCGACAGGTTCTCAAGATGGACCGCGAGCAATTATACGCTTACGGTCTCGATGTTAATCAAAAGCGCTGTCGTCCGCCATTGCCAGAGTCTGAAGTAAGGACCATTGCGAACAGCATTAGCGGCTATGTGGTGAAGGAAACCGGGAGCATCGTGTTTCCACAATCGCAGCCCGTGCAGGTTCAGGAGCCGGAGCTAGAAAACATCTCAGTGAATCCCGCTGAGGCGTCCGTAAAATCGTTGGACTTTCTCCCAGTAGGTACTCTTGCAAGCACACGCTTGCAGGACATCTACATGGATTATTTCGAGCCACATGACTGGCCGCTTACACTCGCGCTTCCAAGTTTGGTGACAGCGGGGTCGGTCATTGTGCCGCAGAACGGAGCAATGCTCGGAGATTCGATGACGAATCTCTATACGGCACTGATCGCGAACGTCGGCGCAGGAAAGAGTCAGATCATCCAATGGGCGTGCCGTGCGCTAGGCATCTTTGAAGAACCGTCTGGTTCACATTACGTCACGGGCAAGTGGGGCAGCGCAGAACAGTTGCTTGTGAGCCTAGTCAAGAAGCAAGAGAAGTTTACAGGCAAAGCCGTTCTAGTGGACCCGGACGAATGGTCACACTTGTTCGCCAAGGCAGCGATTCCTGAAGCGTCGTTTCCTTCTGTGTTGACAACGGCGTTCTATCGGCGCAACCAAGTGTTCACGGTCGGCGGTACTGGCGGTGGACGCGAGCACAACATCAATCTGGCGATGTCATTCATTGGAGGCATTGTCGAAGATGAATTCGACACTGTGTTCGGCGCTGCATCACTCGGGGGTTTGTACGATCGCTTTCTGTTCGGACGTGCGCCGGATAAGTTTCAGTGGTCATATCAGCCGTGCCCGCTTCCAGACGGCAAGCACTGGTTGGGATGGAACCTGAAGCCAGTTCAAATCAATCCTTCCGTGTACGAAGTCACCAAGCAGTGGGGAACTGAAAATCCTGTTCTCGGAATGACTCGTATTCCAGAAGTATGTGTCCGCATCGCAACGATTTACGGATGCCTCGACGGCAGACCGGAGATCACAAGCAAGGATGTGGAGCCGCTGAAGCCACTCGCTGTACCAGCTTGGTCTTCGCAAGGTGTTCAGGCCGAACCCTGGAGCGAACCCGGATGCAGTCTTCGCGAACAAGGCCTTCGACTGGATTCAGAACCACGCTTTAGGCTGGACATCTATTGCCCTGCTGAAGCAGCACACATGGCGAGTAGAGCAGAAGCTTGGGCCAGTGGTCGCGGTGAGATCACTGATCGGGCTGGCCCGTAGCGGTCGTATCGAGCTATGGCTGGCTGACCAGGGTCAACCACTACCTTCAGGTTACACCGGACTGAAGCCGCGCATTGGCCTGGTTCGCCGGATTCGATGATTAACGACAGAATTCTGGCGTTGAAGAAGTGTTGAAACAGGCGTTGAAGTAGCGTTGAAGTTCGCGATATTGCAGAACGACAAAAAGATCGAGTTTCAACGCTGTTTCAACATATTACCTTAAACCGCGCAGAACATAGTTTGATGTTGAAAAGAAAGAAGATGTACGTGAACTTCAACACTTCTTCAACGTTTCTTCAACATACTTTTTCTGATCGGATTTTGATTTTCCTGGACCCTGCATGTGCGGGTAATAAGGGAAACGTTGAAGCACGAATTTTGGACCGTGTTCGACACTTCCTAAGCGGAAAGCACGTTCATCGCTGACGCGTCGGAAAAACTGGAAATATTGCCTTGAGCGTAAGGGTGGGGATTGTCAGGTGAGCCTGGCGCAGCCTTATCTGCAAGATTCTGTGATGAAATCCCTGTCAAAATGTTCTGAAAACGCAAAAAGATAAATAACATACGCATTATCAGTATGTTACAGGAGATAATTCGGGCTACGTTTTAGCGAGATCATCGGAACTGGCGGAGAATGTGCTGAATTCTGTTCTGAACTGTGCTAAAAGGGCTTGTAATCGCCCGGAAAGCGGCCCAGGAACGCGCAAGTCATTGTACAGGCTGGTGTTGGACCGTCGATGGTCTTTGGTTCTTCTAATGGATTCCGACTGGTTCGACACAGAATCTTAGCACGGAGAATCTTAGCACGCTTCAAACGCACTGATTCTACGTGTGTTACCTGTGCGGCGGAGTTTATCAGATTCTCCGCCACTGAATAGCGGCAGATCGGGCAAGCAAGCGGCCTGCAAGGAAACCTGCAACGCAATGAAAATGAATGGTTTATTCTCGCTAGGCATTCCGAAACGGTTCGACCGAGTCGCCGCGTCATCGAGCCAGAGAGTTCTTTCTCACCGGACGGGGTTCCTAAATCATTGATTCTATGACATTTGGAGGCTGCCGGGAGTGCCGGATGCGACCCGCCCCAGGCCGTCATCGATTCCGGTCAACGTGAACGAAGGTTTCAGACCCATACCGAAGCTCAACGTCGGCATTCAAACGTCGCTGCGAACCGCAAGGAAACAGAGCGAACGTTTGATTCAAGGCGTAAGCGTTCGTCGAGCGTTTAATCCCACAACAACTGGATCAAGGTCGCCCGCGAAAGCCGTCGGCCTTCATCGTTTTGTATTGCTCGGCCCTCCTGTTACTTTTAGCTGTTTATGGTCTTTACTAGAGTGTTACGATACGCGCAATATGGTTGAACGCGGGGAAGCTGACTTCGGCCGGGAATTGCAAGTTGCCATTGAGAAAATCGCTGGTCGAAACATCCAAGAAAGATAGTTGTAGCAGGCCCAGGTGCAGGCAAGACCTCGTTATTCAAGACGCTTCTTTCGGAAAGCAAAAAAGCAAACCAAGAAGCCAGCCATTTAGTAGTGACATTTATCAGCGCTTTGGCTGAAGAGTTGAAGCGTGATTTGTCAGAATTCGCTGACGTATTCACATTTCATGCGTACTGCAAACAGCTATTACATAAGAATCCGTATCTGAGGGAAGGACTCACGGAGCGTTTCACGGTATTTCCGAAACTTGCAAGCCTTATAAAAAATGATTGGTCATTCTTACGTGCTGGTAATCAAGAGCCTCCTTACTTCGTAAAGTTGATGCGCGAGGTGGTAGATAACGACGCCACGCGGTTTTTCCTGGATCGATCGAACTACTATGATTCCGTTAGTTTCGATGACATGGTTTTTCGAGTCTATTTGCAACTCGCCGTTGCTCCACAGTTTGCCGAGCGTCGTGATCTGATCCTGGTGGACGAGTATCAGGATTTCAATCCTCTGGAGGTTTCGCTGCTAGACTTCCTTTCGAGGAAGAGCCCAATTGTGTTGGCCGGTGACGATGATCAAGTCTTGTATGGTGCGCTGCGCAGTTCGAATTGGAATCTTATACGCGGGTGTTATGCATCGCCAGATTATGAGGCTTGTGAATTGCCGTTCTGCCTGCGTTGCCCGGAGGTTGTAGTAAAAGCATTTGATGACGTGGTTCGTGCGGCAACGGCAGCAGGATGTCTAAAAGGCAGGATCGCCAAATCGTATCGTTATTTCCCTCCCTCTAAAGGACGCGACAGCGCGGCACATCCACAACTGCACGTCATTCAAACATCGATCCAGAAGAACGGTGTAGGAAATTACTTTGGCCGCGTGATCGCGGAGGTTGTGCGATCGATTCCGCAACAATACATCAAGGATTCCGTGGAAGGTGGATATCCAACCGTCCTGATCATCGGTAACAAACAATACCTAACGCAAGTCGCGGCGTATTTGAAGGACTTGGGTTACGTTGTAGATGAAAAAGAGCATGAAGATGGAGAGGAGAGTGCAATAACACGAGCGGACGGCTTGAAGATTCTGAGAGAGGATGTGGGCTCAACTTTAGGATGGCGAATCATGCTTCAAGTCGATCAGCCGGCATTCTTCAAGAAAAATATGGCGAATGTGCTCGCTACGAAACCGATGATTGCAATTCTTCCTGATGGCTACCGCGAAACCGTCTCGGCAGAAGTCGCGGGGTTTCAAGAGCCGCCTGCGAAGGTAAAACGGCCGCAGCCAGAAGCCGGTAGGCCCACGATAAAGTTGACATCATTTCAGAGCGCGAAGGGTTTGTCGGCACAATATGTATTCGTCATTGGTTTACATAACGGGGATTCGCCCAAGAATGCGAATAAGATTGACGATATCGATGTCTGTAAGTTTCTCGTCGCGCTGACTAGAACACGTAAGCAATGTTATCTTCTCTGGACAAGTCGCTTCGCAGGGTTCCCCAAACAATCATCGATATTTCTGAAGTGGATAGACCGCTCTAGAAAAAAGACTGTGTACGTTGACGCGCAATACTTCAAACGTTCTGCGTAATCGTTTCATTTAGGAATCGTATAACCTGTTCGACTCTCACCACGGAAAGCAGTTTTCGCCGCCTGTAGTAGTGCGTGCAAACACCCGCCAAGCACAGATTGGAATGCCATACACCGTTTGTCGGTTTATCGAACCATACACCAGCGCCACTGAAGCCACGCGCATGTTTACCCTGATCGGCCGCTGCGAATTTTGTCAAGAACTCTGTCGCGGGATCGAAAGGGTCGAAGCTTAGATTTTCGTGAATTCGACTCCACTGGATCACTGAGAAAGATGCGACAGTTCCCGGCGCTACACGTCTCGCTACATCGGATGGATGACCTATCATCACTATGATTGTTCCAGTAGGAGGTGTGGTGGATTCTTTCGATAGTGCGAAAAAACGGACTCGATGTTCTGTTTCAATCGAGTGTTCAACTTCAAGAGCCGCCAAATCTACATTCACGGACGCATATCGACGGCCTAATTTGATTCTAACCTTTCGGGTGTATTTCATATCGGGGTGAGAATGGAGATCGTTAAGAGGCGCCCATTTCATCGTGTCATCGTGACGAAAATGAAACCAAATATCGTCGTCAGGTGAATCTTTGACAACATGGTTAGCAGTCAGAATCAATGGACGCTCGCCCCAGAGGATTGCGGAGCCAGTTCCAATCGATTTGCCCTTGTCAGTAATGAGACTAACCGTGTGCCAAGCTACGGTTTCTTGGATAGCTATCCCCTCGTTGTTTATCAAATCGCGTTGGCTTTGAGGGATGACTTTTGTTTCAGTTTTCATTCGAAATGGATTGTACCGCTCTTCAGTGATGGCTTTCGTCGCGGGCGGCATGTTATCCTTCGTGTATCGAGTTTCGGTGTGCTCGCCTACAAAACGGGCCACGCTCCAAGACGGAAATCGATGCAATAACCCCTCCGGTTCACAGAGGCGGTCGCGTGGTGACATGCGGCTGAGACTGCCACTCGGCAGCCCTTCTTGAGATCAAGCGTCACGGGCTTGAAATGTCCGCGAGGCAGATTTCAGGTAGGAATTCGTGATCGTAAAATCTCACTCATTGAAAAAGACATTCCCTATGATACAGATCGGCGTTGCTGTGCCCGAGCCCATGCTACTAGATATCAAGGGCGCCGCTCGCATGCTGTCATCAACCGCTTGGACAGTACGAAACCTATTATGGGCCAAGAAAATTCCGTTCGTGAAGATCGGACGACGGTTCTTAATTGATCCTGAGGACATCCGAGCTTTCATCGCTCGTGAAAAAGCAGAGCAGATGGCTGCCTGATGTCACCCAAAATACGTATTTATTTTCACTAAGAATCTGGTATCCTTTCACTATTCGAGTGAGGAGGTGCCCATGGCAAAACGTCGTGAGCGAGGCGAAGGCGGTCTAATCAAGATTCGAGGCTGTCGATTTTGGTACGCACAATTTTACCGTGAGGGCCGGCAGACCCGTGTCAGCACGAAGACCGAGGTCAAGGAAGAGGCGAAGAAGACTCTCCGCCGGCTGATGGGCGATACCGAACGCGGGATCGTGCCCGAGGTCGAGATGCGCAAGGTGCGCTATGCCGATCTCCGTTCAGCACTGTTGCAGAACTACGTCGAGCGTGGAAACAAATCACTTCAGACCATGGCTGACGGCTCAGAGACAATTTGGGGCCTCAAGCCACTCGACGATCACTTCGGGTATAAAGCCAAGAACGGTAAACCAGAGGAGCCAGGGGTTTCGTTGCCGCAGATTACGACTGATGCGGGTCGTGAGTTCGCCCGCAAGAGACTGGACGATGGCGTCTCCAACGACACCGTAAACGGATCGCTGCGCCTGTTACGCCGCATGCTGATCCTCGCCCACGAGGACAAGAAGATTCAGGTTGTCCCGAAGATCAGACTGCTCAAAGGCAATCCAGCTAGGAAGGGTTTTTTAGCCCAAGAGCAGTTCAACTCCCTCATTTCATTCCTGCCCGTAAATCTCAAACCCCTTATAACCTTCCTCTATTACTGCGGAGTTCGGTTGGGCGAGGCCGAGCAGATCGAGTGGTCGCAGGTTGATCTCAAGTCAGCTTTGATTCGACTCGAAGAGGATCAAACGAAGAACAGCGAGGCTCGCACAATTCCGCTGCCGGATGTGCTAGTGAAGATGCTTTCGAAGGTCGAGCCCAAGGAAGGCACAGTCTTCGACACAACCAATCTGCGTAAGGCGTGGCAGAAAGCGTGTGTGGCTGCGGGCCTGGGCACGCTCACCGAGGTTGATGAGAAAGCGGACCCCCGATATACTGGACTTATCATTCACGATCTCCGACGTTCGGCGATTAAGAATCTGATGAAAGCAGGAGTGAACGAAAAAGTTGCTATGAAAATCTCCGGACACAAAACGCGGGATGTGTTCGATCGCTACCACATCGTTGATACTGAAGACGTGGTCGAAGCGATGCGCCGTGTCCAGACCGTGGCGCCGAGGATGCGTGGCAGCTTGAAAAATCTGGTATCCAACGGTGAAAAGATAGTGAAAATGCTTCCTTCGCCTCGGAGGAAAAGCCTCTAAGTTCTTCCTTTTCAACTGCTGGGAGGTCGTCCAATTGGTAGGACTCCAGACTCTGGATCTGGCTATCCTGGTTCGAGTCCAGGCCTCCCAGCCAATCTTCAGTTTTTGCTCTTTGTGCAATCAAATTGAACGGTATGTTGTACTTGGGATAGATGCTTACCTCATCCACCTCGCAGTTCGAAAGTACCAAACTCAGCAATTTGGCCTGTTCGGCGGGATTTTGCGTAAGGTACAGAGAATGAGCCTTTTGCGCGAGTTCTAAAGTCCGAGCGACGTTGAGGAGTTTGTCAGCGGGAAGCTCAGTCAACGCTGCCAGCGCGGAGGCGATCCGCTGCTCGTTCGCGGCAAGGTCGGAATTCTGCCGGTTCCAGAATTCTTCTGTGATCTTCGCATCCAATTTGTCGTTGTAGGCTTGGCTTTGCCGGCGCCGAGTAAGTTCCAGATCCTTCTCTAGCCGTTCTTTGCGCTCAGTAATCTCGCGTTGTACGCGCTCCTGATCGCGCTGCAAGGAATCATTCAACCTGGCCACAATTTCACCGGGGACATGAATGTCCTTTAGCACGGCGCCGAGTCTAGCCGCGATTTCCGTCTCGGTGAAACGCGGAGTCGGACAATTTCCGCGATAGCCGGTGCAGTGGTAATAAACGTATTTACCTTTCTTACGTTCTCCAGTGATCGCACAGCCACAAGACTTGCATGTCATACGCCCGCGAAACGCGATTTCTACGCTTCTGTACTTCGGCCGATTGAAGCCTGAGAAAACCGATTGCACCGTGTCAAAAAGCTCCCGGCTGATGAACGTTTTATAGTTGCCGCGATAAGTTACCCTGCGCCACGTAAAGAGGCCTACGTAAGTAGTGTTCGTCAGCATGTTATGTAAATGCGAACGCGCAGGCGCCTTTCCGAATTCTTCCCGAAGCTGTTTTCCCAGTGTCTTTAGCGAATACTGGCCGGTGGCATACAATTCGTATGCGCGCTTTACAAATCCCGATGTCTCAGCTGAGGGCTCAATGTCCCGAGTTTCCCGGTTGTTTCGATAGCCGAGAGGCGCGCGGCCAGGATACGAGCCCTGTGCAGCCTTCTCCGTCATGCCCTTAATTACTTCTTCGCTTAGATTATTGGAGAAGTACGATGAGGTTGCGAGCTCAATGTCATGCATGAACTTAGTTTGGGCTTTTGCGTCCTTTGACCCCACGCTGCCTGATTTTGCATAGTGAATTACCAAATCGAGGCGCTTCAGGATAACCATATCTTCTTGGTTCCTTGCCAGGCGGTCCATTTTTTCGACAAGAATCGTCCTGCACGTCTTCAGACTCTTTAGGGTTTGGAGCATCTTGTCGAGTCCAACTCTGCCCGGCTCTTTGGCTGTCTGAATATCGACGAACTCCGCGATGACATGGAAGCCATTCTTCTGGGCGTAGCTCTTAAGTAGTTTTAGCTGAGCCTCGATTGAATACCCTTCTTGTTGCTCCCGACTTGAGACTCTGGCGTAAATGACGGCCAGCTTGTCTTCGTTGTCGTCTCCCGCTATGCTTTTGCGAGCCACAGTTGGAACCTCCTACTTATAGATGACCAGAGTTGTACAATAGCGTCATTTCCAGGCGCCTTTTGCCTTGGTTGAAGTCCGTACTTCATCGCGTCCTTTACTTGACTTTGCTGTCCCATTCATCGAGCACCTTAAAGAACTGCCGGAACTGGGAAACTGAGAACTCATCTAAGACGAGAGCGTGCGCTTCGCCGGCGGAAGTCCCGGCCGATGCCTGGGACCCTAGCTCGGCGATGCCTGCGCGCGGATGAGTCATCGAGGCATCCAACTCTCGAATTGTAGTGACCGCTCCCATATACGATACCAAGCGCGCTTCCTCGTGTTTTCCTTCCCGCCGCTCGTGTGACTGACAAACCGTCTGCTCCCCTCTGCCATTTCTCTCGGTTCTCTCTGTCCCTCCAGCCTTAGTATACAGGCGAGGTTTGAAAATTGTCCGGTTTTAACCAGTTTACTATCAATAAGTTACGCATGATTCTGCGCACGTTCGTTCGAAAGACTCGATTTGCTCCTGCATCGACCGGGGTTTTGGCGCGGAGTCAGAGCCGCGCACACCGGCCGAATCAACGCCGCCATGAAACGTTTCTTGACACTAATGAAACGTTGTTGCATGCTTTCCTGAGAGGGCTTGATATGCAAAGAGAAGAACTCGGCCGACACGTAGCGACGTTGCGGGAACAGGCGGGCCTAAAGCAAAGTGAACTGGCGCGGAAACTGGAATGGAGCGCGGCAGTTCTCTCTAGAGTTGAAAGTGGCGAGAGGCCGGTGTCCGATGATGAGCTCGACATCATTCTAAAAGGCATCGGCACGGCGGAGTCGGCAAGGGTCAAGACGCTTCTTCAGCGTCGGTGGCAGATCTTGCCCGAGCCGATGATTGCAGATCCAGACAGCGATCTGCTTTGGGAGGCCGAACAAACGGCGCAGAAGGTTCACGAGTTGTCGGAACGTCCAGACGTGAAGCAATTCTTTGAGCGAAGGCTTGCCAAGTACAAAGAGGAAATTAAGGTGGTAGCGCAGCGTGTGATGGAGAAGCGCTATCGCGTCGCTTTTATCGGGACGATTGCAGTCGGAAAATCGACCGCCATCTGCCGCGCCTCAGCCAGCACCGACTCCGAAGTCCGCGAACGTTCCTTCCCCCGCGTATACGGCACAACGCAAAACGCGCAGAACTTGTCGCACCCTTCAATAATCGTGATGTACCCGCGATGCGGATTCGTCCGAGCCGTAAATTCCGTCTCAAAGCACTCATCCGTCTGCCGGTCGTCCAGTCCAGTGGCCCGCTGCCCCAAGTCGAGCTGCACCAGCAAGTCGGGTAGCTTTCGATACGAAGCCGACCCGCAAACAATGTCCACATAAGGCGCGCGCTCAAACATCTTCGCGCCTTCCTGCTGCGCCACACACCCCAGCACGCCAAACTTCTTCCCTTGCTTCTTGTATTTCTTGAAGTCGTTCAGTCGGTTAAAAACTTTCTGCTCAGCCTTATCGCGGATCGAACAGGTGTTATACAAAACCAGC
>Ga0137418_10006560_pt1 | contig 10706 bp, 11 predicted proteins | sample CZODoug3_1_2_16f_FD_122242 | JGI IMG/M metagenome (GOLD analysis project Ga0137418, IMG submission 122242) | Vadose zone soil fungal communities from Angelo Coast Range Reserve, California, USA - CZODoug3_1_2_16fungal (Hybrid Assembly) | ecosystem: Environmental > Terrestrial > Soil > Vadose... | reverse complement strand
GAGGTGCGGATGAAGCTGAATGCGTTCGAGGGTCGACGCATGTTTTTTGCGTGCTGAGTCCAACATAACTTTTACCCTGCCTTTGAACGATTGAACGATCCCTATCTGGTGTTCCTCGAAGCGGATTTTGATACGGCCACGCGCCAAGTACTTGAATTACAGTGTAGTTTGGCTCTGGTGTTATAGGCTCTAGGTGATTCCCGCCAATGGCCTCTAACGCATTTTCAGGATGACCACGCGGTCACTGGCTGGATCGGTCGTCTTGCGTAGTTTGGTGACTTGCGCGGCAGTGACTGCCGTTGCCCGATTGCCCCAGCCATTGCGGATGAGGGTGATGACGTCACCGATGTCCTGGTCTGACAACTGCTGCCTGAATTGGGGCATGCGGTAGGCGTCCGGAGTACCCCTGGCGACGAGTGGGATTGAGCCGTTCAGCATCAAATTGATGAGCGAGGACGGATCGAGATCAAGCACGACCGGATTGCCAACGAGGGCCGGCATATACGGCGTGAAGCCTTTGGCGTCGAACCCATGACAGCTCGCGCAAGCGCCGGCGTAGATGGCACCGCCGGGCTGCGTGGTAGGCCTGTCGCGCAGTGCCACCGTTGTCGAATTGTCATAGGCAACAGCCTGCTGCGCGGATCTCGCCGGCAGCGATGTCAAATAGGCTGCGATGGCCTGGATATCGCTGTCCGAAAAGTAAGACGTGGAGTTGTTGATAACATCGGTCATCGATCCGAAGGCAGAACCGACTCGGTTGTGGCCATGCTCGAGAAACTCGGCGATGTCCTTCGTCGACCAGGTACCGAGGCCGGTCCGCATGTCGCCGCGAAGACTTGGCGCAGACCAAGCGTCGAGCTCCGCTCCGGCGAGAAAGTTCGCGCTGCTATCATCGAGCGCCTTTTCCTGCATGCCGATGCCGCGCGGGGTGTGGCAGGCGCCGCAATGACCAGGGCCTTGGACCAGATAGGCGCCGCGATTCCAGACGGTGTCATGGTCTGGCTTTGCGACATAGCTAGCGCTCGGCGCGAAGAAGAAATTCCAGAACGCAAGCGGCCAGCGGAAGCTGAGTAGCGCCGGAATCTCACTCTTCAAATTCGCCTGATGGACGGGAGGCACTTGCTTCATGAAAAAACGGTAGAGCGCCGCCACGTCCGCGTCGGCAAGTTTGACGTAGGACGGATAAGGCATTGCCGGATAGAGGCGGTGGCCGTCCTTGGCAATGCCATGCCGCACCGCGAGATCAAAATCGGCAAGACTGTATCTACCGATGCCGGTCTCCGGATCCGGCGTGATGTTGGTCGAGTAAATAGCGCCGAGGGGCGTTCCCATTTTGAGGCCGCCGGCGAACCCCTCGCCGCCAGGAATCGAGTGGCAAGCGACGCAATCGGCGGCCCGTGCCAAATACTCGTCGCCATTACGGGGGGAACTGACGCTTCCGGGGTCCCGCAGGGTGGACTTGTGCCCTGACACCAGAACGAGGCAGGCGAACATCCCGCCTGCGCACAGCAAAGTCACCCCGCATAAAAGGACCGCCCTTGAAACTACTCTCAAGTCTCGCAGCTCCTGAACATGTGCCGCTCCACGTGTCCCAGACTAGCGCCCGGGGGCCTTCGAGCTGCCCCGAGGCGCAAATTGTGAGCGCATCGCGCTAAGCCGATCCACTGAGATCGTTATCCACAATCGGCAGCGTGCGAATGCGCTTGCCGGTTGCCGCGAAGATCGCATTTGCCACCGCGGCGGCGACCGGCGGGACGGCAGGCTCACCCGCGCCGCCCCAAACATCTCCACCGCTCGGCACCAGATGGACGTCGATCCTCGGCGCATCCGCAAGGCGCACCATGCGATAAGTGTCGAAATTGCCTTGCACCGCGGCGCCATCCTTGATCGTGATCTTTCCATACAGCGCGGCCGTCAAACCAAAGATCACGGAGCCCTCGGCCTGCTCGGAGACGGTCTGCGGGTTGACCATGTGACGGGTATCGAGCGCGACAGTGACCCGATTGACCTTCAGACGACCGTCCGGCTTCACCGTCACTTCCGCGACCTGCGCGCAGAGACTGTCCGTAAAAGTGCAAATGGCGATGCCGCGCCCACTCCCTCGCGCCAGCGGCTTGCCCCAATCACCCTTCTCTGCGGCGGTATCCAACACCTTGAGCCAGTCCGGCTTGCCTTTGAGAAGCTTGCGCCGCATGAGGTAGGGGTCGATACCGCTCGCCGACGCAATCTCGTCCAGGAAGCTTTCGAGGGCAAAGACATGCTGGTTACCTCCGGGCGCGCGATAGAACCATACCGGCAAGTGGGTATCTTTGAGGAGCACTTCCACGCGTGTGTTTGGGACGTCGTAGCCGTTGCTCTCCAGGCAGTCGACGGCGGGCGGCTCGGCCCGATCGGCCGGAAACGGAATGCCGACGGTCCTGAAGATCGACGAGGTTACGACACGCATCGACCATGCGGTCGGCATTCCATCGGCGCCCGCCGCAGCCTTGAAGCCGACCACCGCATGCGGACGGAACCTGTCCTGGCGGGTGTCTTCTTCCCGCGTCCAGATCAGCTTGACGGGACGCTTGACGACCTTCGCGATGGCGATGGCTTGCGCGATTTCGTCACTGGCATCGCGACGGCCAAAGCCTCCTCCGAGGAACGCGTTGTGGATGCGCACTTGCTCCGGCTTCAAGCCGGAGACGCGTGCGGCCGCACCGAGCGCCGCCTCCGCGTCTTGCGTTCCGACCCAGACATCGAGCCGGTCGGGCTGCAAATTCACCGTCGCATTCATCGGCTCCATTGGCGAGTGCGACAGATATGGTGTCTCATAGATCGCCTCGAACGTCCTGACCGCGCCCGACATCGCCCTATCAACGTTGCCGTCATTGCGCGCGGTCACCATGCGTTCGGTCAACGCCGCGCGGAATTGCGCCGAAAGCTGCCCGCTGTCAACAGTCCCGGCGGCACCGACATCCCATTCAGGCTGCAGACGGGACAACGCCCGTTTGGCGCGCCAGAAGGTACCGGTCGCGACAACAGCCACAGCGTTCTCAAGCTTGACCACGCGGACAACGCCCGGCGCATCGGAAAGCACCGACTCATCGACGCTCTTGAGCTTCCCCCCGCGCACGGGACAGGCGTTGATGGCGGCAAAAACCATGTCCGGAACCTGCGCATCCATTCCGAACTTGGCCGATCCATCGGTCTTGTGGACCAAGTCCACGCGCGGTATCGACCGGGGTATGAAAGTGAACTGAGCCGGAGTTTTGATCGCGGGCTCGTGGGCGAGCTTAACCTTCGCGGCGTCGGCTGCGAGTTGGCCGTAACGGAGCGTCCGGCCTGAAGGCTGATGGGTCACGACGCTCTGCGCCGCCACGCACTCAGACGCTGTGACCTTCCAGCGCGCCGCGGCCGCGGCAATGATGCGCTCACGGGCGCTGGCGCCCACCTGCTGCATCCTTTTCTGCGACTGACGAACGGACATGCTGCCGTGCGAGAACATGTCACCGTAGACTCTGTTCTCCCGGACACTGCGGGTTGAGGAGGCATACTCGATCCGCACCTTCGACCAGTCGCATTGCAGCTCTTCCGCAATGATCATCGGCAGCGCCGTCATGCTGCCCTGTCCCATCTCCGATCGCTGATAGCGGATCAAAATCGAGTCGTCCGGATCGATGGCGATCCAGGCGTCGATCTCATGCCGCGCGTAGTCGTTGTCGTCCCAGGGTTGTTTCGAGATGGTCGCGGCACGAGCGTCGTCCGGAGCAAAGGCGATGCCCACAACCAAGCCCCCGGCCGCGGAGGCGGCCGTGAGAATGAAATGCCGACGGCTGAAGCTTGAAGCAGTACCGGTTCCGTGCATTGCGACCACCTCAGGCCTTCATCAGGTCGGCGGCGCGATGAATGGCGCGGCGCAGACGTTCGTACGTACCGCAGCGGCAGATATTGGTAATACTCGCGTCGATGTCGGCGTCGGTCGGCTTGGCAAAGGTCTTCAAAAATGCAGCTACGGCCATGATCTGCCCGGACTGGCAGTAGCCGCATTGGGGAACGCCTTCTTCGATCCACGCGCGCTGTACCGGATGGTTGTTGTCCGGGGAGAGGCCTTCGATGGTGACCACCTTCGCGCCATCGAGAGCACCGATCGGCACCGAACAGGACCGCATGGCGGCGCCGTTGATATGCACCGTGCACGCGCCGCACAGTGCGATACCGCAACCGAATTTTGTGCCCGTCAAACCGATAACGTCGCGCAACACCCAGAGAAGCGGAGTATCGGGCTCTATGTCGATTTGCCGGGATACTCCGTTGACGTCAATCGTGATCACTGTGAGTCTCCCCCCGGCTGCCGCCTTGTTTCGTCATGTTGATTTCAATTCTCCTCCTTTAAAATTCTTCCGCACAATCGGTTTCGCACCTGAGGCTTCTGCTCGGATCGGCGCTGCCACTATCGATAAGGAGAACCTCGGCATACCCGGTGAAAAGGGGGAACGGGCCCTCGGCGTCTCGGGGGTCCCCAGTGCTGGTATGGACCGCTCTGGAAAAGGACACGTTGGCCCCCCGTCAGTTGGCTGGCTGCTTCGGCACTAGTGTGCCCAAGCGGGGGAACAGCTTGACGGCTGTGCCGCTCATCACCCGAGTTCGCTCATCCGCCGTAAGCTCGGCGGTCTGCTCGAGCCGCTGGACGCAGTTCGCGCCCAGGTCGCGGCGGATGTAGGGGAAGTCCGATCCGAACAGGACCTGCTCCAGGCCGACAACATCTCTCAGCATCCGCAGGACGGGGTCGCGATAGGAGAGCGCCGTGTCCCAATAGAGGCGTCGCAACGTGTCGGCGACAGGCCCCCGCTCCTCGCCGCCAGGGATGACGTTCATCTCGTCGACGATGCCCCAGCGCCCCGCCAGGTACGGCGCCGTTCCGCCGGCGTGAGAGAAGACGTATTTGATGCTGGGCGTTCGGGCGAAGCGGTTGCTGTAGTGCATCTGCGCCAACGCCCGGGTGGTGTCCGCTGTGAAATCGATCAGGGAATCCGGCAGGCCAAGGTGGTGGGCCGAAGGATCCGGCGAGGCCGTCGGGTGGACGAACACCACTGCCTTGCGCCGCTCCAATTCCGCGAAGAGGGGCTCGAAACGGGCATCGCCAAGGTAGACTCCGTTCGAATTTGAGAACAGCACAACACCGTCCAGCTTGAGCGTGCCGAAGGCGTATGCCAACTCCTCCAGGGCTCCATCGACGTCTGGCAGCGGCAGAGCGGCAAAGCCGCCCAGCCGTTTCGGATGCGCCTGTATCAGCTCCGCCGACAGTTCGTTGCAGCGGCGCGCGAGTGACCTCGCCCGCGCATCGTTGCCCACGTGGACCCCGGGCGTGGATATCGAGGTTATCGCGACGTCGATGCCCGCCTCGTCCATGAATGAGAGCATTAGATCGGTGTTCCACGGCGGCGGCGCGATGCCGCCAACCGGATTGTGCGTGTCGTTTGTCTCGCGAAAGAAGAAATCCGGCAGGATGTGATGATGGACGTCAATGGTGAAGGACATGGCTGCGCCTCGTCATCTGATGTCGGCGCGGATGAATTCGCCCTCAGCAAAATAGCGAAACTCCTGGACACCGTTGACCTCTGTCACGCCACGCATATCGGACATCGCACTTCTCCTGTGAAAAGCGACCGCGGAGTTGGCTGCAGCCAGTCCGTGGCGGCTTTTGTGTTTCGACCTATTTGGCGCCCTGTAGCGCACCGGCTGGCAGGCCGTCTTTCGAGCGTCGACTATCGATACTGAATGCGCCCGCGCCGTAGGCCACGATCTGGAGCAGACCGCCCGCCATCACCACGTTTTTGATGAAGTGAAACGTCTGGTTGGGATCGGAGAAGTGGGCGTGGAAGAACACCGCTGTGGCCAGGCAAAACAGGGCAAATATGGAGGCGACGACCCGCGTCCGATAGCCCACCATAATCAGGAGGCCGCAGCCAACCTCGACGGCGATAGCCCCTGCATAAGCAACAGCCGGGGGCAAAGGCAGCGTCGAGGACTTAATCAACGCAATCGTCGCGTCGTAGCCCATGATTTTGCTTATTCCGCTCATCATGAATGGCAGTCCGATCAACAAGCGGCCAACGAAGGGAAGATAGCGCGTCGTATTCATAGCATTCGCTTCTGTTTTTCGATGTATGAGAGAGGATCAAAGTCTCGAAGGTAGATACGCGGCGCAACCAACGTCTTTCCCGCGCGTGCGATTGCATTAACCGTCCGCGCGGGGAGCGCGCTGACACCGAAAGCAATTGGGCTCGCGGGGGCAATGGGCGCTTCAGCGTGAGATAGCTGGGTCATTGAGCTTATCGAAGAGGAAAGCGCTCACGACATCCAGCGCCAGCCCTGCCGCCTTAAGCTTACCGACGTTGATCACGAACCCATGAGGCATTCCCATCCACAAATCAAGCCGGGCGTCAACGCCAGCACTGACGGCCCGTCCAAGAAAAAGTTGGGAGTCGTCCAAGAGGACCTCGTCGTCGCCCACCTGAATGCATATGGGGGGCAGACCAACCAGTGTGCCGTAAAGCGGCGAGGCCATGGGGTCATGCGGCTCGGCCTGCCCTAGGTAAGAATGAACAAGTTGCGCGACCTGGGAGTGCGTAAAAAAAGGATCGGCTTCGGCGCGTGTCCGATAGGTGTCTCCTGAAAGCGTAAGGTCGGTCACCGGTGACAACACGGCGACGCCAACCAGAGGCGAGATGGTTTCGGGACTGGTGGTGACGACGCGCGAGGCGAGACCCAGGGCGAGGTTACCGCCCGCGGAGTCACCTGTGAGAGCGATCCGATGATGCGCCTGCTTGGTGAGCCCCCGGTAGCACGCCCAGACATCATCCGTTGCAGCCGGGAACGGATTTTCCGGGGCAAGTCGGTAATCCGGAATGAAGGCGCTGGTCTTTACCCGAGCCACGATCTGACCCACAAAGTGCCGAAACGCACTGGCGGTTCCAAAGTGGAACCATCCGCCGTGAAAGTGAAGGATGGCCGCCCCAGGGCGCGGCTTGGGCGGATGGACCCATAGCCCGGAAATTCCCCCGACCGTATCCTTCTGGAAACTCACGTCGTCCTGCGGCTGTACGCTCTCCATGAGGGCGTCGAATAGAGGCCGCGCTTCGATCCCGCGCTGTGTGCCCTTGGTAGAGGCGGCCAGCGCACGGATGGCGGACGTGGCTGCCGCGTCCTGAGGGTCGAGTGGATGCCTTTGAACAGAGTCACTTAACGGGCGATCCTTGTTCACCGCTGCCTCCATGACCCTCCCCCTCCTGTCCAAGGATCAACTCTGCTTCGAGCGAGCAACGGATGGTCGGGATTCAAGCGACCGAGTCGGGGCAGGTTCATACCAGCCGTTTCTCTGCACTTCAGGGCTGTCCAAGTTGTCGCGAGTGATTAAAATCTCTTAGCGAGTGGACTCGCGCGCGTTCTTCAGGGCCGTGCTCCACCAGAGCAAATCCTCGATCATCTTGTCAGCCGCATCCGCAAGGTCCGCAAGTCCTGCCTCAACGTCACCGCCCTGGAAATGTGCCCAGAGGGTGGCAGGAGGAATGTGCACGGACGAACGGATGGGAGCCAGCTGCAGCTCAATCGCGGTTTCACGTAGCTGTTGAACGCTGCGTACGCCCATTGCGCTTCCGTAGCTCACGAACGCAGCTGCTTTGCGGTTCCACTCCGGATAGACCCAGTCGATCGCGTTCTTGAGCACCGCTGCAGGGCCGAAGTTGTACTCCGGCGTGACGAGCACAAAACCATCGGATCGAGCGATCTCAGCAGTCCATCTCTTGACGGTCTCGTCCTCGTAGGCGGCGCGGCCCGGCATGGCTGGAGGCAGAGGGTGGTCGAAGAAGGGCAGCGCAAATTCCCGCAGATCAAGTAGCCGCGCGGCGACGCCCCCTCGCTGCTTCAGGCGCTGATGGATCCAGCGGGCGGGCCTTTCTGAAAACCGGCCTTGACGGATGCTGCCCACTATCACGGAGATCGCGATCATCTGTATGACTCCTTTAGGAACCGACGACACGAAGCGGCCCTGAAGCACCCAATCGTACAGATTGGCGCCTTACTCTCCTGGCGGGATAATTGGCGTCAATCACATTTGTTTCCGTTCACTCCGAGTGAAGAGATCAATTCGATCGTCAAGCTTTGGTCGAAACGCCGAGTCAGCTCCGCTCGATCTATCACGAGGCATCCATGTCGGTTTGCGCGTAATTGAGGAAATAACCTGTGAATACCGTGAGACCCAGGTACGCGAACGCCTCGGCTAGCTGCTCATCACTCCAGCCGCCTTGTTGAGCGGCCTTCCACACAACATCGGTCACGTTTCCTGAATTGGCAGCCGCTTCCCTGACCAGACCGGTCAGCGCGTCGATCTTGGGATCGCCCGTAGTTGTGCCCGCCCGCAGCGCGGAGATCTGTGCTTCGGTCCAACCGCTCATACGTGCGAATCGACCGGCGATACCGATCATGTAGTCGTTCCCGACCGTGGCGGCAGTTGCGAGATTTAGCGCCCAACCCACCTTGGGATCTAAAGTGCCGCGCTCGGCGATCACGGCGCGCAGCGACGTGTAGGCTGCCAGGACCGCCGGAGAATGGGCCATCTGGGCATGCGCGTTCAGGAAGCGTCCCGTTGGAGAGGACCGGATAAGGTCCTGCAGAAATGGGCGAGATGCTGCGGGTGCATCCTCGACTGTATGGGTAGGGATTCGACTCATCGGTATTACCTCATCCGTGGCTTGCTGAATGCGGCGGCTGCGCGGACGTCCTACGCGCCATCGAGGAGCCTGTTCCAATCCTGTGCCTTCGCCCACGACTCGAAGTCGTGGAAAGCGACGTCGGGGAACTCCCGGAAGAGCGCTGCGCGATCGACCGTGAAGCCGACCCGCTCGAACCACTCGTACATCTTGGCGCCGTCCTCACCCATGCGTTGGCGGATGACGGCCAGCGGAACCTGGAAATAGGTAAACCGGCGACCGGTGACACGCGAGAGGATGGCGAGGATGTCGTTGCCCGTGAGCTCGTCGCTCCCGAGGTCGAAGCGCTTGCCCGCGAAGCGCCCTGGGTCCTCGAGGAGGCGAACGGCGACGGCCCCGATGTCCGCGACGGCGACTTGCGCGAGCGGTCTCGTCGGCGGGAGCGGCGTGGCGTAAATGCCCTTCGCGAGTTGCTCCTTGCCGAAATAGAGGTTCTCCATGAAATACACGGGCGCCAGGACCGTGGCGCGTACGCGGATCTTCGCGATGTGCCTTTCGACCTCGTACTTGCTGTCGAAGTGCGGAACACCCGTCTGTCGATTGGCGGAGCCGACCGAGGTGAAGACGAGATGTACGCCTGCGGCCTTGGCCGCGTCCGCCGCGGAGATGCCTTGTCGCAATTCGGCTTGCGTACCTCCTTCAAACGGCGTCGTCATCGCGAAGAGGGAGGTCGCCCCTACGAGTGCCTTCGTGAGCGCGGCCGTGTCTTCGAGTGACGCGCGGACGAGCGTGACGCCCGCGTTCGCGAGCTCTCTCGCCTTCGCGGAGTCGCTGTTGCGGGTGACGGTGCGAACTTCGTGACCGCGCTCGAGCAGGCTCTTCACCACGGCGCCACCCTGCGTGCCAGTGCCTCCCGTGACGACCACGGCAAGCTTCTGAGCCATGACTCGGGCCTCCTCTAACTTGCGACAATGATACTCACTCAGGCGTCTAGTGAAGCAGTCGCACAGTGTGGGATAATGTGTCCCATGAATGGGACAATCGAAATCGATGCCGTCGAGCTCTTCGTGCGGGTCGCCGAGCTCCGGAGCTTTCGCGCAGCTGGAGACGCGCTGGGCGTACCGCGATCGACGGTGAGCCGTCGGGTCGCCGAGCTCGAGAGCGCACTCGGCACGCGCCTCTTTCACCGAACGACGCGTCACGTGGAGCTCACCAGCGCTGGTAAGACTTACTTCCGTGCGTGTGGTCCGGCGCTCGGGACGATCATGGAGGCGGGGCGCGCCATCGCGACGACGTCCGAGGATACAGCTGGGCGACTGCGCGTGACGGCGCCAGTGACGCTCGCGGAGAGGTTACTCGGCGAGGTCGTCGCGGAATGTCTCGCGCGACATACGCAGATGCGGTTGGAGCTCGTTCTCACCGATCGGCATGTGGATCTCGTGGAGGAGAAGTTCGACCTCGCGTTTCGAGCGGGGACGCTGAAGGACACCTCCGTCGTGGCACACGAGCTAGGGCGCGGACAACTGCGTTGCTTTGCGAGCCGCGAATACCTGCGCGACCGTGGAACGCCCCTTACTCCACGCGACCTCCGCCGACACGAATGCATCCTCTTCACGCCGCTCGCGCCACGAGGTCGCTGGACGTTCCGTTCTCGCGGTCGTGCCCTGGAGGTCCCGGTGCGCGGACGGCTCGTCGTCAACAGCATCCCGCTCGCGTTCGAGGCGGCGGCCAGAGGGCTCGGCATTGCCCAACTTCCAGGAGCGATCGTCATCGAAGGGCTTGCGGCCAATCAACTCGTCGAGGTGCTCAATGCGTACGCGCCGCCGCCGCGGCCCTTTTATGCGGTTCATGCCAGCGGCGGTCGCGTCTCACCCGCTGCGCGAGCGTTCCTCGAGATCGCGAAGAGGCATCTGGAGCGGATTGGCGGGAAGGCTCCTGCGACAACCCCCGGGAGTTTCACCTCGCGGTGACCGAGTCTGTACACACCGGCAGCACGGGCATCATTGCGCGTTTACC
>Ga0137418_10006559_pt1 | contig 10708 bp, 10 predicted proteins | sample CZODoug3_1_2_16f_FD_122242 | JGI IMG/M metagenome (GOLD analysis project Ga0137418, IMG submission 122242) | Vadose zone soil fungal communities from Angelo Coast Range Reserve, California, USA - CZODoug3_1_2_16fungal (Hybrid Assembly) | ecosystem: Environmental > Terrestrial > Soil > Vadose... | reverse complement strand
CGCGGCGCGGCAACCCGCCGCCGGCGGCCGGCGGCCGAACATCGGGGTGAGCGGAAGTTATGGCTGGACTCAGAACGATCTCAACACGGTGGCGCTGCCGATTCCGAATGGCCATCCGCGCGACGTTACCGTCACCGTCACCCAGCCGCTCTTCACCGGCACCACGATTCCGCAAACGCGCCAAGCCAACGCGCAAGTGCGCGCCGCGCGGGCCCAGCTCACTTCGATTGAACAATCGGTGCTGCAAAGCGCGGCTCAAGCGTATTTCAACGTCGTCGGAGACGAGACGGCCCTTAATTACCGGCGCGACAACGTCCAGCTTCTGACCGATCAGCTGTCGATGACTCAACAGCGCGTCAATATCGGTGACGTGACGGTTACGGATTTGCAGCTTGTGCAGGCGCGTTTGAGCGCGGCTATGGCCGACGTGTCGTTTTCGGAAGCCAAGCTTGCAGCGAGCCGCGCGGAATTCGCGCGCGCCGTCGGCCGGCCGCCGGAGAGTCTCGAGACCATGCCGCGCGTCCCGCCGCAGCCGGAGGCGATGGAACAGGCGGTCGCCCGCGCGCTTGAGAACAATCCGGATCTGAACGCGGCGCGCGAACAGCAGCGTGTTGCCGAGGCCGCCGTCGACGTCGCGATCGGTCAACTGCTGCCCAGTCTCTCGGTGCAGGGTCAATACCGCGTGTCGCGCGACGAGATCGGCCTCGGCGCCTCCAATTCGTCGACCGCGGTTTTGGCCCAGCTGCGCGTGCCGATTTATCAGGGCGGCGTCGAGTATGCCGGCATCCGCCAAGCCAAGGAAACGCGGAGCAAGGCCACGTTCCTTGTCGGCGATGTCGAACGTCAGGTGCGCCAGGCCCTGGACACCGCCTGGCAGGCGCAGCTCGCCGCGCGCGCCGCAATGATCAGCCATGAGCAGCAGGTCGGCTCGGCGCAGATGGCATATGAAGGCTTCGCGGAAGGTGTGCGAGCGGGCGAACGCTCGACCTACGATCTCTTGAATTCGGCGCAAGAGCTGCTCTCGGCGCGGGTTTCGCTTGCCGAGGCGCGTCGGCAATATTACATCGCGACCTATCAGCTGCTGGTGGCGATCGGCGGACTTACGGCGCGTTCTCTCAACCTGTCGGTCAAGCTTTACGACCCGCAGGTCCATTATGATCGCGACTCCCACCGTTGGATCGGCTTTGGCGAATAAGGAGAGCGCTGGAGCGGGGAACGGCGGCGCATTTACCCTGCTAATTTATTGCTTAAGTCCTGGTTCACCTTTTGCGCCGTAATCTTTGCGCGAATTCAGGGGTAAGAACGTGCTCCCCCAGGACACGCCGGAAAGGCTTCCTCCGCTTGTCGAAGACCAGCGCCGGCCCGGGCGCAAGAAGGTCTTTCTCGGCGGCAAAGTTGCTTATGGCAACACCGGCGAGTTTTCGCTCGAGTGCCTGATCCACGACATGTCCGCGACGGGTGCCAAGATCAGCCTCAAGAGGCACGAATTCATTCCCAAGCATTTATACCTGATCGACGTGCAGAGCGGGGTCGCCCACGAAGCGGTGGTGATGTGGATCAAGGTCCGTCAGACCATTCCGCAGTTCGGGCTCAAATTCACCCGCACCCACCGGCTCGATTATTTGAGCAATCCCAAACTGGAATTTTTGAAGCAGTTCTCGCCCCAAAACTAAGCGCTGCTGAAGGCTCAGGGCCGTCAGCCGAAAGGCAGCCAGGCCAGCCACGCGCCCAGCGCTTGCGGATAGAATTGAATGAGAAAAATCCCCACAAACAGGCCCAGGACAAGACCGGCGGTGAATTTCACCATGATGGCCTCTGCGGGCTGATCGCAGTCGCGAACTGCCCCTCAAGGAGGTGAGCATTTCCGCGTGCGGTAGATTCCAACATCGCCAGCACGCTTTCCAAGCATTGCCGGGCGCACGCGGTGGCTTGCGGCACTGGCGAGTCGCCTTGTCCGTTTTCGAGCGACAGCAGCGCCTCGTCGACGGCTTCGCGCAATTCGCCCGCCGAGACATTGCGAGTCTCGACGAGCAGCCCGAGAAGCCGGCTGAGCAGCGCAAGCGCGGCCAAGCCGGCGCCAGCTGCTTCTCCCTCCACTGTGGGCAGGCGCCGTGAATGCTCGTCATCAACCGGCATCGCTATTCTCCAAATACGAAAGAATAGGCGCTCACGTTTAATGCGGCGTTTAGGCTGCCGGACCAACCACTTGCCTTGATCTGATAGAGGCTTCAAAAAGCCAAGCCAAGGCCTTGTTTTTACAGAGGTTTTGCACTCCGCGCGGAACTTTATCGGCTCCTTGGAATTTTGTTTCTTGCGGCGCTGGGCTGAGCGAACCTATGAGCATGAGTCACGTTGAGACGCCTGACGAACGGCGGAAGCGGTATCTCCGGCTGGCGAAAGCCGCTGCCGATACGGCCGCGAAAACACCACTGCCCGAAGTGCGTGAGCTCTATCTCAATCTGGCGCAGTCCTGGACCACCATGGCCGACCAAGACGCGCCGACCGAGCATTGATTTCGCACCGTTCTGGCGCCGATTTCAAAGCCCAATTTAATTCAAATTTCTTTGGCCCGTCAGGCCTCTGTGACCTTTGTAGGACAAGCAGTTTTCGCATCTGTCGAAGGGCGATTTGGAGTGGCATAGAAGGTGCGGCGTAAGCGACTCATGGGGCAGGGGCAATGGTTTGTTACAAGCAGATTCTTCGTCAGGAATCGGGTGTCGTTCTGATCGAAATTTCGTTTCGAGCCGGACCGAATGGCGGGCTCGATAGCGTAACGTATTCGGTCAGCAGCAAACGCTCGTCGAAGATTATGAGCTTCGACAACCTCACTGCGGCGGTGGCCTATTTCGAGGCCGAGCTCACCCACTATGACCGCAGCCCCCGTTTCGCCATGGGCGGGGCGCGCTTTACCGCGTAGCCAAGAAGAGCAGATCCCGCCATTTCGCCAGGGTTTCGCCAAGTTTGCACGACCGCCCCGGCAGAATCGTCGATGCCTATATCCACCGGGAGAGCCCTGATTTTCTCTGGGGGGGGCGCCCCGGATGTTGTAGCATTAGCGAGCTACGCGATACCGATAGGTGTGCGGGCGCAACTCAAGTGGGCCGTTTTCAATGCATCCAACAGGGCAGATGGAGCGCGCGCGCTGGCGTATTGCCGCGTTAACGTTGCTCGGTGCCTCGCTGCTTTCAGGCTGCAGCAATTTCGCGGTTTCGCGGCCGCGCGAAGTGCCGATGGAGATGACGCAGGCGCCCGAGCCGCAGGTTTCGGTGCCGGAAATGCCGGAGGTCGAATCGACGCAGGCCGCGAGGCCAGCGGTACCGCCCGCGATGAACGCGCGTCCGCGTGGCCCACAAATGGCGCGCCGCAACGCTGCTCCGCGCGGCGCGGTCCCGCCCGCGACGCCCGCTTCTATCGTGCCGCCCGCGCTAACGGCGCCTGCCGTGCCGACTGTTCAGCCGATCGCCCCGGGCGAACTCGTCGGTTTCAGCTTCGACTCCGTGCTGGAAGTTTTGCGCAAGCCCGACACGGTGGAGAAGAACGCGCTTTCTGTGGTGTGGACGTATGCGGAAGCCGACTGCACCCTGCAGCTTTACTTTTATCCCGATATCCAAACTACGGTTTATCACTTGCTCAAATACGACCTTAAGAGCGCCAAGGGCGAGAAGCCGAGTGATACCGGCGCCTGTATGCAGCCCCTTATGGCGATGAGGAAGGATGGAGCTCAATCACAAAGACCGGCGGAGCGGACAGATTCTGATCGTCGATGACGATGGAATGTTCCGCGAATCCCTGGTTCAGAATTTGTCCGATGCAGGCTTCGTGACGATCGGGTTCGAAGACGGCCCGTCGGCGCTCAGCCACCTCGCTCAAGCCAACATTCCCGACGTCATCCTGCTCGATTGGAAGATGCCCGGAATGACCGGAATCGAGGTTTTGCGCGAGTTGCGCAGGCAGAAGATCGAGGTGCCGGTGGTGTTTCTCACCGTCTTGAGCGATCAGATCTACGAAGAGGCCGGCCTCTTGGGCGGCGCCGTCGACTTCATCGAAAAGTCGCGCAGCTTCTCTATTCTGTCGCGCCGGGTCGAGCTCATCATCAACGGTTTCAAGGGACGGGAAGCCTCCAAAGGCCAGGGCCAGGCTCATCAGCCGCTCGTCGTCAAGCAGGGCAACATCCATCTGCGCTGCGACGTCAACCGCGCCTATTGGAAGGACAGCCGTATCGATTTGACGCTCACCGAATTTCGCATCGTCGAATATCTGGTGCGTCGCGCCGGCCAGGACATCCGCTATCGCGAGCTGTACGACATCGTGCACGGCGCAGGCTTCGCGGCCGGCGAGGGCGAGATCGGCTTCCGCGCCAATGTGCGCGCCTTCGTCAAGCGCATCCGGCAAAAATTCCGCGACGTCGATCCTTCCTTCGAGCAAATCGACAACTATCCAGGCTTCGGATACCGCTGGAGTGACGCGGATGGTCGCTGACGTCCTCAGCCGCATTCATGCGTTCACAGGCACGCTGGCGATCAAGATCATTCTCTTGGGCGCCGTCTTCCTGCTCGTGCCGATCATTTTCTACCGCCTGTTCCAGATCGCCGACGCGCAGCAGACCGAATTTCTGGTGCGCACGGCCGAGCAGAAGGGCACGCTGATCGCCTCGTTGCTTAGGCCGCATCTCGCGCGCTTCCAGGACGAGCCGCCGGACGAATTGCAGCGTGCGCTCAATGACGTCGCGACCAACGGCTCCAACATAAAAATTCTCGTTCGCCCGGAAGGGAACGCGGCGTCGACGGGCTTTCTCTATGTCGTTTCCGCGCCGGCCCTATCGGCCGATTATCTCTCCGAGGAGCGCAAGCGGTTGATCGAGATCGGCGTATTCGACAAGCTCGCGCCGACCTGCGACAGCAACGCCGCTCCGACGCTGCGCTTCACCAACCCGGCCGGCAAACCTGAAGTCCTGACCTCGATGTCGCCGGTGCATATCGGCGCCAATTGCTGGGTCGTCATCACCTCGCAGGACACCGAAGCCCTCATCAACACCTCGATCGGCCAGCCGGTGTGGCGCACCACCACCATTCAGGTCGCGTTCCTGGTCTATCTTTTGAGCGCGGCGATCGTGGCCTGGCTGTTCTTGGCGATGTGGCGAAACATCGATCGCTTCCGCATCGCGGCCCGCAAGATCCGCATGCACGGCGCGGGCGAAACATCGTTTCGCGAGATGAACACGATTCCGGAATTGGCCGGCGTCGCCGACGATTTCGATTCACTGGTAACCGCGCTCAAGGAGTCGCGCGATTTCATCATTCGCGCCGCCGAGGAGAACGCGCACGCCTTGAAAGCGCCCCTTGCGGTCATCACCCAGGCGATCGAGCCCTTGAAGAGGGCAACCCCGGAGACGAACCTGCAGGCGCGGCGCAGTCTCGACCTCATTGAGCGTTCCGCCGCGCGCCTCGACCTACTGGTGTCGGCGACGCGCGATATCGAGCAGGCCGCGGCCGACGTCATCTATCCGGCGTCGCGCCGGATCAATCTCTCGTCCTATCTGGCGCAGCTTGTCGCCGCCTACGAAACCACACTGCACGCGGAAGGCAAGCGCCTGCAGTCCACCATCGCACGCGACGTCTATACCTACGCTTCCGAAGAGGCGATGGAATCCATCATCGAAAATCTGCTCGAGAACGCGGCGAGCTTTACCGAACCCGGCGGCATCGTTGAAGTCAGCCTGAATGGAGACGACGGTTTCGCCAATCTTACCGTTGCCGATGACGGCCCCGGCGTGCCTCCTGAACAACTGTCTCGCATCTTCGAGCGCTATTATTCCGACCGCTCCTCAATGCCGGAGCGCGCCAACGGCCGTATCGGAGCCACGGCCGAGCAGCATTACGGCTTGGGCTTGTGGATTGTACGGCGCAATGTCGAGGGCCTTGGCGGCAGGCTCACAGCGCACAACCGCGAAACCGGCGGCTTTGCGGTTACGGTCAGCTTCGCCGTCGGTTAAAAAACCCCTAAGGTGCTTGTCTGCATTTTGTCACACCGGCTCGAGCTTGTTCCCTGGCAAGCTCTGTATCGCAGCAGAGGCCCCCGCTGCACACATCGTTAGGCCGATCATTCGACCTTTGCCGATGTAGAAAACCGATGCCCGGGTCGGCCGGGCATCGGTTTTTTCTTGGAATTCTCCGACACGAGCGCAAGCTTTGCTTCTCCTGTGCGAAAGCATCATCACACGCGAGTAGCCGCAGGCTGAACGGCGGCAAGCAGTCTAGCGTGCGGCAGATGCGGATAAAGGCATCGGTGCTTCGAGTTGGCTGTTGGTAACTGTGCGGGGATCTCTTTGGTCGTCCCGCGCCACAATGGGCGAGGCCATTGATGCGCCAGCGAAGTTCCGCGCCGGACCGACGACTAGGGCAATCCCCGGCGTGCGTTTCCGGTTTTCTTCTTAAGAGGTAGGGACTGAACTTCACGCGCGATTTTCCGGTAATATCGTTTCCAGACGAATGATTTGGGAACGGCATGAGCGCATGTGACGAGACGGGCGAGATCGCGCGCGGAACTCCCGGCTGGCTCCTGGCCGCCCTCACCATTTTTTGCGGCGCATTCTTTCTCTTCCAAGTCGAGCCCCTGATCGCCAAGGCGATTCTGCCCTGGTTTGGCGGCTCGGCGCAGGTTTGGACGACGTGCCTGCTGTTTTTCCAGGCGGCGCTCCTCGCGGGCTACCTCTACGCGCATCTTTTGTCCGAACGCGTGCGCCCCCAATGGCAAATTCGCATCCATGTCGGCCTGTTGCTCATCAGTCTTGCTTTTCTTCCGATTTTTCCGGCGGCGCGCTTCAAGCCGGTGGGCGGAGAAGACCCGTTACTGCTCATCTTAGGTCTGCTCACTGCCACCATCGGACTGCCCTTCATGCTTTTGTCGGCGACCAATCCCCTGATTCAGTCCTGGCTCGCGCGCGCCCACAACGAGCGCGGCGTGCCCATTGCGCCTTATTGGCTCTTCGCGCTTTCCAATTTGGCCTCGATGATGGCGTTGCTTGCTTATCCCGTGCTGGTCGAGCCCAATCTGACGCTGCGGACGCAAACCTGGAGTTGGTCCATCGGCTATGCGGTTTTCGCTGTCCTCTGCGCCACGGCGGCTTGGCGCTACCGCTCCCTGGGCACCACCGCAGCCGCCGAAGCGCAAACCGAAGGCGCGAGCCATAGTACTCCCCCGGCCTGGGCCGATCGCGCGCTCTGGTTCGCGCTCGCCGCGGCGCCTTCGGCACTGCTTCTTGCCGTCACCAATTTCCTCTTACAGAACGTCGCCGCCATTCCGCTCTTCTGGATCGTGCCGCTGACGCTCTACCTTTTGAGCTTCATCTTCGCTTTCGGCAGTCTGCGCTGGTACTGGCGCACCCTGTGGTACGGGTGCGTCGCCGTCGCCATCGCCGCGATGCTGCTCGCCATGAGCGGCTTCATCTCGCTCAACGATTTCCGCGTGCTGCCGCTTTTCGCGCTTGCCCTCTTCGTCTGCTGCATGGTTTGCCACGGCGAGCTGTCCTCGCTGCGCCCGAGTGCCCGCTATCTCACCTCCTATTATCTCACCATCGCCGCCGGAGGTGCTGCGGGCGGACTCTTCGTCGCCGTCCTCGCCCCGCTGCTCTTTAATGCCAATTACGATCTCCAAATCATCGTTCCCGTGACGGCTGTCGTGGTCCTCGTCGCCATCGGGGGCCGCGAGCGCCACTCGCCGCGCCGCGTTCTGCGCGAGGCATTCATCAACTTGGCAGTGATTGGGTTGTGCGGCGCGACGACCTATATGGCAGTCATCAATTACCGTCAGGGCGCCGGCGCTCTTTATCTCGGACGCAATTTTTATGGCTCGCTTCGGGTGACGGATTTGCCTCTGGCCACGCCGGAAATGCAGCGCCGCCAGCTGCTCAACGGGACCATCGATCACGGCGAGCAATTCACGTTCCCGGCAAAGCAGAAGGAACCGCTGACCTATTATTCCCGCGCCTCGGGGGTCGGCCTCGTGCTCGATGAGCTGGGCAAGCAGAATCCCTTGAGCGTCGGCGTGATTGGGCTTGGTACCGGTACCATCGGAACCTATTGCCGGCCCGGCGACGCCTATCGCTTCTACGACATCAATCCCATGGTGAAGTCGATCGCGCTCAACGAATTCTATTATATGCGCGCTTGTCCTCGGGAAACCACCATCGTGCTTGGCGATGCACGCCTATCACTTGAATCCGAGATACCGCAGCACTTTGACGTACTTGCGATCGATGCCTTCATCAGCGACGCCATTCCCATTCACCTGCTCACGCGCGAGGCCTTCGCGCTTTATTGGCGGCATCTGAAGCCGGACGGCGTTCTCGCCGTGCATGTCTCCAACCGCTATGTAGATCTCGAGCCCATTGTCGCCAAGGCCGCGGCCGAGAGCGGCAAGATTGCGCGCCTGATCGAGAACGATTCCGACGTCGCCGAAGGGATCAGCCGCGCCAGCTGGGTTCTCGTCACCTCGCGCAAGGATTTGTTCGATCGGCCTGCGTTTCGCAAAGCAACCATGATCGACGTGCCGCTCAATTTCCGCGCTTGGACCGACGATTACAGCAATCTCTGGAAAGTATTGCGTATCCGCCTCTAACCAATTGCTGGCTCGCTTGTCTAGCACGGAGTGCGAAGGCGGGTGGCGCGTGCTTCGCATTCGCTATGATCTCCGGCGACAAAAAACGGCGAGCGCCTTATGCGACGCTCGCCGCCAATTTTAGAACTGACTTCAGTCTTGCGTTACGCTCTCCAAATCGGCCTGCCCAGATCGATTTGATCGGGCCTGGTAACCGCACCGGCAGCGCCGCCAACGGCCGCGCCAATCAATACGCCCGGCGGCCCTCCGAGAAGGCCAATTCCGGCTCCGATTCCCGCGCCCGAAAGAGCGCGATCAGACGTTGTCGTTCCGCATGCGGCCAATAGTGCGGCAGCACACAGGGCAATCGCTATTTTTTTCATCTCCGACCTCCTTCGAGTCGTTCCCAATAGAAAACGGAACCCGGAAACGAAGGTTCCTCGCGCGCAGGTAACGTTTGCCTTGGCCTTGAGCGCGTACGAGGAGAAACCGACAGCAATTACGCGTAGATGATAACCGCAAATGTCAGCAGCCAAAGCAATATGCTGGTTCTGAGCGGCCCATCGCGCAAAATCAAATCGGTCGGCGAGTCGCCGCCGGCCTGCACCGAGACGATCTGCAGAAAGCGGAATATCCCGAACAGAACGAAAATCGCCGTGATGGGGACATTCGTTCCAAAGCGAATCATTCCGTAATCCGAGATGCAGAACAGCAGATACGTCACGAATGTCGCCGCGGCGAGAATCGTCACGAGCTGATCGAGATAGGTAAGCGTGTAATGGCGCAAGGATTTCAGCCGCCCGCTCTCATCGAGCGCGTTGGCGACGTCGCCGCGCCTTTTTCCCACCACCAGCATCAGCGAAACGAGCCCCGTGCAGGCGATGATCCAGGGCGACAGCGCTTCGCCGTCGATGACGCTGCCGGCGAGCAGGCGGAGAATATAACCCGCCGCGACCATGAACAGCTCGAGCACCGGCACATGCTTCATGCCGAGCGAGTAGGCGAGATTGATTGCCGCATAAATTCCGCCGATCAGGAACAGCTTCGCCGGCAAGCCCGCGGCAAAAACGATCGCGACGCTGACGGCGAACAGCGCGACGGCTAGCGCAATCGCGGCGGGCACCGAGATCTGCCCGGAGGGAAGCGGCCGCAGACGCTTCTTGGCGTGCTGCTTGTCGTCTTCGACGTCGCAGATATCGTTGAAGATGTAAATCGCGCTCGAGAACGCCGAGAACGCGAGCGCTCCCAGCAGGGCATTGACGACGATCGGCCAATCGACACGCCCGCTGAAGAAAACGGGAATCAGAATGAAGCCGTTCTTGATCCATTGCTCGGGCCGCATCAGGGCCGCGGCCGCCGCAAGCTGCGACATTGCCGAGCGCTTGGAAGGGGCTACATCTTGCGCGTCAGGCACCATCTAGATGGAAAGCCTCTTGAAAATCCATTCCGGAATGGACCGGATGATGAGCATGATCGGAAACCAGAACGAGGGAATATAACAGACATTGCGTCGCGCCCTCGCGGCCTTCAGGCACGCCCGCGCCACTGCATCGGGACTTGCTACCAGGAAGACGCCGGGCGCGCCCCACGTCATCGCCGTATCCGCAAAGCCGAGCTTGACGGTCAGGACGTGGGCGCCCGCGCGCGCCAGACGATTGCGTAAACCGGCGAGATAGGTGTGCAGTCCCGCCTTCGCCGAGCCGTAGACATAATTTTTGATCCGTCCGCGATCGCCAGCGACCGAGCCGACGCCGATGATCATGCCCGTCTTGCGCGCCTCGATATGGGGCGCCAGATGATGAAGAATCGAAAGCGCGCCGGTATAGGTGACGCCGACGCAGTCGATCAGCAGTCTTGGATCGGCATCGATCTCGCGCTGTCCGATGATTTGCCTTCGATCGTTTGACGAAGGCTCTTTGGTGAAACCGCGAATACCATATTGCAGAATTCTCAGATTCGGGTTTTCCTGCAACACTCTGCTCATCACATTTCCATGATGATGAGTCGTCGCTGGAGTCCAATCCGCCATATCGGTATGGGCATCGAAGTGGACCAGAGTGACATCTTTGTAAATTTCAGTACATGCCTTAACGAGAGGCGCCGAAATGGAGTG
>Ga0137418_10006556_pt1 | contig 10713 bp, 9 predicted proteins | sample CZODoug3_1_2_16f_FD_122242 | JGI IMG/M metagenome (GOLD analysis project Ga0137418, IMG submission 122242) | Vadose zone soil fungal communities from Angelo Coast Range Reserve, California, USA - CZODoug3_1_2_16fungal (Hybrid Assembly) | ecosystem: Environmental > Terrestrial > Soil > Vadose... | reverse complement strand
GCGCGCCGTGAAAAACAGAATGCCCTGGCGCAAAGATTGTTCCGCGAATTGAGCGAGCAATATCCGGATAGCGAGCTGTTCGCTTCGGAATACGCCAAAGCCATGTCCGTGGCTTCTGGTGACTGATTGAGGGCCGCCTCCGGACAAATTAATCCCCCACCGCCGCCCGCACGCCATCGTTACATTGCCAGGCTCTGTCGCCAAGCCCCTTGAAGGACGCAAGGAATTGGGGTGAGACGCTCTTCCTCGTTGCACGCTGTGGTGCTGCTCCCTAGAAGGAGAGATTGCCACTGTCCGTTAGGACTTTCCCTGCACGGAGTCCAGCTCTTGCTGCACAGATACCAAGGTTGGCGGACTTTAGCTAGATTGACCTGCTGGTAATGGCCATTCTGAGCACATGCGACACCTAAAGAAAAACCTACTCACACTGTTGTTGGCTTGCCCTCCGCTTTTCGCTCAGATGAATCCACATGAGCAGCTGCGTCAGGCCTTTGCTCTCGAGCAGCAAGGTCAGTTCGGCAAGGTCATCGCCATGACTAAGCCGCTCACTGACTTCAATCAATTGAGCGGCGTCGAACTTGGAAGGGCCTGCATACTTCTGGGTCTCGCCTACCATCAGGAGGGGAAGTATGCGGAGTCGAGCGGTGCGTTCGAGCATTCTCTCCATATACTTGAACACGATCCCGATCACGTTACAGACTACGCCGCGGCCTTGCAAAATTACGCTTCGCTGTATAGCGATGCTGGGCAACTTAAGATTGCTGGCCAGATGTGGCTAAAGGCCCTTCAACTACGCCAAAAAAGTGGTGACCACACCGGCGTCACGCGATCTCTTACAAATCTTGCCGGATTGGCCATTGCTCAGAACAAGATCCACGAAGCCAAAAGGTACTTAAAACGAGCAACCGATGAAATGAAGTGGACTCACGACTTGATCGATGACGACTTCGCAGTTCTCTACGAGACGAAAGGCTGGCTGGCGCTCGCCGAAGGTCATCCCTCCGCCGCGGTAGCCGAATACCAGCGCTCATTGGAGATCTGCAAGCGGACCCACGGCGAAGAGCATTGGCTCACAGCGTGGGAGTACATGCTCCGCGGCAAAGCCTACTTCCAGTCCGGTGACATGAACAAAGCACTGGCCGACATGCGTACGGGCCTTGTCATCTTCGATCACACCTTGGGCCAGAGCAATCCTAAGTATTTCCTGGCGCAAATCGCTTATTCGGAGGTCCTTGACCGAACGGGATCACATGCAGAAGCCGCGCAAGTCAAAGCGGCGGCAGAGCGAGCCAGCAAAGCGTTCTACCGCGACCGATGCGTTGGTTGTACCATCGGTGTAGCTGCCTTGAGATAGGAGTATATTACCTGTCCAGCGCTTCCAAGATTCTGCGTTCCGTTGAGTTTTTCCCGCGCGCGAGCATGATTCCGCTCGCTATTACCTGCATTCTTGCGTTGGCTACAGCGATCGAGTGCCACTCTTTGACGATAGGGGCGAGTTCCCTCGCTTCTTGGACCCTGTCATTGACGTACGGCGTAGTCCTTTGGATGTGGTGGGCTGCGGTGGTAGAGGTTTTGTGGCGAGCTGGCAAACGCTGGCCGTTCACTTTAAGGGTTTCGTCTGCCGCTATTGGAGTCCAGGTAGTCGTCGCCGTTGTAATTGCTTTGCTGCACCTTGGACTGCTTCAATTGGCTGCGCATTGGATTGCCCAGGCAGCCCCTGAGATGGATAAACCAGCATATAGTGGACTGGAGTTCTTTAATGTATGGCGTTTCGGGATTGAACTTCTTGTCTACGGCTTCATTTGGTCGGCCTGTGCAGCGTTCAACACCCAACTGGCGGCGCAAAAGGATGCAATGCATTCACTTGAGTTGGAGCGACAGCTTTCGAGCGCCCATTTGCGCGCCCTGCAGATGCAGCTTGAGCCCCACTTTCTCTTTAATACCCTGAACGCAATAACGACTTTAGTGGAGCTGGACCGTAAGCAGGATGGGCTCGATGTTTTAGCCCACCTGAATACCATCCTCAAAACGGGACTGCAGGGAACCGTACCCCGCAAGATTCCACTTGCGCAGGAACTGGCCATTGTCGAGAGCTATCTGGCAATTGAACGGGTGCGCTTTGCGGATCGCCTCCGCATCGACATCAATGTCGATCCGGGCGCGCTGGACGGACTAGTTCCTTGTTTCCTGCTTCAGCCAATCGTAGAGAACGCAATTCGTCATGGAATTGCGCACTGTGAAAACGGTGGGTGCATCGAAACATCGGCCAAGCGAGTTGGAACCCGAGTGCAGCTACGAGTCCACGACAATGGACCAGGACTGAACGGGCGGGGACACTCAGGTTTTGGAATAGGCCTCAGCAACACGAGAGAGCGGCTTGGTCATTTTTACCCGGACAACTACGAGTTTCGTGCTGGACAGGCCGAGTCTGGTGGCTTCGAGGTCTTGATTACGATTCCATTCGAGCGGAAAGATCCATGAAGGTGAGGACAGTCATTGCGGATGACGAGCCTCTGGCCAGAGATCGACTTAAGCTTCTCCTGTCATCCGACGCAGAAATCGAAATCATCAAGGAGTGCCGGAATGGCAAGGAGGCCGTCGCCACTCTGAAATCAACTCAGGTTGATTTGCTCTTTCTCGATATTCAGATGCCCGGCGGTGGTGGTTTCGACGTGATTGAAGCTATCGGCTTGGCCAACATGCCCATGACCGTCTTTGTCACGGCCCACAACGAATACGCGGTAGAGGCGTTCGAAGTACATGCATTGGATTACCTGGTGAAGCCGATTGAGCGACAGCGCCTCGGGGAGGCTCTGACACGAGTGAAAGAGCGGGTCCGCCTTAACGAGGCATTTCTCGCGCGCGAAGAGATTTCTTCAGTTTTGAAGACCCTGCAGATGGTTGCCGGTCAGAGTCCGTATCCGCAGCGTCTCCTGGCGAAAAATGGAAATACGGACTCGGTTATTTGCGTGAGCGATATCCAATGGATCGAGGCCGCGGATTATTACGTGTGCCTGCATGTGGGGGGTAAGCAACATCTGCTGCGTGAAAGCATAAAGGCATTAGAAACCAAGCTGGACCCCCACAAGTTTGTGCGTCTTCATCGGTCCGCAATTGTCAATATTGATCACGTAAGGGAGATCCATCGGGACGGTCGAACGCACGGCTGGGTCCTTCTGTCGACCGGGGAGCGCGTTCGACTAAATAGGACTGGGTGGCAGAAATTGATTGCCCTGAATACTGTCTGATCGTGACGTGACCGGTCGAAATAGCGAACGGGAAGAGCACACCACAAGCCCGCAAGGAAACAGAGATCACCGTTCAGACGTACTACCGCTGGAGGAAGGAGTTCGGCGGCCTGAAGTTGGATCAAGCAAAACGGATGAAGGAGCTGGAGCGAGAGAACGCGAAATTGAAGCGTTTAGTAGCGGAGCTGTCTCTGGAGAAGCAGATCCTGAAGGACGTGGCCTCGGGAAACTTCTGAGCCCTGAGCGGCGGCGTTGTGCGGTGGAACATGCGCGCGGAAAGTACGAAGTGATTCTCGGACCTCGGGAGTCAAGTCATGCTACAGCAGCTCGGCTCACTTGCGTTAGCAGCGTAGGTTTTGATTAACGCGTAAACCGGACATGTGGGTCCCGGTACGACCGGACCAGCTGGGACTCAAAAGGGAAGTTAGTACAGGCTTCTCTAACCGCGTGTCTTTGTGCCCGGACGGTTCTAAGGGAACAAATTTGACGCAGCGTCGGTCTAATACAGCAATGAGGTCTCTATGGCTCACGCGATGCGAAGCGCATGGAATGCCCATCGGCACTGGCTGGCGGCAGGATTTCTCTTTTCCACCAGCCTTTTCCTGTTGCTAATTATCTTGAATTGGCGCAGCGAGCAACGTGGCGTCAACCAGCAGCGCGCGACAGGGCTCTCAGCAACTACGTGGGACATGAGATCGGCGTGGTCACAAAGAACCGTTCTGCCACTGTCCAAGCAGCGTGCGCGCATGGGCATGGATAACGCCAGTAGCATCATCGGTGGAATGACTGAACGTATTCGGAGCGTTCGGTTCGAACCGCGAGATGTCTCGTCAGCCGAGCCCGAGCGGCTAGTCATTCGTTCTGGGACGCTCGAAATCATTGCCACCGACCCGTTGCAAGCGACTGAGCAGTTGCGCAATCTCGCAACGCACCTCTCTGGGTTTGTCGTGAGTTCTAAGGTAAGCGGTAGCGACGAACGGATGCAGTCAGCCCAGGTTACCGTCCGCATTCCTGCCGACCACTTTGAAGAAGCGCGTTCCCAGGTGAGGGCAATAGCCAAATCGGTTGAGCAGGACATGGTTGAGGCGCGTGATGTTACCCGTGAATACGTAGACCAGGAAGCGGCATTGCGTAATGCTCGCGCCGAGGAGCAGCAGTATCTGCTGATTCTGAAACGGGCCGCGTCTGTAAAAGACGTGCTGGAAGTCAGCTCCAAGCTGGCGGAGGTGCGTGCCCATATTGACGAGCTTCAAACCGACCTACGCTCACTTCATTCCCAAGTCGAGATGTCTCTGCTCACAACTAATATCACCGCAATGGCTGAGGCGCAGGTGTTTGGCATCCGATGGCGTCCGCTCTACAAAGCCAAGCTATCACTTCGCGGCGCACTTTCCTCCGTGGTCGACTATGGCGACTCTATGGTGGAGCTAATTGTTAATCTTCCGGTGATAGCGATTTGGGGATTTACCATCCTGGCGCTGCTAAAGGTCGGATGGATTGCGCTGCGACGCCTCGTCCTTCTGTTCTTTCCTTCGCTAGGCACGTGGTTACGTCGCCCCATGCAAGCGACCTAGATTGTATCTGCTCCGGCCTGCGCCTCCCGCGATGCAAGCTGTTTAATCTTTGATTAAATATGCGCCCTCGTTCCCGCCATGGGCAAAAACGCTACCCCGCACCGAAACATTTTCACTTCCGGCAGTGCGGTGATATTCATCACCCGCGCCGCCACGTAAATCGCAGGCGCCTTCGGCGAATCCGGTGAAAACGGAACCGCGATCTTCACTTCCGTCGAAATAAAATATGCGTTCTTTGTCCGGAATCCCAATCCTCCGCGCGACATGTCAGTACACGCCACCACATCTTCCCCAAACGCTTCGCTGCACACACACGCAAAATAGGTGACCCTTGCCCGTACCCGTTGCCGCCGCTCTTCCCGCGTGGTTGTCGCGGCCCGCATCTCGCTCGCCGGCGAACCTTCTTTGTGCTTCGCCAATTCCGCTTCGCCAAACTCCATTCGGGCACCAGTAGTTGTTGGCGTAGACTTCACCTCTCGCTGCGGTCTTGCCAACACCACCCCGCGTGCTCCACCGGCGTCAGGCCTCTTCCAAACTGTCGTGAATTCGCACTCCGGGCAGTAGCGCACCAAGCCGCCGTGAATCGCGCATATGTCAAACTCATAGTCACCGTTCAGCAGCGTCACGGTCGAACTGCAACCACTGCATTCGAGCAGCAGTTCCAGCGGCCGTTCTGTCGGGGAAGGTGGCATCGGAAAATCCATGTGCCAGAAATCCAGATCGTCGTCGAGAAACGCGACCCCGTAGGTGTACCGGCCGTCTTGCGACCCGATCTCGCCGACAATCCGAATCTCCGCTTCCTGGTTAGACTCGAGCGAACGAAGGACCAGCTCCTGTTCCGCAATCAGTTTTTGAGAGGAAACGACACCCGCTCCATGCAGGCTCAGTACGACCGTGTGCGTCTCTTCCGAAAACACACGGCCTTCGTAATCGCTGCCCAGCAGGAGGATCGGAACCGATTTAAGTAAGCGTCCGCTGCGGCGCACCTTTTTAGAGGTCATATTAACGAACCGGGAAATTAGCCAAGAGTTTATCCTCCTCAGTATACCGGAAAAACTAAGTGGCGGCAGAGATATCACATGGCAGTTTTAGCGGGGAAACTAGAGACGCTAACCAACCTACTGTTCCCGCCAGGAACATCTCCGCCGAGCGTCATCGCGACAATTCGGCATCCCTCGGACTTGCCAGGGAATGGCGCGCAATCAGGGTGCGATACACGGAGCGGCGCCGAGGGTTCGAGTCCACTCTGCTATTTACTGATTATGTCCGTCTAGCAAGGATTAAGCGGAGGGTGCTTGTAAATTTGGGATACTTGCAAATAGGTCTTAAGCGTTGGCTGTTCGATGCCTGGGACTGGACGGATTCTCTTCTCAATTGACAGGAGTCGACGCTTTTAGCCCTTCCATTCCCGTCGAGAGAATCGTTGAGGAGGCGATATGTCCGCTTCAGATGGCCATCATCAAACCGTCCTCGTAGCCGATGATAACGAAGCTAACCTCGACCTAGTCTCCGCTCTATTGAGCGCGGAGGGCTACCAGGTCATTTGTGCGGCAGACGGCCAGCAGGCGCTAAAACATGTGGATAGCGACTCCATAGATCTCATGCTGCTGGATGTGGTGATGCCCCGCCTAAGTGGATTTGAAGTTTGTCAGGCGATCAAGTCTAATCCGCAAACTCGATTGATCCCCGTCGTATTGCTCACGAGCCTCGACAGCGACCAGGACCGTATCCACGGGATCATGTGTGGCGCCGATGAATTCCTGAACAAGCCCGTAAATAAGCATGAGCTGCTCGCCCGCGTGCATTCCCTCCTGCGTCTAAAGCGATTCACCGATGAATTGGACAACGCCGAAACCGTGCTGTTTAGTCTTGCGCTGGCGATCGAGGCGAAGGACCCATATACCGAAGGGCATTGCGATCGCCTTTCAAAATATTCGGTCGCGCTAGCGGAAAAAATGGGGTTGCCCGACCCACTGCGCGTCGCTTTGCGCCGAGGCGGTCTTATACACGACATCGGCAAGCTGGCCGTGCCGGAATACATACTGCTGAAACCTGGACCTCTGACTCCGGAAGAACGAAAAATCATGGAACGACACACCTTGGAGGGCGAGCGGATTTGCGCTCCGCTGAGATCCTTCCGCAATGTCCTGCCTATCATTCGCCACCACCACGAAAAACAGGACGGCTCTGGCTACCCGGACGGGTTGAAAGGCGAGCAAATTCCACTCACTGCGCGGATACTCCAAGTCACGGACATTTATGACGCGCTCACCACGGACCGGCCCTATCGCAAAGCGCTCCCCGCAGAAAAAGCCCTTGCCACCATGCGGGAAGAAGTAAAGCGCGGTTGGTGGGATGGTGCGTTAGTGAATCAGCTTGAGGTCTTGCTCGCCGAGTCAGCGATACCGGTAGCCGGGAGCAGGCCGAACCGTGAACGCTAGCTTCCTATAGAATCAGCCAGGCAAAGAGTTCAATTTTCGCCGCCCGCACCGGTCATCGACTCACCGAATCATGACCGGGAACACTCTTGCTCTTCTGCTTTGGCTCATGGCGACAAGCCGGACGCTTCGGCTCAGACTGCACGAATCGCCAAAAAACCTGAAGAGACTCTGAAGCAGCTGAGCCTAGAACAACTCGGCAATATTGAGGTCACTGCTATTTCCAGGGACCCGCAGCAGGTACTGAAGACACCCGCTGCGGTCTTTGTCATCACCCGGGAAGACATCCGGCGATCCGGGGCTACGAGCATCCCGGAGGTCCTTCGCTTGGCGCCCGGCGTGGAGGTTGCGCGGATTGATGCAGATCACCGATCTGTTGCGAAGAGACATCGCCAGAAATCCCCTCAATGTCTCTGGTACTCATACGAATCCGTGCCATACTCCAAACCGCTATACTCACCCATTGCGCTCAACCACACGGACTGCTTTCTGAAAGGAGTTCATGGCAACGCGAACGATTGAGACGGAAACAGGAATTCGCCCCGGGTTGCCGTCTCCAATTTCTCTCGCATGGATGCCACGCAAACTTTCCGTTGCAGCTTCCGATTCCCTCGATCTGATCCGCGCGGTTGCGGCTTGCGCCGTGATGATCGGTCATCTGCGAACTCTTTTTTTCGTGGACTTCGGGCATCTGTCACACAGATCCTGGCCTCTCGAAGCCCTCTATTTTTTCGCTGGGTTCGGCCACCAGGCAGTCATCGTGTTCTTTGTCTTGAGTGGTTTCCTCATATCCTCGACCGTCATTCGAAGCCATGTCCTTGGAAAATGGTCGTGGCGGGACTATGCAATCAATCGCGCGACCCGGTTGTACGTCGTGCTTGTCCCAGGTTTGCTCTTCGGATTTTTCTGGGACCGCATGGGCAGTTGGTTATCTGCTGCGCGGGGGATTTACGCGCATTCACTTAGCGATCTCGGACCAGCCGTGCCGCTGAAAAACCTCACCTTCGGCACCTTGCTTGGCAACTTGCTTTTTCTGCAAACGATTCTTTGCGAAACCTTCGGTTCGAATGGTCCGCTATGGAGCTTGGCAAATGAATTCTGGTATTACGTATTGTTCCCTGTCGCTCTTGGCGCTGGCCTGGCCTGGGCCGGGCGCCGGTTTCGCGTGGCAATCCCGTTGACCTGCCTCGCCGTCTTGATTGGCATTTTTGTGGGCTGGGGAATAATGATCGGGTTCTTGATTTGGCTTGCGGGATGCGGGCTCGTATTTCTCTACTCCAAAGTTCAGGTACGCTCAAGATCTGTTGCACTCGGCATGCTGTGTTTTTTTTCCATCCTTGCCGGCATAAGTCTCGCTGTTGCGCGTAATCGGCAGTGGGATCCCCTTCTTAGCGATCTTGAGCTCGGGTTTGTCTTTGCGCTGTTTCTGTTCGCTTTGCTCCAGTTTCAAGTCCGCGAGAATTCGTCGCCATTCTCGGCCGTCGCTCATCGCTTCGCCGGGTTTTCCTACAGTCTTTACGTGCTGCACTTTCCCTTTCTGCTTTTCTTCCGTTCCTGGCTGGTTCCGTCGGAACGCTGGCAGCCAACCCCAACACACCTTCTCGCTGCCACGTCCGTAGGCGCCGCAAGTTTGCTTTTTGCCTGGCTTGTCTCACTCGTTACCGAGGCAAAAACAGATGCGGCACGAAAGTGGGTTAATCGCCTCATAACTTAGGCCCCGCTGCTCACAGGATTTCAGGAGGCCAAGCCAGCTCCCGCCCTTGCTTATCCCCTCTACGAATCCATGCAAGAAGTCTCGCCTGGAGATCAGATATTTTCCTTTGTAGATATACGCTAATCAGCATCGCTTGGCGGAAACGAGCGAAGCCGCATGAACGCCCGCGCAAAAACTTTCGGTTCCCCCTCGGGGGAGCCGACCACCACAACTAGACCGGTGCTTCAACAAAAGTGCGAAAAACTCAGGACACTACCGGGTGTGACTATCCAACATTGCGCTCATAATTTGATGTCACGTGGGAAGTTGCCCCACATTTCGCGACGTGCTTGAGCGATATCTTCTTCCGTGATATGCGTGTTCAGGTCTGCCCACAGGCCCAACAGGCTGCGGCGCGGCTTCTTCCGGCTATTCTTTTCTTTCAGGAAGTCCACAAAGTCCAACACTTCCTTTTGTTTGTCAGGCGGCAAATCGCGCAGTTTTTCGAGGACCTGTTGTTCAATGGTCATGGAAGCCTCTCGGGCGATCCTGTTCGATTATACCCCTCCTGGTTGCACTACCAGAAACCGCGTCCTCCAATTGCTGTTCTAAGTCCAACAATCTTCCACTTCAACCAAGGATTTCATGTTCTCGAATGGCATCCGCATTAATAGGGGCCAAACTCCCACAATGCGTCTTTATTGCGGACTGGCTGCAATATTCCTTTGGCCATTACCAGGGTCGCGAGTATCTGGTGCTCGAGAAGGAACAGATAGATCGCACATTCCCGATTGCTGCTTCGGTCCCTACTGCGTGCAGATTTGCCACTGAGTCCACGCGTTGCACGTGGCTATGGTGTGACTGAGCAGTATGAGGAGGACGAATCCAGAGGGGAGGGCGATCCGCACCTTTGCAGAGGCATCCATTCTTGGTTCCAGGTTAATGGAGGGAATGAAAAAGCAGACCGCCCACACCCGTATTTGACGCCCTTTCCCTATTCCTGTCAAGAAGTCGGTGAAAGCGTGCTCGTAGCTTTTTCCTGCCAGTTTCTCTTCGTATGCAATCCACTCTGTTTTCAGCGGAAATTCGCAAACCCGCTGCTTTCAATCCGCCATTTCCGAGTAATATCAGCAATTCCAATTGACAATTATGGGAATCTCAGGAACTCGGATCCTTGGTTCCCGACATCGCGGTAGCACCTATCTTCTTTTTTGCGTGGTCTTGAGGAGGCAAACTCGGATCGGGTTTCCCGTAGCACTTGCTGGATTATCACTCTTGGCTACATAACTCCGATCGATACATCCCGCGCATCGATCTGTGGCGATCAGCGCAGAGTGTGATTAGATTCAGTTCGCTGTCGTTGCCCAAGTGACTTCGGGACTTGATGTGATGGGCAGACCAGGAGTCGGGGCATAGTAGGGTCCTTTTACCACGAGGATTTCACCTGGAGCTTGGTTACATCCGGAAGTCTATCGTCGCATCATTGCAGATGCTGGCGCGGAGGAAAATCAGCAGACTGTCCGGTATGCCACGGTCCTTTGGGGATTTATCCACTCTCCGAGAGATTAATCGAAACGTTACCCATAACCCGGCTGACACTTTGCCGAACGGAGAGGTTTAAAGTATCGTTCACCCTCTAGAGGCGTCTTGGGATCCAACACATGGAACGGAGTGGGAGCCTCACCCGCCGAAGTGACTCCGTCGCTCACTTAATGATCGCCATACGCTGGTGCGTTTGTGTCCTGTTGTATTCGTGCAAC
>Ga0137418_10006554_pt1 | contig 10714 bp, 7 predicted proteins | sample CZODoug3_1_2_16f_FD_122242 | JGI IMG/M metagenome (GOLD analysis project Ga0137418, IMG submission 122242) | Vadose zone soil fungal communities from Angelo Coast Range Reserve, California, USA - CZODoug3_1_2_16fungal (Hybrid Assembly) | ecosystem: Environmental > Terrestrial > Soil > Vadose... | reverse complement strand
GTGTCCGGCGTAGATCAGTATCGCGTCGGGTCGCTGCGCAATTACATCGGGCGCGAGATCGGCGATGGTGTAACTGTTTGTCGCGGCGATGCCGAGGTTGACTACTTCCACCGTGTCACTCGGCAGAACATCCTGAAGCGCGTCGGCCAGGACGTTCGAGAAGGCGCCGTTCGCCGGGTACGGAAAACCTGCCGCAGCCGACTCCCCCATGACGAAGATGCGGATCCCGTGCACCGGCTTGCGCACGAGAAAAGCGTCGAATGGCGGAGAAGGCGGCGATTTGGCTCGAGGGAAATATCGCGCGCCGACGCGTCTCCCCGGCACCAGATAAAGACCGTGCAACTTTTCCGGCGATTCGAAAAGGGGTGTCTCCCCACCGTAGTGTGCTACGCGGAGACCGACCTCTAGGACTGCCAGCAAGATGAGCGGCGAGAGAACCGCTATCACGGAAAAGACGAGTGTCTTTCTCCGCGAGAGTTCGGCGCTCACGGCTTCATCCGCGAGCGATATGCTTTTCGGTGAGCTGGGTGGTCATCATTGGACCGACGGTGACGTCAGCAAAACCAGAGACCGTGCCGGTCACAGCTGTAATTCTCGCGGATCCGACAGCGACACCCGTCACCACCCCCGTGTTGCTCACGGTCGCGATCGTCTTGTCTGAAGAAGACCATTGAAATGTTACCCCGACCAGCTGGGCGCCGGTCTGGTCGAACGCGACTGCGGAGAGTTGTGTGGTATTGCCGACGTCGATGTTCTTCAGCGGCGCGCTTACGGTCACCGCCGCGACCGTTGTTACGTTTGGTCCGCTGGTGCTACCGCCGCAGGACAGGCCAGCCGCTAACGACAAAAAAAGCAGGAAAGCGCGGGAAGCTGCGCGAAAGTAAGGGTGTGTTTGCAAGCCGGCACCTGAAATGTGTAGGCGGCACGAACGCGGTCCGCGTTACTGCGCCTTGTTGAACGCCAATCTGCGGGCTCAATTTACCCCTAGATTGCGCTGGAGATGCAACTCTCGCAACATCCAATATAAGATGGACCTCTACATCTTCTGCGTGGTACTCGGCGCCGCCGGCATGGCAGCAATGGCGTTCCTCGGCTTTACGAGCAGCCACAGCGGGGGACATCACGGCCACGACACGAGCGGCCACGAAGTGCATGGCACCGGACCATCGCATACCATTGGTGGAGCGCACGGCCACTCGGTCGCTCCATCGCACGGGATTGCGCATGGACCGGGAACGGCAGGGCACGCGCATGATTTGGCCCACCTCCCCCACATGAAAGACGCTACGCGCGTGACGGTTCATACGCACGAGCCGAACGTGCCTCCCGATGGTTGGATGTCTCACGTCCTGTCCTGGCTGTCTCCCCGCGTTTTGTTCAACGTGCTGGTAGGGTTCGGCGCGACCGGACTGATCGTCGAGCGGCTGGTCGGGCCGTTTCTCGCGCTTCCGATCGCTCTGGTCGGCGGCATTGCTTTCGAGAGCGTAGTGGTGCGCCCGATCTTCAACTCACTCTTCCGCTTCGAATCACAGCCAGCACAGACTCTCGAATCAGCGCTCATGTCAGAGGGCCGGGCCGTGACAGGATTCGACGCCAACGGCAATGGATTGATTTCGCTGGAGCTGGGTGGGGAAGTAGTGCAGGTTCTAGGTACCCAGCTGAACGAGGAGCGGAAGGCTGGAGTTCGAATCCGCGCGGGGGATATCGTCCGTATAGAAGATGTGGATGATGCCCGCAACCGTTGTACGGTGTCGCGCATCGGTCTCGGTGAGACCGAGTCGCACGACGCCGACCGTTACTAAAGGGACAAACTCAAATGACACAAATGTTGATCATCATCGCTGCCGTCCTTGTCGGCGTGCTTGGAGTAATCCCGCTCATCGTTTCTTCGTTTCTCCGAAATGTGGATGCGGGAACTATCAGGATGGTGAGCTGGCTTCAGGGCAGCACCATCATTTATCGCGGGCCCGGAAAGTCGAAGGAGGTACCGTTACTCACGACCGGCACGACGCTGTCGAGCAAGGCTATCAACGTCGACCTCGACATCACCGATCAGACCGCGGACCTCGATCGCAACGGAACGCCGCAGCCGATCAAGGTTCGCATTCTGGCGAGCGCGATCGTCTCCGTAGGCGACACTGATGTCCTGATCAAGACCGCGGCGAACCGTTTCTTTTCCAAGGATTCGGCGGACCAGGCGAACATTCTCATCGATCTTCTTTCCAGCTCGGCTCGTAGAGCCATCAATCTGCTCACGCACGATCAGCTGTTCTCGGCCAAGACCGCTCCGCAGCTCTACCCAGGAAGTCAGACGCCCGCGCTGGGCGCCGGCGCCAGTCAGAGCAGTGGCGCTGTGATCGCACCGAGCCGTCCGACTCCCATGACGCGGGCCGCGGAGGCGGCGCTCCAGGGAATGGAGGACGACGACGATCCCCTAGCCGTGATCATTAGAAAGGCGTGCTCGAGGGAGCTTACCGACCTAGGTCTCACATTCAACTCCCTCAACATCAAGGTGGTGCAGTCGGAGGTCGCGGAATCGCGTCGCCGGCAATCGGCGGCGGAAGCGCAGGCTAACGCCGACATCGTGACGGCGCAGCAGGCACGTCGCGCAAAGGAGGCGCAGCTCGAGGCCGAGCGGGTGATCTCCGACAAGCAGCGAGAGCTGGAGCAGACAAAGGCGTCCAACGCGGCCCTGATTGCCGAGTCGGAAGCGAAGAAGCAGACCGCGCTCGGTTTTCAGCGCGTCGCGGAGCTCGATGCGACGCAGATCGCGCAGGCCCGCGCGGACGCGGAAAAGATGCGTATCGACGCCGAAGCTCGCGCCAAAGCGGAGGCGATTCGCATCACCACGGTGGCGCAGGCCAACGCCGAAAGCATTCAGAAGGTGAACGAGGCGATCAAGGCGGGAGGCGAGAGCTACTTTCGCTATCGGCAAATCGAGATGATCCCACAGATCGCTCCAGTGATTGCCGATGCGTTGGCAAAGGCGAGGCTGGTGACGATCTCTGGTGATTCAGCGCAGGGAGGCGCCGCGCAATCGGCGACGAGCAACATCACGAGCGTGATTCAAACGGTACTCGCCGCGCAGCTCGTTTCTGGCAGCGGGATGTTGCAGCCACCCGAAAGTGGTCGGGACAAGGCGGATGCTGCGCGCGAAAACGGCCGGGAATCCGCGCCGGCGGCAAAGGCGCCACCGTCCCCGCCGTCCGTGCCGCCGGCGAAAACCGGCTTCCGGTAAGCCCCACAAGGGACGGTCAGGCGGAGCACCACGCCCTGTCGAGACATTGCCAGCTTAGCGAATTTTCAAATCGGGTGGTCCGAACAATGAATTGTTTGGGCCGCCCGAGTCGCTTTCCCCGCCGCCAGATTCGCTTTTCCGCATTGCGTTCTGCCTCATGCCTGGCAGAATCCGGGCTTGGCAATGCCGCAGTAGCCATGGCGGCCTCTAGCTAAACTATTGCTTGGCAATCAGTTATAGATACTGCTGAGCTTTGGCCTTCCGTCTGCCTTGGAGGTACTGATCGGCGTGGTCTCCACGCCACGTCTTTCAACCGTCAATCCAAGCAGTGGAGCTCTTATGCACAGTCGTTCTGTCAGTTTCATAAGCTTCGCGGGGGTGCTGATCCTGGCAATCGCCTGCAGCGGGGACAACCCGGCGGGTCCGGATGCGCCTTCGCAACTCAATTCCTCGGGCGCTCCTCTCAGCTCGACCATCAAGTCGGACGTTGCCTCGGCCGCGGGGAATGCAATCGCAACCAATCTGGAAAGCCTGCTCGCCAACCAGGCGGCGGCGGTCGGATCCTTTGCCGTATTCGCTCCGTCGTTCGATGGTGAGACTTCTAGCTCGACACCTCCTTCAAGCGCTCCGGCAGAACAGCCCAATTGTACCGCGGGCAGTCAACCCGGGGTCTATCTTTGCGTGAAGCAGCCAGGCCCGGGCGATCATCTCAAGTGCACCTACTCGGATGAGAAAAAGCTCTACCTGTGTGTCAAGCAGGAAGAGCCCGCACCGCCAGCATCGAATCCTCCATCGGGTGAGCCCCAACCAACGCCGGCTCCGTCGCCGTCCAATCCGGAGTCGTGCAGCTTCAACGCTGATGCTCTGGTCTACAGCTGCGCCAAGTCGGTAGAAGGGAAGTCAGTCGTGAAGTCATATCAGTTCCTCGACGCGTCGGGCCAGGCGATGGAGAAATTCGTCAGGGGCACAACCGAGTCGATTCGCTATCGCGTCCAGAGCGATGGCACCGAGACGCAGGACAATCACACGAGTGCCAGTCATTCGCTGCGCTATGTGACGGTGAGCGGGTTTCTCGGACCCAATCGCGTCTGGAACGGGTTCGGCAGCAGCGCCGACACCACTTCGTACAAGGAAGACCTGTCGACGCGCAAATACACCGGACTCTCGGTGGACACGCTGAAGGCAGTGACATTTGTCGACGAGCGCGCGACGCATCCCTACCCGCTCTCGGGTGTCGCGGTAAGGGTCGTCGATTACACGGTCGTGTCGACCGGCAAGCAAGTCGAAACCACTACGGTTCACAAGCGCGTCGTCGTGACGTTCAATGGGACCGCGGATGTGCCGATCTCACTCGGCGATTACAGCTGCGTTCTTCACCTCGATACGCACAAGGTGGACGGCTGTAAGTAATGGAAGGAAGTATTAGTTCGAGAGACGGGGTGCAGCGGAATTCGCTGCACCCCGTTTCTGTTGGCTACTTGTGGCTGGTCTGGTGATTAGGCGGTGTGTGTTGATCAGCCCGTCTCAGCGTTCGTCAACGCGTCTTCAGCACGATAGCTCCGGCGACGGGACCGCTCGGAGCTTGATTCAATACCGTCTGCACTCTCGCCGCATCTATCCACTGCGCAGACTCCAGTCCCTCCGCGCTGATCGTCTTGAGGGCGTTCAGATCCTCGAGCCGTTGACTATTGAGATAAACGAGGATGGCCTGACTCTGCACCACTCCACCTCCGATCGAGCCTGTTGGACCAGGACGGAGCCAGTTTGGCCGGAGTCGGCTTATCAACTCGTAGGCATTCGTCGCATTCGAGGAATAGATCTCCGATCGCGTGATCCTGTCTGGAGAGCTGCGCGCTGTTCCGCCTGCGGTACCCGATGACGCGCATGCGGCAAGGCCGATGATCATCGAGAAGCGCGCGACGTTGACGGGAATGTTTCGAAGCAAAGGAGCCTCCGGGATGCTTTATGGGAGGGGAGATCGGGCTCCAAGATTCCAGGAGCGTAGCCCTACCATAATGCTGCCGGGAGGTCGCCGCAACGCGAATGCTGCGAGCGGTCGCCACAACGCGGCTGCGTTTCGCCCCGTTGCCGGCGTTGCCGGCGGCACGGACGGAACGCTCCGATCCACTCGCTATTGTCGGGTGTCGAACCCACTGATACCTTGGCATCGACTGCCCCTGCGCGGAGTGATCGCTGCATTGACGGCTGCGGGGAGTCAGAGTGCGATGGTCTCGGGGAGGCAGGATGCGCAAGCCTGTGATGATGCCGGGTCTACGAGCGCGCGTAGCGTTCGCTGCGTGCCTTGCGTTCGCGCTTGTCCTCTTCGGTGCACGAGCAAACGGACAGGCGTTAGGCACTATCACCGGAACGGTCACCGATACGGCTGGAGCTCCGCTGCTCGGAACCGAGGTGACTGTCGACGGCGCGCAGGTGCGCGCCTTCACCGACGACCAGGGAGTGTTCCACCTTGGTGGTGTGCCTTACGGCGCGCGTAAGCTCAGCGTCAGACGGCTCGGATTCGCGCCCGCGCAAGTGAGTGTCCAGGTCGCTGAGGGAGGTGATGCGACGGTAGCGGTACGCCTCAAGCTTCTTGCGACTACGCTGCCGCCGGTCGTTGTTCGTCCGACGCGAATGAGCTACACCGGGCGGCTGGCCGGTTACTACGAACGGCTGGAGAGAAAATCGAACGGGTACTTCATCACGCGCGATCAGATCGAGCACGAGAATACGCGTCTGCTGGGTCAGCTTCTTCAGCACGTACCGGGAGTAACCGCGGTGCGTGGAAGAGGCGGAATAACCGGAATCAGATTACGTGGACGGACTTGCTGGCCACTCATCTGGATCGACGGCACGCCGATGCCATCGGGCGAGGTCGATCTCGACAGCTTCTCTCCGACGAGCATCCACGGCATCGAGCTCTACCTGGGATCGACCACGGCCCCAGCGCGTTACATATATACGCGCGACATTTCGAGCTGCGGCACGATCCTCATCTGGTCACGGGGACCCGACACTGATCCGATCACGTCGACCCCAACGCCTTCGGTGGATCTGCAGTCACTCATCGCGCAGCTGTCGGTCTTCAACGCCGATCAGGTCGATCGGAGGGCCATTCTCGACACGACCAGACTGCTGCAACTCAGCTTTCCTCCGCCACTCTTTGCGGCAGGAATTCAGGGGTTGGTGATCGCCGAGTTTGTCGTGGACACCGTTGGACGGGTTGAGTCAGGGACCGTTGGGATCGTTTCCTCCACGGCGCCGCTCTTTACGGAAGCGGTGCGGGTCGCGCTCGAGAGCGCGAGCTATTTACCAGCGATCAAGAATGGACACGCCGTGCGACAGTTCGTTCAGCAGCCGTTCGAGTTTTCAGTCAACCGGCAGGCGGGGGCCCGTTAGGAAACATGGGGGCTGAAATGTGTGGCCCCGGACCCACAATTCTGCGCCATTCCTCCATCACTCTCTGGGGCAGCAAGTCTCCGGCGGATTAGGACTTAGACACAGGAAACCCTTGCGCGGTTCGCACCCGCGCACTATAACTTTGGCGCAGCGGATTTCGCCGTATCTCAGCTGCGATGTTCTGCGAAGTTCTTGGGCTTCAGCGACGTAGAAAAACGCGCCCACCACAAGTGGCGCATGAAATGAAATAGTCGATAAAGGAGATCGCTAGCTCGGATACCCGTCCGTCCCTAGCCGGCCTTCTCCTTTTCGTCATTTGCAGTTCAGTGGATTGTTGGATCGAAAACCGTTCTCCACGCTGCCCGCACCCTTTTCCCGGAAAGGAGGAATATCCACCCGTTCGCAGGGCGGCACCGTACACCTGGTGCCAAGACGTCGGACTCTTTCGTGACTCTTCGAAATCCTTCTGAGGTACGCATGACGAAACTATTACGTTCTACGAGACTTTCTGTTGGAGCTCTCATTGCGCTTGTCTTCGTGGCGCCTGCGATTGCTCAGAGTCAGGCGGCTGTCATTACAGGCCGCGTGCTCTCCGATCAGGGCCAGCCGCTGGCGGGTGCCAACGTGTTCGTCTCCGAGCTCAACATCTCGGTCGCCACGAACCAGTCGGGGGCATTCACCATTAACATTCCCGCCGGCAGAGTTCGCGGGCAGCCCGTCGTCCTGAGGGCGCGCGCCATCGGATACCAGCCGGGCTCCAACCCGATTGCGCTCAGCGCTGGCTCGCAGTCGGTCGACTTCAGCCTGAAAAAGGACCTGACCGAGCTGAGCGCCGTGGTTGTCACCGGCGTGACGAGAGCAACGGAAGCAATCAAGCTGCCGTTCACCGTCACACGCGTCGACACATCGGATATGCCTGTCGCCGGTTCGAACGCGCTTACGCAGCTTCAGGGCAAGATCCCCGGGGCGCTGATCGTGAATGCAACTGGCCGTCCGGGCGCCTCGCCGTCCATTGTCTTGCGCGGTCCGGTTTCGCTCAACGCCACGGGACGAACCCAGGAGCCGCTCTACCTGCTCGACGGAGTGCCGCTTCAGGGCGCTCTCCCTGAGATCAACCCAGCCGACATCGAAGATGTCGAAGTTGTGAAGGGTGCCGCCGCTGCCTCTCTGTACGGGGCGCGCGCCGGTGCAGGCGTGATCAACATTACGACCAAGAGCGGGAAGAACGCGCCCGCGGGGGTGCGCTTCGGGGTCCGTACCGAGGCTGGCACGAGCGATATCGAGCGTAAGTTCCCGCTGGCACAACACAGCACGCTCGCGATGGACCCCACCGGCCAGTTCTTCTGCAGCCGCGACGTAGCCGGCGGATCGCCGTGCGCCCGCTACATCACATGGGACAACGAAGTTCAGCGAATCAACAACTCCGGCGAAGATTTCTCGTTGCCGCCGCAGCTCTTCCTGCGTGACTACGGAATCGCCAGCGCACCATCGCTGAACAATCTCGTCAGCATTTTCCAGGTGACGCAGTGGCCGCACCTGAGAGATCCGGTCAGCCAGGTTGTGACTCCATCACGCTACGGCAACACCAACATCGACATGCGCGGAAAGGTGAACAACACTGGAGTTTACGCGAGCTTGTCAAACTTCGTTCAGGAAGGCGCGGTCAAATTCCTGCCGGGCTTCACCCGTAACTCTGCCCGCGTCAACGTCGATCAGCGCTTCGGCGACAGAATCAGCGCCAACGTCAACTCCTACTACAGCGCCTCGATCGACCACGGTTCCAACTTCGACGAGACATCGGGCAACGCCGGAACCTGGTTCAACCTGACGAGAGCCCCCTGGATGGCCGATATGACCGCGACGGACAACCTCGGTCGCATCGTCATCCGGCACAATCCGCTGTCGCAGGGCACCCAGAACTTCAACCCTCTCTATTCAACGGCGTATAACCACCGCGCCGACCGCAACACGCGATTCGTCGGCGGCTCGCAGGTTCGATATACGCCGCTCGACTGGGTAAACTTCGAAGGCGATTTCGGGTATGACCGCACGACCGGTATCTATACCCAATTCCGCGATAAGGGCTGGCGCACCACGGCCTCGGACCCGACGACCTCCTCGGGATTCATCGCGAACGGCAACGTTGACAACGAGTCCTTCACCAGCGCGTTGAGCGGCGCCGCCACCCGTACTTTCTTCAGCGATCTCAACGCAACCTTTACAACCCGGTACGTCTACAGCGACCAGACGTTGCGCAGCCAGGATCTGAGTGGCGACGGCATCGTCGTTTCGGGACTCGAAACCGCCGACGCGGCGACCAAGGACTTCACGGTGTCGTCGCGGAGAAGCACGATCCGCGACATGGGCTTCTTCACCGGCGTGGACTTCGAGTACAAGGATCGCTACATCCTCGGCGGACTAGTTCGCCGTGACGGCAGCTCACTCTTCGGTGCCGGTAACCGCTGGCAGACGTTTGGGCGCGGCTCGGCGGCATGGATCACGTCACGCGAGCCATGGTGGCCCGCTGTCGACGCGCTCAGCCTCTTCAAGCTTCGCGCGTCCGTCGGCACCACCGGTCAGCGCCCGCGCTTCGACGCGCAGTACGAGACCTACACCATCGGTACGGGCGGAACGCTCAATCCGGCGTTCCTTGGCAACAAGAACCTGAAGCCCGAGATCAACCGCGAGACGGAGCTGGGCACGGATCTCGAGTTCTTCCATCGGGTCTCGATGAATCTCTCGTGGGCGAAGGCGACCATCGATCGTCAGATCCTTCCGGTGAAGGCACCGACCGCGACGGGCTTCCAGAGTCAGTGGCTCAACGCCGGTGTGATTCGGAACAAGACCTTCGAAGCCACGCTGAACGTTCCGATCATCACGCGCGAATCGTTCAACTGGTCGACACGCCTGATTTATGACCGCACGAACTCGGTAATCCAGCGTCTGGATGTTCCGGAGTTCGTGGGCACGATCACGCCCGGACCCGGGAACACCTTCGACATCTTCAAATTCCGCACGGGCGAGCAGATCGGCACGGTCTACGGATTCGATTACGTCAGACGGTGCAGTCAGCTTCCGGCTCCATTCAGCGCAGATTGCGGCACCGCGAACAGCTCGTTCAGAACGAACGATCAGGGTTTCATCGTCTGGGTCGGCCAGGGCAACCAGATGAGCGAAGGCATCACGCGGAATCTGTGGAGCACCAACCTGCCGCTGGGCACCGGCCCATGGGGCGACAGGACCAACTGGGGCATGCCGATCACACTGCGCGATTCGGTCAACAACATCGCGTTCGTGCCGGTTGGCAACGGCTTGCCGAAGTACCACTGGGGTCTCTCGCAGAGTCTCGACTACAAGCGATTCAATGTGTACGGACTGCTCGACGCATACCGCGGCCAGAAGCTGTGGAACATCGCTTACCACTGGTCGCTGGGAGATCTGCAAAGCAAAGAGATCGACCAGAACGGCAAGACCGTCGAAAATGCGAAGCCCATCGGCTACTACTGGAGACGTGGAGCATCGACATCTCCGGGCGGCAACGCCGGTATCGGCGGACTATATGACGCGCTCGGCCCGAGCACGTTCTCGGTCGAGGACGCGAGCTACGTGAAGCTTCGTGAGCTCAGTGTGAATTACCGCATCGGCGCACTCGCCGGCACAGGCGACTGGAAGCTCGGCTTCGTCGGCCGCAACCTCCACACCTGGACCAAGTACAGAGGGTTCGATCCGGAATCGGGCAACACCACCGGACCGCTCAACTCATCGGCGCTGACTCCAGTGGCGGGATATCGGTTCCCGAATCTGCGCACGTACACCGCCCAGCTTTCGACTTCGTTCTAGCGCAACAATTCAGTTGTGGAGCGGATCGGTCTCTTCCGGTCCGCTCCACTCTTCCTCCCAGTTTCAGTGAGGTCTTGGATGAATTTCAGAACTACTGTCAGATTGATGTCGGCTGTGGTGCTCGGCACGTCGGTTTTCGTCGCGGGGTGTAACGACCTGAAGGTGACGAACCCGAACCAGCCAGACGTCGCTAAGGTTTTCGGATCACCGCGGGATGTCGAGACGATCGTATCCAGGCTG
>Ga0137418_10006553_pt1 | contig 10716 bp, 9 predicted proteins | sample CZODoug3_1_2_16f_FD_122242 | JGI IMG/M metagenome (GOLD analysis project Ga0137418, IMG submission 122242) | Vadose zone soil fungal communities from Angelo Coast Range Reserve, California, USA - CZODoug3_1_2_16fungal (Hybrid Assembly) | ecosystem: Environmental > Terrestrial > Soil > Vadose... | reverse complement strand
ATCCGCTGGGTTCACCTTCTGGAACGTGGGCGGCGTCGGCATCTCGGGAGGCAATTGCCCTCCGGCCGCGGTGATCGCTGCCTGGACGTCCAGGGCCGCGCCATCAAGGCTGCGGCTCAGGTTGAATTGAATCGTGATATTGGATTGCCCGAGGGAGTTCGTGGACGTCATCGAATCGATGCCGGCGATGGTGGAGAATTGCTTTTCGAGCGGGGTCGCAACCGACGAAGCCATCGTGTCGGGACTGGCGCCAGGCAGCGAGGCGCTTACCAAAATGGTTGGGAAGTCCACGTTCGGCAGATCGCTGACCGGCAGCAGGCGGTAGGCGAAGATACCGAAGATGAGGATCGCAGCCATGACCAGTGTGGTCATGATCGGCCGCTTGATAAAGAGTTCTGAGAGACTCACAATCCGCCTCCGGCTGGCGCGCCGACAGCAGCTGCGTTCGTTGGAGTCGTGGGCATTGTGCTTTGCACGACCACTTTTCCGTTAGGAGCCACGCGCATCTGGCCATTCACAATTACCCGCTCTCCGGGCTTCAATCCCTCCGCAATCAGCGTCAGGTTCTGATAGGTCCCGGCCTGCTTCACAGGACGTGATTCCGCGGTACTGTCCGCTCTGACTACGTAAACGTAGTCATCCTGCTGACCGCTCTGAATGGCTTTCGTCGGAACGACGACAGCATTCTTCTGGGTGGACAGTTCCAGCGCAACATCAACATACTGTCCCGGCCACAGACGTCGATCCCGGTTCTGAAACGTAGCCTTCAGCTTGAACATGCCTGTGGTTGTGTCCACTCCGTTGTCGATGAAAGTTAAGCGTCCATTCACTGCACTATCGGATTGTCTTTTAGGCAGGGCCAGAACTTTGAGCTGTCCGGAATTGAAGCGCTGGCGAACGCGATCCAGATTGCTTTCCGGTACAGAAAACGTGACGTAGATGGGAGTGACTTGATTCAGTTGCACCAGGTAAGGCGTATCGTTCGCCTTCACCAGATTGCCCAGATTGATCATCAGCACTCCCGCGCGTGCGCTGATGGGAGCCAGGATATCGGTGTACTGCAGTTGCACGCGGGCCGCTTCGACGGCAGCTTTGTCTGCCTCCACGGCCGCCACGTCGGCCTTTGCCTGGGCGCGTAGCTGGTCAGCCTGCTCGTGGGCGGCAATTCCTTCTTTCTCGAGTCCGGAGTAACGTTCTGCCTGAAGCCGCGAGTTCTCGGCCTGCGCCTGATCGTGCTTCAGCTGGCCGGTAGCTTTGTCCAAGTCCGCCTGCAAGGCACGCTGGTCCAACTGAAAGAGTCGTTGGCCTTCGCGAACGTCCTCCCCTTCCTTAAAAAAGATCTTCTGGATTTGCCCGTTCACCTGCGAGCGGATCTGCACCGTCTGGTACGCTTCCACGTTGCCGATGGCATGAATCTGAACCGGAATGTCTCGCCGCTCAACGCTGGCAACAACGACGGGTGCGGCTGGGCGCCCCGCAGGACCGCCGGCGGCCTGAACCTGGTCCTTGCTTCCGCAACCGGACATAACAAGAACCGCCACCGAGATAAGCAAGATCGGCAACCGCACTTGCCGGAGAGTATCTTTCATGAGGGTAGACTCAAAAACCGAGGACCAGACATATTCTATATTGACGGGCTGGACCGGTTTTCGTCCGTGACTGCTATCACTTTGATTTACAGTGCGAAACCGGCGATGGGGGGCGTAATGTGAGCATGTTCACTGCGATTCTAACCTGCCTTCTTCTCGCGTGTGCGGGGGTTCAGCATGCTCCGGCTCCGTCGGATCATCCTGCGTGGAGGCTCGTCTGGAGCGACGAGTTCAATGGTGGCAAGGGATCAGTGCCGGACCGCGCCAAGTGGGTCATCGAAACCGGCGGCAACGGCTGGGGAAACAATGAACTCGAGTACTACACCAATCGCGTACAGAACGTTCAGATTTCGGACGGAAATCTTGTCATTACTGCGCGTCGCGAGGGCTATAGCGATAGCGAAGGGGTGTTCCGCGGGTACACATCGGCGCGTCTGAAGACAGAAAAAAAATTCCAGCAGACCTACGGCCGCTTTGAAGCGCGTATCCAGATTCCCCGCGGGCAGGGAATCTGGCCCGCATTGTGGCTACTCGGCGACGACGCGGCGCGTGCCGGCTGGCCCGCCGAAGGTGAAATTGACATCATGGAGAACATCGGCAAAGAACCATCGATCGTGCATGGCACGATTCACGGGCCGGGATATTCCGGTGCCCAGGGAATCGGTTCAGCGTTTTCCTTGCCCGACGGTAAGGCTTTCGCCGACGCTTTCCATGTGTACGCTGTCGAGTGGGAGCCGGATGTGATCCGTTTCTATGTCGACGACAACCTATACGCGACACGCACGCCCGCAGATCTTCCCAAGGACACAAAATGGGTCTACGATCACCCCTTCTACATCATTCTGAATGTGGCGGTGGGTGGCGATTGGCCTGGAAATCCTGACGCTACCACCAAGTTTCCGCAAACGATGCTCGTCGACTACGTGCGCGTCTACCAGCGGCCGGGTTCTTAACTTTCGGCGTGGGCGAAACCGTGTCAGGCGTGCTTTCGTTTCCGGTGCGGATGCGCAGCTCCCGCAGTTGGATTCCCCGCGAAGGGAGCCGGTGTACGCCGCGGACCTTCCGGACCATGCACAGCGTCCGAGTACTGGAACTGAACCGGCACCGTCCCGCTGCGGTCGGTTAGCGGCACTTCCTGAAAGATCTGGGAAAGAGGGTTAGCCTCGAAGACCGGAAAGTCGCCACATTCCTCTCCCTGCTGCGACGTCCATCCCAGAAACTTGATCGCATTCGGGTCGTTGCCCGCGCGAATTGCATCCTCCACGTCCGGATCCGTCCGCGCTTCGTTGAGTTCGTGATAGAAGGTGGCCACCACATTTTTCCAGGGCTCGTCGAACACCGGGATGCCGTTCATGGTGCCGTCCGGCAGCGTTTCAGAAAACACTCCGATCGCGTAGTAAACGGTGTGTGCATTTTTCCCCGAGCCCCCGTGAATGGAGCCGTGGTAACCACCCAGCCCCTCCGTGGAGCTTTCTTCTTCCTCGACGGGCACGCCTTTCTTGACCTGCGGCGGTTTTTCGAGTTGCGTCCGAATCGTGTCGCTGGTTGGTGCAGCGTCCGTGTTGAGAATTGTCCCGCTGGGGAGCAGAAAGTTGAAAACCGCGGAGCTGAAGTCGAAACCGTTCAGGGTGCCAGCCTGGAAAAGCTGGCGTACCAGGTTCTCGACGTCGCCTTGCGAAACGACCTTTGGAGGCGGTCCGGCGAGAACCTGCGAAGCGCGAAATGTTGTGCTGATCTTGCCCGATGAGTAGTACTGCGACATCACGTTGTTCAGGTCGACATCGGACATGGCCGCTGCCAGTGCGCGGTCGATATTCTGGATGTCGCTCACTTTCCAGGCCGCAGAACCTCCCACATAGAAGTTTGTGTACACGAGATGCTGGATGGTATGGCCGTTGTGAAAAATCAAGTCATGAATGGGGGAAGGCGTCACACCTGGCGCGATCGCTTCCGGCTGTGGCATCGACACGCGGGAACGAAAACCCTTTTCGGCTTTGGTACCGCGCCCTACGAATACGCGTAATGGCCGTACATACTCCTCGGATTCTTTTGCCACGGTCTTCCTCCAGGACGATTGGTGGGACGAATTGATAGGTTCAGACGGGGCGAACGGTAAGACCTAGAATAGTGTTTTCATCATCCCCCTTGCCAGAAAATATCAATCGCAAGGTGTGCAGAAGATAAGACGCTCAAAACGAAGAGGTTGCCTGACTTTTCTGTCGCAGAAACCAAACAGCCCGAAACTTCCACTTGTTGATCGGGTTTATTCCCAAAGCTGCCAAGGGTGGGAAGTACGCCGCAACAGCGTGAGGTCGACCTGTGCGTACTCAGCGCCACCCCCTTGGTTTGAAGAGTGCCGAACGGCTCGACAACCGTGCTTCATCCGTTTGCGTTGCGGAGCCGCTTCAGCACAGGGGATGGGCGCACCTGGGGATGGGGACGCCCTTCCTTTGTTAGTTGCCCGACATCCCACCCACTACTGCGTGATCGTGCCGCAGGCGATCCGATCTCCGGCGTTTCCCGCGGGGTCTGTCTTCATATCGTCGGCCTTCGCATGAATCACCAGGGCCGTTCCGCCATTGCTGAACACGGAGTGGTTATCGCTCCCGGTGTTCACGTCCTTGTTCGTAACCGTGGTCTTCGCAGTCCCGTCGGCCTTGACGGTGAAATTCGGCATGTCGCCTGCGTGATGTCCTTCCGGATTCTCGAGGCCATGCTTCTTCCCATCCGGATTGAAATGTCCCCCGGCCGACTTAAAATCAGGTCCCTCACACTTTGCGTTCTGATGAATATGCACGGCGTGCTCGCCGGGCGGAAGATTCTTCAGGTTCAGATTGATCTTTACTCCGGACGTAGCCCCTTTCACGTTGGCGGTGCCAACGCTTTCTCCCTGGGCGTTCTTGAGTTCAACAGTTGTGCTCTTGCTTGCGGCGTGAAGCCACGCGCCGCAGAGAAGCAGGGCGAGCAGTACGGCGAAGGGTTTGGTAGTTTTCATAACACAAAATTATAGACGCTCCGGGCCGAACGCTCTACCTAGGGGTACATTCCCGTTTCCCGAGAAAACCGCCAGATAATCCTGAGTCGGACCTCGGGTTAATCGCTTAGGTCGGCCACCCGTCTCTGCAATTCCTCAGCGATCTTGTTTGGGTCGGTTCGAGGCACGAATCGGACCGGTTCACCAATCCGCAACCGAATCTTTCCCGGCGGAGCGAACTTCTTGGCCGCCTGTTTGACCTCAAACAGCCCGTCGATCCGCAGCGGCACAACGAGGACACCTAAACGATCGGCGAGCAGCCCGACACCGGCACGGAAGGGAAGAAGCTGGCCGTCGGTGGTGTGGTGCCCCTCGGGAAAGACCAGAATGCTGTATCCACGGTCCACGCACTCGCCCGCGTAGGAAAAGCTTTTGAGGAAGGCCGCCTCGCGCGGCAGCGGGAACAAATTCAAAAGAGCGATCCCCAAGGCCCACTTCAAGCGGTCGTACACGCGGCCAAAAAGTCCCCGCCCCGGTCCGGGAGTTCGCAAGACCTGCAAAGCTTCGCCGCCGGTCGCGGTCGCCAGACGATGCCGGAACCGTGCCGGGAGTGCGGTTTGCACCAAGCCGACGTCCACATCGTCAATGTGATTGCAGACGACGAGTACGGGACCCTTCACCCCACGCAAATGTTCGCGTCCTTCCACCCGAGGCCAACCCAGTAACATGATTGCCGGACGAACCAGCGTGTAGTAGGCGATCGTGCGAATCCATCGGATCGGCCAGCCCAGGGCCCAGCGCGGGTAATGGTATTCAGCCCGACGCGTCCCTTTTCCGGCTAACATCTGTTCCAGGTCACCCACCGTGCGGGCAGTGCTAAAGGCGGTTTCGCTGAGATCTGCTTGATAGCGATCTTCCAATGCGCTGAGCAGTTCGACCCTCTCCAGCGACGTCAGATGAAGGTCGTCGTTCAGGTTGGAGTCGGGCCGAAGAATGGCGGCGTCACGGCCGGAAATTTTGGCGATCAATTCGGAGATCGGAGTCAAACCTGCCAGGCTTGCCGGCCTTGCCTGCTGTCTCGCTTCCAGTACCTCGCGGATCACACCCCGGCGCGGCTTCCCAGTGGAGGTCCTGGGAAAGTCGGTGTCCCCCCACACCAACCATTCGCGAATGCGCTGGTATTCCGCGAGAGACGCATTGGCTCGTCTTACGATGGATTCCGCATCGGCGCCTGACTCTCGCAGGATCAGCACGGCACAAGGCTCGGCATTTCCGCGGCGTTCCCGCCCAACGATCACACAATCCCGGACCTCGGGCTGCCGACGAAGAACGGCTTCGAGATCTTCGGGATATATGTTCATCCCGGCGGCGGTGACCAGTACCTCTTTCTTTCGGCCTTTGAAGTAAAGGTTGCCCTCCGCATCGAGCGCGCCCACATCTCCGGTCCGGAACCAGCCTCCCTCGCCGCTGACGGGCTGAAGCTCATTTCCTCGCCAGTAGCCGGACGCGACCCCGCCGCCCCTCACCAGAATCTCCCCATCCTCTGCCAGTTTCACCTCCCGCCCCGGCAGTACCTTTCCGATGGAACCCTTACCAAGGTGGAATGGATGATTCACGCTGACCAGCGAAGTCGTCTCCGTGAGGCCGTAACCCTGCACCACCGCATAGCCGAGGCGACCCCAGAATTCCTCCGTCTCGCCATCGAGCGCGGCGCCGCCCGAAATGAACGCCCAGAACTTCCAGCCAAATTGGCGATGCACGTCGCGGAAGGTCCACCAGCGCCGCAGGAAGTGCTTCCCCTCCGAGACGCGCATTCGCTGCCGAAAATTTTCGAGCTGGCCTCTGCACTCGAGATCGCGTTCAATTTTGTCTTTGAGTGACTGCAGCGTGCGGGGCACGGCCACGACCACAGAGACGCGCTCCCGTCGGACGGTTTCCATAACTTCTGTAGGACTGAGCGATTCCTGAAAGACCACGGTTCCAGCCAGGAGCGGAGGCAGAAAAATTCCCAGAAATTGTCCAAAGACATGGCTCAGGGGAAGCAGATTGAGAAAACGTACAGGATGCACCCAGCGCTCGTACTTGAGGTATTTTCCGATCTCCGCTGCGAGCGGCGTTATGTTCGAGAGCACATTGCCATGCGAGATCACCAGACCCTTTGGTTCGGCAGTGGTTCCCGAGGTAAAGATAATCTCCAACGGGTCCGACCGATCCACGGCGATCCTGTCGTCGTTGGCAGTGGAATGTCGTGTGACGCTTTCGCGGATTTCATCGAGAACGAGGCTAGGCGCCCCAGCGATCTGGTTCTTGTGTGCTGCCGAGCATACCAACATCTTCGCGCTTACTTGCTGGTACACCCGGCCGGCAAAATCAGGAGTGGCGGCATCATCCATCGGCACTGCGATCGCTCCGCGTAGAGCGCAACCAAAGAATGCGGCCACCCATTCCGCGCAGTTCTCACTCCATATCATTACGCGGTCGCCCTTCACTACCCCCCGCGACTCCAGTTCCCGGGCAAATTGAAAAGAAGTCTCCGCCACCTGCCGGTAGGTCCACCGTACTGTGCGATATCCGCGCCGCTGCACGAACATCCATTCGGAGCCGGCGCTCAGAAAATCCTGCAGAAATCCCGTGATGGAACGCCGCTCCACGACTCCAATGTAGCGCGGACGAGGCGCGGGCGCGCTGCGTAGAGTCTTTCCTGTAGACGCCCTTGGGCTGGCTTTCCTGTGGGTGAGCACTGCGGGCGCTTTTTGAGAGAAGATGGCGCCGCAAATCCGCTAGACGTGGCCCACCCTACACCAGCTATCTCTCCACAAAACAAGTAGCTTTCCTACATGGTGAGCCGGATATCTACGGTCCTCTTGCGCCCGTACTCTGAGTGCTGGGAGAGGGTCCAATGACGAGAAAATCGTGTTCTTTTAGCTATACTGCCGTGCTTTGCCTCGTGACGGTCATGATGGCAACGCTGGGCTGGTCGCAAGACGACAAGTCAACCACAACTGTTTCGAAACCGGCTGCCAAGCCAAGTCCGTCGCAACAAGAGAAGTCGGAGAACACCGCCAAGTTCGAAAAGAAGAACGATTCGAAGGCCGACACCGACATCAAGAAGCGCCTGGACACGGCCGCAAGTGTCCTGGACGAAATTATGGCCACGCCTGATAAGGCAATTCCCACCAATATTCTGGCCGATGCGAAGTGTATTGCCGTGATTCCGTCGATGGTGAATATCGCGGTTGTATTCGGCGGCCGGCACGGCAAGGGAGTTGCCACTTGTCGTACTCCCAACGGTTGGAGCGCCCCTGCGCCCATCACCATCACAGGTGGAAGCTGGGGCTTGCAAATCGGCGGTCAGGCGACGGACCTTGTGATGTTAGTGATGAACCAGACGGGTATGGATCACCTGCTGTCCAGCAAGTTCAAGATCGGCGCGGAAGCTACCGGCGCGGCCGGTCCCGTGGGACGCCAGGTGGCTGCGGATACGGACTGGAAGATGAAAGCAGAAATCCTGACCTATTCACGCTCTCGCGGCGCGTTTGCTGGGATCGACCTTAACGGCGCGTCCCTCAAGCAAGACAAAGATGAAACTGCTTTGCTGTACGGGAAGCCAGTTCCCTTTGAAGCGATTCTGTCCGGCACAGTGCCGCCGCCGGAGGAGGCGAAAACCTTCTTGGCTGCCGTGCGGAAGTATTCAGCTGAGGCGGCGGAAAACAAGCAGGGAGACTAGCGACCGGGAGATTGAAGGAAGTCCCGCTCACGATCCTTTGGGATGGGGTGGGATTTTTCTTTTGTACAGGAATCTGCGTCGCACAGGGCGAGGTCGAGCGCTTTCGTCTCCTTCGCCCGAATTAACCACGCCCGGATCAGCACACGATTGATCCAAACAAAGACTCTATCCTCCAAAATAAGATCTTCCAAAACAAGAACAGGCAAGCCCGCCCACGCGAGCCTGCCTGTTGTCAAAATCTTTCCGGCCGAAAAGGACCCGAACTACGCCCTAGCCGCGATTGCCGGCTCGGGCGTGCTGCTCTTGCTGTCTTCCTTCGCGCCCGTCTGTCCGCCCTTGCGGATGTCGATGCCGCCCTTGAAGAATGCGCCATCTTCAATCGAGATGCGCGCCGCTACCACATCGCCGGTGAGCGAGCCATCGCTGCGGATGTCCACGCGGTCGCTGGCGGTCAAGTTCCCGCGCACTTTGCCCAGCACCACGATCTCGCGGGCATTGATGTTCGCGGCGACCACACCATTGCGGCCTACGGTTACGCGATTGCCAGCCAGGTTAATGGAACCTTCCACGCGGCCGTCGATGTAAAGGGACTCGGAACCGGTGACCTCGCCCTTAATGACCAGCGATTTTCCGATGGTGGCCTGGTCCGCGGTGCTGGTTGCGCTGACTGGACGTGGGGCCTCCGCCATGGCAGGCGCGGCCGGGGTGGGCGTAGCGGGACGCTGCTCCGGCTCAGGCGTTCCGGGTCGTCCCGGGGTCGTCGTAGGCTGATTCGTGGGCTTCCACATGTTCCAAAAAGTCCTTTCCTGGATATTGGGTTTAAGGAGTCAACAGCCGCATTTCCGTGACCAAACGGCATTCTACTCCGCATTCCAAGCCCCAAGCTGTGGAAATTCGCTTTTTCATTGATGCCAAAAGGGATGCGTCTATTGTCAGCCGTACGACGCACTCTCAGGTTACCTTCCGTGCTGCCGTCATCGGGGGTTGCCGATGTAATTTCGGCCCGGCCGGTCGGCACTTCTTATATCTCGGTTCTTAATATCGAAGACGGGCGGTTTTGACCGCGTCAATCCATGCTCCGAAGCCTGTTCCTGCGACCTAAGCTTCCCGCGTGCGTCTAAACCCAGGTACGATCCTGTTCGGCACTGCACAATAAATCCTGTCGCGAGGATGCGAACGATGACCACCAGCCCGATCACTCTGGAACGTCCTAAACCCGGGGAGTACAAACCCTATTTCGACCGCTACATCTCGCTCATTCCCGGCAACGACATCATGGGCACTCTTGAAAAGCAGCTGCCCAAGACCGTCACCCTGTTCGCGGCTCGCGGTGAGGAAGACGGCAGCCTGCGCTATGCTCTCGACAAGTGGAACGTAAACGAAGCCCTGGGCCACGTGATCGACACGGAACGCATCATGGCCTATCGCGCCTTGCGCATTGCACGTAATGACCAAACCCCCCTGGCTGGCTTCGAACAGGACGACTACGTTCGCGGCGGACCCTTCGCCGACCTTCGCCTTGGAGATCTGGTGGAGGAGTTCAAAATCGTACGCGCCGCCACGCTCGCCTTTTTCCGCCACCTGCGTGCTGGGGATTGGACCCGGCGCGGCGTCGTGGACCAGAAGGAGATCAGCGTCCGCGCCCTGGCCTACATCATCGCCGGTCACGAACTGCACCATCGCCGCATTCTCGAAGAGCGCTACTTCGCCTCGGCGCCGGCGCGGGCGGAGATTGCTTAACCTGGTGACGATTGAAGGGGCCGGAACTTCACAACCGCCTTGTTCAACCTTGTCATTCCGACGCCGAGCGCAGCACAGGCAGGAGGAATCTGCTTCACGTTCGACGAGGACGTTTGGACGGGGTTACGCGGTGCGTTCGGAAGCAAATATCTGCCAATATCCATCTCTGGGTTCCCGGTTTAATATTCCGACTGTGACGAAGGGAACCACCTCCACTGCCCGCGGAATTTTCTTCCAGCTCTGCCCCCGCTGCTACGCCGGGAAAATCTTTCGCCGCTCGGTCTTCCTGTTTCCCGGCATGCATGAACGCTGCCCCGCTTGCGGTCTGAAATTTGAGCGCGAGGCAGGATACTTCCTGGGAGCGATGTATATCAGTTACGGTCTGGCTTTGGGAACGATCGCCATGCTCGGCCTGCTGCTGTGGTGGCTGGTTGCGTGGCCTTTCCAGAAGACCGTCATCGCGGCGGTCCTGTTGTTCCTGCCCTTCGCGCCCGTCCTTACACTCTTAGCACGGGTGCTTTGGATTTATTTCGACCAGACACTCGATCCCGACCGGACGGCTTCGCTGAGACGCGCTCAGCCCTAGCGGCCGTCATTGTGAGATAGTTCTGGTAGTCCTGAGTTCGTCCCATGCTCTCCGATTCCGCTATCCTGAAGAAGATCGAGCGCCAGCCCAAGCGCGCTGC
>Ga0137418_10006552_pt1 | contig 10717 bp, 12 predicted proteins | sample CZODoug3_1_2_16f_FD_122242 | JGI IMG/M metagenome (GOLD analysis project Ga0137418, IMG submission 122242) | Vadose zone soil fungal communities from Angelo Coast Range Reserve, California, USA - CZODoug3_1_2_16fungal (Hybrid Assembly) | ecosystem: Environmental > Terrestrial > Soil > Vadose... | reverse complement strand
CGGCGCTTCGGATTCAACGAGCGGGGAGAGGAGTTTTTGGAGGCGGAGATTCCGCACGTCGAGATGACGCTCGAGCTTTTCCCTGCGCGAGAGTGATCCGATAGCCGACCGTGCCGCTCACGCCGCCCGCCTCGGTGTAGCTGCGCTCATGGAACTCGATCCGTCCGTCTTCGCCTAAGCACAAGGCAGTCGAGCACCGTGTTCCGTATCCGCCGACCGCGAGGATGCGGATCGCCGACAGGCGCTCCTCCAGCTCCAGGCTCACTCCGGTGCTGGGAAGCTCGCTGCCTGCGGCGCGCCCGGTGTCGTTCAGGAGCCCGAACAGCGCTTCAGAGTCGAAAGGTCCGTCGAGCAGCGCCGCAAGCCCTGCCTTTGCCCTCTCGACCTTGGGCCAGGGTGTGTCCAGCAGGTGGTTCGACAGGCCGTGAACGCCCGGCGCAACGCGCGCCGCGCGCTCGCCGCGGTTGGAGAAGAAAAACATCGAGGCGACGTCTCCCACGAGCAGGCTGAAGCCGTTGTAGTCCGCAGCGCGCTTTTCCACGAGTTGCACGTACTCTTGCGAGCTTGTCTTTCCGGTGAGGAAATCGGCGACCAGCGCCCCGCGCGAGGGCGCGCCGGTCTTCTTGTCCGCGGGATTCCGGTAGTTCGTGAGCGCAGCGAATCGCCCATCCAGGGTGATGCCGAGCCAGGTGCCTCCGGCTTCGAGATCGCGCCCGGCGAGGACATTCGGATGGTCGTCCCAGAACCCGGCCCGCGCAGCCGGGCGCCCGAAATATTCGTCGCGGTTGGCCGCGAGGACCAAGCGGTATCGGGGATGCGAACGCCAGGCGAAAGCGATCAGGCACACGGCGACTAGAAGCTGCGGAAGACTTCCTGCTTCCGCGACGACCCCGGCGCGAGCAGCGCGGCGAGCCCCCGGCGCTCGACCAGCTTGGCGAGCTCGGCTTCGAAGCGCGCCGCGTCCTGGACGTTTTCGTAGATCTCCATCCAGGTAGTCTCATCGTCACGGCGCCGCAGGAGTCGTCCGCCGATGCCGGCGATGTCGGAGAGCTCGCGCTGCAGCTCGAGTACCGCCGCGCGCGCCCGTTCCGCGTTCTGCGCGGGGACGCGATAATAGATGTAGAAGCTGAGCTTCACGCGACGGCGTAGGGGAGGGGGAGGAAGCGGAGCACGGGCCCGCCGATGGACTTCAGGTGCACCGTCGACTCCTCGCGGCTCGCGGTCTGCACGGCTGCGAGCAGGTCGTGACCGCCGTCGGGCGAGGCTTCCGCGTTGACGACGATCCCGCTCGCCTGATCGCCGAGGTCTTCGCTGTAGAGAGAGTCGCCCGCTGCGGCCGGTGCGGCGACGTTGGCGAGGAACATGCGGCGCCTGAGCTTGCCGAGGTGCTGCATGCGCGCGACCACCTCCTGTCCGGTGTAGCAGCCCTTGCTGAAGCTGACTCCTCCGAGAAGCTCGAAGTTCGCCATCTGCGGAACGAGCTGGTCCTGCGTCGCAGCGGTCACCCAGGGCACGCCGTTGCGGATGTCGAGCCATCGCCACGCATGCGCGCCCACGGGAACGAGAACATTCGCAAGCCGTTGCCGAAGCGCGACCGCGCTCGAGGGCGTCAAGGCCAGGAGATACCTGCCGTCCTTCACCTTGACGACCGTACCGGTGTCCGGTCGACGCGATGCCTGGTTCGGCTCCTTCGGAAGATCGGGGAACACCTCGCGCAGCGCCTGATCGGCCTTCGGCCCCGCCGCGCCTGCCAGCACGATCGCGTCCGAGGCATCCGAGACTTTCACTTTTGCGCGCAACACGAACTTCGAGAGGCGCGTGTGGATCGAAGCGCTGAGGTCCCGCGACAGGGCCATATGGAAGCCGGCCTCTTCGCGCCACAGCAGGAAATTCGCGAGCATCCTGCCTTTGGGGGAGCAATAGGCGCCGTAGGCGCTGGACCGCAAACCGACAGCCGCCACATCGCAGCTGAGCTGCCCCTGCAGGAAGGTTTCCGCGTCCTCCCCGCTGAACTGGAGGACGCCCAAGTGGCCGAGCAAGGCGATGACGCTTCCCGATCGCGCTGCGACGAGATCGGGATCCGCCTGGCCTGCGGCTTCGGCAATTTGAAACGGCATGCTCATCTGCTGATCCTGTGGTTTAACGTTTATTATACGAGCGTAGTCAAGCCCAACGTTCCTTGCCGAAACCGATGCTGTTTCGACTGAAACTACTGCTCCTGGCGGCCTTTGCTGCTGCGCTCGGATTCTGCGGCTGGCTGCTTTGGTTCGCTCTCTCGCCGATCGAGCTCGCCGCGCCGACCGTGGAATTCTCGATCCGTGCGGGCAGCACGCTGCGAGGCGCAACGCGCCAGATCACCGAAGCGGGACTGTCCATGCCGGAATGGAAGTTCGTTCTCCTCGCGCGGGCCAACGGCGCCAGTACCGGCGTCAAGGCCGGCAGCTACCAGGTGTCGGACGGGGTGACGCCGCTCCAGCTCGTTCGCAAGATCACGCGTGGGGAATACGCGCAAGCGGAAATTCTCCTCGTCGAAGGCTGGAATTTTCGCCAGGTGCGCGAGGCATTGAATGCGCACGCCGACCTGAAGCATGACTCGGCGAGCCTCTCCGAGGCCCAGATCATGGCGAAGCTCGGGGCCCCGGGGGTCCTGCCGGAAGGCATGTTCTTCCCCGATACCTACGTCTTCGCCAAGGGTGCCAGCGATCTCGCCGTGCTCGCACGCGCCCGCAGCGCGATGAAAAAGCGGCTCGAGTCCGCCTGGGCCGGGCGCGCCCCGGATTTGCCGATGACAGATCCGTACGAAGCGCTTATCCTCGCCTCACTCGTCGAAAAGGAGACCGGCCGCGCGGGGGACCGCACGATGATCGCGGCGGTATTCGCCAACCGTCTGCGGCGCAAGATGAGGCTGCAGACCGATCCGAGCGTGATCTACGGCATGGGCGAGAAATTCGACGGCAACCTGCGCAAGAGAGACCTCGTCACGGACACGCCCTTCAACACCTATACGCGGCTGGGTCTGCCGCCGCATCCCATCGCGATGCCGGGACTCGCGTCGCTCGAGGCCGTGATGCATCCCGCCCGGACCGATGCCCTGTATTTCGTGTCCCGCGGGGATGGGACGAGCGAATTCTCGCGAACGCTCGTCGAGCACAACCGCGCGGTCGCCAAATACCAACTGCCCGGCGCGCGCCGGCGTTCGGGCCGATGAGCCGCGGCAAGTTCATCACCCTGGAGGGCATCGACGGCGCGGGCAAGAGCACGCACGTCGGCGGGATAGCGGATTTCCTGCGCGGCCGCGGGAAGGACATCGTGGTCACGCGCGAGCCGGGCGGCACGCCCTTGGGCGAGAAAATGCGTGCGCTCGTGCTCTCGCAGACGATGGATATCGACACCGAGGCCCTTTTGATGTTTGCCGCGCGCCGCGAGCATATCGCGCAGGTGATTGCGCCCGCGCTCGCCTCGGGGAGCTGGGTTGTTTCCGAGCGCTTTACCGACGCCACCTATGCGTATCAAGGCGCCGGGCGTGGAATGGCGATGGATCGGATCGCGGCCCTCGAGCGCTGGGTTCACGGCGGGCTGCAGCCCGACCTGACTCTCGTTTTCGACGCACCGGTCGAGGTCGCGCGCGCGCGGCTCGCGAAGAAGCGAGGCGACCGCTTCGAGCTCGAGAGCAAGGCCTTTTTCGAACGCGTCCGGACCGCGTATCTCGAGCGCGCTGCGGCCGAACCCCGCCGGATGAGAGTAGTCCAGTCGGCGAGGTCCCTGCCCGAAGTCAGGAGGGACGTCGAGGATATCGTTTCGACGCTGTGCTGAAAATGATATTTGAGTGGCAGCAGCAACCGTGGAAGGATTGGACTCGCCTGCGGGAGCGCTTGCCCCACGCGATCCTGATGCAGAGCGGGGAGGGGCTGGGCGAATTCGAATTCGCCCAGGCGTGCGCGCAATCGCTGCTGTGCGAAGCTCCCCGGCCCGCCGAGCGGCCATGCGGCGCCTGCCTGGCCTGCGGCTGGTTCTCGCTCGGCAATCACCCCGACTTCCGGCTGATCGTACCCGAGAGCATGGCGCCCGAACCCCGCGAGGAGGGCGCGGAGCCCGCGAAGAAGAAGAGCGAGCAGATCCGCATCGAGCAGGTGCGCGAGCTCGCCGACTTCCTCGCGGTCGGAACGCATCGGGGGGGTCTGCGCGTCATCCTGGTCTATCCCGCGGAAGCGATGAACGCCAATACGCAGAACGCGTTGCTGAAAAACCTGGAGGAACCTCCGCCCGCCACGGTTTTTCTTCTCGTCACTACGCAGCCCGAGCGCTTGCTCGCGACGGTTCGAAGCCGCTGCCTCAGGTTTGCGCTGCCCTTCCCGCCGCCAGAGCCGGTCCTTCGCTGGCTCGAGGAGCAGGGCCTCAAGCAGCCGGAGGCGACGCTCGCCGGCGCCGGAGGTGCGCCGCTTGCCGCGCTCAAGGCCGCCGACACGGACGCTGAACGCCTGCTCTTCATCGGGAGCCTTGGAAATCCGGGCTTCGACCCGATCGCGCTCGCCGAAACGGTTCTGCGCGTTCCCCTGTGGGACCTGGTTGGTTGGCTGCAGCGATGGACCTATGACCTGTTGCTCGCCCGAGTCGCAGGTCGGGTACGGTATAGCCCGGACCATGAACGGGTGATTTCGGATACGGCGCGTCACTGCCAGGCTGCGGATATCGCGGCTTACCTGCGCCGGCTGGCGCAAGCCCGGGCGCTCGCCCGGCACCCGCTCAACGCCAAGCTGTTTGTCGAGGACCTGCTTCTGCAGTATCAGCGGCTGGTCGCCCGGCCGTGAACGGGAAAACGGGCCCGGGGGCACCTGCCACGCCGGATTTTCCAGGATGGGTCGATTCGCACTGCCATCTCGATTCTCCGGAATACGACGGCAAGATGGACGAAGTGCGGGAAGAGATGCGCACGAACGGCGTGACGCACGCGCTGTGCATCAGCGTCACCCTCGCCGGGTTTCCCAAGGTGCTGGCACTCGCCGAGGCTTACGATAATTTCTTCGCGACCGTCGGCGTGCATCCGGACCACGAGGATCGCACCGCGGTGAATCCGGCGCAGCTGGTCGAGCTCGCACGCCATCCACGGATCGTCGCGATCGGCGAGACAGGGCTCGATTACTACCGCCTGAGCGGCGATCTCGAGTGGCAGCGCGAGCGCTTTCGCGCGCACGTACGCGCCGCGCGCGAATGCGGCAAGCCGCTCGTTATCCATACGCGCCAGGCCGCCGAAGACACGCTGACCATCATGCGCGAAGAGGGGGCGGCCGAAGTAGGGGGGGTGATGCACTGTTTCACCGAGTCCCGGGCGGTGGCCGAGGCGGCGATCGCCCTGGGGTTCCATATCTCGTTCTCGGGCATCGTGACCTTCAAGAACGCGGGGGCCCTGAGGGACGTGGCCCGCTGGGTGCCGTTGGAGCGGTTGCTCGTGGAAACGGATTCCCCTTACCTCGCTCCGGTTCCGCACCGGGGAAAAACCAACCGGCCAAGTCTGGTCCGCCATGTCGGGGAGGAAGTCGCCCGCCTCCGCGGGATCTCGGTCGAAGAGCTTGCCAAGGTGACCACGGGTAACTTCTTTCGCCTCTTCAGCCCCGCAAGAAGCTAGAAACAGCTTCAGGTCGATGGCATAACCTGCTAATGCATAATGGCAAGAAGGGCAGGCGTTCTGCGTGTTCGGGGATCGAGACTACGTCGGGATCAATGTAATTTTACATAATATACATATGCAACAATACGCCTCAGGGGTCAGCGGCGCTGCGGCTTGGCTTCCAGCCGTTTCTTGAGCTCTACCGCCAGCGTCGGATCGAGCTTCTCCAGCCGCTCCAAGGCCTCGGGGACTTCGTCGCGCTCTCCCAGCCGAATATGTGCAGCGCCCAGTTCGAACCAGGCGCGGGCGAAATCCGGTTCCAGGCGTGCGGCCTCCCGATACGCAGTAACGGCACGGTCGAGCCGATTGGAATCGCGATAGGCCTCTCCAAGAAGGAAGAAGGTCGCAAAGGAGGTTCGGCCGATGGCGCTCGCGCGCTCCAGGGTGCGAACGGCCTGACCGGGCTGCCCTGCCAGACGTTGGGACTCTCCAAGGAGGTTCCAGGCGCCGATGTCCTCCGGGTTTTGTTGAATGACGCGCGAGAGTGCCGAGGTCGCCTTCGGATAATCGCCGCGACGCAACCAGGCGTAGGCGGCAACCACCCCCCAATCGGAGCCTCCGGGATCCCGGCGCTGCCCCTCCTCGGCATAACGCTGCAGCCCATCCCAGTCCCGTTTCTGATCGAACACGGCGATTCGCTCACGCTCATCGAGGCTATTTCCGCGCCCGACGAGGGCCGACGCGAGCAGCGGGTCCGTCGGGAGCGGCGCGGGTTCCAGGCTGAAAGCGGAACCGGGGGGTGGAGCGCAGGCGCAAAGCGCAACACAGGTCGCGAAGGCTGCTGCGAACGCCCGGAGGCCGGAATCAGACCTTGTTTTGATAGACGTAGGCCTGCTGCTTGACGCTCGATTCCCGGGTGCGCTTCAGCTCCTCGGGATCGAGCTTTCGGTCCCACCACAGAGCTCGTCCCTTTTTTTGCTCTTGGACGATGTGCGGCTTCTGCTGGAGCAGCTCGCGGATCATTCGGGTGATATCGGATTCGTAGGGCTGAGCCATGGGTTGCGGATTATACGCCCCTTGCCAAGTGGACAAAGACTGTATATAAATACAGATACGGAGGCCCCATGACCGAAGAGCTCACCCCCAAGCAGCAGAAAATTCTCAACTTCGTCCGCAAAGCCATCCAGAAGACCGGCTTCCCGCCCACCCGGATCGAGATCTCGAACGCATTCCGCTACAGCTCGCCCAACGCCGCCGAAGAGCATCTGCGCATGCTGGAGAGGAAAGGCGCGATCGAGCTGACTCCGGGCGCCTCGCGCGGCATCCGCCTCACCGAAGAACCCGGGTTGCCGCTTATCGGCCGAGTTGCTGCAGGGAGCCCACTCCTCGCCGAGGAGCATGTCGAGCGGCACTGCCAGGTCGATCCGACCCTGTTCCAACCGCGCGCCGACTATCTGCTTAAAGTCCGCGGCATGAGCATGCGCGATGCCGGCATCCTCGACGGCGACCTGCTTGCCGTGCACCGTACGCGCGAGGCGCGCTCGGGCCAGATCGTGGTGGCGCGCGTGCACGACGAGGTCACGGTCAAGCGCCTGCGCCGCCGCGGCAACACCGTCGAGCTGCTCCCTGAAAATCCCGAGTTCAAGACTATCGTCGTCGATCTGCGCGAAGACGATTTCGCCATAGAAGGCCTCGGCGTCGGCGTGATCCGCAGACCTCTTTGACGCCCGCTTTCCCGCTGGCCGCGATCCATGGCGAGCATGCCTATCTCTTTCGCCGCCCTGCTCGATCGCCCCGACATCTGGCGCGGCCAGGCCTTGAGCCGGGCCGGCGCGCCGACCGTTCCATGTGGATTTCCCGGGCTTGACGCCGAGCTTCCCGGCGGGGGCTGGCCTGCCGGAGCGCTGACCGAGATCCTGCCTGCGCACGAAGGCATCGGCGAGCTGCGCCTGCTTGGACCTGCGCTTGCCGGACTGTCCCAACGCGGATTGCGGCTCGTCTGGATCGCGCCGCCTCACCTGCCCTACGCGCCGGCGCTCGCCGCGGCGGGAATCGAGCTCGCGAACCTTGTCATTGTACGCACGGCCTCGCCGAAAGAAACGCTCTGGGCGACCGAGCAGGCGCTCGTTTCGAATGCCTGCAGCGCGGTGCTCGCGTGGCCTCGAGACGCGAAATACGCGGAGCTGAGGCGCCTGCAAATCGCCGCCGAAGGCGGTCGCGCACCTGCGTTTCTGTTCCGGGTCCCGGAGGCTGCGAGCGAGCCTTCTCCCGCCCCGCTGCGGATCGCGCTCGGCACGAGCGCCGGCGGCCTTGCGGTACGCGTGCTCAAGCGCCGCGGCGCTCCTCTCGCTCAGCCCATCCTGCTGCCGTCGATGCCGCCCGCCGCGCGCGGCAAAAGCCATCATGTGGATCGCCATCCGGTTGCCTCAGCTGCCGCTCGAGATTTTTCTGCGCGGCTCGTCCACGCCTAAGCCTTTCGCGGTCGAAGAGCGGCACTGCGTTTTCGTCTGCGACCGCAAGGCATTCGTCCGCGGCGTTCGCGCCGGCATGGCTGTAGCCGCGGCGCTCGCTCTCGCGCCGCAGCTGCGCCTTGCGCCGCGCGACCCTGCGACGGAAACCGAAGCGCTGCTCGGCGTGGCCGGGTGGGCGGCGCAATTCACACCGGGCGTGGCACTCGAATTCCCCGATGGCGTGCTGCTCGAAGTCTCGGGCAGCCTGAAGCTCTTCGGCGGCCTGGAATCGCTACTCGAACGCCTGCGCCAAGGGCTGGCAGAAATGGGCTGGAGTTCAGTGCTCGCGGGCGCCCCCACTCCGCGCGCGGCTTTCTGGCTCGCCTGGGCTGGAAAGCAGAAATTCATCGGCGAGAGTGCCGAACTCGAGCCGGTGCTTGCCGCGCTACCCCTGGAGGTTCTGCGCTGCAGCGATGAAACGCTGGCGGCGTTCGAGGCGATCGGTGTCCGCACGCTTGGTGAGCTGCGCGCGCTGCCGCGCGAAAGCGTGGCGCGGCGCTTCGGACAGAAACTACTCGACGAGCTCGACCGCGCGCTCGGGCGGCTACCCGACCCGCGGAATTTTTTCGTCCCGCCGCCCCGGTTCGGGGCGGCGATCGAGCTTCCCGCCGAAGTCACCCAGGCCGAGGCGCTGCTCTTCGCCGCGAGGCGGCTGATCGTCCAGCTCGCCGGGTTTCTCGCCGCGCGCTCGGGTGGCGTGCAGCGCTTCGTCCTCAGTCTCGGGCACCGCGACAAGGTCCCGACCGAAATCGCGATCGGCCTGGTCGCGCCTTCCCGCGACGCCGAGCACTTCACGCTGCTCGTGCGCGAGCGGTTCTCCAGCCTCGAGCTCGCCGCGCCGGTGCGCGAGCTTGCCTTGAAGGCCGACGATGTGGTGCCGCTTCCCGGCCGCAACCTCGGCCTCGCGCTCGAGCAAGGCAAGCCGCCCGGCCAGTGGGAGCACCTGGTCGAGCGGCTGCGAGCGCGTCTCGGCACCGGAGCGGTATGCGGCATCGCCAGCCGAGCCGAGCATCGCCCCGAGCGCGCCGGTGTGATCGCCGATGCAGGCCGGAAGCAGTTGCAACTCGATTTCGGCGAGCGCCCGTTCTGGCTGCTGGAATCTCCACGCCCGCTCGCGGAGATCGGGGCCGTGCCGCATCATGACGGGCCGCTCGAGCTGCTCGTCGGGCCGGAGCGCATCGAGTCCGGGTGGTGGGACGGCAGCGACGTCGCCCGCGACTACTTCGTTGCCCGCACGCAGAACGAATCGCTCGTGTGGATCTATCGCGAGTGGCGCGGCGAAGGAGGATGGTATCTGCACGGCGTTTTCGCCTGAAGCCGTGTTTTCCCCCCTCCCCGCCTACGCCGAGCTGCACTGCCTTTCCAACTTCACTTTCCTTCGCGGCGCTTCGCATCCGGAAGAGCTGGTGAAGCGCGCCGCGGCGCTCGGCTACCGGGCGCTCGCGCTCACCGACGAGTGCTCGCTCGCCGGAGCCGTGCGGGCGCATGTCGCGGCGAAAGACGTCGGTCTGCCTCTCGTCATCGGCTCGGAGATACGGCTGCAAGACGGCCCCAGGGTGGTGCTGCTTGCCACCGACCGCGAAGGCTATGGCAATCTCGCCGCTCTCATCACGCTCGGCCGGCGCAGGACGAAGAAAGGCGGCTATTCGCTCGGCTGGTCTGATCTAGATAGCGGATTGCCCGGCTGCCTTGCGCTGCTAACTTTCCCTCACCCCTGCCCTCTCCCAAAAGGAGAGGGAGAAAAGCATGCGCGCTCGGTGGCCGAGCGTTTTCCCGCCCGTGCCTGGATTGCGGTGGAGCTGCTGCAGGGGCCGGACGACCGCGCACAACTGGCCGCGCTGCGCGAGCTGGGAAAGACATACGGGCTACCGCTCGTCGCCTCGGGCGACGTGCATATGCACCTACGCTCACGCCGGCCTTTGCAGGATACGCTGACGGCCATCCGCCTGCGCACGACCGTACGGGCCTGCGGCCACGCGCTTTTCCCGAACGCCGAGCGGCATCTGCGATTGCTCTCGCGTCTGGCGCGGATCTATCCGCCGGAGTTGCTGGAAGAAACCGTGCGCGTTGCCGGGCGCTGTCGTTTCTCGCTGGAAGAGCTGCGTTACGAGTATCCCGAGGAGCTGGTCCCCGACGGCGAAACCCCGGCGAGCTGGCTGCGCAAGCTGGCCGAAGAGGGATTGCAGCGGCGCTTTACCGTCGGAGCATCGCAGAAGATCCGCGATCTCATGGAGCGCGAGCTGTCGCTCATCGCCGAGCTTCGCTACGAGCCGTTTTTCCTGACTGTCCACGACATCGTCCGCTACGCCCGCAGCCGGGACATTCTCTGCCAGGGGCGCGGCTCGGCGGCCAATTCCGCCGTCTGCTACGCCCTGGGAATCACCGAGGTAAATCCGGCCAAGCAGGAGCTATTGTTCGAGCGCTTCATCTCGAAGGAGCGCAACGAGCCGCCCGATATCGACGTCGATTTCGAGCACCAGCGGCGCGAGGAAGTCATCCAATATGTCTATGCCAAATACGGCCGCGAGCGCGCTGCGCTGGCGGCCACGCTCATCACTTATCAACCCAAGAGCGCGCTGCGCGACGTCGGGAAAGCGCTCGG
>Ga0137418_10006549_pt1 | contig 10719 bp, 5 predicted proteins | sample CZODoug3_1_2_16f_FD_122242 | JGI IMG/M metagenome (GOLD analysis project Ga0137418, IMG submission 122242) | Vadose zone soil fungal communities from Angelo Coast Range Reserve, California, USA - CZODoug3_1_2_16fungal (Hybrid Assembly) | ecosystem: Environmental > Terrestrial > Soil > Vadose... | reverse complement strand
CGTGCTAGCATGCCTGACGCGCGCCGCCACCGTCCAGGATCGCACCGTCACCACCATCGAGGGTCTCGCCGGTCCGAAAGGCGAGCTGCATCCCATGCAGCAGGCCTTCATCGACCAGGATGCCTTCCAATGCGGCTATTGCACGCCGGGGCAGATCATCGCGGCGGTCGCCTGCGTGAACGAGGGTCACGCCGGAAATGACGGCGACATCCGCGAATATATGAGCGGCAACCTCTGCCGCTGCGCCGCCTACCCGAACATCGTGGCGGCGGTCAACCAGGCGAAGACGGTCATGAAGACGGCAATGAAGGGCTGATCACATGCGTCCTTTCGTGTTCGAGCGGGTGGATTCTCCGGCGGCGGCGGTCCGCGCCGGCACAGCGGCCCAGGCGGCGTCCGTCCTGCAGAATCCAGCGCAATATCTCGCGGGCGGCACCACGCTGCTCGATCTCATGAAGCTCGACGTCATGCGGCCGCAGACGGTCGTCGACATCAACGCGATCGAAACCACGGCGCTTGGCAAGATTGAGGCGACCCGCAACGGTCTTCGCCTCGGCGCGCTGGTGCGCATGGCGGACGCCGCCCAGCATCCCGCGATCCTGCGCGACTGCCCGGTGATCGCGCAATCGCTCAAGCTCGCCGCCAGCCAGCAGATCCGCAACATGGCGAGCCTCGGCGGCAACGTGCTCCAGCGCACCCGCTGTACCTACTTTCGCGATGTGTCATATGCCGACTGCAACAAGCGCAATCCGGGCTCGGGCTGCGCCGCGATGGAGGGGGTCAATCGCATCCACGCGGTGCTCGGCGTCAGCGAAGCGTGCATTGCCACCTATCCGGGCGATTTCGCCCAGGCCCTGATCGCGCTCGATGCGACGGTCGACATCGTCGGCCCCGGCGGCAATCGCACCATTCCGTTCGCGGCCCTGCATCGGCCGCCCGGCGATTCTCCCGACGTGGAGACAGCCCTGCGGCCCGGCGACATGATCGCGGCTTTCGACGTGCCGGTTGCGCCCTGGATGCGGCGCTCGCTCTATCTCAAGATACGTGACCGGGAGTCCTATGAGTTCGCGGTCGCGGCTGCCGCGGTGGCGCTGGACGTGCAAGACGGAATGGTGGCCGATTCGCGTATCGCGCTCGGCGGCGTCGCGACCGTGCCGTGGCGCGCCAAGGCGGCGGAAGACGCGTTGCGTGGCAAGCCGGTCGACGAAAAGATTTTCGATGCGGCCGCGGAAGCCGCTTTTACGGGCGCGCGCGGCCGCACGCACAACTCCTTCAAGATCGCGCTCGGCCAGCGCACGGTGGCGCGCGCCCTGCGGCAGGCGGCGGCGATGGATATTTGACGGAGATTAAAGATGGCGAATGCCGCAGCACCCGCTCCGAAGCAGAATATGGGCGAACCGGTACCGCGTCTCGACGCGCGCCTGAAGGTGACCGGCGAGGCGCGCTACCCGGCCGACTTTCCGGTCAAGAACCCGGCCTTCGCCTATCTGGCGACCAGCAGCATCGCCAAGGGGCGCATCACGCGGCTCGACCTCGACGAGGCCCGCGCGGTGCCCGGGCTGATCGACATCCTGACGCATGAGAACACGGGCGAGCTGAAGAACCTGAAATTCGGAACAGCCGGCGTATCGACATCTATCCAGGCGCTTGGGCCGGATATCTTGCATGACGGGCAGACAATCGCCGTCGTGCTCGCCGAGACCTTCGAGGCCGCTCGCGAGGCCGCCCATAAGGTCAAGGCGACCTATGCGGAGCAGAAGCCGAGCGCGACTTTCGGCTCGCCCGGCCTCACCGAGGAGGACGCCACCAAGGTCTCTCCGACGCACAAGCATGTGCCCCATGCCGGCGATGCGGAAGCGGCGATCGCGGCGGCCGACGTCGCGATCGACGTCGAATACGCCACGCCGATCCAGCACCACAATCCGATCGAGCTTTTCTCCACCACCTGCGTGTGGCTCGACGACCGCCTCTCGGTCTACGAGCCGAGCCAATTCGTCTACGGGCTCAAGAACGGCGTCGCCCAGCGGCTGGACATCGAGCCCGACAAGGTGCGCGTGATCAGTCCCTATGTGGGCGGCGCCTTCGGCTCGAAGGGCGGCATGACGCCGCGCACCGCCCTCATCGCGCTCGCGGCGCGACGACTCAACCGGCCGGTCAAGCTGGTCGTCGCGCGCGACCAGGGCTTCACCATCGCGACCTACCGGGCCGAGACGCGCCATCACATCCGGCTGGGCGCGCGCCGCGACGGCAAGATGGTGGGCTATAGCCATGAGGGCTGGGAGATCAGTTCGCGGCCCGATCCCTATGTGGTGGCCGGCGTCGAGGAAAGCGCGCACCTCTATGCCTTCGGAGCGGTGCAGACGAAGGTCAATCTCGTGCATGCCGACCGCAATACCCCCGGCTTCATGCGCTCGCCCCCGGTCGTGCCCTATATCTATGCGCTCGAAAGCGCGATGGACGAGCTCGCCGCGAAGCTCGACATGGACCCGATCGAGCTGCGGCGCATCAACGACACCACGACCGATCCGATCGACGGCCGGCCCTATTCGAGCCGCTCGCTGATGACCTGCTACGACCAGGCCGCGCAGGCCTTCGGCTGGCAGCGGCGCGGCCGCCAGCCGGGCAGCATGCGCGAGGGCGACTGGCTGATCGGCTGGGGCTGCGCCACCGCGGTCTACCCCACCCACATCGGTGCCGCCACGGCGCGCGTGCGCTTGTTGTCGAACGGCATGGTCAGGGTGCAGACCGCCGCCCATGAGATCGGCAACGGCGCCTATACGGTGATCGGGCAGACGGCGGCCGAGCGGCTGGGCGTACCGCTGTCGCGCGTGAGCGTCGAGCTCGGCGACACCGACCTGCCGCCCGCCCCGGTCGCCGGCGGCTCGCGCACCACCGCCAGCACATGCTCGGCGGTCATCAAGGCCTGCGACGCCATCCGCGACAAGCTGTTTCGCGCGGCAGTCACAGCGAACGATGGTCCGCTCGCCGGCCGCGACGCTGCCGATCTCGCGCTCACGCAAGGCCGCGTGGTCGCGGCCGGCGGCGCCGAAGAGAAGCTCGAGGATACGTTCGCACGCCTGGGCGCCAGCGCGATCGAGGAATACGCCGAGTTCGTTCCCCACGGCATGAAGCCCGAATCGATCAAGGAACTCTACGCGGGCAAGAGCCTGGGGACCGGCGGACCGGAGGGCGAGAAGCTGATGTATGCGCTGGGCGCCGAATTCGTCGAGGTCAGGATCCACGCGTTGACGCGCGAGATCCGCGTGCCGCGCATCGTCGGCGCCTTCGCGGCCGGGCGGATCCTCAATCCGCGCACGGCGCGCAGCCAGCTCATGGGCGGGATGATCTGGGGCATCGGCTCTGCCCTGCACGAGGCGACCGAGATCGACCCGCAGCGCGCCCGCTATGTCAACGACAACCTCGCCGACTACAGCGTGCCGGTGAATGCCGACATCAAGGAGCTTGAAGTCATCCTGGTCCCGGAGGAGGATCACGACGTCAATCCGGCCGGCGTCAAAGGGCTGGGCGAGCTCGCCAATGTGGGAACCGCCGCGGCGATCGCCAATGCGGTCTATCACGCCACCGGCAAGCGCCTGCGCAAGCTGCCGATCCGGATCGAGGATGTTCTGATGGCCTGACCCGTCCGCTGGGTTGCCGGCCGGCGCGACGGAGACTCCCTTGGCGCAATCGTTGACCTGCACCTGCGTCGTCGCCGGCGGCGGACCGGCCGGCATGATGGCGGGTTACCTGCTGGCGCGTGCGGGGGTCGACGTCGTGGTGCTCGAGAAGCATGCGGATTTCCTGCGCGACTTCCGCGGCGACACCATCCATCCCTCGACCATGGAAGTGCTGGCGGAGCTCGGCCTGCTGGAGCGATTCCTGGCGCTGCCCCATCAGGCGGTGAAATACGTCGAAGGCGAATTCGGCGACGAGCGCGTGCGGGTGGGGGATTTCACCCATCTACCGACGCGCTGCAAATTCATCGCCCTCATGCCGCAATGGGATTTCCTGGATTTCCTCGCCCGCGAGGCCAAGCGCTTTGCGCATTTCCGCCTGATGATGGGCGCGGAAGCGACAGAGCTGCTGCGCGAAGGCGAGCGCGCGGTCGGGCTTGCCGTGACGACGCCCACCGGATCCCTCGTCATCAGGGCCGATCTGGTCATCGGGGCCGACGGCCGCCACTCGCGGCTGCGCGATGCCGCCGGCCTCGCGGTCGAGGACCTCGGCGCCCCGATGGACGTGCTGTGGTTCCGGCTCGCTCGTCGGGAAGGCGAGCGCCACGCGGTGCTCGGCCGCTTCGCGGCCGGCCAGGCGCTGGTGATGCTCGACCGTGGCGATTACTGGCAATGCGCGCTGATCATCCGCAAGGGCACGGCCGCGGCCGTGAAGGCGGAAGGTCTCGCGGCGTTCCGGGCGCGCATCGCCAAGCTCGCGAGGCGCGCGTCGGTCGACGAGATCCAAAGCCTCGACGACGTGAAGCTCCTGACCGTCGCGGTCGACAGGCTCAGGGAGTGGTGCCGGTCCGGCCTCTTGTTCATCGGCGACGCCGCCCACGCGATGTCGCCGATCGGCGGCGTCGGCATCAACCTCGCCATTCAGGACGCGATTGCGGCGGCGAATTTTCTGGCCGAGCCGTTGCGGCGCCGCGCCGTGACGCTCGCCGACCTGCAGCGCGTGCAGCGACGGCGCTCCTTTCCGACCCGCGCCACCCAGGCCCTGCAAGTGTTCATTCAGAACCGCGTGATCGACCCGATGCTGCGCAGTGGCATGACGCCCAAAGTCCCCGCCGTGGTGCGGCTCGCCCAGCGCTGGCCGCTCTTGCAGCGCATCCCGGCCCGATTCATCGGCATGGGGTTTCGGCCGGAGCATGTGCGGACGAGCGAGGGGTTGTGACGCCGGCGAGGTAGGGTCCCTGCATTTGATGAACTGACGTAAGCTCGCGCGAATTGGCGCTCGATCGCAATTGGGAGGACGAGATGACATTATCCCGCCGTCGATTTCTGCATCTGGCGGCGGGCGCTGCCGCGCTCCCAGCCGTATCGCGGATTGCCCGCGCGCAATCCTATCCGCTGCGGCCGGTGCGCATCATCGTCGGATTTGCTGCCGGCGGCACGACCGATTTGCTTGCGCGCATGATCGGTCAGTGGCTGTCCGAACGCCTCGGCCAGCCATTCCTCATCGAGAACCGTCCGGGTGCGGGCACCAACATCGCCACCGAAGCAGTCGTGAAATCGGCACCGGACGGCTACACGCTGTTGATGGTCAGCCCGCCGAATACCATCAACGCAACGCTGTACGAAAAGCTCAATTTCAACTTCCTGCGCGACATTGCAGCGGTGGCCGCGATCGCGCGCGTTCCCAACGTCATGGAGGTCAATCCCTCTGTTCCGGCCAGCACCGTCGCCGAGTTCATTGCCTACGCCAAAGCCAATCCGGGCAAGCTCAGCTTTGCATCGGCTGGCGTCGGTTCGTCGCAGCATCTCTCAGGCGAGATGTTCAAGATGATGGCCGGCGTCGACATGGTTCATGTGCCCTATCGCGGTGGCGCGCCCGCACTCACGGACCTGATCGGCGGCCAGGTGCAGCTCATGTTCGACAACGTATCATCGTCGATCGAGCATATCCGGGCGGGCAAGCTGCGCCCGCTGGCGGTGAGCACCGCGACTCGCTCCGACGCATTGCCGGACATTCCAACGGTAGGCGATGTCTTGCCGGGCTTTGAGGCCAGCGCCGTCAACGGGGTCGGCGTGCCCCGGGAGACGCCGTCCGACGTCATCGCGCTGCTCAACCGGCACATCAACGCAGCGCTGGCCGACCCGGCCATCAAGGCGCGGCTCGCCAACCTCGGCTCGACCGTGCTTCCCGGCTCGCCCGCCGACTACGGGAGGCTGCTCGCCAATGAAACCGAAAAATGGGCAAAGGTGGTGAAGTTCTCAGGCGCCAAGCCGGATTGACGCCGCCGACGTCAGGGAAGCAACACGGTGATTACTGGATTGCCCGCTTTCGCGGGCAATGACGACAACTATGTAGTTGTCGGCCCTCAGCTCGACACCAGCACGACCGAGATCGGGGATTTCTCGAAGATGCCGGCCGCGGTGTCGCCGAAGAACAGGGAATCGCCGGGCCGCCGGCTGACCCCCATGATGATCAGGTTGTGGCCGTCGCGCTTCGCCTCGGTGAGCACCGCCTCGTCGGGAGACTGGTCGGCGCGCACCCGGGTGGCGACCTGCTGGTCATACTGCTCGGCGAGCTGCACGATCTCCTTGAGAATGGCCTGTTCCCGCGCGCGCTCTCGCGTTCCGCCATGGCGCCCGCGCGCGTCTCGCTTGGCGGCCGACACGTAGAGCGCGGTGATCGGCGCCTCGAAAGCGTGGGCCACCGCGATGGCAAGCTCGGCGGCGCGGCGCGACACTTCCGTCCCGTTGACCGGCACCAGGATGTTCAGCGGGCCTTGCTCGGGCTGCTTGAGGTGAATGTCCTGCGCGGCGACGATTGCGAGCGGCCCCTTGAACGCAGCCGCGATGCGGTCGATCTCCTTGTGGAAGGCCCCGGTCTTGGTCCGGGGATTTTCCACCCCCACGAACATCAGGTCATATCCCTTCGCGGCTTCCTGGGCCACGGCCTCCGTGGCGGCGACGTCGAAGATCCGCACCGTCACGTCGACCGGCGCCGGCTCGTCCTCCTTGGGCTGCGCCTTGCGGGTGTCCTCTGCGGCCGCTTTCACCGTTTCCTTGGTTTCGTCGCCGCCCGCCGGCGCTTCCTTGTCGCCGTTACTAAGGCCACGTTTCTGGGCCGGCTTCTCGGAGTCGCTTTTGGTCTCGCCCTTGGATTCGCTTCTGGCTTTATTGCCGGTCTCCGCCGCCAGGGGCAGGACGGTGATCGGAATACCGCGTCGGCCCGCCAGCAGGCCCGCGAGCCGCGATGCGAATCTTCCGTTCGGGCTGTGATCGACCGCGAGCAGCAGCCGCTCGAGATTGGGAACGAAACCCTTCGTCTCCATCTCCTCGCGGTCCAGGCGCTCCTTCTCGTCCTTGCCGAGCGGGACACGCGCCAGCGCCCACCGCAGCATCGGCGGCATGGCCATCGTGGTGGTGATCGCCATGGCGACAATCATCGTGAACAAGTTCTGGCTCAAGGCGCCCATCGCGAGGCCGATGCTGGCGACGATCACCTCGGTCGAGCCGCGCGCATTCATGCCGCAGGCGATTGCCAGGGACTCCGCCTTGCTCAACCCGCCGATTTCTCCGCCGATGAAAGCGCCGGCGAATTTTCCGACGCTCGCGATCGCGATCAACCCGAGGGTCATGAGCAGCAGCGTGGTGCTGGTCAGGATCGTCAGGTCCGCGCTCAGACCGGCCGCGCCGAAGAACACCGGCATGAAGAAGGCCATGATCAGCCCGCGCAGTTGCTGGTCGATGTGGCGCGTCAGGATCGGGGATTCGCCGATCAGGATGCCGGACACGAAAGCGCCGAGCACGGTGTGGACCCCGATCGCATGGGTGGTCAGCGCCATCACGCCCATGATGCCCAGGATCATCGTGATCACGGCGAATTCGCTCGCGAAGCTGTCATTCGCCCAGCGGATGAGCCAGAACACCACCCGCCGCCCCACCGTCAGGCTGACGGCCATGAACGCCGCCGCGCCGATCACGCTTTTCGCCACGTTGAGGACATCGATCGTGCCGGCCTGCGCGAGGCCGAACGTGATGGCGATGATGATCCAGCCGATGGAATCCTCCAGGATGGCGGAGGCCACGATCACCTGCCCGAGGTTGCGGCGCGTGAACTTCATGTCGCGCACGATCGCGGCCACGATCTTGATCGAGGAGATCGACAAGGCCGTGCCCAGAAAGAGCGACGTGAGCAACCGCTGGTCGGGTCGCGGCAACAACGACTCCGGAAGGAATTCGCCGAGCGCAACCCCGCAAGCGAAGGGAACCGCGACCCCGGTGAGCGACACGCTGATGGCGGCGGCGCCCACTTTCCTGACCAGCTTGAGGTCGGTCTCCATCCCGGTGAGCAGCAGCAGCAGCAGGATCCCGAACTGCGATATGGCGTCGAGCATGCTCTTTTGCGTGGGCGAGCTGGGGAACAGCGCATGCTGCAGGTCGGGCCACACGAGGCCCAAGAGCGACGGGCCGAGGATGACGCCGGCGAGGAGCTGGCCCATGACGGCGGGCTGGCCGATGCGCAGCATGGCCTCGCCGAGCAGGCGCCCGGACAGCATCAGGACCACGATCTGGGTGAGAAAGAGCGCCTCCGACGGCCCTGCCCCGCCTTCCGCGGCGAGCGCGCACCCGGCCCCAAAGACGCCGAACAGCAGCACGGCGGCGCCGCAGGCATAGGAGCCCGCGCTCCCGCGCCCCCGCGCTCGCAATCCGACCGGGTTGGAAATGCTCATCGTTTTGCCCCCCACTCCGTCGGGGAGCTGTTGGTTCCCGTCCCATGCGGCCGCCGGCCTCAACCGCGCTCGCGCAGGCTCTGCAGGTCGGGCAGCTTCTGCCGGACTCGGCCGATGTCCTTCCACGGGTCCTGCTTGAGGCCGCGCAGGCGTTTCATTAGGTTGAGGACCGTATATTGGTTGCCGCCGGTGGTCCGGCCGAGCTCGCGCCAGGACACCGGGGCGGACACCGGCGCCCCTTCGCGTGCGCGCGTCGAAAAGGCGGCGACCGAGGTCTGCTCGAGCGAGTTGCGCAAGTAGTCCACGAAGATCTTCCCCTTGCGCGCCGCCTTGGCCATGGTGGCGACGTAGCGGTCGGGATCGTCCGCCGCCATCGCCTGCGCGAAGGCCTGCACGAAAGTCTTGGTCGTGTCCCAGTCGGCGGGTTCGATCGGCAGGACGACATGCAGGCCCTTGCCGCCCGAGAGCTTGACGAAACTCTCGAGATCGATCGCCGCCAGCCGCTTGCGCACGTCCTGCGCGGCGGCGAGCACATCGGGCCAGCCGGTGCCTTCGCCCGGGTCGAGGTCGAAGACGATCCGGTCGCAGCGATCGAGCCGGTCGATCATCGAGCCGCGGACATGAACCTCGAGCACGCCGGCCTGGACCAGCGACAGCAATCCTTCGAGGCTCTCGACCGCGATGATCTGCCGCCCGTTCGAATCCGTCACGGTGCGCAGATTGCGTTCGGTCAAGCCCGCCGAAGCGTGCTTCTGGAAGAAGCATTGACCCTTGGTGCCGTCCGGACAGCGCACCAGCGACAGCGGACGCCCGACCACGTGTGGCGCCATCCAGTCCCATACCTCGCGGTAGTAATCGGCCAGGTCCTGCTTGGTGATGCCGACGTCGACCCAATAGACCCGGTCCGGATGGGTGAGGCGGACATCGCCGTCGTCCCATGACCTAGCGTGCTTGACCAAGTGTTCCCCGCGCGACGGCGCGGCCGGTTTCGCGCCGGTCTTCGCGCCGGTCTTGGCGGCAGCCTTCGGGGCGGCCTTCGGCCGGGCCGGCTTGGTGCGCTTGACCGCGGCCTTCACGGCGTGGGCGGCGGCTCTCGTGCGTCTGGATTCCTTTGGCGCCTTGGCGCTGCGCCCCGACGTCTCGTCTCGACCCGGCATGGTTGCGACCTCCCGTACGACCTCCTTGGCCGGCTTGTCCTCGCGCAGCCCCTTGAACGCAGCCTGGCGCACCAGACCGTCGGCGGTCCAGCCACGGAAATGGGACTCGACCACGAGCTTGGCCTGCACCCATCGCGTATCGCGGCGGCGCTCCGTCGACGGAATCCGGTCGAAGGGCGGCTTGTCGGCCTCCAACGGATGCAGCCGCTTCCATAAATCCTGCGCGGTCGCACGCGTGTAGCCGGTGCCCATGCGGCCCGCATAGACGAGGTCGCCGTGGTCATAATATCCGAGCACCAACGACCCCACCGCGCGCGGCAGCGCGGTCGAGGGCACGTAACCGCCGACCACGAACTCCTGCGCATTGGCGCATTTCGACTTGATGAAGGTTTCGGATCGGCCGGAGCGGTAAGGCGCGTCCTTGCGTTTCGACACGATTCCTACGAGTGCCATCTCGCAGGCCCGCCGATGCACCTGCGAGCCTTCGGTCTCGAAATGCTCGCTCAGCCTGATCGGGCCCAGCGCCTTGGCGCGGCGCAGCAGGTCCGCGAGCAGGCGCTTTCGCTCGATCAGCGGCTCATTCATGAGGTCGCGCCCGTCGAGGTGGAGGAGATCGAAAACGTAATACACGAAGCGCTTGCGCTCGCCTGCTTTGAGCGCGGCCTGCAGGCCGGAGAAGCTCGATATGCCATGCTCGTCCTCGATCACGATCTCGCCGTCGATCAGGGCGGTGGTGGCGGGCAGCTGCGCCACAGCTTGCGCCACGTTGGGAAACCTGGCGGTCCAGTCGAGGCCCTTGCGGGTGAGGAGGCGCACCTTGCCGTGATCGATCCGGGCCTGGATGCGGTAGCCGTCGAACTTGACCTCATGCACCCTCCCCGGTCCATCCGGGGCCTCGGCCCGCAGTGTCGCGAGCGAGGGCGGGATGAAATCCGGCAAGGGGGCGTGGCTTTTGGGCTCCGCCTTGCTCTTGCGAGCGGGTTTGCTTTGCTTTTTCGCGTCGGACCGCCGCGCCGCCCGCGCGCGTTTCTGCCGCGGCTTGGCCGCAGGCCTGGGTTTTGCCGCGGCCCGCGGCTTCGCGGCGAGTTTGCGCGGCTTGGACACGGGCTTCGCCTGTTGGTCGGGGGCGCGGTTCGATTGCCAGACGCGGCGGCGGCCCTT
>Ga0137418_10006548_pt1 | contig 10720 bp, 9 predicted proteins | sample CZODoug3_1_2_16f_FD_122242 | JGI IMG/M metagenome (GOLD analysis project Ga0137418, IMG submission 122242) | Vadose zone soil fungal communities from Angelo Coast Range Reserve, California, USA - CZODoug3_1_2_16fungal (Hybrid Assembly) | ecosystem: Environmental > Terrestrial > Soil > Vadose... | reverse complement strand
ATTGGAAGCAGACCTGGCCAAAGCAATGCTTAGTCTGCCGGCAACGAAAGGTTTTGAAATTGGTTCCGGGTTTGCCGGAAGCCGGATGACCGGGAGCGAACACAACGATCTCTTCGAAATGCGCGAAGGTAGAGTGACCACTAAGACCAATTATTCGGGAGGTATCCAGGGCGGTATCACCAATGGAGAACCGATAGTCTTTCGAGTGGCGTTCAAACCTACTGCAACCATTCTGCGGCCCCAGCAAACGGTCGATGTAACCGGCAGTTCGACGGAATTAATGGCCCGTGGCCGTCATGATCCTTGCGTACTGCCACGGGCAGTACCGATGGTAGAGGCAATGGCGTTGCTCGTCCTCTGTGATCATTGGCTCCGGCAGAAGGCTGCCAACTGACCGGAGCGATCGATGTCGGGCATCGGTGCAGATGGCTCGGAATATTGGCGGAATGTGTTTTTCGCGCTTGCCGGCGGGTGGGTCCTTCTGTCGTTTTTGCGCGGTTGGACGCAAGGCATTCTGAGGCAGTTACTTGTGCCTTTGGCGGTTTTTGGTGCTTTGGTCGCAGTCATCTTGGTCACGCCGACCGCATCCGGATATCTTTACCAGAACACGCGGTTACCCGCCTCCGCCTTGCTCCTTGGCTTTGCCATTTGGTTATTCGCTTATAATTTGTTGGTATTTGTCGGCGGCATCATTTTCAAGCGCACGCGAGAGCAAGATTTTGCGATCGTTCGCTTGGTTTTCGGTGTGGGTGGGGCGATCATTGCGGTTGTTTATGCGTTTCTCCAGATTTGGGTCATCGTAGTTGGAATTCGGATTCTCGGCCACGTCGCTGAGGATCAGATCGCGGTCCAATCATCGCGGAACGCCGCTTCCAGCGGGCTGGTGGTGGGACTCGCCCGCTTAAAGAACTCGTTGGAACTTGGATCGGGCAAAGTTGTTCTCGACCAACTGGATCCCGTGCCACCGGAGGCCTATCGTCGATTGGATCAATTCAGTCAGTTACTGGCAAATCCGCGTGCGATTGGACGTTTGCTTGAGTCTCCGGCGCCCCGTGGTATCTGGGAAAATCCCAGAATCCGAGCCTTGCAAGCTGATCCTGAAATATTAGAAGCGATCAGGAGGGGTGACTTCTTATCTATTCTATCGAATCCGAAAGTTTTCGCTTTGTGGACCGATCCGAGTATTCAAGCGCTGCTATCAGGGGATCAAATCCAAGCGGCCTGTGACTATGCGAAAGAGGAAGCGAAGCAATGATCGCCGCCTGTATCGAATGCGTTACCTCCGCTCCGACCCTTGATTCCATCGCAAAATCATCCTAATGCTGCGGGACGATATCACACCCAGGTATGATTTGTTATCGGGCGGATTACCGGCATGAGTAACGATTACATAGCAACGATTGGGTTGGAAGTGCATGTGCAACTAAAAACCAGGACAAAAATGTTTTGTGGTTGTGCAGTGGAGTATGGCGCAGAGCCGAACGTTCATGTCTGCCCGGTTTGTTTAGGTCTTCCGGGATCGCTGCCCGTCATGAATCTCGCGGCCTTGAAGATGACGGCGCTAACCGGCTTGATCTTTAAATGCGATATTGCGGGGATCTGTAAGTTCGATCGGAAAAGCTACTTCTATCCAGACATGCCGAAGAACTATCAGATCTCTCAATATGATTTGCCCCTCTGCCAAAACGGAGAAGTACCGCTGTACGACTTGGCCTACCCTAAAGACGCTCAAAAGAACATTCGGAACCGGGACAAAAAGGTAAGCCTGACGCGGATTCACCTGGAAGAAGATGTGGCCAAGAGCACGCATTTTGAGACGACTACCGGTATCGATTTCAATCGGGCAGGAACGCCGCTCATGGAAATTGTTTCCGAGCCAGACATCGAATCGCCGGAAGAAGCGTTCGCCTACCTTACCTCACTAAAACAGGCGTTGATCTACGGAAATGTGAGCGACGCCGATATGGAGAAAGGACAACTGAGGTGCGATTGCAACGTCTCGGTTCGTCCGCGCCAGCAAGCGGAATACGGTGCAAAAATCGAGTTAAAGAACCTCAATTCAATTAGCGGGGTGCGACGCGCCTTGGCCTTCGAAATCGAACGCCAAATTGGAGTTCTATCCAGGGGAGAGAAACTGCGCCAAGAAACGCGCCGTTGGGACGACGATCTAGGCGAAACGATTTTGATGCGGACCAAAGAATCGGCTCATGATTATCGCTATTTCCCTGATCCTGATCTGCTGCCGGTAAAGACAGACGTTTTCATGCAAGAGGTCCGTGACGCGCTTCCAGAATTGCCCTGGGAGAAGCGGGAACGTTTCGTACGGCAATATGAGATCAGCGACTATGACGCGGGTGTTCTGGCGGACGATGTTGCTCTCTCCCGCTATTTTGAAGCCGCGACGAAAGAGGCAAGGAAACCGAAGGCGATCGCCAATTACGTTTTGAATGATTTGTTGAGCGCCCTGGGAACTGCGTCAAAATCGATCGACGAATGTCCCATTCCTCCGGCTCATCTCCAAGCTTTGGTCAATTTGGTGGAAGAGGGGAAGATCAATAGTAAGCAAGCCAAGGAAGTATTCGCTGAAATGTTCAACTCTGGGACTGCTCCGGTCGATATCGTGGAAGTCAAAGGCTTGAAACAAGAAAGCGATTTGGGCGCGATTGAGGCGATCTGCCAAGAAGTGATCCGGGCTAATCCAAAGTCGGTCGAGGATTATCGGGCGGGAAAGGCTGCTGCCATCAATTTCCTGAAAGGCCAGGTCATGAAAGCCTCTAAAGGGAAGGCTAATCCTAATCTGGTCGGGGATACGCTAGTGAGGCTTTTGCAGTAGAGGGCGAGACCAGAAACCGTAGTTGCGATTCTCGTCGTTCTGACCCCTTTTCTTTCAGCTCTCCTGTCTTCGCAGCTGCAGCGCAGATCCGTTCCATCGCCAGTCATTTTGTGGGGTCAAATGGACACCGCCGATCCATCGGATTGAGGCCAAAGAATTTCTGATGTTGCACCAGAAAAAACGGGTTGCCAGTCGACGAGTTGTTGCGGTGGTAAAGGACTTGCATTAGCTGGAGCTGATCATACAAGTCTTCTTCGAACCAGCAGGTCACTTCCCGCTGTTCTAGCGCGTCCGTAAAGCAAGCGTCGCGGTTCTGAAAGGCAATCAGAATCGAGTCGAACGACCCGTAGCCGAGGCCAGAGATGAACCTTGCCCTCACTAAGGATAACTCCCCAAGGAGGAGTCCGGGTCTCGCAGGAACGTCATGGAGAAAGTCCCGCCAAGGAAGAGTATCTTCCCCTAATATTTCGCCAACCTTCTTGGCGTCCGCATCCCCATTGGTGATATGAAGACGAGACATAGGAGCCATTCGCATTTAAATCGGATATCTGTTTCTCAATCCCGGGTTCAGTGTTCATTTGCTGCGGCTTGGATCCGGCCATCCAATTTCTTCAACACCCAATCATCTACGTCAGGGAGAAGATGGTCTTTCAGTTTAGCGCGAAATTGGAGTTGATCAGCCGCGGCTTTGGCCTTGATCAGAGATTCGGCTGATCCTTGGGCTCGGGCTAACTGCACCAATTCGTCGGCGTAACTGGATGCATTAAAACCTTGCGCAATCTTTGGCAGCAGATCCGACCAAAGCTTTTCATTATGTTGGGCACGCAAATCGTCCAGGTGGTTTTTCGCGAACTCCCATGCGAGCTCAGCATGCTCGCCGGCCACAGCAACCGCGGAAAACGCCGCGTTCGACTCTGCCGGGGACATGGTGATAGCGAGTTGCAAGGTGCGTTTCGCTAGATCCGGGTCAAGGGCGACCTCGATCGCGTGATAAAAATCTTGTTTGGGTCCCGGTAGAGAAGCTTGCTGTGCGGACTCGTGTAACTCGTCGTAGATGGTAGGGGAGCTATAGCGTCCGACCACCCCCGTGACAGCCCTGCGTAGATCGGGTGCTAGCTCCGCCTGTCCTTTTCGGGATTCTTCATAACGGCGAAATGCTTCATCGATGGCAACCCGATCGCCGAACGCCCCGAGCGTCTGAATCAAATCACTGCGGAGTAGTTTAGTTGCCAATTCCTCATCCGATTTTGCATCCCACCCGACGCGTTGGAAAAGTGGTCCGAGTAAAGTACAAACAAATGCCTGAAAAGCCGCTCTGCCTGATTGCCCTCTTTCGAGCCGATCAATCATCGCAAGTGCCTGGATCACATTATGCCAAACGCTGTAACTGGATTCGGATTGCAGCCGGTCGAGCAATGTCAGATAAGAAGTGACTGGCGTGCGGTTTGACATCACCATCGCCCAAGTGTCGGATACGAAGTCTACCCGCTCTTCTTCGCTCAAATGGTTCCAGTCTCGACCGAGCCGACTCAGCAAATCGGGATCGTACCAGACGCGATAGAATCCGAAGCTATCGGCGTTGGCGTTGAGTGCTCCGTCGCAGCCCGGAAAATCGAAGTTCTCAGTGATTTTCTCTAGCAGCGCATACCTCGGGCGGTGCGGATCTGCGGTGGAGAGAATACCAATTGGAATGATCCAAGGCTGCTTAATATTATCGTTCGGTTCGAAGGAGAAACGAGATTGTTCCAATGTGACGACCCGGTTCTTGTTCAGGCATTCTGCGGTAACTTTAACCAAAGGAAACCCCGATTGCTCGATCCAGGTGGAGGCCAGCTTTGTCACCGAGCGCCCACTGCTCTTTTCCAATGCGTTCCATAGATTGGTGGCATTCGCGTTGGAAAACTGGTTCTCTTTTAAATACAAACGAATTCCGTCCCGAAACGCGTCGTCTCCGAGAAATCCCTCGAGCATGCGAATGAAGTACTGGCCTTTACAATAGGTAATGTCATCAAAAGCCTCCAAAGCTTCTTCCTCCCCGTTGATCGGCTGCCGGATTGGATGACTGTTTTCCTGCGCATCTTGAAACATTGCTCGTTCGCGATCTTCGCACGCCCGTAGCCATCCACGCCACTGGGGGTACAAATGTTCCTCCGCTTTTCGCTCCATCCAGGTCGCAAAGCTTCCGCTTAGCCAGAGATTATCCCACCAGTCGACCGTCACCAGATCGCCGAACCATTGGTGCGCAACTTCATGGGCCAAGACGGTGAGAGCTTGTTCCTGACTTGCGCTCGAACTATTCGCGGGATCAAATAGCAATAGGTTCTCGTTGTAGGTAATAGCGCCCCAGTTTTCCATGGCGCCTCCAAAATTTACCGGCAGCGCAATCTGATCGAGCTTCGGTAGCGGGTACTTAACTCCGAAATAATCGTTGTAGTATTCGAGCAGCTTCTTCGTATTCTCGAGTGCAAATTCACCAAGCTCTTTTTTCCCGGGCGTGGTGAGCACGCGAAGCCTGATGCCGGCGATTTGGTCCTCGAGCCACTCTAGTTTCCCGCAAATTAGAGCAACAAGGTAGCTGGCCATCGGCGGGGTCCGTCCGAAAATAACTATCTTTTGGTCATTCCCGAATGCCTGTTCCGCGACGGCCGGCATGTTGGAGATGGCGGTATTCCTTTTTAGAATCTTGACCGATAACTGAAACGTTGCCCGATAAGAGGGTTCGTCCCAACACGGAAATGCTCGGCGCGCATCCGCCGGCTCAAATTGTGTTACCAGCAACGGTTCCGCTTTGCCGCGAAGATCGTACGATTGTGCAAATAGACCATGTGAGCTGTTGCTGATTTTACTCCGAAACGAGAAAGAGAGCGTATAACTCCCAGGCTGAAGCGGCATCGAAGTCGTAAATTTGACCAACTGATTGGCAGCGTCGAACTGCGGTTTAAGCTCTTCCCGCGAAGATCCGTGCGCGAGCGAAGCATTCCAGATCTCAGTCTCAACCGCATTCAAAACAATTTGGCTGGAGGGTTCGAAAACCTCAATCTCCACTCCCTCGACGCCTTCCATCGACATTTGTTCGAGATCGGGTTCCAGATGAATAACGTAATGCCGCGGAACCACGGTTTTCGGGAGTTTTCCCGGAGTATTTTCGAAGATGAACTTCTCTTGCGCGCTGACTTCGAACGCCGCCCAAATTAGCAGGAGATGCGTCAACCAAGTTCGCATGAGGGAAGAGTTAAAAGGGTCCGCAAAAATTACGGGCGATCTCCACCTGAACAAAAGGAATTCTCTTCCGATTGAACACGATGGTATGGCGCACCGCTTAGAATCGAATAAGCGCGATAGACTTGTTCCAGAGCGAGCATGAGGGCCAATTCATGTTGTAAGGTCAATCGGCTCAACGCCCAGAGCCAGTTGGCCTGCAACCGGATCTGTTCGGCCTGGCCTTCCGCACCTCCAACGATGAGCGACACTCTCCGAGTTGCGCGGACTTGGTGCTCGGAAATAAATTCGGCTAATTCCTCGCTCGAGCTTTGTCGACCTCGTTCATCCAATACCACGCGAAAGCTCTGTTCGCTCTCTTTCAGGACGCGAGTTGTCAGTTGTTCCGGTTGCGCTGAGCTGAGGAACAAAGTCTCGCAGGGAGCGAAGCGCCTAATGCGCACGAGGTATTCTTGAATTCCTTCGGCCGCGAATCGAAGCTTTGGCGTGCCAACCGCTATGACTTTCCAAGTCACGTTGCTTGTTGCGTCTCGAGCCAGTCTCCGTACGCCCGGGGGGAGATTTCGGACGGCTTAATTTCGGAACGTCCACCCCAAAACATGTTGGTGTATGTCACTGGAATTCCGCATTCGTTCAGATGGCTGTCGATTGCTGCCTTGTGCGCCAAAAGCCGTTGTTTGTCTGTGCCATGGGCGACGGCCATGATGTTCACGTTGCCAAATTCGGGACCACCTTCACGCCAATAACAATGGGTAAGAATCTCATGGCGACCGACTTCAGATCCGGCTCGGATCTCCTGGCCTGGAGGTACCGCCCAATGAAAAAGCGCATTGAAGCGCGTTACGCGATTGCCGCCGACAGAAGGTTTGACATGCTCTAGAAAGGTCGAGAAACGACCAATGATTTTCTTATTGTTTAGGCCCTCGGCAATTTCAAAAAATGTCGCCAGCGGCAAGTCGCATTCCGCAGCGCGGCCCGCCCAAGGATTGGAACGGATTTCTTCGGGAGCGAACTCTCGCTTTAGCGCGACTAGTACCCGCCATTCAATTTCGCTCAGCCCAACGATCTCGGTACTCATCATCTGCGCTGGCGTTTCTGACCGCGCGCCAGGTTCCAAAATCTTTCGGCGTACATGTCCGACACCGAGTGCAAAGATGCCCTTTGCCGGCATCAATTTTACTCTTTCTGCGCCGACCCTCTGAGCCAGGAGGCTTGCGTGGTCGAAAAGGGAGTACCCTTGCGGCACTTTAATTGTCGTCCAAAGCCGATACTCACTACCGGAGGTATCTTGGTCGGTAGAGCGAACTACCACATGGCCGGAGAAAGGATCGCGCTGAAACATGAAGTCAAAAGCCGCATCCAGCTTGTCCGGCGCAATTTTCCAAGCAACGAGGGCACCTTGGGCCAGGCTGGTTGCCAAAAGCGTCTGTCGCACCCGACGAATGGTACCGGCTTCCAGCATCGAACGGATCCTGGCGACGACCAGTTCCTCGTCGATTCCAGACATTTTCGCGATCTCGTGAAATGGCTCGCGGACAAATCCCGATACTTTATCTTCGGAATAGGCAAGAATGTGGGCGTTGATCTGGTCAGTGTATTCGGAAACGATCTTCATCGATACCCATGACCTTAGCGGCCCTTCAGGCCGATGACAAATAGCAGGTAGCGCGGCCCTTCAGGCCGGATAGCACATAACAGATAGCAAATGACAAATCGACTGCCGGACCTTCGCTCGTCCGTTACGTGGACTAAGCTACTTTGATTGCAAACCTCCGAGCGATTTTCTTGCTGGATCCCCCCAGCAGTCGCGCCGGAATATTTGCTATCTGCTATTCGGCCTGAAGGGCCGCCCTAGATCGCTTTCTCGCCCGTTTCGTCGGTTCGAATGCGGATAGCTTCGTCAATATTGTAAACAAAAACTTTGCCGTCTCCGATTTTGCCAGTTTTTGCTGCTTTCACGATCGCGACTGTCGCGTTTTCGACGATGCTGTCAGCGAGGACTACCTCGATTTTGATCTTAGGAAGAAAATCAACCGTATATTCGCTACCGCGATAGATTTCAGTGTGGCCTTTTTGACGTCCAAATCCCTTCACCTCAGAGACTGTCATTCCTTCAATCCCTAAATCTGACAACGCTTCTTTTACCTCTTCGAGTTTAAATGGCTTAATGATCGCTTCGATTTTTTTCATTTCTGAAGTTTCGACTGTCGCAAATCTCCGAAGTCAAAAGTCGTGATGCGCCCCGCCCGACATTCGCAACATGGCGCACTTGGAACAGTCAAGCATGGCGATACTCGATAAGTAGTTAGAAGTTTGCGCTAAGTTTCAGACACTGGGTAATTTACTGATTCGACAAACGACAGAGCGCCATTTAGCACGTGAGGTGAATCATAGCAACAGTCGAACAGACATCTATCGCTGGCAAGCATGGCGCGTGCCAGCCATTAAGGCCGACGACGCCGGGAGAGATGATTGGTAATAATGTCAGTGCGCAGCGAATGCCGGCGCGAAGCGCAGCGCGATTCTAGCCTGAGGCTGCCAGGCCGACGAAATGTTCTCCGAGCGAACGTTCATGTTGAAAGTGAGGCGGATAAAAGGAAATTCGATCCCAAAGCTATGTGTCAGATCGACGTTACCGTCAAAGTCGGAACGCCAAATTTTGAGGCGGTCCATTCATCCGCTGAACGTCTCTTTCTTTTCGATCCTCGACCGCGCGAGACCCTGTGGTCAAATGCCCGCAAGGCAGCCTGGATAGTACAAGATCGCGCAGAATGGACAAAATTTGCCAGTCTTTTTGGTCTCTCGATCGAAGATGTTCCCGCAAATTTGACCGGTATGCAAAATGAGACTAATAACCGGCTCGCAGTGGAAAATCTCGTCGGCACGGTTAGCTTAGCGGTAGAGCGACTGGTTTACACCCAGTAGGTCGGGGGTTCGATTCCCTCACCGTGCACCAGACTTCGTCCCTCGTCCTTTCGGGAGGCTGGTCAGGCGCTGCTGATTCTGCTCGGGCAGACTGATGAAAAGTAATACGAGTAAAGGTCCGGAAGCTTCCGGCTTCGTCAACTCGGTAGGCGCGGCTCGATCATCAAGCAAGGCTTCGTCGGACACGATTGCTGGCCAAGTCGGCGTTTACTGCCGGAGAAGGATGTGTGACAAGCCGACCTATCAGCACAGTTGATGTCCAATTAGAATATCCGATTATTTCCTCAGGAAGAATGGGACGAAGCTATCGCTAGAAGGATTTCTTATGAAATTAACATTTTTTGTGCTCGCGATGATGACTTGCGCGAGTGAGCTAAGGGCTCAAAGCCACATCACTCACCTGCAGGGCATCATTCAGTCAGGAATGCAACCTAGCTCGGTTCAACCCGGAGGTGGTGTGGCTGTGGGTCCCACCAATCACATCGCTCACCTGCAGGGCATCATTCAATCCGGAATGCAGCCTAGCTCGGTTCAACCCGGTGGTGGTGTGGCTGTGGGGCCCACCAATCACATCACTCGCCTACAGGGCATCATTCAATCCGGAATGCAACCTACCTCGGTTCAACCCGGAACTGGTCTGGGATATGGGACTACCAGTGCCAGCTATACCGGTGCGACGATACGGCAAGTGCAAACTGCGCTGCGACAGCTTGGCTACTACCATGGTCAAATCGACGGGCAATTCGGTTCCCTTTCACAGGCCGCATTGCAGAATTATCAGCTCAAGACCAGTCAGCCTGCTACTGGCCTTTTAGACCGGCAGTCTTTGAGTCAGCTGGGCGTCCAAGCGAAATAGTAGCGGAATTTCACTTCCTCTGGCCGCACTTCAGGTTTGCGGTGTGGCCAGCGGCATCGACTGGCAAATGGCGCGGGCAGACTCCGTGTCCTTGATGATCTGCGCTTGCAGATCGGATAAGTTCGGGAACTTCTTTTCCGGACGGAGATACTTGAGGAACCGAATCTCCATATCGTCGCCGTAAATTTCTCGATTGAAGTCGAACAGGTGGACTTCGAGCAATCGCTCGCCGCCGCCCTCTTGGATCGTCGGTCGGAGACCGATATTGGCCACTGCTCCGCGCTCCGTTCCACGATGCAAAGCCGTAACCGCATAGACGCCATTCGGCGGGAATTGCTCATTGTGTGCTCGCAAATTAGCAGTCGGATATCCCAGTTTTCGACCAAGGTGATTGCCCTCAACCACCGTACCCAAAATCGTGAACGGTCTCCCCAGCAATCGTTCGGCTACCGGGAAATCGCCTTGTTCGACTGCTTCTCGAACTCGGGTACTGCTCACAGCTTGCCCATCGACGGTAAGCGGGGCGATATCTTGCAGGTGAAAGTGGTAAGATTCAGCCAGCGCTCGAACCAGCGACACCTTGCCGCTGCGATTTGCTCCAAAACTCCAGCCTTCGCCCACACAAATCGTCTTCAGCTGATTGGAGTTTTGGACCAGCCGTTGAATAAAATCGTCAGGTTTAGTCCGAGCAAACGCCAGCGAAAACTCCTGAATGAGAAACGCGTCAATGCCAAGCCGCTCGATGAACTGCTGCTTATGCTGAGTCGACGTCAGCAATCGGGGAGCATCGTTCGGACGAAGCACTCGCACCGGATTAGGGTGGAACGTCAAGACGACTGAACTTCCTCCGGAAATCTGTGCCGCTTCGATCGCTTGCCGGATCACCG
>Ga0137418_10006545_pt1 | contig 10721 bp, 9 predicted proteins | sample CZODoug3_1_2_16f_FD_122242 | JGI IMG/M metagenome (GOLD analysis project Ga0137418, IMG submission 122242) | Vadose zone soil fungal communities from Angelo Coast Range Reserve, California, USA - CZODoug3_1_2_16fungal (Hybrid Assembly) | ecosystem: Environmental > Terrestrial > Soil > Vadose... | reverse complement strand
GAGAATTAGCGCAGTAACGCCGGTGGTTCGGTAACACAGAGAGAACACGAAGAAGGAATTTAAACAGGAGATCGCAGAGATCACAAAGGTTTGTAGAACCGAAGGTGGGAGCCAGGGAGGTTGAATGACAGATGTCGGGCGCGCTATAATTATCGACTGATGATTACCTTGTCTTTCTCCGCGATCTCTGTGGCCTCTTTGTTTACGAGGTCTCACACGAAGAAGGACCTTTGAACAGGAGATCGCAGAGATCACAGAGGTTTGTAGAACCGAAGATGGCCGCCAGGGAGGTTCAATGACAGATGTTGGGGCGCGCTAATAATTATCAACCGGTGATTTCCTTGTCTTTCTCCGTGATCTCTGTGGCCTCTTTGTTTAAGTTCTTTCTTTGTGACCTCCTGTCTAAGAAGTCTTGGTGGTAAAGCTTTGTTTCTCTCGTTCAGAGCCGGTCGTAGGTCGGCCGCTTACGGCAATCCCCGCATTGCGGCTTAGCCGCCAATAAGGTGGCAGAGAAAGTAAAGCCACGGCAGCCACCAGGCCGAATGCGATTCGAAAATCCGAAGATTGATATCCGCGGACATGGCCTTGAATCAGTGTGGCGAAGCGAAGCGCTACCGCGGCAAATGCGATACCGATTCCAAAGGCCAGTTGTTGAATGGTGCTGTACATCATCGAGGCGGAACTCATGCCGTGAACCGGAACATCGGAAAAAGCTAAGGTATTAAGACTGGTGAATTGAAGCGAACGGACTAGACCGGCGCCGAGCAGTACAGCCGCGATTACCGGCACCGGGGTGTTGGCGGCAAGCAAGCCGCAGGCAATCGCGAAGAGCGCGATCAAGGGAGTATTGGTCAGTAACACCGCGCGAAAACCGAATCGTTGAAGAGTACGGGTAGTGACGGTTTTCATCAGGAGGTTACCGGCGGCATAGACCAAGACCAATAGACCGGATTCGAAAGGGCTCATGCCAAAGCCAGCCTGAAACATTAAAGGGAGGAGGAACGGCGCAGCTCCGATGGCAACCACAGTCAGCGAGCCAGCGAGCAACGGGATTGCGTAAGTGGGAATCTTCAGCAACAAGAAATTGAATATCGGCCACTCGGTCCGCCGCTCGTGCCGGATTGTGAACCAACCGAATACGAGGCTAAGCAGCAGAAAAATAGCAGCCATGGGCCAATTAGCATCTTCTCGTCCCAACAGCTCGACGCCGTACATGAGACAGCTTAGACAGACCGCACCCAAGAGGAATCCGGGAAGGTCAAGCGGTTGGCGTTTTTCGGACCGAAAGTTGGCAACGAACTTGCCGACCAAGACGATACCGGCCAAACCGATCGGCACATTGATCAGGAAGATCCAGTGCCAGGAGAAATAGGTGGTGATGAAGCCGCCTACTGGCGGACCGATCACTGTGGCGATAAGTCCCGGCCAAGTAATGGTTGCGATGGCGCGGATCAGTTGGTTTTTGGGTGTGCTGCGAAGCACTACGAGTCGTCCGACCGGCACCATCATGGCGCCACCGATTCCTTGGAGGATTCGCGCCAGGATGAACTGCGTCAGCCCAGTCGATACACCGCAAAAGACCGATGCAATGGTAAAGACGGCGATTGCCGCTCCAAAAACCGTGCGTGCACCATAGCGATCGGCGATCCAACCACTGATCGGAATGAATATCGCCAACGTCACCAGATAGGCGGTGATACCAATGCTGAGATGCGCGGGGCTAACTCCGAATGAGAGCGCCATTTGCGGCAAAGCGGTGGCGATGGCGGTCCCATCAAGGTTCTCCATAAAGAACGCGACGGCCACGATGAACGCGATTAATTGCGATCGATCACCTGATTTCTTGCTGAGAGCTTGGTCCTGCAATAGCCAAACAAGAGAACATCTCGCGCCGAAGCGCAAAGGCGGGAATTGAAAAGTGATCGTTTAACTTACGGGGGACAGTCGCCGCTGAAATCCGCGACGCTCCGTTTTATTCGTGTCTATGCGCGGTTGTCAGAAAAGTTGGCTCATCCCAACACGATCTGGACTCCGGCGTCCTCTAACGCAGCACGCAATTCTTGGGCCGGTTCCGCATCGGTGACCAAGAGCTGTATCGAAGTGAGCGAGCAAATTTGAGCGAACGAGTGTTTGCCCAACTTCGAGGAATCGGCCACAACGATCGTCCGGCGCGCCGCCGCAATCATCGCAGCAATCATCGACGCTTCTTCTAAGATGGTTGTGCTTAATCCTTCTCGTGTGGTAACACCACCAACTCCAATGACCGCCGTATCGACCGCAACACGAATTCCACTGAGCGACACCAAGCCTATGGTGACTTGCGGCCCCGCCCGGAACTGTCCGCCTAACAGATAGACTTCAGCACCGAGTTCGCTAGAGAGCGCGCCGGGAATCGCGAGGTTGTTTGTGACGATTGTCAGATTGGGCTGAGTCAGCTCGGTAGCAAAGAATCGAGTAGTTGATCCGCCGTTGATCAAGAGAGTTTCGCCGTCTTCGACCAACGCCACGGCCGCTTTGGCAATCCGCTGCTTCTCAGCGGTGCGGCTATTGAGACGCTGAAGAAACGGAGAATCACGATGCACCAGGGTAGTTATCGCTACCGCTCCGCCGTGCGTCCGAGTCAATGCTCCGCGCTCGGCCAGGCTATCGAGATCGCGCCGTACCGTGTCTTCGGAGACCTGGAAATATTCTGCAATATCGGCAACCAACATTTGGCCCCGCACCTGAAGGAGTTCGACTAGTTCGGTTTGCCGCTTTGCGGGCAACGCGGTTTTGCGCGGGTGATCGAGATCATTCATTCAAGAAACGGGACAAATCTGCCATCGAGCACGCAAAAAGCGAGTAAAATGTGGTTGACATATGCGTTTTTCTGCACATCTAAAGTACGTCTACATGCATAAAAACGCAGTTCCCCCGAACACTCTATTGTCGCCCGATCTTTCCGCGACTGGCACGTCCAACGGGCTGCCAGCCTCCGGTGTGAATCGGCGTGAATTCATTAAACGGACCGGGTTGGCTCTGGCCGGAGCTACTGCCGCATCCACGTTTGTCGGTCCTCGTCGAGTTTGGGCCGCCGGACCGGTGGAGCTCACCTTTGCCAGCGCCAAGTTTTATGGGAAACAAACTATCGCCGAAGTCGTCAACGCGTTTAACGGTTCCCAGAGCAAGATCCATGTAACCTACAAGGAACTGCCGCCGCCCAGTTCGTCGACGGAAGTTCACCAGACATTGGTTCAGCAGCTTGCTCGCCGAAACGGTGACCCCGACGTCTTCACTCAGGACATCATTTGGATCGCTGAATTCGCCGCAGCGAAATGGGCGTTGCCACTCGACGAATATTTCAAGGATTCGGCCAAGGATTACTTTTCTGGAATGGTGCAGGCCTGCACCTGGCAGGGAAAGCTCACCGCGCTCCCTTGGTTCGTCGATTCCGGGATGCTCTATTATCGGAAGGATCTCGGATTCAACGCGCCGACCAGTTGGCAGGAATTGATCGCCAGCGCCAAGCAGGCCACCAGTTCAGGCGGCGTTAAGTTCGGTTTCCTCTGGCAGGCCAAACAAGCGGAGGTGCTGGTCTGCGATCTGGTATCGTTCATTGGTTCGAACGGCGGCGCTATCCTGCAGCCCGATGGCAAAACCGTCTCGATTGCGGACGAACCGGCGGTCGAAGCCGTCCAACTCATGCGCGATCTGATCAGCAAGGAACAGATCACGCCGGCCGACGTGCTGAGCTGGGATGAAGAACCATCGCGCCGTCCCTTTACTGCTGGAGAAGCGGCGTTTCTCCGCAATTGGTCTTACGTTTGGAAGATCGCCCAGAGCGATGCGGAGTCCAAAGTGGTGGACAAAGTTGCCGTTGTCCCGCTCCCTCACTTCCCAAACAAGAAAAGCGCAGCAGCGCTCGGCGGCTACCAATACGGTATTAACGCATCGAGCAAGAAACGCGAAGGTGCAGTCGAGTTCGTTCGTTGGATGTCGTCGCCGGAGACTCAGCTGCGATTCGCGACCCAATTGGGCCTCTGTCCGACACGAGCAGCGGTCTTCGATCGACCCGAGATTGCCAAGGAACAAGCGTTTATGCAGCCGCTCAAGGATGTATTCCTCGGTGCGATTCCGCGTCCGGTGACGCCGAAATATCCGCAGGTCACGCTGGTGTTGCAGTCCGAAGTTTCTCGGGCACTCACCAACGGAAACGTGAAAGAAGCCCTGCAAACCGCGAAAGAGAAAATCACGACGATCGTTAAGGCTTGAAAACCGCAGTGGCAATGCCCATAGCTAAAACAATGACCCACGCCGACTTGGCGCCGGGGTTTAAATTACCCCGGTGGCGGCTGGGTTCTTTTGTCTTGGTGGTTCCAGCGCTAGTTTTCGTGGGCGCCGTATCGGTGTATCCGGTTTTGCTCGGGCTATGGCTATCGCTGCGGAACACCACGCTGTCCTCCCCGGAGGATGCATTCATCGGCTTGGCCAACTACCAGCAACTGCTGAGCGATGGCGGATTTTGGAACGCTTGGATTCACACGATCGAGTTCATGGGCGCCTCGACTTTGCTGGAGACGGTGGTTGGACTCGGGATGGCATTGGTAATGTCCGAACGTTTCCTTGGACGAGGTGTGGTGCGTGCGGCGGTGCTCATTCCGTGGGCGATTCCGACAGTCGTAACGTCGAAGATGTTTGGCTGGTTGTTTGATGGACAACACGGAATCGTGAACTATCTCTTGCGATCCTGCGGCCTGATTCCGGGCAATCTGAACTGGTACGGGTCGCCAGAGTTAGCGCTGCCAACCATCATCATTGCCGATGTATGGAAGACAACACCGTTTATGGCCTTGCTGCTGCTGGCCGGACTCCAGACAATTCCTCGTTCATTGAGTGAAGCTGCCGCGATTGATGGAGCGAGTCCTTGGAAGCGGTTTTGGTCGGTTCGACTCCCACTATTGGCGCCTAGCCTTTTAATTGCCGCGCTGTTTCGCGCTTTGGACGCGTTTCGAATCTTTGATCTAGTCTATGTCTTGACTGGTGGCGGGCCAGCTGATTCCACCGAGGTCTTGTCGACTTTGACCTACAAGAACTTGTTTTCCGCGCTGCAATTCGGCTACGGATCGGCGCTATCGACCACTATGTTCGTTACCGAAATCCTAGTGGCCATCGGGTTCGGATTTTTCCTCTTAAAACGATTCCGGGAGGTACAACTGTGAGCGCATTTCTCCAGACATCATTTCATGGCGCCCGCCGGCGCTACCTGATTGGTCGAGTTTTTCTTTATGTTAGTGCCGCTCTCATCGTGGCGTGGTCGGCGGCGCCATTTCTCTGGCAATTTTCTACGTCGTTTCAGCTCGATCGCGACCTGGTCGGTAGCGCGCCAAAGCTCTGGCCGGATCCCATCTCATTCGATCACTTCATCAACATCTTCGTGGCAAAAAGCTTTCATCGTTATCTGTTCAATTCCCTGGTTGTGGCCGGTCTCACGACGCTGCTCTGTCTGTTGATCGGATCGATCGCAGCTTATGCGTTGGCTCGGCTGAACGTCCGTGGCCGATTTGGCATCCTTGGATTTATCCTGGCGGTATCGATGTTCCCACAGATCGCAGTCGTTGCGCCGCTCTATATGCTGGCTTCGCAATTGGGCTGGCTCGATACCTACCGAATTCTGGTCACGGTCTATCTCGCGCTCGGGTTGCCGTTTGTGACATGGGTGCTGTTCGGTCACTTTCGCACGATTCCGAGCTCGATCGATGAAGCCGCGCGCATCGATGGCGCCAAACCGCTTACCATTTTTTTTCGCATTATTGCTCCGATGTCTCTGCCAGGTATCGTCACGACGGGTCTGCTCTGTTTCATCGCGTCGTGGAACGAATTCATGTTTGCCCTGGCTTTCACGTCGGACATTGATCGCCAGACGGTGCCGGTCGGCATTGCCAACTTTACCGACCTGCACTACGTGCCTTGGGGTGACATCGCGGCCGCGTCAGTGGTTGTCACCCTGCCGTTGGTCGCGATGGTCCTGGGGTTTCAGCAACATATTATTTCAGGGTTAACCGGGGGAGCGGTGAAGGAATGACGCAGGAGTTCTGGGCAGAGCGATATACTTCCCTGTTGCCTAGAATAACCGCTTACGCGCACGGAACACCGTTGATCTTGTGCGGTCTGGCTAGCTGCGCCGACGCCTATCTTCGGCTGGCACAAGCACAGGCGCTTTTTGCGGCAGCGCCTGGCACCGAACCCAACGCATTGGCCCAAGAATTGATCCGGCGCACAGAGCGAGGCCTTGGCGGTGAATTTTTCATGCCTTGGCCTGATGGCGGAAGCTGGATCGAAAACAACTTACCCGTTGCCAGCTGGGGTCTGGGCGGGACCGGAGCTCAAGCCGCTCAAACCCTGGCCATCCTAGGTGGGAGAGCTCTGATCAGTCTAGAGGATCGGAGCGAGCGCAAGCTCTCCGTCATTCATCCGGATGTCCTAGTAGCGGATTCTTCCGGCCTGAGACGCCGCGGAGAGTTAAGCAGCCGGCCTGGTTCTGAGCCGGTCCACTACATTTTCGAGGTTGGAGCCGGCGACCAGGTCGGACCAATCAAGGCGAGCCGTTCGACTCGAATCATTGTTCGGTTTGCTCATCATCATCTGGATCGTGATGCGGATTTCGTACGCGTGAGCCAGGAGAGTGCCAGCACGGCGGGGGCCGCCGTGGTATGCGGGTTCAACGAATTGGCGGACGAGTCACTGAGGGAAGAGCTGGAGGATGCTCGAAGACTACTCTCCGCCTGGCGCGAAAGGGGCCTGACGCTGATACACCTGGAGCTGGGCGGCTACGAGAGCATTGCCGCACGCGACCAGGTCTTATCGGCGCTCGGACCAATAATCACTTCGCTCGGAATGAGCCATACCGAATTGCGCGGGTTTGGGGAACATGATGCGGTCAAGCGAGCCAGCCGCTTTGCGGAAGAATTCGATTTGAGGAGAGTGTGTGTTCATGCCGATCATTGGGCGTTAACCGTTACGCGCGATGAAGTTGAAGTTGAATTGGAATCACTTCTTTGCGGATGCCTGCTTGCCTCGTGTCGGGCTGAATCCGGTGTACCTTGTGTGCCAACGCGAATCCCGGCGGCGGCCAGATTTAGTCCCCCAAACTGGCCGTTAGTCCACCGCTCGGAGAATCGCTCGGTAGTTTGTTGTGCTGCTCCTTACCTGGAACGGCCAATGGCAACCATTGGACTCGGAGACACGTTCCTGGCCGGTACCCTCCTGGTGCTCGGCAACTCATTGGGTGCCCACAGTCTTTCGTCCTTCACACTGCGTTGAGAAAAGCACTCGTTCTCGACACCTCATCAATTATGAAAACAAAAACAGAAAACATCGATCCCGGTAAGCTTCGTAGTCTGCAACGCGTCACGAGTTCCGACGGCTATTTTTTGATCTGTGCGCTCGATCATCTATCGGATTTTCAAGAGCTGCTCAATCGAGATGCTACCCAAGTTGGCTATCAGCGGACCGGGGAAGCCAAGATCGAACTCGTGCAGGCGTTAGCCGGTGAGTGTACCGCGTTTTTATTGGATGCGCGCTATGGCCTGGCGCAGACGATAGTATCTGGTGCGCTGCCCGGATCGGTCGGTCTGATGGCGAGCATCGAGGACGAAGATTACAAACCGCCAACGGCAACGCGAAAGACGCGGTTTCGGGAAGATTGGTCAACCAGGCAGATGAAACTCCTGGGAGTCGATGTTTGCAAGCTGCTTTGGTTCTATCGCCCGGATAGCACGGTAGCTGGGCATCAACGAGATATCGTTCGCATGTTAGTAGAGGAATGCGCATCGTTGTCATTACCGCTGGTAGTCGAACCGATCTGGTACGCGTTGGAGGGCGAAGATTCACAATCTCCGGCTTGGCGCGAACGACGCGTTGAAGGGATTATCGAAAGCGCGCGCGAAGCGGATGGACTAGGCGTCGACATGTTGAAGGTCGAATTTCCGGGCTATGTCGAAGATGACGCCGGTCGATCCAAAGCGTATGAAGCGTGCCGCGCATTGGATGCGAGCGTCCATACACCGTGGGTGATTCTATCTGCCGGAGTCGGCTATGAGACTTTTAAAACCCAAGTGGAAATCGCGTGCCGGGCCGGTGCATCGGGGTTTCTGGCTGGGCGCTCAATTTGGCGAGATGCCGCTTCTACCCCTGGTCCTGCTGAACGGATCAACGCCGGAAAAGCCGCAGCAAAGCGTATAGCCGAGCTGGCGAGTATTACTCGGACCCATGGCCGGCCGTACAAACCGCAATTGAGCGGTGCTGAGTTGGCGGACGCGTTTCCGGAGTTCTGGTACAGCGGTTGGCATAACAGATAGCAGATAGCAGATAGCAGAGACGAGGTGTGATCGGCGAGAGCCTTTGGCGTCGCGAGCGAAGAACGGCGTAACACGCCAAAGGCGTAGGAGGACTCAGCCCAGGGTGCAGTGTAACGAAACCCTGGGTTACATTCCCCGATGCGTCCCGCTCTGAAGGAGCGTAAGATCGAATCGAAAGCCTGGCCATATCGGAGTTAGACAGAAAAAAGGCGTGATCTTTGCAATCTCGCGTTGCGGTATTGCCTACCTTCCGGCGCTCCTACAGAGCGCACTCGCGTTTTTTCGGATCTAACCCAGGGTTCCGTTACACTGCACCCTGGGCTGAGTCCTCATACGCCCTTCGGCGTGAAGTCATCGACGGCGTTTTTGGTAGCGGCGATTGTCCTGTCCGGCATAGTCCGGTATTTCGCCGATCGGTGTTTTACTATATTGGGACGACGTCGGATCCTGCTACAGGCTTGATCTTCACGAAACCGCAGAACTCATCCGGAGCTGCTCGTGTCGCGCTACCACAAACTGCAGTCGCCATCGTGTGGCGGCGTTCGGCGTTTGGCTACAACGACGGGCGACCGCCATTCGCGAACCGCGTCGTGGCGACTGGGCTTAATGGTCAGTTTCGCTTGATTCCTTACGGCTCAGTATTCTCGACCCGGTACACGTTTGACTTCGGCAGGATCCGTCGTCGTCTTCTTGAAAGCAATGCAACCCGGTATCAAGACTATGTCGGACAGGCTAGTCGCCGCTGGCGTTTGATGTGAGATCTTTTCCGATCGACGAGCACGCTAGTTCGGGCGTATGCTGGCGATCGTCGCGACCATTGATTTTTGGTTTCCCCGACGGCGGCAGACACGGAGGTAGCTGGTTCAAAGAAAATATCTCCGATGAGTAAAGGTCCTAAAAACACCTCCACCTTTACGGCACTCCGAAACCCAGTCTACCGAACGCTTTGGCTGGCTAGCATTCTCTCCGGGACTTGCGTTGCCGCTCACGATTGCGCCGCAACCTGGGTGATGTACAAGCTGAATCCCTCCCCGCTCTTCTTATCTTTGATGTCAACGGTGGCATCTTTACCGTTCTTTCTCTTTACGTTACCAGCCGGCGCTTTGGCCGACATCGTAGATCGCCGCAAATTTCTCTGCGTCATGAATCTTTGGTTGGCGATTGCCGCCGCAATGCTCGCGGTCTTCGGTTCGTTCCACCTGCTCAATCCGTATATCATCCTGGCCTGCATTTTCTTGATCGGAGTCGGCTTTGCCTTCAATGCGCCGGCTTGGACATCGGTGGTGCCGGAAGTGGTATCAGATGAGGAGCTTCCTTCGGCAGCTACCTTGAGCGGTCTGCAACTCAACATTTCCGGCATTATTGGACCGGCCCTGGGCGGATTACTGCTGCCGTTGGTTGGCGCCAACTGGCTGTTTACCATCAATGCAATCTGTTTCTTGGTCGTGATTGCCGCGATCCTGCAATGGAAACGCCGGGAAAAAGCGGACAAACTTCCGCTGGAGAGTTTTTTCGAATCATTTTTTACGGCGATACGGTACGTCCGCCATGCCCCAGGTATTCAGGTACTCTTAGCCCGAAATGTTCTGTTCGCTTTTTTCATCTCTCTGATCCCTGCGCTGATTCCGGTGGTTGGACTGCGAGAACTGAAGCTTACCGCCGCCGGTTGTGGAATTCTGTTCAGTTCAATGGGCGCAGGTTCGGTACTGGGTGCGGTTTTTGTGGTGCCCTGGGTTCGAAAACATTTCTCGCCTAACACTCTCACGGTTTTAGCGAATCTGGTTATCGCCGTGGTTTACGTCTTGATGGCCTTTGTTCGCGACCAAAATATTTTTATGATCGTGGTATTCGATATATCACGCTTACGCACAGCAAGAATAACCAGATTTGCGATTCTTCAGGCGACTCGGCAAAATGGAATGGACTATCTCCTTTCGGAAAAAAAGTGGTAGAAGAAATGAACCACGTAGGCATCATGGTTGATATTTCTCATGTGGACGACTCTACTTTTATCAGGTGATGAAACTTTCAAAAGCACCATGCATTGCATCTCACTCTTCTTGTCGCGCGTTTACGCCTGGCTTCTTTCGCAATATGACTGACGACATGATCACCTTGCTGGGCAAAAATGACGGAGTGATTCAAATCAATTTTGGGTCTACCTTTCTTGACTCCCTTGTTCGCAAGAAAAATGATGCTAACAGCAAAAAGCTTCGTGAATTACTGAAAGAGAAAAAGCTGAAAGCGTCAGACGAACCGGCTAAGCCAATCATTGAGCAATTCAGAAAAGATAATCCATCAAGCTTTGCAGATGTGTCAACAGTGGCAGATCACATAGACCATGCAGTAAAACTTGCTGGCATTGACCATGTAGGAATCGGCTCT
>Ga0137418_10006544_pt1 | contig 10725 bp, 9 predicted proteins | sample CZODoug3_1_2_16f_FD_122242 | JGI IMG/M metagenome (GOLD analysis project Ga0137418, IMG submission 122242) | Vadose zone soil fungal communities from Angelo Coast Range Reserve, California, USA - CZODoug3_1_2_16fungal (Hybrid Assembly) | ecosystem: Environmental > Terrestrial > Soil > Vadose... | reverse complement strand
AGCAGCCGACCACGCGCATTCCCATGCGGAGCGGCATGAAGGCCAATTGATGGACAGCATCGATTCGGGGTTCACCGCGCAGGCCGATCAACTGGAGATCACGCGATTCCAATCCATCGATGTTGGGGCCTGAGCGATACACGTCGCTGCGGCTGGACAAAGAAAGCGCCGCCGAGCGGATGCCGAATGACTCGACGATGTAGCGGGGAATCAGGTTCAACAACTCGGCCGGGTTGTCGCTCGAAAGCAGCAACTGGCTGAATGCGTAGAGTCGCTCCAGTTCCTGCCGGCGCTCGATGGCAGAGCGCGTGCCGCGCCGCGCGCGCTCCGACAGTTCGCTGGCAGTTACCGCGGTGACCAGGAAGGCGAAGAGCGCGATCCAGTTCTGTGGGCCGGAGATGTGAAAGGTGCCGATTGGAGGTAGAAAAAAGTAATTGAATGCGAGAGTGGCGATCACCGACATGAAGACCGCTTGGCGCAAGCCCCAGGAAGCGGAGATCCCGAGAACGCCCAGCAGGAAAGCGAGCGCAATTGTGGTTGGATTCAGATGGAGCCAGCGGTAGCCGGCGAGAGTAATTCCGGCTACAGATAGCGCCGCGATCAGGTATCCGGATCCGGATCTGGCCGCTGCGTTCACGAGGCGATTGTATGCCAACCTTGTAACCTTTCATTATCTCAACGACAATAATCGCGATGCCCAAAACTCCCGAGCAGTGGCTGGAGGAATGTTCGCCGGCGAAAAAGACGGGCACGTTCAAGCTGTTTCTTGGATATGCTCCCGGCGTGGGCAAGACCCACACCATGCTGACCGAGGCGATCCGGCGGCACACTCGCGGCGAAGATGTGGTGATCGGTGTTATCGAAACCCACGGACGGAAAGCGGTCGGAGACCTTGTCGCGAATCTGGAAGTGGTGCCGCGCAAAGAGATTGAGTACAAGGGCGCGGCCTTCGAAGAGATGGACGTGGACGCCATTCTCGCCCGCAAGCCGTGCGTCGCGCTGGTGGACGAACTGGCGCACACCAACATCGAGGGCAGCAAGCATCGCAAGCGTTATGAAGACATACTGGAACTGCTGGATGCGGGGATCGACGTTCTCTCCACCATGAACATTCAGCATCTGGAGAGCGTGACCCCGACGGTGCAGGGGGTCACCGGAATTCACGTGCGCGAAACGGTTCCGGACTGGGTGCTGCAACGAGTCAACGAAGTGGTGATGATCGATCTGACTCCGGAGGCGTTACAGAACCGGATGCGGCGCGGCGACGTGTACCCGCAGGAACGCGTGGGGCGGGCGCTGGAGAACTTCTTCCGCGAAACGAACCTGATCGCTTTGCGCGAACTGGCATTGCGCCAGGTGGCCCAGGCGGTGGATCAAAGCCTGGAACAGCACCGCGGAGAGCAGGAGAACAACGAACGACACCCGGTCGCAATTCGCGAACGCATTGCGGTAGGCATCAGCTCGAACCCGGCGGCGCAGTATTTGATCGCTCGCGGCGCCCGTATGGCGCAGGCCATGAATGCCGAGCTCTTTGTTGTCTACACTGATCTGGGACAGGACTCGAGCGATGCGAATCAGCGAACCTTGGCCGCGAATGTGCGCTTTGCGGAGAACGTTGGGGCAATCATGGTGCGGCTGAAGGGGAAGAGTGTGGCCAAGGCTCTCGCGGAATTCGTCAACGAGAAACACATCACGCAAGTTGTTTTCGGACGCTCCGCGACGCGGGGCTGGAAACGATATTTTTATCTTTCGGCGATCCATCAGTTTCTGCGCGACGCGCCGGCGGTGGACGTGCACATCGTGACCCAGGAACCGAACTGATCGGGTATGTCGGCGAACGAACGCCGGAGAATAAATATTGGAGCATAAACACATCTTGGTGGTGGACGACGAACCCCAGATCACGCGGGTGTTGCGGACCTCTCTTTCCAGCCACGGCTATGACATTCGCGTGGCCAACGACGGCGAGACTGCGCTTGAGATCATGAAAGACTGGTCGCCGGATCTGGTCATCACCGACCTGGCGATGCCCAACATGGACGGACTGGAGTTGTGCCGGCGGCTGCGGACGAAGACGAAAATTCCGATCATTGTGCTGTCCGTGCGAGGTGAGGAACGTACCAAGGTCAAGGCGCTGGATGCGGGCGCGGATGACTACGTGACCAAGCCGTTCGGCATGGAGGAACTCCTGGCGCGCGTTCGCGCCAATCTTCGCCGGACGCGAACAGAAGAAGCGGAGGCGGGGCCGATAGAGGCGGGCGACTTCAAGATCGATCCCGGATCCCGCAGCGTTTTTGTCAAGGACCGCGCCGTCCACCTCACGCCGAAAGAATTTGACTTACTGGCGTATTTGGCCCGCCACGCCGGCAAAGTGATGACGCATCGCGCCTTGCTGGGCGCGGTCTGGGGCGGTCAGAGCACGGAGCAGGTCGAATATCTGCGCGTGTTCGTTGCGCAACTCCGCAAGAAGCTTGAGCCCTCGCCAAATTCCCCTCGCTACATTGTGACCGATCCCTGGGTGGGTTATCGCTTCGAGCCGGGAGACTAATCGCCGATTGGAATCTCGTGGAAATTCGCTCTAAGGACAATCACGGAGGGCGGTGGGCCAGCCGCCCTCTCCGATCGGACTACCGCTGTGTCGTTTTGGATAGCTGTTCGTGTTGCGCCGCCAACGTCTCCGCATCCTTGGCCTCTTGAAGGTAGAGCTTGGAAAAATAGCGGTAGTGGCTCGTACAGTTGCAGGAGATGCCCTGCTTCGATTCAATGGTTGCAGGCTGCGTCGCGAGATAATCCGCCTGTGCCGCGAATTCCTGCGCCTTCGCCCTCAGATGTTCCGCTTTTTCCCGGTAGTATGCTGCGAGGCGCTCCTGGTCTGCTGGCGTCGCCGACATTGTTTTCAGTTCCTTCTTGCTGAGGCTCGCTGGAGTTTCTGCGGCCGCTCGCACCACTACAGTGCAGGCCAATAAGGCCAGAGAGAGAGTCAAAACGGCGAGCCTTCCGAAGGCGTGATGTATGTTTCTCATATTTTTCTCCTCAGCTCGTTGGATTAAAGAACCCGCCAATTTTGAATAAGGGATTCATAAATTGTTCGTAAGGGTCCCCCGCTCCCTCAAGCACGGAGCCTCGACAACGCTCGTTTTCCGTTTTCCCTTATGACTTTTTTACGATTCACTTGTCACCTCTTTATGCAAAGACCGATCTAATCAAGGGTTGTCCCAAGTGACTGGCTTGCTAGCCGGGCGAGGGCCTCTATTGCCTCCAAAAGGTGAGGAGTTTGGGAACTTATGTTTATGAATCTGAAAACATTTGAAGTCAGGAATACCGCAACGAAAACCGCAAGCCGCACGGTACTGGTTTTGCTCGCCGCTGCGTGTCTTAGTCTCCCGCTGCACGGACAACAGGCCTCCGGTTCCGACAGCGCCGGGGCATCCGCTACGGATTCAATCACCGCCGACCAGGCCATCCCGCCGGCGGTTATGAAAGAACTCGAAGCCATGAAAAAGCGGATCGAGGAACTCGAAGCCAAACTGCAAAAGCGGGACGGGCAGCCCGGGACGGGTTCCGCTGTGGAAGGAATTGCAGAAGGATCGAAGGGGCCGAATGCTCCGGGGATCAATTTAGCCTCTGCCTCGCTCGCTCAATCCCCTCTTACCCAGCCGCAAAGCGAGACCGCGCCCCGGGTTGCGAGTAATCCCGCGACACAGCCAGCCGAACCGTTTGCCTTCGCCGACTGGACTTGGCTCAATGGCAATCCGCGCACCAAAGAAGCGGCGTTTGACAGCAAGTTCTTCACGCCGGAGATCAGAGCCGACGTTTCGTATATCTACGACTTCAATAATCCAAGAGACAACACGATCGGTGGGTCGAGTGAAGTATTTCGATCGGGCGAAGTACAAGTGACGCAACTGGGGGTGGGAGGCGATTTTCACTATGACAATGTTCGTGCCCGGCTGATGACGCAGTTTGGCATGTACTCCCAGACGACACCCAGAAACGACGCCAGCGTCGCGCACGGCCAATGGAACCTCGACAATGCCTATCGTTATGTATCAGAGGCGTATGGAGGGTATCACTTCAACGCGCTACACGGCATCAATCTCGACGCCGGCATCTTCGTGTCTTACATCGGCTTGTTCAGTTACTACAACTTCGATAACTGGGCCTATCAACCGTCTTATGTATCGTCAAATACGCCGTGGTTCTTTAACGGTGTACGCTTGCAGGTGTTTCCGACGGCGAAGTTGAAAATTGAACCGTGGTTCATCAACGGTTGGCAATCGTACGGCAAATTTAACAAAAAGCCCGGGCTCGGCGGACAGATCAACTACCGCCCGAACGGCAGGGTGTCGATTATCTTGAATAACTACGGCCTGGGTACCGACGCACTGGGAATACCCAACCGTACGCGCTTTCACACGGATGACAGCATCGAGGTGAAGTACTACGACAATCCCGGGAGGCTTCTGGACAAAGCGGCCTTTACTTTTACCGGCGATTTGGGCTGCGAAAGCGGCGGTGGTGTTAGCTGCTTCGGCAATACCGTTAAGGTGGTCGGGGGGCAGCGCATTGTTAATCCCAAGCAGAGCTTTGTTGGATACATGGTCTACAACCGCCTGTGGTTCCATAAAGACCGGTACGCAGTAACGCTCGGCGGCGGCCAGATAAACAATCCAGGCCGTTACCTGGTACTGTTGCCGCCTATCAACGGCGCGACCGCTGTCTCGGGGACGCCCTATTTCACGGAGAATCCCGGCGACCCCTACAAGGCCTGGGACATGACCGCAACCTACGATTACATGCCCAGCCAGTACATAACTTTCCGCTGGGAGTACAACCATCGCGCGGCGAACGTCCCGTATTTCACCGGACGCGGTGGAGTTACACCGCCGGGAGGCAATACCGGGCCCCTCGGCTCCACGGTTCCGGGGTGGACGCCGGATCTTCGCAAGGATGAGAACCGGTTGAACCTGTCAGTACTGGTCAAGTTCTGATCGTGACGAAAAGGTAATCTGCATTTGGAGGAGATTGTATGCAAGACGTGATCTTTGTCGTCGTAGCGGTAGCGTTCTTCCTGCTATCGCTGGGTTATGTGCAATTCTGCGATCGAATTCGCTGAGGACAAGTCGCCTGAGGTAAATCATCCTGAGGTAAATGATTATGAACGCTGAATCGATCGTCATGCTGATTGTAAGTGCAGGGCTGATGGTCTACCTGCTATATGCATTGCTGAGACCGGAGAAATTCTGAAAATGACAACCAATGGCTGGATACAGATCTTCGTATTTCTGGCTGTAATTCTGGCGATCACCAAGCCGCTCGGCGTGTTTATGGCAAGAGTGTTCAGCCGAGAGCGCACTTTTCTCGATCCCGTGGTTCGGCCGATCGAGCGTTTACTGTATCGCTTGACCGGCGTCGATGAAGCGCACGAGATGCGCTGGACCGAATACGCGTTCACCATGCTGCTGTTCAGCGGCGCTTCCATGCTGCTGCTTTACCTGATGGAGCGCGCGCAACATTTGCTGCCTTGGTTGAATCCACAGAAGTTTGCCGCCGTGCCTCCCGTGCTAGCCTTCAACACCGCCGCGTCTTTCACGACCAACACCAATTGGCAGAACTATTCAGGCGAGTCGACCATGAGTTATCTCACGCAAATGGCTGGCTTGGCCTACCACAACTTCTCGTCAGCCGCTGTCGGGATCGCGTTGGCGGTAGCCTTCATTCGCGGCATCGCGCGCAAAGAGAAAGAGACAATCGGAAACTTCTGGGTCGACATGACCCGCTCCACCCTATGGGTGCTCCTGCCCGCGTGCATCGTCTATGCCTTGGTGCTGGTTTCGCAGGGAGTCGTGCAAAATCTCAAGCCGTATGACACCGCGAAGCTGATCGAGCCGCAGCAGATCCAGAAGACTGGAACGGACGGCAAGCCAATGGTTGGGCCGGATGGCAAAGCGGTGATGGACACAGTTACCGACCAGACTATCGCGCAAGGGCCGGTTGCTTCTCAAGAGGCGATCAAGATGCTGGGCACGAACGGCGGCGGATTCTTCAATGCCAACAGCGCCCATCCTTTTGAGAATCCCACGCCACTTAGTAACTTCTTGCAGATGCTGTCTATCTTTGCGATCCCGGCAGGTCTCACTTACACGTTGGGGCGAATGACTGGGTCGCAGCGTCACGGCTGGGCGGTCTGGGCGGCGATGGCTGCTCTCTTTTTGTGCGGTGTTACAGCGGCGTATTGGGCCGAGGCCAGAGGCAATCCTCTTCTCCACGGAGTCGACCAGCATGCCACGGCGTTGCAGCCGGGCGGCAACATGGAAGGCAAGGAGGTCCGCTTTGGCATCGCCAATTCCGCGCTGTTCGCGACCATCACCACCGATGCGAGCTGCGGTGCGATCAACAGCTGGCATGATTCGTTTACGCCGCTGGGTGGAATGATTCCGCTGGTCAACATCATGCTCAGCGAGACCGTTTTTGGAGGAGTGGGCGCGGGCCTCTACGGCATCCTGATCTATGTGGTGTTGTCGGTGTTCATTGCGGGACTCATGGTCGGGCGAACGCCGGAGTATCTTGGCAAGAAGATTGAAGCCTACGACGTGAAGATGGCGATGCTGGTCACGCTGGTATTCCCGCTGATCATTTTGGTGCTCACTGGCATTTCATCGGTCGAGGGATTTGGCACCGCGAGCATCAGCAACGCAGGTCCGCACGGCCTGACCCAAATCCTCTATGCATTCACTTCCATGGCTGGAAACAACGGCTCCGCTTTCGGGGGCCTGAACGGTAACACGCTCTGGTACAACACTGCGGGCGCAATGACGATGCTGGTGGGGCGCTTTTTCATGATCATTCCCATGCTGGCGATTGCAGGCAACCTAGCGAAGAAAAAGACCGTGCCCGCTTCGGCGGGTACGTTCCCCGTGACTACGCCGCTGTTTTCGATTCTGCTGGTGTCGGTGATTGTGATTGTGGGCGCCCTAACATTTTTCCCGGCTCTTAGCCTTGGGCCCGTACTTGAACACCTGCTCATGACGGCGGGGAAAACATTCTGATGCAGAGCTTTCTGAGACAGAACTTCTGAGATAAAACATGGCAGAGAAGAAAAGCAAGAGTTTGTGGGACGCAAAAATTATCCGGCGGGCGCTGGTCGATGCCGTGGTCAAACTCGATCCTCGCACCATGATGAAGAATCCGGTCATGTTCGTGGTCGAGGTGGGCAGCGTAGTGACGACCGCGCTGTTATTCCGCGAGAAACAGAGCTTCGCGTTCAACTTGCAAATCACGCTCTGGCTCTGGTTCACCGTGCTGTTTGCGAATTTCGCGGAAGCCATGGCCGAGGGGCGCGGCAAAGCGCAAGCGGACACGCTGCGCAAAGCCAGGTCTGAAACCGTAGCCAAACGTTTGCTGCCGAATGGAACGACAGAAACCGTGCCGAGTGCGAAGCTACGTTCCGGCGATGTTGTGGTGGTGACTGCGAGCGAACTCGTCCCCGGCGATGGCGAGGTCATCGAAGGCGTTGCTTCGGTGGACGAGTCTGCGATCACCGGGGAATCCGCTCCCGTGATCCGCGAAGCCGGAGGAGACCGGTCGGCTGTCACCGGCGGCACGCGCGTTCTCTCCGATGTGATCAAAGTCCGCATCACTTCGAATCCAGGAGAAACGTTCCTCGACAGAATGATCGCTTTGGTCGAGGGCGCTGAGCGCCAAAAAACTCCGAACGAGATCGCCCTCAACATTCTGTTGGCGGGATTGACCATCATTTTTCTGCTTGCTGTGGTTACGCTGCAGCCTTTCGCGATTTACTCCGGATCGCCGCAGACGGTCTTTGTGCTCGTCTCCCTGCTTGTCTGCCTGATCCCAACCACGATTGGCGGCCTGCTTTCCGCGATTGGCATTGCCGGCATGGATCGCCTGGTGCAGCACAACGTGCTGGCAATGTCCGGACGCGCCGTGGAAGCGGCCGGGGACGTGAACACATTGCTGCTCGATAAGACGGGAACGATCACGCTCGGAAACCGCCAGGCATCGGAATTCATCGCGGCGCCTGGTATTACCGCGGCCGAGATGGCCGATGCCGCTCAACTCTCGTCGCTCGCCGACGAGACGCCCGAAGGCCGTTCGATTGTTGTGCTGGCAAAGCAGCAGTACAACCTGCGCGGCCGTGAACTGGCTTCGCAGGAAGCAGTGTTCGTCCCCTTTACCGCGCAAACGCGTATGTCGGGTGTGAACCTCGATGGCAGAGAGATTCGCAAAGGCTCGGTCGACGCCATCATCAAATATCTGGGTCAGTTCGGCACATCTTTGCCGCGCGAGATTCAGGCGAGCGTCGAACAGATTGCGCGCTCGGGAGGAACTCCGCTAGTCGTTGCGGAGAATCAGCGGGCGCTCGGCGTGATCTACCTGAAAGACATAGTTAAAGGCGGGATGCGCGAGCGCTTCAATCAACTGCGCGCCATGGGCATCAAGACGGTCATGATCACTGGCGACAATCCGCTGACGGCGGCGGCAATCGCGCGCGAGGCGGGCGTGGACGATTTTCTGGCGGAGGCAACTCCCAAAGACAAGATGGATTTGATTCGCCGCGAGCAGGGCGACGGAAAGCTGGTTGCCATGACCGGCGACGGCACCAACGATGCGCCCGCGCTGGCTCAAGCCGATGTGGGCGTGGCGATGAATACCGGCACACAAGCCGCGAAAGAGGCCGGAAACATGGTTGACCTGGATTCGAATCCCACCAAGCTCATCGAGGTGGTGGCCATCGGCAAACAGTTGCTGATGACGCGCGGAGCGCTCACCACGTTCTCGATTGCGAACGATGTGGCCAAGTATTTCGCAATCATTCCGGCGATGTTTGCGGGGACATTTCCTGTGCTGAATGCGCTGAACATCATGCGGCTGCAGACGCCGCAGTCGGCGGTACTTTCTGCGGTTATTTTTAACGCGCTCATCATCGTTGCCCTGATTCCGCTGGCGCTGCGAGGTGTCGCATACAAAGCGATGAGCGCTGAATCTCTGCTGCGGCAGAACTTGCTGGTTTATGGATTTGGCGGACTGGTGGTCCCGTTCATCGGCATCAAGCTGATCGACATGTTTATCACCGGCATCAGGCTGGTGTAGGGAAGAGACAATGAAGAAAAATCTAATCACGGCTGTACTGATGACGATCGCGACGACGGTCCTGTTGGGAATTCTGTATCCTCTGCTGGTGACCGGACTCGCGCAGCTGATCTTTCCCAAGCAGGCCAATGGTCAGCTAATCAAGGGGAACGACGGAGTGGTAGTTGGCTCGCGGCTGATCGGGCAGCCATTTTCGGGGCCAGGCTACTTTCATTCGCGGCCATCCGCCGCGGGGGCTGCGGGTTATGACGCCAGCGCCTCCGGCGGCTCGAATCTCGGTCCGACCAATGCGCAGTTAATCGCTCGCGTCAACGGAGACGTCGCCAAGTTGCAAGCCGAGAATCCCGGTGCTCCCATTCCTGTCGATATGGTGACCACATCGGGTTCGGGACTCGATCCGGATATCTCGCCAGCGGCGGCGGAATTCCAGGTTCGGCGCGTGGCTTCGGAACGTAAGATACCGGAAGCGGAAGTTGCACGCCTGGTTCTGGAGAACTCTGAGAACCGGCAATGGGGATTCCTGGGCGAGTCGCGCGTTCACGTACTCGAACTCAATATTGCGCTCGATGCGAGGTACGGCAGGGCTCACTAATAGATTAGGTCGTGTGGAAGCGGGGCTACGCGCCGTCACCACACGAATGAATCACTCGCAGTGCGCCCGCGGCCACTGAAATCTCGGCAGGGGTCTCGCACACAAACTCTCCGTCAGCGTAGATCTCAAGAGGAGCCTCAGTCTGCACGTGGACTCGCTCGGCCCGCGAGTACTCAACTTCGGGCAGAAGGAGATGGCGCCCGAAATACACCGTCGGAAACATGCAAAACAGTTTGAAGGGATTCAGCACGGCGATGCGGCAGATGTCGAGCTTGCCATCGGCGAAATCGGCCTTTGGAGCGATGCGCATGCCGTCGCCGTAAAACTGGGTGTTGGCGAAGGCGGCGAGCAGAGTCAGCCTTTCCGCTTCGATCCGATCCTTCCCATTGACCTGAGTCAGCTGCATGGAATATGCCGGAAGTTTGAGCAGCAGCGGCAACAACGCCAGCGCATAGCCGCCGTGTCCGCGAAGCCAGCGCGGCATCTGATTGGCGCGCCGAGCGGCGGAAGAGTCCAGGCCGCACCCGGCCACGCCACAGAAATAATGGGTCCGTTCCGGCGAAGCGGTTGGAACAATGACCCCGAGATCAATTGCCCGCGCTTGAATTTTCCCCGCTTCGTAATCACGCCAGACGCGCAAGGAGTCTCGCACGGAGCGCAGGTTCAGCGCGCGGGCAAAATCGTTTCCACTGCCGGCAGGGACGATCAGTACCGGCTGCTGGAGCCGCACCAGTGCTGGGAGGTGACGGTGAATGGTGCCATCCCCGCCAAAAATGACGACTGCGTCAGTGTCGCCGGGAGAGGCCGGCAGGCCCTGCAGCCACTCGGTTTTAGAGCCGACTTGAAACGGCTTCAAGTCTGCCGGTGAAGCTCCCAACCCGAAGATGACGGCGGCGCGCATGGCTCAGCGTTTAGCGTTCAGCATTGTGGCGAAATGCAGAGTTACTCTGCGTGCGGGCAACTGCCGAGCTTGCGCTCGGCTTGGACCCTTCGACTTCGCTCAGGGCAGGCTCGCGAGG
>Ga0137418_10006543_pt1 | contig 10727 bp, 7 predicted proteins | sample CZODoug3_1_2_16f_FD_122242 | JGI IMG/M metagenome (GOLD analysis project Ga0137418, IMG submission 122242) | Vadose zone soil fungal communities from Angelo Coast Range Reserve, California, USA - CZODoug3_1_2_16fungal (Hybrid Assembly) | ecosystem: Environmental > Terrestrial > Soil > Vadose... | reverse complement strand
TGAAGTCGATGCTTGTTGAGCGCAGATGGTGAAGCTCGACGCTAAGAGAATAAATGCGGTAAGCAATAAAAGAAGTCTGTTAGCGAGATATCGGTTGATCATCATGTTATCTGAATCCGATCTGGTACTCATTCTGAGCACTCATCTTTAGCGGTACCACTCCGTCGCTGGCTGTGGCGAATCGGATCTTCTTTCCATTCTCTGAAATCAAAACGATCGCCTGCCCGCGCGGCGGTCTTAGTTTATATTCACCGTTCGCCTTTGCGCGCAGGACGACACTCACTGCCTTTCCATTAGCCCAGGACAGATCGACTTCAACTGCGCCCCGCGCACGCAAGCCGGTCACTGATCCGCTCGCCCACGCCTTTGGCAACGCCGGGAGAAGACTGATCTCGCCGGCATGACTCTGCAAAAGCATCTCCGCGATCGCTGCCGTGCCGCCAAAGTTTCCATCAATCTGAAATGGCGGATGCGTGTCGAACATATTCGGCAGAGTCGACTTGGCCAGCAGAGCGATAATGTTTTCGTGCGCCAGATCGCCTGCCTCCAGACGCGCCCAGAAATTAATGATCCACGAGCGGCTCCAACCGGTGTGGCCGCTGCCCGCTTGCAATCTCCGCTCAAGTGAGACGCGCGCGGCCTGCGCCAGTTCGGGCGTGCCGCGCAGAGTGATCTGATTGCCCGGGTGCAAAGCAAACAGATGCGAGACATGCCGGTGACCGGGCTCCGGCTCGTCATAATCTTCGAGCCACTCCTGCAACTGCCCGTGCTTACCAATCTTCAGGGGCGGCAGACGATCGCGCGCGGCGATCAACTTCTGCCGAAAATCAACATCACTATTAAGCAATCGGCTCGCTTCAATCACTCGATCGAAAAGCGCTCGCGTGATTTCCAAATCCATGGAGAAAGATCCATTGAATCGTTACGCAACTGTAGCAGATATGATGGATGCATGGGGGCAGGCCACCATTACGAATCAATATTGATGTGAAATATCAAAGTGACGCAGATACTGGTGTGATAAAGATTTTTAGGTGTACATCCGAAAAGAGGGGGATGCCGAAAACCCTCGACAAACGAGTAGGCAAAAACTAAATTAACAAGTTATGAAAAGGTCAAATGTTAGTTTTGAAAGCCTTCTGGATCAACTTTCAGAAGAAAAGATCAACCTGGTAGTGGACCAAGAGTTGGTACGCGGTGGAGCGTCCAGTGACAAAAGCAGCAAGTATAGCTCGAAGTGCACTGATTCTCACGACTCCAATTCAGCTTCCGAGTGCGGCGGTGGTACCAGTGGTGGTGGTACCAGTGGTGGTGGTGGAATCGCCATTGGGATTGGTGGCGGTGGTCTCCTTGGAGTCTGCTGAGTGTTAGTCTGAATTTAATTAAGTGCCCTGGCTTTGCTCGGGGCACTTACTTAAAAATGCATGCTCCTGAAAATTTCCTACGGATTTTTCCAATGAAGAACTAACCATGGACAAGCGCGTGGTTCTTGCCGACAATGTTGAGCGGTCGAGGACGTCGCAGACCAGGCTGACGCGCTCCTTGTGCGGAACGTTTTTGTAAGAAAGCGGGATTTCGAGGTTCTCGAAGACGGTGAGATTGTCGATCAGGTGGTAGCTTTGAAAGACAAAACCGATATTGGCTTTGTGCAGCTCGTTGCGTTTCTTGACGTTGAGTTTGTGGACCGGCTGATCGAGGAAATAGTATTCACCGTTCCAGGCGCTATCGAGCATGCCGATGATGCTAAGCAAAGTGGATTTTCCCGCGCCGGACGGGCCCATGAAGGTGACGAATTCGCCGGGCTGAATGTCCAGGGTGATGCGGCGCAGGACAAAAAATTTGCTGCCGCCAGCCTCGAAGACCTTCTCGAGATTTCGCATCTGAATCAAAGGTTCCACAAACTCTCCTTATCGTGCCGCTAAGCGCAGGGTCTAGTGTACCTAGCGCGGGCCGTATTCATCTACTCATAGCGCAGCGCTTTTAGCGGATCGAGGCGTGCGGCTCGGCGAGCGGGGAGATAGCACGCCAGGGCCGCAACGGCCGCGAGCAGCAGCGGCAGGCCGATGAAGGAAAACGGGTCGGTGGCTTCGACGCCAAAGAGCAGCGCGGCCAGCGCGCGGGCCAGCGCGAAGGCGATCGGCAAGCCGATGGCGAGCCCTAGCACCGTGAGGGTCATGCCGCTGCGCAGCACCATGCGCAAAATGTCGCCGGTTTGCGCGCCGAGCGACATGCGGATGCCGATCTCGTGCGCGCGCTCGCTGACCGAGTAGGACATGACGCCGAAAACGCCGACGGAAGCGAGCGCGAGAGCGATGACGCCGAGCACGGCCATCATGGAGGCGACGTAGGCTATGCCGATGATGGATTCAGTGATCAGGCGGTCCATGGGCTTGATGTTGTAGAGCGGCAAATTCGGGTCGACAGCGGCAATCTGTTCGCGAGCTGGGGAGATAAATTGTAAAGGGTCGCCTGGGGTACGCAGCAGGATGGTGGTGTAATAGGGCGGCGCTTGCCGGAAGGGGCCGTAAATTGTAGGAACATCGTCCTTGCTGATCCAACTGTAGTGGATGTCGTTCACAACGCCGACGATAGTCATCCAGGGCCGCGGGGAATCCATTTCGCCGACCTTGATGTGCGCGCCCAGCGGATTCGTCCCAGGGAAGTACCGCCGCGCGAGGCTTTCACTAATAACCGCGACAGAAGGAGCTTCGGCGCCGTCCGTATCACTGAGCAGCCGGCCCTGGCGAAGGGCGATATTCATCATGGCGAAATAGTTGGGGCTCGCCGACTCAATGATGGCATCGCGAAGCTCGCCGCGTTGCGCAGGCGGGCGTCCTTCGATGGAAAAAGTGAACGTGCTGACGCCACCTCCGTTCGCGTAGGGCACGTGCGTGACTATGGCGGCCGAGTGCACTCCTGGGAGGCGGCCAAGCCGCTGCAGCACTTGCTCAAGGAAAGCAAGGCGTGCGGAGGACTCCGCGTACTGCGCGTCGGAGAGAGTGAGGTTCATGGCCAGGAGAGTCTGCGGCGAATAACTCTCATTCACATTCAGGAGTCCCTGGAAATTCTTTACCAACAGACCCGCGCCGACGAGCAAAACCAGGGCCAGTGAAATCTCCGCCACAACCAGCGCGCCGCGCAAACGACCCCGCGCGCGGCTCACGGTACTGCCTCGGCCGCTTTCCTTCAGCGACTCCACAAGATTGCTGCGCGAAGCTAATAAGGAAGGCGCGATACCAGAAAGAATGCCGCTGATCACCACGACGGCGAGCGTGAACAAGAATGCATTGGAGTCCAGGCTGATCGTCTTCCAGCCAGCGACGAACTTCGCAACGTCCGGCGGCATGTGCGCAAGGATCACCTGAAGCGCCCACTGCGCAAAGAACAGGCCCAGCACAGCGCCGCCAGAGGAAAGCAGAATACTTTCGGTGAGCAGTTGACGAACGACGCGCCAGCGGCTGCCGCCCAGCGCGGTACGCACCGCAAACTCATTAGTGCGCCCGCTCATGCGTGCAAACTGCACATTGGCAACGTCGGCGCAGGCGATGAGCAGGACAAATGCCACGGCGCCCATGCACAAAATCGTGTACTGGCGCGTGAGGTAGCCGGTCATGAATTGGGCGAGTGGCATCGGGCGGAGCTGCCAGCCCTTATTTGTGTCCGGGTAAGCTTCCGCTTGACGCTGCGCGATTCCTTGCATCTCCGCGGAAGCTTCCGAAAAGGAGACGTGCGGCTTCAACCGGCCCAGGACCCACAGCCAGCGAATGTCGCGGCGCTCGCGGTCTTTCCCATTGAGCGCCAGCGGAGTCCAGGCCTCTGCTGGCATGGGGAAGTCGAAGCCTTTTGGCATGACCCCCACAACGGTGTAGGCTTTGCCGCCGACTTTGACGTGCTTGCCTAGGATGTGTGGATCAGAGGCGTAACGCTGCTCCCAAAGCGCATGGCCAAGAATGATTTCCTGATCTTTCCCGGGCTCTTCTTCGTCCTGCGAAAATACGCGGCCGAGCTGCGGCTGCACCCCTAGCATTCCAAACAAATTGGCGGAAACCTTAAACGATTGAACTTTTTGTGGGTGGCCATCGCCTGTGAGGCTCACTTCATCCCACGAATAGGCCGCAAGCTCGTCGAACGAGTGCGCTTCCTTGCGCCAGTCAAAAAAAGTGGCCGGAGCGATGCCGTTCATATCGATGTTCTGTTGTGGCCGCGCGTCGACCAGCGCCACGATGCGATTGGCGTTTTCAAACGGTGCGGGATGAAGCAGAAATGCTTCGGCCAGGCTGAACATCGCGGTGTTCGCTCCGATGCCCAGCGCCAGCGCGACAATGGACACCAGCGTCGCAAGGCGATGCTTTGCCAGCATGCGCAGACCGAAGCGGACATCTTGCAGAAGTGAGAACATGACAACTCCTATTCGTATCGCAAAGCAACCAGCGGATCGACGCGAGTCGCCCGCCGCGCGGGAATCACGCTGCCGACTACCACAACGGCGCACGTTGCAAGAACCGCTAGGACGAGAGCCAATGGATCTTCCGGAGCAAGACCAAAAAGAAAGGAACGCAGCAAACGTGCGCCTACGATTGCGAGCGGCAACCCCAACACGACGCCTGCTATGCTCAGGATTAGGCTCTCGCGCGCGATAATCCATAAAACCTGCCGCGGGCTCGCGCCGAGCGCCATGCGCACGCCGAACTCAGCGCTTCTTCGGCTTACTCGATAGGCGAGGGTGCCGTACAGTCCGGTAGCAACCAGTAGCGCGGCGAGCAACCCGAAGAACAGCGCCAGGCGAGCAAACAAGTGTTCCTGGGAGAAGGACGCCTCGAATTGCGCCTGTTGCGTCATCGGCTGTAGTGCCGCCAAGTCCGGGCCCATATCTTGAATCACGCGCTGTACTGACGGCAGGAAAGCCGCGGGATTGCTTTCTGTGCGCAACTCCATTTGCATGCCAGCGATATCGGGTATCTGCGGGTAAGGGAAGTACGCCATGGCGGACTCCCGCTCGCGCACGCTCGTGTACTTGCTGTTTTGCGCCACGCCGATGATCGTGTATTGCTCACCGTGTTCCCCATCGATCGCTACGTGATGGCCCAGCGGCTGGCGCCCGGGCAAATAACGATCGACGAATGTTTGATTGACAATCGCAACCTTCATGGAACTCGCTGAATCCGCTCCGGTAAAATCGCGGCCCTGCAAGATCGGCGTCCCCATGACGTGAAAGAAATCCGGACCCACCGCATTCCAGCGCACTAGGCTATCTATTACTTTCTCGCGTGCCTGCACGCCGTCCACAAACGCAATCGTGTTGTTGCTAGCGCCTGTGCCCGGCCGCACTTGTACAAGAGTTCCGGCTTCAATTCCCGGCAAGACGCGCAGCCGATCCAGAAGCCTCTGATAGAAGCGAATGACTTCCGGGTCGGTGTGGAGGCTTTGCGGAGGAGTAATGCCGAAGACGATCAGCCCTTTGGCGCGCAGTCCCAGGCTGGCGCTTTCCAGGTTCCGGAGACTGCGCACTGCGAGGCCGGCGCCAACCAGAAGCGCGAGGCACATAGCCATCTGAACGGCCACGACAACTTGGCCTGCGCGGAATCCTGTGCGGTCCTGTGTAGCGCTGCTACCAGAAGTTCGCAAAGCAACCCAAAGCGGCACGCGACCCACGCTCCAGAACGGAACGAGTCCGAAGATGGAAGCCGTTCCGAGGCAAATCACGACGGAGAAAAACAGCACGCCACGATCGGGAGCGAGGCTCACGTCCAATCTTGCCCACCGCGCCAGCACATCACTGGCCCACAGCGCCAGTAGCCAGCCGGCAGTCCCTCCAGCCGCTACTAGAAGCAGCCCCTCCGTCAGCAGTTGGCGGAATAGCCGTACCCGCCCTGCACCGAGGGCAGAGCGGAGGCTGAACTCACGCTGTCGCGCAGAATTTCGCGCCACCAGCAGCATGGCCACGTTACTGCACGCGATTACAAGCACGAGTCCCACCGTGGCCATCAGAGCGCGCAAAGGTGTTTCAAATGTCTCGCGTAGACCGGCGATTCCTTGCACAGAACTGAAATACAGATGTGGAGGCTGTTCGTCTTTCCGGGGCCCGGATGTGCCCAGGTAAGCCGTGCTCTGATAGGCCGGCTGCAATTGTGCGAGGGCCCGCTCCTTGTTGACGCCCGGCCGCAGACGACCGATCATCATCAAGAACCACCAATCCGGGGAGCCGTAAAGAGCGCTCTTATCCTGTGGCGAAACACCCCACGGTTTTAATTCCGGCAGGGTCTGGAAGGGAATCCAGAGATCGGTAGAGCCTTGCGGCTCGACGCCGAAGAAATCGCGGGGGCTAACCCCGATGATGCGAAACGGAACTCCCTTGATATACAAGGACTGACCGAGCGCGGACGGATTCCGGGCAAAGCGCCGCGTCCAGAAGTTGTAACTAAGCACCGCTACCTGAGTGTGGCGTGACTCATCTTCTAGAGTGAGCAATTGACCCAGCGCAGCAGGCACGCCTAACCCTGAGAAGAAATTGCCGCTGACCATATCCACCGCCGCTTCTTCCGGCGCGTCGCCGAGTCGCACGATGCTCTTGCTGAAGCTCAGCGGTACAAAGGCGACGAGGTCGGCAAACACTTCTCGTTGCGCCCGCAGGTGCTCGAAGGTCGGTTCAGAGAGTGAGCGGTCGCCATAGCCGGTCTGGGATGTATCTCGAGGCTGATTTTGAAAACGTAGCCAGACCAGGCGGTCCGCGTTTTTCACGGGAAGGGAACGCAGCAAGACTGCATTCATCGCGCTAAAGATAGCTGTATTGGCGCCGATACCGAGCGCCAGCGTGATCACAGCCACTGCGGTAAACACACGATTCTTTGCCATCACCCGCAGCGCGAATCGTAGGTCGTTCCACAGTGTATTCATTTGCTTTCCCTATGCCAACCTGCGCGGGCACACTCATAACGGCATCACCGAACGTGTGAAGGCCGTTTCGATTTCGACGGAGCTAGTTGGCTCCGACGCGGGCTTCCTGGGTTTCTTCCACGATGCGGCCGTCGAAGAGATGGATGGTGCGCTCGGCGAAATTGGCGTAGCGCTGGTCGTGCGTGACCATGCAGATGGTCGCGCCGTTGCGGTGCAAGTCGCGCAGCAACTCCATGACCGCTTCGCCGTTTTTGGAGTCCAAGTTTCCGGTGGGCTCGTCGGCCATCAGAATGAGCGGATCGCCGACCAATGCGCGGGCCACCGCGACACGCTGCTGCTGACCTCCAGAGAGCTGCGAGGGATAGTGGCGGAGGCGGTGAGCCATGCCAACGCGTTCGAGCGCGTTCTGCACTTTTTGCTTGCGCTCGCTGGAGCTCGTGCCGCGATAGGTAAGCGGGAGTTCGACGTTTTCGTAAACGGTCAGGTCGCCGATCAGGTTGAAGGCCTGAAAGATGAAGCCAATCTCGCGATTGCGAATGCGCGTGCGCTCGCTGATGGTCAGCTTGGCGACGGGCTGGCCGTTCAGCTCGTAATTGCCTTCCGTTGGAGAATCGAGCAGGCCGAGAATGGACAGCAGCGTCGACTTGCCGCAGCCGGAGGGGCCAGCAATCGAGATATACGTTCCTTTCTTGATCTCGAGATGAATCTCCTCGAGCGCGTGCGTTTCCACTTCATCCGTGAAGAAGACTTTCTTCACGCCTTGCATTTTGATGAGCGTGCCGTTTGCGTCCGCCATTGCCTCTCCTTTGGATCAGTATTCGTGTTCTAGAAACTCGTGTTCGTTCCCAGGGCTTTAAAATTGTCCTCATTCATAGCGTAGCGCCACCAACGGATCGACGTGTGTCGCGCGCCGGGCGGGCAAGTACGCCGCGGCCAGTGCAACAAAAACCATCACCAGCAGCGCGCTTCCCACGGTCAGAAACTCGAACGCTTTCACTCCGTACAACATGGAATTTACCAGCCGGCTTAAGCCGTACGCCAGCGGCAAGCCCAGCAAAACGCCCATCCCAACGAGCCGCGACACGTCGTTCAAAATCATTCGCCCGACTTTCCCTGTGTCCGCGCCAAGCGCCATGCGCACCCCGATCTCTCTGGTGCGCTGCGTTACGGCATACGCCAACAAGCCATAAATTCCGATCGCAGCGAGCAGCGCCGCCAGCGCCCCGAAAATCTCCGCAAGAGACGCTATGAGCCAGTCGCTGGCCAGTTGCCGATTGATCTGATCCTGGAACGAGCGCACGCTGTCGATGGGCAAGCTCGAGTCCAGCTCGCTGACAACAGCACGCACGGCGGTTGCGAGCGCTGTGGGATCCTGCGAGGTCCGGACATAATAAGTCAGCGCGCCCACGTTCTTTTCCTGCGCGTACGGGATGTAGACGAAAGGACTGGGCTCTTCCTTCACGCCGCTGTGGTGGCTGTCTTTCACGACCGCGACAATTTCCATGTCTAGCGGGCCCGATCCGCCGCCAAACTTCATGCGCCGGCCGAGCGCATCGCCGGCGGGGAAAAAAGTCTTTGCCATTGTTTCGTTGATGATGGCGACCTTAGGACTTCCTGCTACGTCGGCGCGAGTAAACTCGCGGCCATTCAGCAAGGGAATGCCCATGTTGGAAAAATGCCCGGGCCCGATGGCATTGCGCATGACATGACGAGTTCCCGCCAGCGCTGGAGGTTCGCCTTCCACCGTGACGTTCGACCCTCGGTCGCTGTCGGCGATCAACGGCTCTTGCGTGCCGCTGAGTGAGAGCACTCCGGGCAAGGCTGAAATTCTGTCTTCCAGTTGGCGGAAAAAGGCGAAGGTCCGCGCCTGATCGTAGCCATTGAGTTGCGGTGCGACGGAAAACTGCAAGACGTGCGCGGTGCGAAGACCGAGGTCGATGTGCTTCACGTTAAACAGGCTGCGCGCAAATCCGCCAGCAATGGTGACCAGGAGCAAGGTCAGCGCCACCTGGCAGACCACCAGTCCTTGGCGTAGCCGCGTGTGAGCCAACCCGGAGGAGAGCGCCCCGGCTTGCTCTTTCAGCGTGGTGACCAGTTCGACGCGCGTGGCGCGCAGCGCTGGAACGACGCCAAACAAAACGCCGGAGACAAGAGCCAAGGCGCAAGTAAACGCCAACACCGAGGGGCTCAAGGCACTGGAGAGGCCATCCGCAATTCCATTTTCTGCCGCGAAGCGCACCAAGGTTGAGCTGGTCCAGGAGGCTATCGCCAAGCCGAGAATCGCGCCGGTCACCGACAACAGAAACGACTCGACCACCAATTGCCGAATCAGACGAACGCGGCTCGCACCCAGGGACAGCCGAATGCCGATTTCCCGCTGCCTTGCTGCGCCTCGCGCGGTCAGCAGCCCCGCTACGTTCGCGCACGCGATGAACAAGACCAGTCCGACCATGCTCATCAGCGCGGTCAATTGCGGTCCGGCACCGCTCGAGAGCTGCGGGCGGCCGCGTGCGCCACTTCGCAATATCAGTTTCTTGGCCAGGAACTCCGCTTTTTTCGAGTCGTCCCAGCCTGTGAACAATGGCAACTCATCGCGCAGCAATGCGCTATACAGCGGGGCGACTCCTGCAGCGGCGCGCTCCTGCGACATCCCGGGTTTCACGCGGCCAATCAGTTTGATCCAATAGTCTTTGTGATTGTCCAAACTTAGCGGACCCGAGATCAGCGACGGCAGCATCGTGATGGGTATGTAGAGCTCTGGCACGAAGCCGGGCTGAATCCCGTCGAAGCCCGCCGAAACGACTCCGACCACGGTCATGGGCCGGTTGTTGACCAACACACCTTGATTCAAGACGCCCGGATCGGAGCCGAAGCGGCTCTTCCAATATCCGTTGGAAAGCATCACTACCGGATTGCCGCCTTGAGCCACGGTATCCGCGGGCTCGAAGGTTCTTCCGATCGCGGCAGTCACACCTAGTGTCTCGAAATAGTTTCCGGAAACAACATCGGCGCGCGCGCGTTCGGTATTTCCCCGGTAAGTGAGAGTAGCTGAAAAGGTGTCCTTTGCCGAAAGACCTGTAAACACACCGTTGCGGTCCCGCAAATTCGCGTACATCGGGTACGAAAACGATTCTGCCCCTTGGTCTCCGGGAGCGCCCGATTCGTCGGAGCTGACGTGCCCTTGCTTCGGGCCAGGCGAATATAGCAGCACCAATTGCTCAGGATGCGGCACGGGCAATCTTTGCAGGACAACTTGGCGCAGAATCGTAAATATACCGGTGTTCGCGCCGATGCCGAGGGCCAGCGTGAGCACCGCGATGGCGGTGAACCCCGGATGCTTCGCCAGCATCCGCGTCCCGAACCGAATGTCTTGCCAGATCGCTCGCATCAGGATTTCCCCGGCAAGGCCGCCTGCAAGCACACCGCAAGCGCCATGAATGCCTCTGTGTCAGGGGTATACGCGAGGAGGGCCAACATTGTTCCACGATGAGGACTTGCGAGCTTGGTCTGGGCCATAGCCGTCATCGGGCCACCTTTGCGGACAGAGACAACCCCTGCTGACTAAGACGTTGCAGCCTGCATTTCCGTCTTGCGGGAACCGACTAAAAAACTTGCAGAAATTTTGCTGCGCGGCGTGCCCAACCGCCATTATTTCAGCCGGATACGGTCGACGTTGTCCCACTGCGACATGTCGGACAGGATCACCTTGTCTCCGACCTGCAATCCCGAGACCACTTCGACGGTCGTGACCGAGATGCGCCCCAGCTTCACGTTCACGCGCGAGGCTTCCGAGCCGTCCGGCGTAATCTTGAACAAGCTGATGGTGCTGTCGG
>Ga0137418_10006542_pt1 | contig 10727 bp, 9 predicted proteins | sample CZODoug3_1_2_16f_FD_122242 | JGI IMG/M metagenome (GOLD analysis project Ga0137418, IMG submission 122242) | Vadose zone soil fungal communities from Angelo Coast Range Reserve, California, USA - CZODoug3_1_2_16fungal (Hybrid Assembly) | ecosystem: Environmental > Terrestrial > Soil > Vadose... | reverse complement strand
CGCTTCAGCAGGGAAAAATTTTGCATGTTCCGCGCGCCGATCTGAATCACATCGGCATATTCCTCGACCAAATCCAGGCTCTCGTTGTCGATGGCCTCGCTGACAATCCCAAATCCGAATTTCTCCCGCACCTTCGCCAAAATCTTCAGCCCCGGCTCGCCCAGCCCCTGAAAGCTGTATGGGGAAGTCCGCGGCTTATACGCTCCGCCGCGAAACAGCCGCACTCCGCTCTTCGCCACGCGCTCCGCAATCGCAAATACCTGCTCTTCGCTTTCCACCGCGCAGGGGCCCGCCACCAGCGCCACTTTGTCCCCGCCGACAATCACGTCACCCAACGGCGTCGGAATCCGCAGAATGCTGTCTTCTTCCTTCGCATCGCGGCTCACCAGCTTGTACGGTTTGCTGACCGGGATGCACTCCACCACGCCCGGCAGCGATTCCAGCACGCCCAGGTCGACCGCGCCCTTGTTCCCGGTGATGCCAATCGCCGTGCGAATCGTCCCCGGAATCGGATGCGCCTTCAGCCCCAGGCTTTCGATGCGCTGGCACACCGCGCGCACCTGTTCCTCCGAAGCATGCGACTGCATCACCACCAGCATTCAGTTGCTCCCGATCTGATTCGGCAAACTTGTAGTCTAAGCCACCCGAAGCACCGCCGCAAATTTTGGAGTGCGGCGGTCTTGCCGCCGCTTTTACAGTGCCAGCCCCGCTACCGACGTCAGCGCAAGGGCCTGTAGCTCAGGGCCGCCTTTTGGCCCTGAGGCTTTTTCGCTCAAATTGCGCAAAACGCCCCGCTTCCCGCCTGTGCTAGAATAGTGAGTTTAATACGGAGCAGAATTTCTCATTGGGAATGCCTGAACAGCCCCTCACTCGCGTCATCGAATTCGATCCGGAAGACGAATACCGCCCCGAACCTGAGCCCGAACCCGTACCGCCCACCTGGATGGACGGCAGCTTGCGCATTGGCATCCACACCTCCATTGCCGGCGGATATAGCAATGCGCTCGAGTCCGCGCACAAGCTCGGCTGCAACGCCCTGCAAATTTTTTCCGCCAGCCCGCGCATGTGGGCCGGCGGCCCATCGCGCATTCCGGAGGTTGACGCAACCGCTTTCCGCGCGCGCCGCCAGGAACTCGGCCTCGGCCCGCTGGTCATCCACGCCAACTATTTGATCAACCTCGCCGCGCAGCAGCCCATGCTCCGCACCCGCTCTATCCAAGCGTTTCACGACGAGCTCGTTCGCGGTATCGCGCTCGGCGCCGAGTTTGTGATTGTCCATCCTGGCGCCTGCGGCGAGTGCAAACCCGACCAAGCCGTGCGCCTCGCCATAGAATCAGTCAAGCAAGCGGCAAAAAATCTGCCGGCAACTTCGCTGCGCATTTTGCTCGAAAACACCGCTGGCATGGGCACTGCGCTCGGCGCGCGCCTGGAAGAAATCGGCGAGATGCTGAACGCGTTGCGGGGCCTGCAAGTCGGCGCGTGCCTCGACACCGCGCATCTGTTCGCCGCAGGCTACGACATAAAAAGCGAAACCGGCCTCGCCTCCACTCTTGAAGTCATTGACCGCGTCATTGGCCTCGAGCGCGTCCCGGTCTTCCACGTCAACGACTCCAAAATTCCGCTCGGTGGCCACGTGGATCGGCACGAGCATATTGGCAAAGGCAAAATCGGCGCGCAAGCGTTTCGCCGCTTCCTCACGCATCCGCGTCTCAGTGCCGCCGCGCCCGAAGGCCTGCCCGGCCGCGCGTTCATCGCCGAGACGCCTATCGACGACCCTGGCGACGATCGCCGCAACGTCGCCGCCCTATGGGAATTCGCAGGCTTGAAAGACCAAGCTCCTGTATCCGAAAAGGGTTTTTCGATGCTTACCGCCGCCGCAAAAAAGAAAGTCGCGCAGCAAGTAAAGTCGCGGAAGAGTGCGAGCCAAGCAGCAAGGCGCAAGATGCGCGCGACTCTAGCGGCCGCCGGCCGTGGCGGGCGCAGTGCGAGGCCATCAAAAAAATCATCCACTAAGCCAAAAAAACGACGCAGAAGGGGATAGCTCGGCGTGGCTGAGTACAACCCACAGCAAATCGAAGCCAAATGGCAACAGCGCTGGGCCGAAGCGCGCGTATTCGAAACGGAAGTAGATCCCGCCAAGCCCAAATATTACGTGCTGGAGATGTTGCCCTATCCCTCCGGCACGATGCACATGGGCCACATGCGCAACTACACGATTGGCGACGTGGTGGCCCGCGTCAAGCGCATGCGCGGCTTCAACGTGCTGCATCCCATGGGCTGGGACGCCTTCGGCTTGCCCGCCGAAAACGCCGCCATCAAGAACAACACGCATCCGCGCACTTGGACCAACAACAACATCGCGGAATTCCGGCGCGTCCTGCGCCGCTTCGGTTTCAGCTACGACTGGCGCCGCGAGATTTCCACGTGCGAGCCGGAATACTATCGCTGGAATCAGTGGTTTTTCCTGCGCATGCTCGAGCGCGGCCTTGCCTATCGCAAAAAGAGCCGCGTCAACTGGTGCCCCAAATGCTGCACTGTGCTGGCCAACGAACAAGTTGTGAACGGCTACTGCTGGCGTCACGAAGACACTCTTGTCGAATCCCGCGAAATCGAGCAGTGGTTCCTCAAGACCACGCAGTACGCCGAGCAACTCCTCGATGACCTGAAACAGCTCGAAGGCGGCTGGCCCGAGCGCGTCATCACCATGCAGCGCAATTGGATCGGCAAGTCCGTTGGCGCGCGCGTGAAATTTGCCGTGGCGGATGTCGCCGGCGTCGCGCCCATCGAAGTCTTCACCACGCGCATCGATACCATTTACGGCGCCAGCGCGATCATCCTCGCGCCCGCGCATCCGTTGGTGCAGAAGCTGATCGCTGGATCGCCGCAGCAAAAAGACGCGGACGCCAAGCTCGCTCGCATGCGCCAGAGTTCGGTGAAAGCCGAAGACCTGGCCGCCGCCGAGAAAGAAGGCTTCTTCACCGGCCGCTATGCCACCAATCCCTTCAACGGCGAAAAGCTTCCCATCTGGGTAGGGAACTTTGTCCTCATGGAATACGGCACCGGCGCCATCATGGCTGTTCCCGCTCACGATCAGCGCGACTTCGAGTTCTGCCGGAAGTATGGCTTGCCGATTCGTGTTGTCGTGCAACCCGAAATCGGCGAGCCGCTGGTTTCAGAGAAAATGACGGCGGCATTTGATGAGCATGAGCGCGGCAAGCTCGTAAACTCCGGTCCCTACAGCGGCCTTTTCGTCGACGAAGCGATTCTGGCAATGTCCGCACATGCTCAAGCCAAAGGGTTTGGCCGGCGCGAAACGATTTTTCGCTTGAAAGATTGGGGCATTTCCCGGCAACGCTACTGGGGTACCCCCATCCCGGTAGTCTACTGCGCTGACGACGGGATCGTGCCCGTGCCGGACAAGGATCTTCCCGTGATCCTTCCGGAAAATGCCAAGCTGACGGGCGAAGGCGGATCGCCGCTCGCTGCCACTCCGGAATTCGTCAACACGACATGTCCGAAATGTGGCGGTCCCGCGCGCCGCGAGACCGATACGATGGACACGTTCGTCGATTCCTCCTGGTATTTCTATCGCTATTGCGACCCGCACAACGACAAAGCCCCTTACGATTCCGCGAAAGTTGCCTACTGGTTTCCCATCGACCAGTACATCGGCGGCATCACCCACGCCATCCTGCACCTGCTCTATTCCCGCTTCTGGTGCAAAGTCATGCGCGATATTGGCCTGGTAAAGCACGACGAACCGATCGCTCGCCTTTTCACTCAAGGCATGGTGCAAAAGGGCGGCGTGGCCATGTCCAAATCCCGTGGCAACGTCGTCGGCGCCATGGAAATGGCCGATAAATACGGCGCCGATACCGGGCGCCTGTACACCCTGTTCGCCGCGCCCCCCGAAAAAGATTTGGAGTGGAGCGAAGAGAGCATCGAAGGCGCCTGGCGCTTCATTAATCGCGTTTTCCGGCTCGTCGAGCGCCACGCTTCGGCGTTACAGGGCATAGAGAGTTCATTCCGTGTTTCGGGTATCACCGAGCAGGAGAAAACGCTGTTGCGCAAGACGCACCAGGCCTTGCGGCGCGTTACGCTGGATTTTGAAGCGCGCTGGCACTTCAACTCCGCCATCGCGCTAATCATGGATCTATACAACGAAAGCCACGCCCCGCTCGAACAAGGTGTTCGGCTGGAAATCGCGAAGCATGTGCTGGAAATGCTCACGCTGATGCTCGCTCCGATGACCCCGCACCTCGCCGAAGAATTGTGGGAGATGCTCGGCCACACCGAAGGCCTCTCGAGCACGAGCTGGCCCGCTTTCGATCCCGAACTCGCGCGCGATGAAGAAGTCGAAGTCGTCGTGCAGGTCAATGGGCGGGTCCGCGCAAAATTAACCGTGCCGGCGGGCTTAGGCGAAGCCGAGCTAGTCCCGAAGGCCTTGGCCATACCAGCCGTAGCGCAGCACATCAACGGCAAGCGGTTAGTGAAACAAATTGTCGTGCCCGACAAGCTCGTGAACTTGGTCGTATCGTGAAGATTCAAGGCTGTAGCTCAGGCCCGCCTTTTGGGCCTCAGGGTTTAGATCAAGACGTGCCGGGGCTGCAGCTTATAGGCGCCGACTTCGACCGGCATCTGTCGCGCAGGCCTCCTTGTGCTGCTTTGGCGATCCAGGAAATGGGGGGACAATGTCCAGCGGAGTCCAAGTGCAACAACATCACGAACGCCCCAACTCCGAACGCGGCGGCGTAGTCGTTCTCGATTTCGGCGGCCAATACACTCAGCTCATTGCCCGCCGCATCCGCGAACAGCAGGTCTTCTCCTCCGTTCTCCCGTGCTCTACGACGCTCGACGAAATTCGCAAACTCGAGCCAACCGGCATAGTGCTCTCCGGTGGGCCCAGCTCCGTCTACGACCCGCAAGCTCCCAACTGCGATCCAGCCGTTCTTGCCCTCGGTATCCCCGTGCTGGGAATCTGCTACGGGATGCAATGGCTCACCCATCAGCTCGGCGGAAAAGTGGAGCCGGCGGCGCGCCGTGAATACGGTAGCGCGGTTCTGAATATTGATAGCGCCGATCACCAATCCGAACTTTTCGTGGAGTTTCCCAACTCGCTGCGCATCTGGAACAGTCACGGCGACCACGTCGTGGGGCTGCCTCCCGGCTTCCGAACCGTGGGCCGCACGCAAAATGCTGTCGCCGCCGTCGAAGATCCGCACCGCAAAATTTATGCCGTCGAATTTCATCCCGAGGTGCGCCACACCGATCGCGGCACGGAAATTCTCCGTAATTTTCTCTTTCGCGTCTGCAAAGCCGAAAAAAAGTGGAGCGGCGCGGCTTTCATCGAGGAAACCACCGAAGCCATTCGCACGAAAGTAGGGAACAGCCGCGTTATTTGCGCGCTTAGCGGCGGTGTCGATTCCACCGTTGCCGCCGTGCTGGTGCATCGCGCCATCGGTGACCGCCTCACCAACATCTTCGTCAACACCGGTCTGCTGCGTAAGAATGAATTCGAGCACACGCTCGAAATGCTGCGCGATCGTCTCGGCCTGCGTGTCATCGGTGTCGATGCTTCGGAGCGTTTTCTCGCAAAGCTCAAGGGCGTCGCTGATCCCGAACGCAAACGCAAAATTATCGGCGCGGAATTCATTTCCGTCTTCGCGGACAAAGCCCTGGAGTTGCAAAAAAATGAAGCGCACGGCCAAATTGCGTACCTCGTGCAGGGAACTCTCTATCCCGACGTAATCGAATCCGTCTCTGTGAAAGGCCCCTCCGCGACTATCAAGACGCACCACAATGTGGGCGGCCTGCCGGAGAAAATGCCCTTCGCGCTCATCGAACCACTCCGCGATTTGTTTAAAGATGAAGTTCGCAGAATCGGCAAGGATCTGGGCCTTCCAAACGAGCTTTTAGTGAAACACCCGTTTCCCGGGCCAGGTTTAGCCGTACGGGTACTTGGCGAGGTTAGTGCTGAAAGTCTGGTAACTCTTCGCGAGGCGGACGCTATCGTGGTCGATGAAATTCGCCGCGCTGGCCTCTACGAAAAAGTCTGGCAAGCTTTCGCTGTCCTGCTCCCCGTACGCAGCGTCGGTGTGATGGGCGATTACCGCACCTACGGCCTCACCATCGCGGTGCGCGTGGTCGAATCCGAAGACGCCATGACCGCGGACTGGGTACGCCTGCCCGGTGATGTCCTGGAACGCATCTCCACCCGCATCGTAAACGAAGTTCCAGGCGTCACCCGAGTTGTCTATGACATCAGTTCAAAGCCGCCCGGCACCATCGAATGGGAATGAGGAACTAAGGGTGGTCTGTCCGGGAATTAACAGGAAGGGATGCGCGGTGATCTGGATGTACCTGTGCTTGCTCTCAGAATCAGGCCGCGCTTCGCTGGGTTAGCGCGGCCCTTCTCCTGAGACTTGTCATTCTAACCGTCAACTCCAGGAAGTGAAGGCTTCCCGGAACTAGCGATTGGCCATTTTCTGCGCCATGTATAGAATGAGCTTGCGATCTTCTTCGTCGGCTTTGCCCAACAACCTGCGAAGCTTGTTGAGGAAGCGCGCCTCTTTGCCGCTCGTGCCCCACGCGATATCGTCCGAAGACTTTCGCTTGGGCAAGTTCGGCAGTACGGGCGGCTCTTCGCCGTCGTAGAACAGTTGATAGAGTGGGCATTCGAGAGCGCGGGCCATCTTCTCCAGTGTTTCGATGGCCGGAACTGTGTGGCCATTTTCGACTCTGGAAATATAGCAGCGAAGAAGACCCGTACGCTTTTCGATATCGCCCTGGGAGAGTTTCTTTTCCTCACGCAGTGCGCGGAGGCGATCACCAATAATCATGTCGGTATTATCGCATGTAGTTAAGGGGTCTGCAAGTACAAAGTTGCTGCCTGCCGAAATGAAACAGATGGTGCGGCCCCCGAAACCCAACCTTCAAAAGGCGTAACCTGGAACCCATGCCACGCGTCCCAAAAGCAGAGCCCATGGCCACGGCTACCGCGGCAGCTTTGAAGCCTGCGGCCGCGAAGGCATCCGGCGCGCCGGATGACCGGGAATTGGTGCGGCGCGGCCAGGACGGGGACAAGGAGGCGTTCGAAGAATTGGTGCGCCGCCATCAGCATCGCGTTTTTGGGGTGGCTGGCGGCATCCTGCATCGCCGCGAGGATGTGGAGGACATTGCGCAGCAAGTCTTCGTTAAGGCCTACTTCTCGCTGAAACGCTTTGACCAGCGGGCTGCCTTCAGCACTTGGCTCTACAAAATTACGGTCAACGAGTGCTGGGATCTGCTGAGAAAGAAAAAGGTTAGGCCGCTCCTGTATGAATCGGATCTTAGCGAAGAGCAGGCCCAGCAATTCAGCGCCACCGAAAGGCTCGATAGCGGTGCCCAGGACGTGTCCGACAAACTGGAAGCCCAGGAGCAAGTCGAGCGCCTGCTGCAGGGTTTGGACGAACGCGACCGCATGATGCTGATCTTGAAAGAGGTAGAAGGATTTGCCATCGACGAAATTGCTGAAATTCTCGACCTCAACGCGAACACTGTGAAGGTTCGCCTGTTCCGCGCCCGGCGCCGCATCGTAAATCGGGTGCGCAAGCGCAGGGACGGAAGCGGATAGGGCATGAGAGTGTTCCAAGTTGAAACATGAGAAATCGGCTGCACGTCCAAGTAATCGGTAAGGCCGTAAGGAGGCGCGTATGTGGAACCTGCTAAGAGTGAGAAAGAATCACGGAGAGTGTAGCCGCCTGCGCGACGCACTCGAAAATGTAGCGGACGTGACGGCGCTCTCATCGGTGCAGCAAAAACACCTGGCTGCGTGCCTTGCATGCCAGGCGGCCTCCGCAGATATTTCCATGACCCGTATTGTCCTTCGGGATGTTCGTGCAGCACTGCCCGAGCCGTGGTTTGCACCACGCGTAATGGCTGCCATCGCCGCGCGAGAGTCGGAGCTGCGGCAGTCTCTGGAGGCTTGGGCTGCCGTACCCCGGCTCGCCGCACGCCTGACTTGGATTTCCGGCCTGGCCTTGCTGGTGGCCAGCACTTGGTTGTATCAGTTACCGAAATTCACGCCGATCTCCGGCAACGAGAGCGCCGTGGAGTCACTGTTTGACTCCTCGCAATCGTCCGCTTCCCAGGATGACGTTGTGCCGCTGGAGAACGCGCGATGAGCGAAACGGCCGCAACGCGCAAGGCGGCCCTGTGGGTGGGCGCGGTGTTTCTCCTCGGCGCGGCATTGGGAGGAGTGTTGGGCTACCTGTTTGCGCATCATCCGGTGAACGCTGCCAATCCTCCGCTCAGCGAACCGGAGCGGCGTGCCCACCGCGTGCAGCAGCTCACCAAGGAGCTGTCGCTGACGCCGCAGCAGGCGCAGCAACTCGATGCCATTCTGCTGCAGCGCCATGCCGAAACCAAAACCATTCATGATCAGAGCGAAGCAGAGATCGAGGCAGTGCGCCAGAAGGGGCGGGCGCAGGTGCGCGCCATTCTTACTGCGGACCAGTTGCCCAAGTTCGAGGAATTCCTGAAGCAGATGGATGAACAGCGCAAACGCAACGGGCCGCCACCTCCTCGCTGATTCTCCCTTCCGCTATCAGCGCGTCACACCTTAACAATCAGTTTGCCGATGTTGCCGCCGGTGAAGAGCATGTTGATGGCGTCGGGGGCTTTTTCCAGACCCTCCACAATCGTTTCCCGGTCTTTCAGTTTGCCGAACATTTTCCATTTGCCTAGCTGCGTGGCCGCTTCCATGTAGCGGTTCATGTAGTCGATAATGAGGAATCCTTCCACCCGCAGGCGCTTGACCAAAACCATGCCGAAGCTTTCGAGAGCGGGTGCTCCCGTGGTGTATCCGGAAATCAGGCCGCAAAGAACGACCCGGCCGTGGAGGTTCATGCGATCGATAACGGCGTGCATGATTTCGCCGCCGACATTTTCGTAATCGATGTCGGCGCCTTTGGGCGTGGCCGCGGCTAATTTCTCTTTCCAGTCCGGTTGTTTGTAGTCGACGGCAGCATCGAAGCCGAGATCATCAGTGAGCCATTTGCATTTTTCCGCGCCGCCGGCGATGCCAACCACGCGGCATCCATGGATTTTTCCGATTTGTCCGGCAATGCTGCCGGTGGCGCCGGCCGCCGCGGAAACCACCAGCGTTTCTCCTTTTTGCGGCTTGGCGATGTCCATCATGCCGAAGTAGGCGGTGATTCCGGTGACGCCCAGCACGCCCAGGAATGCGGTGTCTGAAAGGAAGGGAATCGAGGGAATCTTCTGGAAGCTGCCACGCTTATCGGCGGCCTCGATGATGCAGTAATCCTGCAGGCCGGTGAGCCCGACGACTTTGTCGCCCTTCTTGAATTCCTTGTGGCGTGATTCCACCACTTCGGCAAAGCCGAAGCCGCGCATCACTTCGCCGATGGCGACGGCAGGCACGTAGCTGTCCGTAGCCATCCAGACACGCATGGTGGGATCGATGGAAAGATATTTCACACGGGCCAGGGCCTGGCCGTCTGTGAGGGAGGGAAGCGGCGCTTCCGCGAGCTGGAGGTCGCCGGGCGCGAGCAGGCCTTTGGGACGCGATTGCAGTTTTAATTGTCGATTTGTTTGGGCCACGTTAGCTGTCAGTTTTGCTTTCGTAGGGGCAGCCAAGACTGGCTGTGGCATCTAGAACGGGATGTCCTCGTCGGAGATTTCGGGGCCGGCGCCGGGGGCTGCGGGTTCGTCGTGGCCTGCGGCGTCGAGGTCGTCGCCGCTACGCGATGTGCCTCCGCCCATGCCGCCTGCGCCGGCGCCGGCTGCGGCGCTGTCGGCGCGTCCACCGAGCATGCGGAAATTGCTGGCGATAATGTCGTAGCTGGTGCGCTTCTGGCCTTCTTTGTCCTGCCATTCGCGAGACTGGATGCGTCCCTCAATGAAAACCAGCGAGCCTTTCTTTAGGTATTGCTGGGCAATTTCGGCTTGCTTGCCCCAAACGGTGATGCGGTGCCACTCGGTGCGCTTCTGACGCTCGCCATTGCGATCTTTGTAGGTTTCATCGGTGGCGACGGAGAAATTACCTACGGCCTGGCCACCTCCGGTATAGCGGGTCTCGGGATCGCGGCCCAGACGGCCGACGAGAATGACTTTATTCACTGACATTAGAAAATCCCCCTTGCAGGTGAGGACGATAACAGAAAGAAAGGAGCGAGGCAAAGCAACGTTTTCTCTCGTTATCCCGTTGAATTAACTAGCTTTATAACTGCTTGACAAGAATACCTTCCTATGCTATGCTTTTTTCATTCAAAGCCACGTCTAAAACAGTTCTACCTCACCGCAACTCTCACCTCGTGGCTCAGCCAGTAACTCTTTTAAAATGAACAGATCCAAAAATCTTTCGGCCAACCCCTTTGTAATGAACAGATCCGGAAAACCCGGGGGGAGGGGGGCCGGTCCAGCGCCGAAAAGCAAGCGTGTCCGGGCCCGTCGGAGTCGGACACCCTAAAAGCCGCCGCCGCTTGTTTCATCGGGCGACTCGACTTCGGGGAGGTCTTCGGTAGTGGCTCGCTTTAGTTCGCGGCGGATGGTGTCGGAGGAGAAGCCGGCGCGGAGTAGGGTGCGGTAGAGGGAGGCGATTTTCTTGTCGTCGATCTTTTTATCGGTATGGGGGCCTCGAAAGAATTTTAGTTTGCGGTCGATGCGCTGGCGGACCATGGCGGCTTCGTCGGAGTTGGCGGCGGCTTCTTCGACGGCGGTTTCGATGT
>Ga0137418_10006541_pt1 | contig 10727 bp, 9 predicted proteins | sample CZODoug3_1_2_16f_FD_122242 | JGI IMG/M metagenome (GOLD analysis project Ga0137418, IMG submission 122242) | Vadose zone soil fungal communities from Angelo Coast Range Reserve, California, USA - CZODoug3_1_2_16fungal (Hybrid Assembly) | ecosystem: Environmental > Terrestrial > Soil > Vadose... | reverse complement strand
CGCGAAGCATTCCTGAGGACCGACCCGGACGTGTTCCGCGCCGCCTGCGATGCGCTGGCCGAGCTTGACCTCCGGCCTGGGCTTGGGCGGGTCGAGATCCCCGTTCTGGTTCTGGTCGGCGAACATGACGAGGCGACGCCGCCACCGATGTCGCATGAACTGGCAGCCGGCCTGCCGCACGCGCGTCTCAAAATTATCGCGGGCTGCGCGCACGTCCCGCAGCTGCAGTCGCCCGAAATGTTTCTGGATGCGATCGGCGATTTCCTGCCGGCTTCGCAAGCTGCGTTCGCGGAGCGGCGGAAATTTCACAACCCAAGCTTGTAAGTATCGCGATATCTTCTTAGCCTGCCCGGAGACGAGAAGCCGGGCAGCCAAGGGGGGTGAATCATGTCGGATTTCTTCCGCGCTCATCAAGCCGTCGGGACTACCATACCGACCTACTTCATCGAAAGCACCGCGCCCAACAATGTAGATGACACCGTCGCGGTGCCACCGGTGCTGCCGCCAGAACTGACACCGATCGATTCCGATCTGGCGGTGAAGCAGATCGCACAGGCGCTGGCGGAAGGCGAGAATCCCAATCTGGTCGTGATGGTTCACGGATTCAACAATCCCGAGCCGGCTGTATTGCGGACGTATACGGCCGCAGCGATGGCGATCCAGCGCGACGATGCAATTCGCACCCGGCAAGGCCTGGTCTGCGTCGGCTACCGCTGGCCGTCCGAGAAGATGGGGGAGCCTATCCACGGCACCTGGGATTCCTTGCCCACGCTGGCAACGTGGATCCTGTATTTCGGCGCGGCGATTGTCGTGCTGACGTTTCCGCTGTTCTATTTCGCGTCGGAGACCAAGCAGTGGTGGATAGATCTGTTTCGCTACGTCTGGAATCCCAACGGCGTCCACGTGATCACGCTAATCGGCTGGACCGTGGCCGGTCTGGTGCTGATGACCGTGCTTTTGCGTACGATTGTTTATTTTCGCGACAACTATCGGGCTTCGAATTACGGCATCCCCGACCTCATTCAGATCATCCGCGCCATTGACGGTGAAATCGTCAAGCTTCGTCGTCAGCGCGGCGAGGCCGATCCGTTGCGCCACGATATCCAGCTCTCCTTTATTGGCCACAGCATGGGCGGCTTCGTGGTCACCAATACCATCCGAACGCTGTCGGATGTGTTCGCCGCGCCGGTCCAGGCATTGAGCTCCTATGGCGTGGGAGCGTCGCCCGATTCGCGGCCTGAACCGCCCTCACACGAGATCGGCAATGTCTTCAAACTCATGCGCTTCCTGCTGGCGTCGCCCGACATCCCGGCCGAGACCTTGTTGTCGAGCCGCGGGAATTTTCTGGCCTCGGCGCTGTCGCGGTTCGAGGAAGCTTACCTGTTCAGCAACGAGGGCGACGAGGTGCTGCGCCAGATTTCGACACTGGCGAATTATTTCGTGTTTCCGACCAACAGCCGCAATCACGGCTTCCGGCTCGGCAATGTCGAAATTCTGTCGCGCAATTTCGGTTTGATCGACGTGAAGGAAGACGACTTTCTTCGCGTCCTGCGTATCGGAAATATGACGCTGCAGGAGCTTTACGATGCGCTTGAGGACGCCAAGGCCGGGCGGCATGTGGATGCGGGGCCGGTACCGGAGCAGGCTGCGTTGCCCAAAGTGTTCACCTATTTCGATTGCACCGACTATGTCGATCAGGACGATGGCGGCAAGCAGGCGCGGCCGCTGCTCACTTTCGCGAAATGGCGCAAACGCAATGACCCTGAAGCGAAGCTCCGGTGGTATTCGCATTTATATCTGCTTCTCGCTTACGTCATTCGGGGACAGAAGCCGAATGTGCATGGCGGCTATTTTGAGGGATTGTTTTCGCAGCAATTGATCTACCGGCTCGCCTGTCTTGGCTATAACGGTACGGTGGCAGCTTATGGCAGCGAGGTTGAGCTGGGAAAAGCGTGCGAGCAAAAGCAGATTCGCATGCTGGTGTCGCCAAGGCTGTGGACGCGCCGGGTCAGTTCGTCCGCCCCGCCTCCGCCGGTTCAACCGACGATGCGGCCGACATCACAGACGATCCCGACGGCGCCGGCGCCAGCGCCGGCAACCGGTGTCGTGGTTCCGAATCTGGTTGGCATGTCAATCGTTGATGCGCGTGCAGCCGTTGCGGCCGTCCGAAATATTCAGGTCGGACCGGCGCTACCGGTGCGCGGCTCCGAGCCGCAGCTCTTGCTGCTCGAGATCACAAAAGAAGCACCGGGCCAGACCGCCGGGACGGTTTTGAATCAGACCCCGGCGGCTGGCAGCCCGTTGCAGCAGCGCACGTCGATCGAGGCTGTCGTCGCCAAGTAACGGCGGGCGCGGGGCCTGGTATGCGGCAACTCGAGACGCATAAGAGACCATCCAGCCAGGACTTGTCGCGATTTGCGCCTCCCGGCCAAACCGACCTTGTCCACCAGCGTCGAAGCCGCCGGCCGATATCGACCGTCAGCAGCACGTCGGCCGGGCTATTGGCGCCTTCTGCCATGCCGATGATCGATGCGCTAATTCCCGAGGGTGCCTTGAAGCCGGAAGCCGAAGCGCGGCTGCTCAAGGAGCTCACCGATATCCTGATCACGCATGAGGGGTTCGAGCCCGGCAACAAGGTGGCACAGAGCGTGTCCGTCGTGTTTCTGCATCGGCCGGCGGCGGTGTTCGTCGGCGGCACGCGTTCGGCATCGCCGCGCTATCGGATCATCCCGACGGTGCCGGAGGGGCAGTACAATGACGCATCACGCAAGGCGCTGGTGAAGGACGTGACCGAAGCGGTGGTCCGGGCGGATGGCGGAACATATGAGGACGTCGCTCCCCGTGTCTGGGTGTTTCCCACCGAGATTCCCGATGGGCAGTGGGGCAGCCGCGGCGTGATCCGGCCGCTTCCTGACATCCAGGCATTCATCGCCGGCGAGCACGAGCGCAAGGTCGGTGAAGAACGGCTCGCAAGGCGCCGTCGCGTGAAGGCGCTGGCGATGCTGGAAGCGGCGCTCGACGCCGCGCGCAAAGGTGCCGGCACGTAGCCCCATCGCGTGACTCGCCTCGCGCTTTCGCCTCGTGGCCTCTGACGGGACCGCCCGGCCCTGTTGGATGCAAACAATTTGAGCAGATCGAACACATTATCCGTTCGACGGTCGCAACCCTGCTGCCTAATCTTGCCCCAGGGCTTGGAGTCAAGGGCTTGGGAGTGTCGCTGAATGCGCGCGATTTTGGACTATTGCACCGGGGGAATTCAACGCAGCGTTTCGGCGGGAACGCTCATCCTCCACGAGGGCGGCACCACCGGACACCTCTATGTGCTGATCGAGGGACGGCTTGAGGTCGTCAAAGGCGATACCGTCGTCGCCATCATCACCGAGCCCGGCGCCGTGCTGGGCGAAATGTCGGTTCTGCTCGATCAGCCGCATACCGCGACCGTGCGCGCGGCGTCCGATTCGGCCGTCTACGAGATCAGCGATGCCGCATCATTTCTGCGCGACCAACCGGCGGTGGCGCTGCTGATCGCGCGGCTGCTGGCCCAGAGGCTCAATGTCGCGACCACCTATCTTGCCGACATCATGCAGCAATATGCCGGCCACGGCGATCACCTCGCGATGGTCGGCGAGATTCTGCAGACCATGATCAACCTGCCGCCGATAACGATCTCGCCAGGCTCGGATCGGCAATCCGACCCAAGGATGTGAGCCACTCCGGAGGATGGGTGATCGCCGCAGCCGGCCGCTGCAACGGCGCATTGAGGTCGATGTATTGCTCGGAGCCGAGCGGCAGCCAGAAGGCGGTGCCGTCGTCGATATCGAGCACGATGTGCACCGGCGGGCGGCCGGGTTGAAGGCCGGCGTTGAACACCCAGGTGCTGCCGAGCTGATCGAACCAGGAGCCGTCGGCAATGAACGGCGATTGATGCACATGGCCCGAGATCACCATCGAAGGCTGATAGCTCCGGATCCACTGCACCAGTTCTTCGTCGCCGAAAAAACGTTTACCGCCCCAACTGGTCGGAGAATTCGCCGGCGGCGCGTGATGGACCCAAATCCATCGCTTGAGCCGCCCTGCGGCGGCTTCGCGAAGCTGCTCCTCGATACGCTGCTTGACCAGCGGTCCATCCCACCAGGGACAGACCGTAAAAAAGGTGTCGCCGATGGTCAGGCTGTCGCCGTCGCAGGTGATGCCGAGTTCGCGAACGTCGCCGATCCAGCGGGCGATCTTCTCGCCTTCCGGATTGCGTTCGTCGAGATCGTGATTTCCGGAGCAAAGAATCACCCGGGTGAGGCCGGAGAGAAGCGACAGGTATTTCTTCACGACGACAATCTGGGCGCGGAAATCGACCGAGGATCCGACGTCGAGGGCGTCGCCCGCAAAGATCACAAGATCGAACTGCGGCGCCGCGCTGAGCAGCCAGTCAAATTGCGGCAATGAATAATGCAAATCGGCCACGACAAGGCAGCGCATATCAACTCAATCCGGATGCTTAAAAACTAGGCGATGTAGGGAAGCCTGTATTCAAACAGCCAGGAGCGAGCAAAAATTATGCCGCGCCATCTTGTTGGAATGCGACAGATGCCCGCACGAACGTAGCGTGATAAGTTTTGGGTAGATGGAAAAGCCAAGTGAAATCAACCGGTTCAACTAACCATATGACATAGCCAAAAGTGAGGCTCTGATGACCATCCTATGGCTACCGCGCGTCTGACGCGGACCGGTGCGGGCAGAGCTACGCTGACGCCTCTTCAGCAACAAGAGGCTAAGCGACGGCGTGATGCAGGGGAAAGCCTGTCAGAGATCGGCCGGTTGTTCGGGTGAACTACCAGACGATAGGCCGTCTTTGACGGCCCGCGTACGCCAGTTTCGCTGGCTTTGGTAGGCTTTAGCCGCCCCGGAAAAGCCAATACTTAAGTTCCAATACGACTCACGTTGTGGCGAATCACGCAAACAACTGGAGATTCTTATGTTCGGGTTCGCTACGACGAAGTGCGGCAAGTGCGAGAAGAGTACCTTCAAGGTGAAAGAACTGAGTTTGAGGGGCGAGCTGGATTACAAAATGATTTCGGTACAGTGCACATACTGTAAGACGCCAATTGGGATTATTGACGACAACAACGCTCTCCTGCAACAGCAGCAAGCGCGGATATTGCGTGTTGAACGAAGGCTCTCATCTATGGAAGATAAACTTTCTGATATAGAAGAAAAACTTTCTGAAATCGCGTCTGCTCTAACGCAGCGCGGATTTAAGGTAGGCAAGGTAGAGCGGTAGGTCGCGCGCGAACCTATCATCAGTCATCAACCATCGGAAGGCTGTAGGATGCCAAAGCCAATGAAAGTAAAAATCTTCATGGACGCTAGCGCGAGCACCATCGAAGCGCAGATTAATACATGGCTCGACGGCATCGACGCGGCTGTGATCGTAAAGACAGATACCGTGGTTACCAACGTAGCCGAGAAAGCTGGTGATGGTACTTATCCGTGCATCGTCGTGACGATTTGGTATGAGCCCCCGCAAGGCTAGTCTGACCGACATCGCCGGGACTACAGCAACCTCATTGATACCGAGAAACCACGAAGTCTTTAGACTTTATATTATGAGTTTAGGTTGAAGCGGGGTGAGGTGATCCGAGTACTCGCCGATTCAACTCAAAGCCATCCCGCTCTAGGCTTTTGCGGTTGCGTGGGAGAACGTCACTTCGATCAGTGTGCCCGAATGCGAAGCGGTCTTGATGTGAAAATGCGCGCGGTTGGCTTCGACCAGGGCTTTGGTCAGGGAAAGGTTGATGCCGGAATTGACGGTCGCCTGGTCTGACGGCGGCTGGGTCCGGAACGGCTCCATCGCTGCGGCGACTTCTTTCTCGTTGAGCCCCTGGCCGGTATCTCGGACCCGCAGCACCACCTCGTCGAAATCCGACAGCGCGGTGGAGACGATGACCTGGCCGCCGGCATTGGCGAGATGGATGGAGTTGCCGATCAGGTTCAGCGCGATCTGACGTAACGCGCGGGCGTCGGCGATCACCGGCGGCAGCATTGGCGCCAGCGATGTCCGGATGATGATGCGTTCGCGATTGGCCTGCGGCTGCATCACCGCGACGCATTGTTCGACCAGATCGTTGAGGTTCTGGCTGGCAAAGGTGAGGTCGAGCCTGCCGGTTTCGATCCGCGACAGATCGAGCAGGTCGTTGACGATGGCGATCACGCGTTCGCCCGAGCTGCGGATGTCCTTCATGTATTCGATGTAGCGCTCGTTGAGCGCGCCGAAACGCTCGGCGATCATCACCTCGGAAAATCCGATGATGGCGTTGAGCGGCGTGCGGACCTCGTGGCTGATCCGCGCCAGCAGGTCGGCCTTGGCGTTCGCCGCGCGATCGGCCAACCGCCCCGCTTGCTGCGGTTCGCTCTCGCTGGTTCGGTTCTGCGAAAGTTCGCGAAACACCGCGAAGAAATTCGGGCCGTCGGGCCGGGTTCGTCCCATGGTCATCGACAGCGGGATGATGCCGCCCTTGCGCACGCGGCCCAGTACGTCGCGGCCATGATCGAGCAGGCTCGCGACATCGGCGCCCTTGATGCCCTCCAGATGATCCCGCACCGCAGGCTGGCTTTCCGGCGCGAACAGCTGCATCAGATTGCGTTGCACGAGCTGCGAGCCGTCATAGCCGAACAGCGCCTCGGCGCTGCGGTTGCACGAATGGATGGTGCCCTCGGCGTCGAACATCACGATGCCTTCGGCGGTGGTATCCAGGATGGCGCCGAGCTCCTCGGCGTTGGCGTGGCCGGCGGCCGACGGTGCGGCGGCAGGGATCGCCTCGGAAAACGCGGCGGCGACCGCGGCGGCTTCGGTGCGTGTGCTCGAGAAAATCAGAGCCAGCGCGGGATCGCCGTCCCATGAAATCGTGAACAGGCGCGCGTCGGTCGCCACCGCCGGCGCATGTTCGGAGGAAGCCTCCATTCCGGAAATCTTCACCGGCCTGCCGGCGTCCGATGTGCTGCTGGCGCTCGAGACGCCGGGCTCGACATAGAGCGCGTCGAGACCTCCGGCATCTTCCAGTGCGTGAAGGCTCTCGTAGCCCATCCGCACCAGAAACGCCCGGTTGGCATAGAGCAGCCGGTCGAGCCGGTAAATCAGCACGCCGACCGGCAGCAAATCGAACAGCGCCTTGTCGCGCCGGGCTTCGCCCCGCGCCGGCTCCTCGGGCGGCGCCAGCCATTCGGGTGGTTCGCTCGGTGGTTCGGATGTTTCAGGTGTGGACGGCTGCTCGTCGACGGTTTCGGTCGCGACAGGCATCACGACGGCAGCGCCGTTTTCGTTGTCGAGCCGCGCCGACAATTGCCGGGCGAGTTCGTTGAAGGCGCTGTTTTCCACCTGGGTCAGGGCAGGGGATTTCGGATCGCTCACCGGCCGAAACGGAAGGACGTTCTTGGGCGTATCCACGGCGGTTTCCAGATCGGTTTGTTGTGATGTCTCAGAAGCATTCGACTCAAGAGCATTCGACTCGGGCGATTCAGGCGTATCGGACGATGCGACATCAGGCTTCGCAGCCAGCTCCGCGGCAAGCGAATCTCCAATATATGTCCGAACGATGTCGGCCGATTTTGGCTGGACGATGACGGCCGAAAGCGTTTGGGGTGCCGGCGGATGGCTGACGAACTCGTCGCGGCGCAACGCGGCAAGCCGCGCCATGCCGTCGAGATCGCTGCAAACCCCGACGCCTCGATAGCCGGCAAAATTCGCCGCGCGGTCGTAGATCGGCAATCCCGACAATTCCACCGGCAATCGGCCGCCGCCATCGGCGGGCCAGTTCAAGGTAACGCCGGTCCAGGTGCCGCGCGTCGCGATCGCGTTGAGGAAGCGTCCGTCGGGATCGAGCCCGAACCGCTCGGCGATGTCGCTCCATGGCCGTTCGAAGGCGGCGGCAGTACGGGCGCCGATCAGGCGGGTGAATTCGCCGGGGGCCAGCGAGAAGCGGCGTTCGGCGGTGAGCTGCCACAGGAAGCGCAGCGGGTGCTCGGGCGCGGTCGGCGGAGGCTCGTCGGGGTCGGGCGGCTGGTCCGAGCCCACGGGTTCGACGGCAGCCTCGGAGGGCGATTCCGCATACTCGTCGATCAACTCAAACTCCGCCGGTGCTTCGCCTGACATCGCTGAGGGCTCGTGGTTGGGTAGCGGCAGATCCGCCGCGGGTACGATCGGCTGACGCGCAGGTTCGGTCATCGCGGCTTCCGCCGATGCCGGTGCCGTATGCCTGGTGTGCGCGGCCTGCGTCGCGCCGGGCGCGATCAGTGCCACGAGGCCGACATCAGCGCCGGTCCCGACGCGTTGCAGGATCAGGTGGCCGATGCCGACGGGCGTCTCGACGCGGCCCTGCTTCAGGGCCTCGCTGCACGCATCGTCAAGGCCAACCTCGGCGAGATTGCGAAAGCCGAGCAGCGATCGCGCAGCAGTGCTGGCGCCGACGAATATGCCGTCGCGGGTGAGCGCCGCGATCGGCGCATCGATGCCCTCGACCAGGCGCTGCAACCGCTCGACCAGCGGCATCGTCCGGCCGGCCGCTTCGGCGCTCGCAATCAGGATGCCGTGGCCGCCATCGGCAAAATCAAGCCGTGCGCAGCCGCAGGTAACGAGCGCACCGAGTGCGGCGCCGAAGCCGCGCAGCCGCTCCAGCCGGATCGCGCCGTTCGATGGCAGCCTGCCCGCTAACCGCGCGACCTGGCGCCGGTGCAAATCCGCCGGTCCGAAAATCTTTTTCGCAAGCGCTGCGCCATGGGCTGCATTCAACAGCCGGGCGCCGACCGGATTGGCCCAGAGAATGCGCGTGCCGTCGACCGACCAGAGCCATGCGGGGGTGGCGCTTGTGGCGTGCACCGCCAGTCGCGGATCGCTGATGCCTCGCAACTGGAATTCCGCATGGTTCATCGCAGTGACATGACTGGCAGGTTTGGCTGTTACGCGGCCTCAGATATCGGCGGCCAAAACGATGACAGCCTTAACAGATCGTTAGTATCGCCCGCTGCAGACGGCAGGTCCACGGCCTCGCCGTCGAGAAGGTCTCCATTGGCGGGGATAACCCCAATTTGGGCTGGCGGCGCGAATCGGAAGTTGGCCTGTGTCAGCGCCAACTGTGGCAACAGCGACCGAAGAGAATTTCCGAACCCGACCTTGCAACCCCGTGCCGGCTCTCGCGTTGGGGTGTTGGAAAAAGCCGCCAAAGGTCCACGATGGGAACCAAGGGACGCCGTGTCATAACGGCGAAGGGTTAGGCCGATCGTGTGGGTGGCCAACCCGGAATCGGGGCAGCTGTGGGGCTGCGACAAGCAACAGGGAGTGAGACCATGAGCGAACAGGGGAGTGACCGTTTCGAGATTCCGAAGGAGATGCGATCGATGGCCGAGGCCAGCTTCAATCAGGCCCGCACCGCCTTTGAGAAATTCCTTGCCGGCGCGCAGCAGACCGCTGGAACCATCGAGGAGCGGGGTGCGACGGTTGCCGCCGGCGCCAAGGACATCGGCGCCAAGGCGATTTCCTATGCCGAAAAGAACGTGCAGGCATCGCTGGACTATGCGCAGTCGCTGCTGCAGGCCAAGGATCTGACCGAGATAATGAAGCTGCACAGCGAATATGTGCAGGCGCAGATGCGCTCGCTGGCTGAGCAGGCCAGCGAGATGGGCCAGATTGTCAGCCGGGCGGCGATTGATGCCGCCAAGCCGAAAACCTGATAAGCCGAAAACCTGATCCTGGAACTTCCCAAGGTTGATTTTGGGGTGTTCCTCAGCCGGAACGAGCGTTTTGCGGAGGCCTGCCATGCGGCATTGCACCCGAAAATCGCGTTGCGTTGCACAATATTGACACGATATACGTGTTATCTGTCGGTTGCCCGACGAAGGGCAACCCCAGTGACTTTCCGTAACTTAACGTCCGCGTGATCCAGGTCGACGTTCCCGGCAGTTTTGGCGTCTGGGCGTTCGCAGGGGTCACTTCTTTTTCACCCCATCGCGAAGGATGCATGCCATGGCAACTACCGACCCTTTCTCCGCCTCGATCATACCTTTTGAAGTTCCCGAGCAGATGCGTGCGTTCGCCGAGAAGGGCGTTTCGCAGGCCCGCGACAGCTACGCCAAGTTCAAGGATGTCGCCGAGACCCACAACGGCACCATCGAGGCAGTGTTCTCGACCGCCAGCAAGGGCGCCAGCGAATATTCCCACAAGCTGATGGAAATGATGAAAGCCAACACCACCGCGACCCTGGACTTCGCCCAGGAGCTGGTCGGCGCGAAATCGCCCTCAGAGGCGATGGAGCTGTGGACCTCGCACGCCAAGAAACAGTTCGAAGCGCTTACCGCGCATAGCAAGGAGCTTGCTGAACTGGGCCAGAAGATCGCGACGGAAACCGTCGAACCGATCAAGGCCAACGCGTCGAAGCTGTTCAAGCCGGCCGCCTGATCAAGGTCGCATTCTTTGCTTCCAAAAAAGCCCGGGCCGCCAGCCCGGGCTTTTGTCTTTGGCGGTGCGGTTGGCGGGGCGCGATGTTGGTGTTGTCATCGTCTCCCGGCCTTGCCAAAGCCGGGCGTTGCACCTAGTTTCCGCCCGGTTCGGCGACCCTTTTTTGGGGCCGATAAAGGATGCAGTTGTAGCTCAGTTGGTTAGAGCGCCTGTCTGTGGAACAGGAGGTCGGTGGTTCGAGCCCACCCAACTGTACCAAAGGCATTAGATTGCCTGCTGTGCCTTT
>Ga0137418_10006540_pt1 | contig 10728 bp, 5 predicted proteins | sample CZODoug3_1_2_16f_FD_122242 | JGI IMG/M metagenome (GOLD analysis project Ga0137418, IMG submission 122242) | Vadose zone soil fungal communities from Angelo Coast Range Reserve, California, USA - CZODoug3_1_2_16fungal (Hybrid Assembly) | ecosystem: Environmental > Terrestrial > Soil > Vadose... | reverse complement strand
GCTCCGCCAGGCTCTCGATCGGTGCGTCGGGCAGCCGGTAGTAGTTGCCGCGCGCGATCGCGTAGACGTACGCCGCTCGCCCGATCGCCGCGGCAAACCCGGAGTCGAGTCGTTCGGCTTCCCGATATTCGGTGAGGGCCCGGGCCGTCTGATCCGGCGACCGTCGGGCCAGAAAGAAGTTGCCCCGCAGATAGTGGTCGTAGGCAGCTGGGCTCCGCGTGCGCAACGTGCCGAGTGCGCCGGTTTCCGATGAGGGCACCGCCGCGTCTCCCCCCACGCGCAGCGCCACCGCCCGTGCGATCTCCGACGGTAACGCGAGCAGCTCGTCCGGCCTTCGATCGAACACATCGCCCCAGGTCGCGACCGCCGTCGCCCCGGTCAACAGCCGGATCGACACGCGGACGCGCGCACCGACGCGTCGCACACTCCCGTCCACCAGGTAGTGCACATCGAGCGCACGGGCGATCGCCGGCGCGTCTCCGGGCGACGCGCTCTGGGCGTGTCGCACCACACCGGGCGATTTCACCTGCACCCTTGCCACGCTGCCGAGGAGGCTCGTGAGGTCCTCGGTTAGGCCTTCGGCGAGATAGGCGTCGGCCGTGTCGCGTGCTTCGAAATAGAGGACGGCAATGCTGGTTGCCTTGGGCCGGCTCCACGGATGCCACAGAACGGCGATGGATACCAGGGCGACAGCTCCGGCGATGATGGCGGCGACCGCACGCGGACGCAGGCTCCGCGCGGCGTCCGACGGAGCGACGTCATCGACCGCCGCGATGAACCGGTACCCACGACGCGGCAGCGTCTCCACCAGTTGCGGGTTCTCGGCCGAGTCGCCCAGGGCGCTGCGGAGCTTGTGAATCGCGGCGTCGAGGCCGACGTCGAATTCCACAAACGTCCCGGCTGGCCAAATCGCCTGGCGCAGGTCCTCCCGCGTCACCACTTCGCCGGGATGCTCCAACAGCAACGCCAAGACCCGGAACGGCTGCTGCTGCAGCCTGATCTTGAGCCCCTGCCTGAAGAGCTCGCCCGCGCGAAGATCGACCTCGAACGCGCCGAACCGGACGACTCGTCTCATGGATCCCATATAGCAGGTAAGCCTTGAGTCAGCCAGAAATCAGGTGCGCGCCATGGCCTCGGTTCGACCCTTGCGCAACCCTAGAGCTTCGCGAATCGAATCCCAACGCAAGGAGGCGGAAGATGTCAGCACGGCTAGCTGCGCTCACTCTCACGATAGTCTCCATGGGGTGTGAGGGGAGGGGGACTGCCACCGAGGTCCCTCTGGATCGCCCTCTGTTCACCGTGTCATCAGGAAGCCAGTCGACATTGCTCGGCCGCGCAACGTTCGCCGATCCGTCCGACCCGACGTTCAAGGTCAAACGGATCTCCGGCGACTGGCACGCGGAGGTGAAGGCCACGCCCAATCTGGACATCGCGGTGCAGCGCATTGTCTTTCAGCCGGGCGGTCAGAGCGGCTGGCATCGGCACCCGGGCCCGGTGTTCATCGAAGTGGTATCGGGGACGATGACGTTCTATATGTCCGACGATCCCACCTGCACACCGATGGTTCGTACCGCAGGCCAAGGGTATCTCGACGTAGGCGAGCACCCGCACATCGCGCGGAACGAGAGCGGCGCGCCGGCGGAGAACCTCGTCGTCTACCTGGCGCCGCAAGGCGCAGCGCTCAGGATCGACGCCGCGGATCCGGGGAATTGTCCGTTTTGAGCTCTTGAATTCAAATCCCGCCGTCCCGACTGAGTGAAGATCAAGCTCTGCAGCGACTTCTGCTGTAGGGCTTTTTCTTCGCCTGCAGGCGCGGCAACTCGCCTTCAGCCCCTCGGCTTGATCAGCGCCTGAAACCGCGGATCACTAAAGAGGGGGGCGAAGTCTGGGTACGCATGTCCATCCCAGCTGGTGGTGCTGTTTGGAAACGCTCGTAGCCCAATCCCCTCCGACAACACCTTGAGGGCTCGATCAAGGTCGCCGATACGCACGAGAACGCTCGCCCGATCAAGCTCCAGCCCGCGGAGGGTGCCGCGGGCTTGCACCATATGCTCCTCCCAGTGCTCGAGCGCCGTGCGTGCGGCGCCGACCTTGCCCTGGGCAGCCAGAATGCGCGCGAGGAGCGTGCCATGCGCGTCGGGGTCGCGCAGCTGAGCCGCACGTCTTGCGGCGGTCTCGGCATCACCGAGGAGCAGGGCAAGCTCGGTACGCCAGTGCACCCATTCATCGCGCGCGCGCTGGGCGAATGAACGTGTCCTCAGCCGGTCTGCGACGTAACACCATGGGATACCCGTACTAGCCTGTAGCGCGTGGTGGTCATAGAGCCACTCGCGCGCCGCCACCGGTTCCGACGGCGGTGGCGCTCCCGGATGGTCGGACACGTACCGCGCGAGACGCTGCGCAGCCTCGGGGTGCCCGTGCGCCATGAGCTCACCGGCGATGCTGAAAGCAATGAGATCGGCGTGCCCGGAACCGGGCAATTCGGCACGGGCCATCGAGTCTACTTCGGCGATCCGTCCCAGCGCCGCGAGGGCCCTCAGTGCTTCGAAGAGCGTGAAAGGCGCTGCCGGATAGAATTGCCGGATATGCCGAACCGCTGCGAGCTCCTCCTCGTGCTCGCCAAGGAGGTGGTGGGCCTCCGACGCAAAGATCCAGTACCCCCCCTCCCATCCTCGCATGAGCCCACTCTTCAGATCGAGCTCCTCCAGACGCCTCAGCGCTTCGCGAGGACGCAGGGCCCCCAGCGCGGATAGCGCCACCTCGCGTCGTGCGTCGATCGAGCCAGGTGCGGCGTCCACCAGACGCAGCGCCGCCCTGTAACGCTCAAGGAGATCCCCGGCTCGCAAAGCCACGACGAAGTCGAGGCGCGCGCGGTCGAACGGGGCAAGACGGTCTCTGAGCAGCCGCAGTCCACTGATCAGCGAATCGGCCCGCCTGGCCCACGCCTCATCCATCTCTTCCATCGCAGCGAACATGCCCGACTGCGCCGTCCATATCCGGGCTGCCAGAAACGTGGGATCGAGCGTCGCCGCCTGCTGGAAGCGCCTGGCGGCCTCGGCGGGGTCGTCCGCCATGTACGATTCCAGCCCTTCCACGTAATCGCGGTAGGCAGCGTACAGAGGCGGCTGCGCGAGCACGGTCTGGAACCTGCTGACGTCTTGGTTGTGCAGGGAGGCGAAGGCCGCCAACACTCGCTGCCGCAGGGCCTCGACCCCCGCCATCGGCTGATCACGCGGAGCAGTGACGTCCGCGATGCTCAGCAGGATGCTGCCCTCGGTCGTGGAGCTGATCTGCGCCTGGAAGTGGAGCAAGTCGCCCTGGAGAACGTATGAGCCTGCGACGACGACCCCGGCGCCAGTCTCGCGTCGCACCGCTGCCGGTGTGGCCGCGGCGCCGAGCCTTCGGGCGGCCGCCTGCGCGCCGTGTGTATCCAGCACGGTCAGGAACGGCAGCTCGGTGAGTCCTTGGGTCACCCACTCGGCGACCACCGTGCCCAAGGGATCGAGCTCGGGGACCGCCGTGCGGTTCTCGAACGGCATCACCACCACGGACGAGCCCGCTCCGATATCCCCGGCAGCATGCCGTCGTGCCAGGATCGCCGCCCCCACAACGACACCGACGATGCCTACGACTACGGCCGCGCCAAGGGCGAGACGTCGGAGAGGCCTGCCCCAGCCAGCAACCGCGCGACTGGCCGTTATCTGGGCGCCTGCCCCCAAGGCGTCGGCGAACCGGTTCGCCGTCGCGAATCGGTCGGCCGGGCTCTTGGCGAGCGCGGCCTCAATGGCCCGTTCGACCGCAACGGGCACCGTCGGCCGCGCCGCCGTGATCCGCGGGACGGCATCCAGCGAGTGCCGCGCCAGCACCTCCTGCGCCGAGCGTCCCGTGAATGGCGGATGCCCCGCCAGCATCTCGTACAACACGCAGCCGAGCGAGTAGAGATCCGAGCGGCCGTTCACTTCCTGGCTGCCCGCTCCTTGTTCTGGACTCATGTACATCGGCGTCCCCACCGCGATCCCCGTCTCGGTCAGCCGGTCCCCCCCGGCCGCCGTGATCGCTCGCGCGATCCCGAAGTCCGCGACGACCGCATGTCCGCTCTGGAGCAGGATGTTCTCCGGCTTGATGTCCCGATGCACCAAATCGTGGCTGTGGGCGTAACTCAACGCATCTGCCACCTCACGTGCGATCTGGATCGCGTCATCCAGGGGCAGCTGCTGCTCCCGCTCCAGGCGGTCCCGCAGAGACTCGCCTTCCACGTAGGGCATTGTGTAATACACGAAGCCGTCGGCTTCTCCTGAATCGAGCAGAGGCAGGATATGAGGATGGTTGAGCCGGGCGGTTATTCGGACTTCGCGGAGGAACCGGTCAGAGAACAGGGGGGCGGCGAGTTCGTGGCGGAGAACCTTGAGCGCGACCGGGCGGTGGTGCTTGAGGTCCTCGGCGAGGTAAACTGTGGCCATCCCGCCGCGCGCAAGCTCACGCTCGATCGTGTAGCGGTCGGCGAGGGCGGCGTGCAGACGGGCGAGAAGGTCGTTCGTAGTCGCTCGCCGGGAGGGGACGGCTCCATCATAGGCGCCTGGACCCGGCGCGGCCAGAGGAGGGCATCAAGCAGCCTAGCCGAACCACCGGTACGAACCGAGCCCCCTGCCCCGCCGCCGGATCGGGTCGAGCGGCGTAGCCTGGAGCGCATCAGGCGCGAGGAAGCAACGAGACGGTCGACTCGTTCGACCGCACGCTTGGCGCACAAGTCGATTATCCGCACGCGACTCAAAGAGATGTGACGACCGCAGCGAGCTGGCGGCGCCGGAGAGAGCGAGTCGCGCACACTTTAACGGCGGGCATCGGATTGGTCATCCGCTGCGCGGTGCTAACCCACGCGGGCGCTTCTGATTGGACAGTCCTTTGCCGTGTGGTTTGCCGCTGTGGCCACGGTCGCTCGCGTCGTGGGTTACCTGCGTCACGCCCCGGGGCCGGACCCGGTGCGCTGTCCAGCTCCCAGTGACGGCGGTTGGATGGGTGTCTCCCTCAGTGCTCGCCCGCAAGCCGCGCCATCCGCGCCCGCACGTCGCGCACGGCCGGTTGTAACTCGGGGTCGGCGTCCTTCCAGAGGTTCGCGAAGCGGCCGTAGTACTCGAGCGCCTTGGCGCGGTCGCCGCGCGCCTCGTACAGCTCGCCCAGCCGCTTGAAAGTCGGGGCGAGGCCGTAGGTGTCGTCGACGAAGTGGAAGACGAAGCGGAACATCCCCGGCGTGGAGATGATCCTCTCGTATAGCGCCAGCGCGGAGTCGGACTGTCGCGCCTTATCGTACGTGCCGGCGAGCTCGAGCCAGCCGCAGCTCGGGCATCCGCATTCGTTTTCGTCGTACCACGCGCGGTATCCCGTGATCGCGTCCTGGGTTCGACCCTCGGAGAGCGCGATGTCCGCGGCGGCGGCATGACGGAGAGAGACGCCGCGGCGTAGGCCTTCGCTAACGTTGCGTTCAAACTCGGCAACCAGCCGTTTCGCCTGGTCAAGTCGACCCGTGCGGGCGTAGAGTCGCGCCAGGTCGAGGTACGGCCGGTCCGCAGCCGGCATCGACGCCAGGGGATGACGCCGGAGCGCGGCCTCGACTCTCTCGAGTGCGGCGGCGGGCCGGTCGCGGTAGCGCACGTCGAGCCAGGCCGCATAGATCGCTCCCGCGATGTAGTCTCCTGGGAGGCCGCGCTGCTCGCTCGCGGCCTGGAAGTCACGGGCGTCCTGCTCCGCTTGGCGGAGCCTGCCGCGGAGCTCATCGAGCGAGAACAAGTACGTACTGGTACGAGCCCTCCAGACCGGACTGGTTCGCTGTTCCTGCCGGAGGGCCTGCGCTTGCCGCTCGGCCGCCGCGTAATCGCCCCGCGCGGCGGCGAGGAAGGTGCGCGCTTCCTGGACGCGCGGGTTGTGCGGGAGCGCACGGGCGTACCGGTCGAGAGTCGCCTGGACGTCGGCCCAGTGTCCCTGACCTGCCTCCGCCCACATTGCCTGGTCGTAGAATGTCCAGCTGGATCCCAGCGTGGTAGCGCGAAGCGCTAGGGTCTCGGCCTCCACCCACCGCCGCGCGAAGTTCAATGCGACAGCGAGGTTGTTCAGGGCGGTCGTGTTGTCCGGGTCCCGCTCGAGCACCGACTGGTACGCCGACATCTGCCGCGCGGGATCGTAGTCGACGGCGAAGTAGAAGTAGGCGATCGCGAGGTAGCGTTCGACCTCGGGGAGGCGGTCGCGGTGCTCAAAAGCCTTCCGGGTGGCAGCCACGACCTGCTCGCGTGCCCCACCGGAGTTGCCCAGAACCACCGCCAGCTTGCGGTAGGCCATGGCGAAGCCCGTGTCGAGCGCCGTCGCTTCCCGGAGCAGAGAGATCGCAGTCTCGACGTCGCCACCATCTTCAGCGCGGACCCCCTGGGAGTACGTCCGCAGCGCCTCGAGCGATCCCGTCGTCACCTGCTCGAGCGGCTCGCTCGCCCGGATCGTCTTGAGCGACTCCCCGATCCGCTCCCGCAGCTGCTTCGAGAGCCGGTCGATCGCGTCGATGATCGCAGCGTCGTCCTTCGCGTTCTCCCTTACCGCGACGAGCTGCCGGCCGTCCGCTACTGCGATGAGCTCGGCGGAGAGCACGAACCCCCGGCCGACAGGGTCGATCGTGCCCAGCACCACCGCCTTCGCACCCTCGCGCTGCGCCAGCTCCCGCGCGAGCCCGAGGTCAAGCGCTGCGGCGGGCGCGCGGTTCATGCGCCGCAGCGCGTCCGCGACGGCGGACGCGTCGAGCAGCCGAACCACGGGCGACTGGGCGAGGTCCACTCGGAATGCCTCGCCCAGCGAGCGACCGAGGGTGGTGTCGGTCGTACGGCTGGTGAAGTCCACGAGCACCAGACGATCCCGCTTCTCGAGCACCCCGCTCGCGACCAGCGTCCCCACGGGCCCGATTCCGAACACCCGCATTGCCGTGTACGTGGCTGCCCCCAGGCCGAGCGCGGCGAACGCGGCGACGCCGCCTGCGACCGCCTTGCGCCACGTCAGCCAGCCGTGCAACCCGCCCGCGAGTGGTGCTGTCATGTGGCCGGTGGTGCGCGCGAGCGCACGCCGCCGCTCGATGAGCCCGGTCACTACCATGATCGGGAGACCGGCGACGAGCAGCCCGATCGCCCCGGGCATCACCCAGCCGGGGAGGCCGAGCTGGTTCATGAGGAAGTAGACCACGCCGAGCACCGCGACCGACGTGAGCGCGAACAGGCCCGCCACGCGCAGCGGATGCGCCCGCGCGGCCGCCGCCGCGGCGACGGCGTCGTATGGCGCGCTCCCCGCGGGCGTGATCCCACCGGAGGGCGTCACCAGCTGCTCGAGCGCCTCGAGGACATCTCCCGCCGACTGGAACCGGTCCGCCGGGTGCTTGGCGAGGGAGCGCATGACGAGCGCGGCGAGCGCCGGCGGGATTGCCTCTCGGTGCGCGGTGACGGGCTCGGGTTTCTTCGTCACCTGGGCGGCGAGCATCGCCTGGGGGGTCGGCGCGTTGAAGGGGGTCCGTCCGGTGAGCATCTCGTAGCCCAAGACCCCGAGCGCGTAGAGATCGGCCCGGTGGTCCAGGTGCGGATCGGCTGCTGCCTGCTCTGGCGCCATGTAGGCCGGCGTGCCGAGCGCGACGCCCAGCGACGTGAGGGAACCGCCGCTCGAGGCGCTCACCGCCTTCGATACGCCGAAGTCGGTAACCACCGCGTGCTTCCCCGAGATCAGCACGTTGTCCGGCTTGATGTCACGATGCACGACACCGCGGGCGTGGGCGTAGGCGAGCGCGTCGGCGACGTCGGCGAGGATACGGATCGTCTCGTTCACCGGGAGCTCGCCCTCGCGGGCGAGCTTGGCGCGGAGCGATTCGCCCTCGACGAGCGGCATCGTGTAGTACAGCAAGTCCCCGGAGGCGGCGGCGGACAGCAGGGGAACGATGTGCGGGTGCTGGAGGGAGGCGACGAGTTCCACCTCACGCCGGAAGCGCTCGATGTTGACGCCGGCGGCCATCTCGGGCGGCAACACCTTGACGACGACTTGGCGCTTGAGCGCAGTCTCCTGCGCGAGGAACACGCGGCTCATTCCCCCGCCGCCGAGCTCCCGGTCGATCCGGTAGGCGTCGCCGAGGGCGGACTGCAGGCGAGCCAGAAGGTCGCCCATGGGAGCCTAAGATAGGTCGGGGATTATGCCCGAGCGAGCGCCCAGAGGAGTGCGGTCAGGCCGGAGAGTCGAGCCCGTGGCTGCTTGAGGCGCCGGCACCCCAGTGGCAAGCACATTGGCAAAGCGCTTCGTAATGCCAGCCGCGAAACGGGGTTGCACGCGCGCCCCGGACTCGCAGTCCGCGGCCACCGATACAGATCCCCGCCCCGCTGAGCAGTGCCCGAGAACGACGGGGGTTTGGCGGACGATCTCCTGATCCAGAGTCAGGCGTGTTGCCAGTTACACCAAGGGGCACCGTACGACTAGATGTCAGTGAACAGTAACAGACGCAGCAGACGCACAGATGGTGAACAGATAAGGCGAGGCGACAGGGCTCGCGAACCCCTGTGCGTCTAGTCTTTCCATGGAGCTGAGGGGGCTCGAACCCCTGACCTCCTGGGTGCGATCCAGGCGCTCTCCCAGCTGAGCTACAGCCCCGCGCGGAGCGTGAACTTAGACCCCGCGCCACTAACTGAGCAACCCCTGAGAATCTAACATCGGCCCGCCGACTGGCAGGACGGCGGAGGTTCAGGAGGTTAGGGGAGGTTAGAGGAGGCTGATGCAGAAGCGGAGCAACCTCCCCTAGCCTCCCCCAACCTCCTCAACCTCCCCTATAATGTTCTCATGCGCCCCGTTTCCCTCACGTACACCGGCACCGTCGGCGTCTCCATCCAGGACGTGTTCGACCTCATCTCGGACCCGAGCCGCATGGCCGAGTGGCTGCCCAATTGCGTGTCCGTCGTCCCGGGACCGTCCAACAAGGGCAAAGGCGACCGCCACCGGCTGCACTTCGAGCGCCAGGGCCGCAAAGCCGATGCCGTCATCGAGGTCATCGAGTACGAGCCCCCTACCACGTACGCCTGGGTCGAGATCATCTACCGCCGCGGCTCCAAGACTTTTTTCAAGCTCGACTTCCAGGGCGGCACCACAAAGATCACGATGAAATGCGTGTGGGTGCCCGCGAGCTGGCGGGCGTGGCTGCTGGGGCAGTTCTACCGCCGGCGCAGCGCACACAAGATGTTTGACGGCCTGCTACAGAATCTGAGAAAAGCGTTGACGCGATAGGGGGTGCGCGCACTAATCTGCAAAGGGAACCTCTACCGTCATCCCATCCTTCGCTACGACCGTCTCTTTGAACACCTCCCGGGCCTCCTTGACCAATTCCTCGGCACTGATCGAATAGCGAGCCGAAACGTGCGACAGCACCAGCCGCCGAGCCTTGGCGGCGAGGGCGATCTGCGCCGCTTCGCGCGCCGTCGAATGCCCCGTCTCCTTAGCCCGCTCCTTTTCCTCCTCCCCGAACGTCGCCTCGTGAATCAGGAGATCGGCCCCCTGGGCAGCCTCCACCACTGCCGCGCAGGGACGGGTATCCCCCGTCAACACCACCAGCCGCCCCGGCCGCTTCGGGCCTACGATTCCCTCGGCGCTCACCTTCCGCCCGTCCGCCAGCTCGACCGTCTCGCCTCGCTGCAGCTTCCCCCACAAGTGTCCCTCGGGAACACCGGCCGCCCGCGCTTTGTCGGGATCGAACCGCCCGGGACGTTCGTGCTCGCGCAGCGCGTATCCGACGGATCCGCCACCGTGCTCGGTGCCAAAGGCATGGATCGCATACCCGTCACGACCAGCGCCTCCCCCAACCTCCACAACCTCCCCCGGCTTTACCTCAATGATCTTGACCTCGAAGGGGACTCTCTCCACTCCGAGTTGGATCGCCTGGCCGAGCACCTTCTTCGCGCCCTTGGGTCCGTAGAGGCGCATCGGCTCGGCGCGTGCCTGCAGTCCCAGCGTCCGGATCAGCCCGATCACTCCGAGAAAATGATCGGCATGAAAGTGGGTGAAAAAGATCTCCGACAACGCGAAGCTCACCCCGTAGCGCATCATCTGGCGCTGGGTGCCCTCGCCGCACTCGAACAACAGCGTCTCGCCTTCGCGCACGAGGGCCAGCGCGGAGACGTTGCGCTCTACCGTAGGCCTAGCGGCCGACGTACCGAGAAAAGTGACGGAGAGCATGGGGGCGAATATAAGGCAGCGGGAGCGGGCAGCGGGTCTCCCGAAGCGACTGCGTATTTTTGTCGCGGAGGGAGACCCGCTGCTCGCTCTCAGCGCCCCTCAACATCCCTCCTTCCGAATGCGTAGCTTCTTGCGTCCCCGCTATTTCGAGGAGACCCAGATGTTCTACCGTCACCCCCTGCTTGCGCTCGCGGTCCTTGGCTTCGCCGCCACCGCGCTCGGCGCCCAAGACCATCATGGCCTCGATCCAGCGAACCTGGACACAACGTGTGCTCCGTGTCAGGACTTCTATCGATTCGCGAACGGCGGGTGGCTGACCCGCACCCCGCTCCCGCCCGAATACCCGAGCTACGGCAGCTTCACCGAGCTGGTGGAGCGCAATAACGCCACTCTGCGGCGCATCGTGGAGCGGCTCGCCGCCGGCGCGCCTCGAGCCCCCAAGACGGCCGAGCAGAAGCTGGGAGCGTTCTACGCCTCCTGCATGGATTCGAGCGCCATCGAGCA
>Ga0137418_10006539_pt1 | contig 10729 bp, 8 predicted proteins | sample CZODoug3_1_2_16f_FD_122242 | JGI IMG/M metagenome (GOLD analysis project Ga0137418, IMG submission 122242) | Vadose zone soil fungal communities from Angelo Coast Range Reserve, California, USA - CZODoug3_1_2_16fungal (Hybrid Assembly) | ecosystem: Environmental > Terrestrial > Soil > Vadose... | reverse complement strand
ATTCTGGGCGCCCCCTGCTCTCGCGTTGCCCGGGCACAGATAGCAATGGGGATCGAAGGGTAACCCCGGCTCCCTTGAGACGCTCTCCACTTGGCCCTGCCAGGGACGCTGCGTACGGTGAGGCGACACGAGCACCCACTCCCGCGTCAGTGGATTGAATCGCCGGTGCGGATGCACTTTCAGATCAAATACGCTTTTGACACTCACGCATCCACCTATGCTCGGTTAGAGTATCCGCCTCACTCCATCGCATGCGGAACAGACATAAATTTCTGGCTGCTGCCCTGTCGCTCGTTGATATTCCCTGCCTACTCTCTCCCGGAGCGCCTCGATCGAGCTGGAGTCCACCAGGTTGATGGTGCAACCTCCAAACCCACCCCCGGTCATGCGTGCGCCGTATACACCTTCTGTCTTCTGTGCGAACTCCACCATCAAATCAAGTTCCTTGCAACTCACTTCGAAATCGTCCCGCAAGCTGTTGTGCGAACTTCCCATCAATTTGCCAAATAGCGTTGCATCTTTCCGCTCCAGGGCCGAGGCCGCTTCTTTGACGCGCGCGTTTTCGGTGAGGATATGGAGGGTCCGCTTGCGTATGACTTTCGGCAAATCACCGCCTTTGGTCTTGAGATCTTCCAGCGTGACGTCGCGGAGCGCCTTGATCATAGGGAGACGCTCCGCGAAATGCCGGACTGCTTGTTCACATTCCGCGCGGCGCTGGTTGTATTCGCCGCCGGTGAGACTGTGGCGTACCATCGTGTTGCAGATTACGAGTCGCACATTCTCAGGAATGGGCAGAAGACGGTATTCGAGCGACCGGCAATCAAGCAAAAGTGCGTGACCTCGCTTCCCATGCACCGCGACAAATTGGTCCATGATCCCGCACCGCGCTCCTACAAATTCGTTTTCCGCTCGCTGGCACAACAGTGCCAGCGCTGCTCCTTCCATTTTCTCGCCGGAACTTTCCAGGAATGCGCGGCACACCGCCACTTCCAGGGAAGCAGAGGAACTGAGTCCCGCACCCTGCGGAACATCTCCTTGAATCAAAAGATTTCCTCCCGACAATTTACCTCCCAAGTCCCTCAAGAGGCGCGCCACACCTACCACGTAGTCGCTCCAATGTCCGCGAGACATCGCTGGCAGTCGCTCCAGGTCCAGTTCCACCCGCTCTGAATAATTCTCCGAAGTGACCACCAGTCTGCGATCCACTCGTGGCGCAATGGCTACGCGCGTCTGAAAGTCAATCGCGGCGGGGAAAACAAAGCCTTCGTTGTAGTCCGTGTGTTCGCCGATCAGATTCACACGTCCGGGCGCCTGAACGACAAGCGGTTCCGCCCCATACAGCTGGACGAATTTCTCCACCAGAATCGGCGCTCGTCCTTCGAGAGTGGCGTCTCTATTCGTCATGACCCTGATCAAGTTCCAAGGGAAGTAGCCTCCCACTAGTTGTTAAGGTTCTGGATCTCTTCCCCAGGATCACCCGTCTTGTGTTGAACCACCATTCGGTTTTCGCATACGCGTACGGAAGAGCAAAAGCATTGCCACCCCGAACAGCAGCATGACTGCGCCCCACCAGAGATTGACATTCACTCCCAGTGAGTGTTGCTCATAGATTGCGCTGTCGCGCGTAACTAGTCCGTAGGCACAGAGCAAGAACCCGAACAGGCTGAACATCGTGCCGATCGGAAGCCGGATATCGAATCCCATCTTGTCTCCTTCGCTGATCCCGCTCCTACCAGAACGCCAGATTGAGGGCGATCATAACTACCAAAACCACGACCGCAAGTGTTCCGGGCTTTTGATACCACGTCAGGCCTTCGTCTTTCTGCTTGGGGGTCAAAGAATAGACTAATCCCTTCAATTCCTCGTCAGGCTGGGGCCGCGTGCAGAGCGAAACGATAATCGTAATCGCGAAGCAACTCACCCACGCAAAGATGGCAGTCCAAAAATTTTGCGCCATTTCACTTGGATAGCCGTGCAAAACGCTCCCCAAAAAGCCGCCCTTGAGTCCCGGAGTTGCACCGGCTGGAAGAGTCAAACCGTTGTGAACCGCCGCGGCAAGCATGCCACCGAGTAATCCCCAGAAAGCACCGTGCCCTGTGGCGCGTTTCCAGAACATTCCCAGCATGAATGTTGCAAACAACGGAGCATTCACGAACGCAAAGACGAGCTGCAACACATCCATGATGTTGTTGAATTCTTTGGCGACATACGCAGCCAGCACGCTGAGAGCCAGCCCGAACACCGTCGCAGCGCGGCCCATCCATAAGTAGTGCTGATCGGAGGCCGTTTTGTTGAAATAGCCTTGGTAGATGTCGTAGGTCCAGACTGTGTTGAACGCCGTCGTGTTCCCGGCCATCCCCGACATGAACGAGGCGATCAGCGCGCAAAGCCCAATGCCCAGCAACCCCGACGGGAAGAAACGAATCAACATCATCGGCGTGGCCAAATCGTAATCGAGGACAGCCTGGCCATTTCGCAAGACGGGATTTCCTGCCGAATCATACTTGGGGGGAATAATTCCCTTACCCCCTCGGAAGACGGACTGTGCCTGCCGTTCGGATACGGCCTCCATACGCGTTGGCGCCGGATCTTGCACATTGGAAATTGAAACGACTCCCGCGATCATTCCAGGCAGAATCACAAGAAAAGGGAAAAACATCTTGGGAACGGCAGCGATCAATGGTGTACGGCGCGCCGCGGTCATGGAATTGGCGGCCATTGCGCGCTGCACAACAAGAAAATCCGTGCACCAGTAACCGAAAGAAAGCACGAATCCGAGACCCATCAACATCCCGAACCATTCCACTCCCATCGGGTTGTTATGGGCATTTCCGAGATACTTCCACGAGTGCACCATCGGATCGCTTGCCAGCCGTTCTTTCAGCCCTCCCCAGCCGCCCACATCTTTCAGCCCCAGAAACACGAGGGGAATAAATCCCATGACAATAAGGAAAAATTGCAGGACCTCATTGTAGATCGCTGAGGTGAGCCCTCCAAGAAAGGTATACGCGAGGACGATCACGGCCGACATGAGAATGGCCGCGTTGAAGTTCCACCCCAGCAAAAGCTGCAGAAGTTTCCCCATCGCGTACATGGAAATTCCGGACGAGAAAACGGTCATCACTGCAAACGAGATGGCATTTAGGCCACGGGTCTTTTCATCGAAGCGAAGTTTGAGATATTCAGGAACAGATCTCGCGCGCGAACCATAATAAAACGGCATCATGAAGATGCCGACAAAGATCATGGCCGGAACTGCCCCGACCCAGTAAAAATGAGAAGTGGAAATTCCATACTTGGCCCCGCTGGCGCCCATACCAATAACTTCCTGAGCACCGAGATTTGCCGAGAGAAATGCTAGGCCTGTAATCCACGCGGGAATCGAGCGCCCCGAGAGGAAAAAGTCCGCGCTCGTCCTCATATACTTCTTCAGAACGTAGCCAATCCCCAATACAAAAACAAAGTAAATGGCGATAATCGCGTAATCAATCCAGTTCGGCTGCGGTTGCACCTAGATACGCCCCCCGCATCGAGCACGATTTCCACACTCCTCTGATCGGTCCGCGGGGAAAAACGGAGGGGGCTGGACAGAGAAGAAATTCATGAGATATACTCCTTTACGCAAGCGCTTAACTCCGCGCTTTCTCCTTGTACGATGCTATCGCTAGCTTGTCAAGAAAGGACTACATTCTCTCCCGCCATGTCGAAATCACCCCCTTCAGCAACCTCCATCTAGGCGCGCTTTGAATTCGACCCTTCTCTTAGACTTGGCACCCGACGGTCGCGCAACGTCCTGCGTCTTCACCATCCGAACGGCTCTGCGCCTCACCGTCGCTGGCAAAGTGGGCCTCATTACCTTCCTCGCCTTGGGCTTTGCCTGCCTTTCCGTGATGGGTCAATCTTCCTCCGATCAATCCTCCACTCCATCCCAGGCTTCGGCTCCCTCCTCGGGTTCGGCAACCAGCGGCACATTCCCCTCGGTGAAGGATTCCAAAAATCGCCCGATCACGGCCAGTGGATTCGTGGATGGTGCTCCCGTCGTCTTTGAGGACGCGACGATTCAAAGCGGCCTGGCGAGTTTTCATCACAAGGCGGGAACGACCTCTAAGACTTACATTCTGGAAATGCCAGGTTCGGGCGTGGCCATTCTCGACTACGATAACGATGGTTGGCCCGACCTTTACCTCCTCAACGGTTCCACCTATGAAGCATTGAAAGGAAAGGAACCCGCTCCCCGCGCTGCCCTCTTTCACAACAATCATGACGGAACATTCACCTACGTCACGGAAAGAGCGGGTGTCGCCAACGAACGCTGGGGATTTGGCGTCGCTGTCGGCGATTATGACAACGACGGTTGGCCAGATCTGTATGTCACTAATTTCGGCAAGAATCGGCTCTACCACAACAATCACGACGGCACATTTACGGACGTGGCGGAAACTGCTGGCGTAGCTCTTGGGAGTTGGTCGACAGGGGCCACCTGGGGCGACTACGACAACGACGGCAGACTCGATTTATTCGTCGCAGGCTACCTGAAATTCGATCCCGACCACCCTCCCCTTTCTGGCGTCGGCCCCTTGGCGAACACGTTTTGTCAGTTCCGCGGAAAGCCAGTCATGTGCGGACCGCGCGGTCTTCCGGGCGAACAAGACCATCTCTTCCACAACAACGGAGACGGAACATTCAGCGATGTAAGCGTCAAAGCAGGCGTCTCGGACCCGCATGGTTACTATGGATTTGGTGCCGCCTTCGCGGACGTCGACAATGACGGCCGCCTCGACATCATCGTCGCCAACGATTCAACCCCGAAATTCCTCTACCACAACAAGGGCGACGGCACCTTTGCAGACGTCAGCTACGAGTCGGGTTTTGCTCTCAACGCCACCGGCCTTGCCCAGGCGTCCATGGGCCTCGCAGTCGGCGACTATAACAACGACGGCCTGCTCGACCTCTTTGTCACAAATTTCTCGGACGACTATTACACACTCTACCGCAACGATGGCGGAGGCAGCTTCTCGGATATCTCCTATCAAGCCGGACTTGGACAAGTCACGATTCCGTTCCTCGGCTGGGGCACTGCTTTTCTCGATTTCGACAATGATGGGTGGCTCGACTTGTTCGCAGCAAACGGACATGTGTACCCCGCTGTGGATCTCTATGATTGGGGAACATCTTATAAACAGCGCCCTCTGCTCTTTCACAATCTGAAAGGCTCGCGATTCGAAGAAGTGCCTCCGGCCACCGGCAGTGGTTTAGCTCAGGTTCTCTCCGCACGAGGCGCAGCAGTCTCGGACCTGTTTAACACCGGCCAAATGGATATTGTGCTGAACAACCTGGATTCGCCACTGACTTTGCTTCGAAATGTGGTTAAGAACGGCAATCACTGGATCACGCTCAAATTGGTTGGTGGTCCCAAGAGCCCGCGCGACGCTATTGGAGCAAAGATCTACGTCACTCTGGGCGGCATACGCATGAGGCGCGATATCATCAGCGGCGGAAGCTATTGTTCCAGCTCGGATCTGCGGGCTCATTTCGGCCTGGGAACAGCCACAAGAATCGACAAACTGGAAATTGAGTGGCCGAGCGGAGCTAGGGAACAATTGTCACTCCCAAAACTGGATCGCACCTATGTCGTGGAAGAAGGACGCGGTCTGAAGGAGCAATAGAGACGGAAGAAACCCCATACCTCAGCCGGAACTCTGAGAACATTTTTGGGGTAGGCCCAAAAGGACGGCACGAAAGGGCTTGCAATTCCCATAGGTAAGCGATTACGCTGACTCGCAATTTCAGGAGGTTCCATGCACCACTTTTCACGGCTTTCGGTTGTTGGCTGTTATGTCCTCGCACTGCTGGTCCTCTCCACCGGACCCTTCTCCGTCGCCTCCGAGCCTGCCGAAGCTATAACCCTGGCCCAGACTCCTCCGATGGGGTGGAACAGCTGGAACAAATTCGCCTGCGATGTTTCGGAAAAGCTTATCAAGGAAACAGCGGACGCTATGGTCTCCAGTGGCATGCAGGCGGCCGGTTTCAAATTCGTGAACATTGACGATTGCTGGCAAGTCAGCCGCGACGCCCAGGGCACCATCGTCGCGGATGCCGAGCGTTTCCCTTCCGGCATCAGAGCGCTCGCCGATTATGTCCACAGCAAAGGGCTGAAACTCGGCATCTACACCGACGCGGGCAGGATGACCTGCCAGAAGCGCCCGGGCAGCTACGAACACGAAGTTCAAGACATAAAAACCTACGCCGAGTGGGGCGTAGACTACGTAAAGATTGACTGGTGTTACGCCGAAGGACTCGACCCTGAGGTTCAATATCCGAAATTTCGCGATGCCATTGCACAAGCTGGACGTCCCATCGTCTTCAGCATTTGCAATTGGGGTGTGAAGGCTCCTTGGCGTTGGGGGCCCAAGACGGGCAACCTCTGGCGGACAACGGGAGACATCAGCGATAAATATGACAGCATGTCCCTCATCGGTTTTTCGCAGAACGGACTCGAAACTTTCGCCGGACCGGGCCAATGGAATGATCCCGACATGCTGGAAGTTGGCAACGGAGGCATGGATCGCGACGAATATCGCACGCACATGGCCCTCTGGGCCATCCTCGCCGCACCGCTCCTCGCTGGAAATGACCTGCGTAACATGTCGCAGGAAACCAAAGACATGCTCACCAACGCCGATGTTCTTGCCGTCGATCAAGACCCCAAGGGCGTTCAAGGTCATCGGATCTGGCAAGAGGGGCCACTGGAAGTCTGGACCAAACCCCTCGCTGATGGCAGCCTGGCCGTGGGACTTTTCAATCGAACCGAAGCCGCTCTCAAGATGACCGTGGACTTTAAATCGATTGGCGCCCCGGCCAGTGCGAAAGTACGTGATCTCTGGGAACGCAAAGACCTCGGCACGCTGAACGGTTCCTACTCTTCAGTGGCGCCGAAACACGGCGTGGTGTTTCTCAAGATCTCAAAATAGAACTGTCACAATCGCCGACTATGCAGGCGGTTCCGAACGACGCGGCTGAGGAGACAACATGAGCCAGAAGACTTGGTCCGCTTCTGGCTCGGACACGCCAACAAGAGCGTCACAGACATCTACAGCAAGCCGAAAGAGGACGTTTCATTTCGGAAGAGGGTTGTGGAGCAAGTGGGAACCGGTTTCAGGCTTCTGGCCAAGAAGCCCGAAGCTGCACCCAATTGCACCCCAAGTGAGTCGTTGTCAACTGTTGCGTAAGTGATTCTGATTCAAGACGAAGCATGGCTCCCCGGGCTAAATTCGAACTAGTAATCCTTCGGCTCACACCAGAATGACCTAATCTTCTCGAAATCGAAACCAGTGCCACAGAAATCGTGTCAATGAACAATTCCCGGGCCCTGTCCGATCCCCGCTCGTATGGCGCTGCAACATCTGCAGTGCAAGATTCAGTATCTAATGGTCGACCGCGTGATGTGCCGGATCAATCCTCCAGAGGGCGAGCGTCCTTCCACAAAAAGGTGAATTTCGCATAACCAACGAGAACACGTCTCGCTCTGAATTCTCAAGCGAGCGCTTGGAAGTCTTTGTCGATCAGGCAGCTTTGCGCTTGTAGAGGTGGTACAGTCCACCGACCTTTGGAATCTCGATCACATTGCGGAGCAGGGGAGGTTCGATAGGATGCGTACGGCATCTTTCGTAGTATTCGAAATAGTCCTTCAGAATCCGGCGCAGCCCAGCCTCATGGAAGACAATGACGTGGTCCAAGCACTCCCGTCGAATGGACCCGATCAAACGCTCGGCGTAGGCGTTGGCATGAGTGTGCAACTGCGCCGCATGGCGATGTTGAAATTCGACGTTTCCGAGTAACACATCCGTACCATCCGCTTTTCCAGCAAGAGTTCGAGCTGGTTTCCTATCGCCAGGACTGGGGTGAGGACAGGGTCTGGTTTCAGGACAAGCTTGGTCGCCTGCATTCATTACCGACAAGCTGGACTGACGCTGGCGCTGTCGATCCTTTCGTGGCCCTCGCGGCGGGGCGATCGCTGTTTCGAGTGGCGGACCTGATCGAACTGGCGCGGCAGATCGACGGATGGAAGTCCGAGCGAGTCGAGAGAACTGTAAAGGAAAACATGTCATGACTGTAAAGTTAATGTTGTCGGGAGTGTTGGCGGCGAACTGCACCGGATTGATCGCTTTTCCTAGCTTATGCGCGCTATTATCAATCACTTTCCGAAAGAAAAGGCTTGACAAGATTCCTGTGTACGTCGTAATTATCTTTACAGCTGGCACGCAGCCTAACCGAGAAAACGAGAATGCCGCGGCCGAAAAACAACTCCGACAAGCAGCAGGCGTTACAGCAACACGGAACACTCAACCCCCGTCCGCAGGATGTGCGCCATCCTTTGTTCCAGAACAGCGAATTCTTCGATCCCAGCGACTTGCTGCAGGTGAAATACGAGATGCTACGACAGGTCCAGGTGGAAAAGCGGGCGGTTTCTCGGACGGCCAAGGAATTTGGTTTTTCCCGCCCGTCGTTTTACCAAGCGGAATTTGCTTTCGAGCAAGATGGTTTGCCCGGATTACTTCCCCAGAAGCGTGGTCCGCGAAACGGTCACAAGCTCACTCCGGAAGTGATGAAGTTCGTCACCGAGCAGCAAACCCTGGAGCCATCACTGAGTCTCGCTCAGCTGGCAGAACAGGTGCAGCACAACTTCCACGTGAAAGTGCACCCCCGCAGCATCGAGCGGCAGCTTCTGCGGGAAAAAAAACTCCGGTGAGTTTGTTGCCCGCTCACACTGCCGCACCGCTGGAGAAAGATGGATTGATTGCCGCGTACGAAGAGCTGCGGCGTCAGATCCTGACCGGACAGCGGGGACCAGGGTTGGCGTTATTTATGCGACGGGGCATGAGGGAATGGATGAATGCCTGTTCGCTTTGCCTCGCACCGTCTCCAACCAGAGAATTTACTGCCGCACCTGACGAGACAGTTCTTCCTCAGAGTGCGCGGACCGAGGTCGTTCTGATCCTCGCGGGAATGCTGCTGCACGGCTGCCAGGAGAGAGTGTCATGAATCAAGAGATGCATCAGAAAGTAAAGACAACTCATCTCAAGCGAAATGCCTATCTCTACATCCGGCAATCAACGCTGCGCCAGGTGTTCGAGAATAGCGAAAGCACTAAACGCCAATACGCTTTGCGCCAAAAGGCCGTCGCATTGGGCTGGCCCGAGGATCGCATCGTCGTCCTTGACAGCGATCTCGGACAGTCGGGAGCTTCCGCCGCCGACCGGGAGGGTTTTCAACGGCTGGTTACCGAGGTCAGCTTGGGACGAGCCGGAATCGTGTTGGGGCTGGAGGTATCGCGATTGGCGCGCAACTCGGCCGACTGGCATCGGTTGTTGGAGATCTGTGCTCTCACCGATGCTTTGATCCTAGATGAAGATGGCATCTACGATCCGGCCCACTTTAATGATCGCCTCCTATTAGGGTTGAAAGGCACGATGTCAGAAGCGGAACTGCACGTTCTGCGTGCGCGTTTGCAGGGCGGAATCTTGAATAAGGCTAGACGCGGCGAACTGATGATCAGTCCGCCCGTCGGATTGATCTATAACTCCGAAGGCGCGTTGGTGCTGGATCCGGACAAGCAGGTGCAACAGTGCTTACGTTTATTGTTTGAAACTTTCCGCAGCACGGGATCTGCAATGGCCACAGTGAAAGCGTTTCAAAAGCAAGGTCTGCAGTTTCCCAGACGCGTTCGCACCGGAGCCCACAAGGGAGACCTGGTGTGGGCCGCCTTGGGACACACCCAGGTGCTGCGTATCTTGCACAATCCGAGGTATGCCGGAGCCTTTGTATACGGACGAAGCCGCTTTCGCAAAAACGTGGACGGCAGTTTCACCGTTGTGCAGCTCTCGCAAGATGAATGGCAGACGCTGATTCCTGGAGCCTGCCCAGGCTATGTGTCCTGGGAAGACTATCAGCAAAATCTGAAGCGCCTTCACGAAAGTGCACAAGCGATGGGACAGGACCGACGCAAGAGCCCGGCCCGCGAAGGGCCGGCACTGCTGCAAGGACTGATCCTCTGCGGCCGCTGTGGCCAGCGGATGACGGTTCGCTATCACGTCCGCCACAGCCGGCTGTGGCCTGAGTATCTTTGTCAGCGCGAAGGAATCGAACATGCCCAGCCTCTCTGTCAACGAGTTCCGGGAGGTGGGATCGATGAAGCCATTGGTGAGCTGTTGGTGGAGGCAGTGAGTCCAGTCGCTCTCGAAGTGGCGCTTACCGTGCAGCAAGAACTGCAATCGCGATTGGAAGAAGCCGATAGACTGCGTCAGAAACAAGTAGAACGAGCTCAGTACGAAGTGGACTTGGCACGCCGCCGCTATATGCGGGTCGACCCGGACAACCGACTGGTAGCCGACTCACTCGAAGCTGAGTGGAACAGCAAGTTGCGCACACTGACCGAGACGCAGCAAAACCGTGAGCGCCAACGTGAACAAGACAGAAAGGTCCTGAGCGATCAACAGCGGGCTGCGATTCTCTCGCTGGCTACAGACTTCCCGCGGTTGTGGCGTGATCCAAACACGCCCGACCGCGAGCGCAAACGGATGATCCGGTTGTTGCTGGAAGATGTCACCTTGGTTCGCGGCGAGAAGATTACCTTACACATTCGTTTCAAGGGTGGGGCCACCAAGACCTTGATGGTGCCCGCTCCTCTCAATGCGTGGCAGCAACGGGCAACCAACCCTGCCGTGGTGAA
>Ga0137418_10006538_pt1 | contig 10729 bp, 12 predicted proteins | sample CZODoug3_1_2_16f_FD_122242 | JGI IMG/M metagenome (GOLD analysis project Ga0137418, IMG submission 122242) | Vadose zone soil fungal communities from Angelo Coast Range Reserve, California, USA - CZODoug3_1_2_16fungal (Hybrid Assembly) | ecosystem: Environmental > Terrestrial > Soil > Vadose... | reverse complement strand
AGTTGCTGCGGCAGCGAACTCAATGACTCAGCCACTCACCAAACCTGCCGTCATCGTAGGCCTCGGCGAAGTTCTGTGGGATCTGTTGCCCTCCGGTAAGCAGCTTGGCGGAGCCCCCGCCAACTTCGCCTACATGGCCAACGTGCTGGGAGATCGCGGCGTGGTGGCCAGCCGTGTTGGCGCCGACGCGCTTGGCCGCGAGGCCCGCCAGGCCATGGACAAGCTGGGCATCACCACTTGCTACGTGCAGGAAGACGCCCTCCGCCCCACAGGCGCGGTCGAAGTCCACGTGGATGCCGCCGGGCAGCCCGAGTTCACAATCGCCGAATCCGTCGCATGGGATGCCCTGGAGTGGACTTCGCAGTGGGCGCAATTGGCATTGAAGGCCGACGTTCTGTGCTTCGGCTCGCTGGCGCAGCGCGCACCGGCATCCCGCGCGACCATCCTCCGTTTCCTGGAAGCCGCTCCGCCGGCCACGTTGCGGGTCTTTGACGTCAATCTTCGCCACACCTTCTTTACCATGGATGTGCTGCATCACTCGCTGCAACGGGCGCACGTGGTCAAGCTCAACGATCAGGAACTGCCACGCATTTCCGACCAGCTCGCTCTCGGAGGTTCTACAGAAGAAGACAGGGCGCAGCGCCTGTTGCAGGCCTACGATCTGCGTCTGGTGTGCATCACGCGCGGCGATCGCGGCAGCTTGCTCGTGGCAGACGGAGAAGCCGCGACACATCCGGGCTTCAAAATCAAAGTCGCGGATGCGGTCGGAGCCGGCGACGCTTTTACGGCGTGTCTCGCTCATAACCTCCTGCGCGGGGCATCGCTTGATGAAATCAACGAAGAGGCTAACCGCCTAGCCGCCTGGGTGGCGACGCAGGTAGGAGCGACGCCATCAACGGGCGGACGGGACCTGAGCGAACTTTTTCCCCGATAAGGCCGAGGTTTACCTTCGTAGTCCTCACTACCAAGTTAAGCTCACAGTTTGTCTGTTCCAGAAGTCGAGTTCCCCTTTTTCCGAGAAACAAGGTTAGCAACTCTTCGCCTTTGCTCAACATCTATTTGACGCGCAGCCCGACCAGAAGTTGATCGCCAAGCGTTGAGGATGGGCCGCGAAGGATGTCCGTCATGTCGCGTTCTCGGTTGGTTACATTTGCGGTTTCCGCCTTGATCTTCGCCTTTTTCCCGGCTTCTGCCGCACCTCAAAATGCAACGTTCAGTCTGAAGAACACCTCAACGAAGGTATATGCGACCGCCGTACTGACGGCCGACCTCAATGGTGACGGCGTGCCGGATTTGATCGAAACCTACGCACGCATCAACCCTCCCGCGGTATTCGCGGTGCAACTCGGGCTCGGCAATGGATATTTTGCGCCAGCCGTGGACTACAACGCCGTCATCAATCAGCAATACGCCATTCAGGTCGTGACGGCCGACGTGAACAAGGACGGCAAGGCCGATGTGATCGCGGTCACCGGACAGGATTTGCTCGTGTACCTGGGGCGGGGCGACGGCACGTTTCTCTCGCCGAAACATTACACCCTGCCCACATTTGCTGCTTATGCCGCGGTGGCGGACTTCAATCGGGACGGAAATCCGGACCTGGTCTTTTCGAACAGCCAAGGCGTTTCCATTGCCTACGGTGATGGCCACGGAGCTTTCACAGCGCCCTCATCCGCTATGACGATCACGAGCAATCAGTCCATCGAAGCGCTTGCTGTCGGCGATTTCGATTCGGATGCCAATGCTGATATCGCCGTGGCTGTCACGAATGGCCCTTGCTCCCCGGGTGGCTGCACTACTTCGGACGTTCACATTCTTTATGGCAATGGCGCCGGTTCCTTCGTCGACAAGCTCGTCTATAGTACCGCCAACGACATCAGTTTTTCTTCGGGAGATCTTAACAACGACGGCAAAACCGACTTGGTAATTGACTTAAGCAAAGCGACTGCCGCCGGACAGAATTTGGTAGTGTTGTACGGCCAAAGCTCCCGCACCGTCACCCCGACCTTCCTCACAGCCAACGGATATTATGTGCCACCGGCACCTTTCGCAATCGCTGACTTCAATGGTGACGGACACAATGATCTCGCCGTGCAAACGCAGAATCTGTCCAACCAATTTGTAATCGACCTGTTCCTTGGCTCGAACAGCGGAGCATTCACCTTGCAGGAGATTGTTGTTGGAACGCCACCACCCCCTGACAGGGGCCCGGTGCTCGTCGGCGATTTCAACCGCGATCACAGACCAGATCTGCTGTTCACCTCGTCGGACAACAGTGACTCAATATTCCAGGTGTTCGACTACATGAACCTCACTACCACCGGAAGCTGGACACCTTGTCTATGTCCAAATGGACCGGCTGGCATCGACATCTGCGTCTTCCGCACCGGAACCAGCGGAGAGACGGTCCACCTGGAAGCAGCCGCTTCGTGGTTTGAGCCGCTGCGAAAATTGGAGCTGTGGGTGGATGGAGTCAAGGTCACGGAACAATACAACGTCTGGGATAAGTATGCATGGCTGGGTTATGCGCAGACGTGGGGCTCAGGTACGCACCATGCAGATTTCTTTTCGGCCGGTTACGACAATGCGTTACAGCACAAGTTGGTGACGTTCACGGTGCCCGGACCGGTGTGCTCTGTACCCGCGGCTCCCGGAGTTCATGTGTGCAGTCCGGCGAGTGGCTCTTCGGTGACTTCGCCGATCCACACCTTGGCCGGTGGCAAGGTTACAGGGACGATTCTTCGAATGGAAGTTTGGGCCGACAGCACCAAGCTGTATTCCACATTCGGATCGAGCCAGCTGGACGCGACCGTAGGAGTTCCTCCCGGCCAGCACACGCTCACCTATTACATTGTGAACACTGCGGGGACCAAGTGGATGAAGGCGGTCAACGTCACCGTGCGGTAAGCCGGCAGACACCACAGCGGTGCTGTGGTGTCAAGGGACAAGGACGACGGCTACTTCGAGATCAGGCCGCGTGAGGCTCATTGGCAGTAGGCACCCCGTAGAGGAATGCATGGCATTCCTGGTGGACGGTTTTTCCGTAAGCATCCGTCTGCGCGCTGCGTAAATCTACCTGCTTGCCGCAAATCGAACAGAACATTCTCGGGGACGGGTTTAGGTCCATACCAGGCACTCCCTTCCGGTTCATCCTGCCTTAAGCTGGCTTGGGACGTTCGTAGAAATCACGACTACTTTGGGATAGCAGTCCTCATGCACGGGGCGGCTTCTCTCATCAATTGCTGCGCTGCGCAGGTCCACCGGTCTCTGACACACAGCGCAGTTTAGGCTGGTGATTTTGCTATCGTCCACCATAACCTCACACAAAACCAAATCGGGGGGAGGGCTACCGAAGGATGCTACCCGTCGTCCCGATGGTGGTCTGTCCTTTAGCGTACAAAACGAAAAAAATGTCGCGGCAAATATCTCGGAGGCGCCGTGTTCGGCAAACTCAGGATGTCGCTGAGTCGCGCACAAGACTAGTCCGATGCTACTTCTGGATCCCCTCCTGGATTCTCTTGTAGGCTCCTGCTGATCCTTTGACGCCCAGGATCTTGTATTTTTTCCCGGTCAGTTCGTGGTAGTTGACGAAAAACTCTTCAAGTTCCTGAAGGAATTGATCCCCAAGATCGCGGATGTGCAGGATTCATTCCAATTGCTGATCGGATCGTCACTATTTACCATAAGCGCTTTCGAACCATCCACACCGTGGCCGCTGTGGCGGCCCAGGTCATGGTGGCGAGGGCGAGCGTCACTCCCGTCGGAATACGAGGCAGCAACTTCCAGGTGGTCATCGCGAACGCGCCCAGCGCCAGGCATCCCATGGACGCTCCGAACGCATCGATCCCGGCGGCGACGCGGCCCCGTTTTCTTCCATCCTGTCCGACTTTGCGCTTTTTTTCCATTTCGTGTTTTTGAATCAAAGAGGCACTCGCTGGGAAGATCGCTGGGAAGGCGAGAAAAAGCCCTCCGATGCCCGGGCCGAATCTCTTCGCGATTAATCCAGCCAGGACAGTCACGGCCCCGCCGAAGAGAAACCGGGTGAGATATTGATTCCATCGGGTTCGTCGGAGTGAGGAGAAATCAACCTTCACGAGCATTGCAGCTTCATCCATCCGCTTTCATCCATGCACCAGGAACCGTAAACCCAGGGCGGCGCCAACCCAGACCGGTAACAAAAACGCGGTGGCTGCTAATACGGGCACCTTCCCACGAATCAGAACTGTCGAAACGATGCATGCATAAACGAGAAATGCAATCGCGCCGAGGACCATGGATTCAGCTTCCATAGCGGCATAGACCCTTCCTTTTTCCAAGACATTAAGGCTAAGCGTAGCTAAGGCGACGGAAGGAGCTGCACCCAGTAGCCCAGCGAGGCTTTTCGGCTTAAGCGCATCTCCCACGATGGCAAAGAACGAAACCACCGTTCCTCCGACCAGAAAGCGAACAAGGAGTTCCATCGCCCCTCCTCTAAACAAATGCCGACGTAAATAAGCGTCGTGATGCGGTCGCGGGTCAACACCCTGAAAAACTGCCGAACCGGTGTGCGCAGGGCAAGTTCTGAGAGATAGTTTGCTCCACGAATGCATGCACAAGGTCGAATTGCAGCCCTTGGATGCGAAAGCAATTGCAACATTTGCTCTCTGCAGTCTCTGGCGGCGCACTGGTCAAGCCCGGTCTGGCAAACTTGCAATAGATCATCGTCCACGCGGCATCGTCTTGTTCCGTCATGTCAGGCTCTTCTCTCCTTTCGCATTTTGTGGCTTTGAATCAGAGACGCACTCACCGGAAAGATCACTGAAACGCCAGGAATCGCCCGGCCATGCGATGACGCTATTGTTTGCCGAACTGAGCAATTCGCGCACCTCATCGTCGCTGGTTTGTCGAAAGTCTAAGTACCATTGACCCACTGCCGCGAAGTGTTCCGGGGTCGTGAGGCACACGACCTGATCCGCTTCCGACTTCAATTGTTTGAACACCGAGAGCGCTGCCACAGGCACAGCAATCACGCTTTGTGCCGGATCCCGCTTTCGAAGTGCGGCGACAGCGCTGCGCATCGAAGAACCGGTCGCGAGACCGTCGTCCACGAGAATTGCGGTTCGGCAGCGGACCTCCAGCGTCGGACGTCCGCCGCGGTATTCTCGTTCGCGACGTTCCAGTTCGACCTGTTGTTCCAGCGCCACTCTCTCGATTTCTTCATTCTTGATTCCGAGGGCGTCGACTACGCTACGATTCACCACTCGGATTCCCGAGGAAGCAATCGCGCCCATGGCCAGTTCCTCCTGGCCGGGCACTCCGAGCTTCCGGACGACAAAGACGTCCAAGGGAGCCTTAAGACTTTTTGCCACCTCGAACGCAACCGGGACACCGCCCCGAGACAAACCGAGCACGATGACATCGTTTCGGTTAGCAAATTGGCTCAGCCGGGAGGCCAGCAGCCTGCCGGCTTCGAATCGATCTTGAAATAGCATCTGCAATCTACCCGCGGTTGACGCAGTTCGCACCCTAGCTGGAGATTCATTCCTCGATATCACTTAGACTAGATTCAAATCGCTAGAGGTTGTTCTCGTCCCCTCAAATCGCAAACTCAAGTGGCGAGATTTCCACGGGCCATCGTGCCCAGGGCGAGTGCCCGTCGGCAGATTGTTGGCGCAGGCCATCCAAGATATTCAGGGCAAGGGATTTCGAGTCATCCAGGAACAAGTGGCTGAAACTTCGACGCAATAGCGAGCTGGCACAACACGGTACATTCACACCGCATCCAAAACCGGTTCTCTGAATTTCAGGCTGCGGGATCCGCGCATCGACTGTCGGCGGCAGGGTGTTACGAAAATTGCGTAGGGTCGACGACAACAGGAATCAACGTCGACCGGGGTCAACCAGGCATACACAGGAGCGCAATTACACATCCAGGTTGGAACAAGATCGTATCGGGTGGTTCCCAGCCCACTGCTCTGGACCGAACCCTACACAAATCAGCAGCTAGCACCAAACGAGTGGTAATGGTGTATCGGGCGGCTCTCCGAAATCAGGATGTGGCAGCTAAGCTCTGCGAAGAGAGTAGCGTCCCCTCTCCGTCATGCTGATTTCACGCTGACGCTTCATGCCAGCCTCCGCATGAAGTTACCCGTGGTATGCTGGGCGCCACTTTCGTTCTCTCGAGGTGCGTTCGTGGCTCGATGTTTGCGTTGGTTCCTCGCGTTGTTCCTTCTTGCGTCGGGGCTTGTTTCGGCGGTTCCGGTTTTTGGCGTGGAGTCTCCCAGGCTGTTGCAGAAGGACGGGCGCTGGGCGCTCTTAGTAGAAGGTCGGCCCTATTTGATCCTGGGCGGACAGATTCATAACTCCAGTTCCTGGCCGTCCGAGTTGCCCCAGGTGTGGGCATCGCTGACGGCTCTGCATGCCAACACTGTCGAAGCACCAGTGTATTGGGAACAGATCGAGGCGCAGCCCGGGCACTTCGACTTTGCGAATGTCGACCAGCTTGTGCAAGGCGCGCGGTCGCATAACCTACATTTGGTGTTGTTGTGGTTCGGAACCTGGAAGAATGGCAACATGCACTACGTTCCGCAATGGATCAAGACGGATCCCAAACGCTTTCCCCGGATGATCAATGCGAGTGGCGAGCCGATTGACGTACTCTCAGCCAACTCCCGCGCCAACCTTGACGCCGACAAGAAGGCTTTTACCGCTTTGATGCGGCACTTGAAATCCGTCGACGGCGACGAACACACTATCTTGCTGGTGCAAGTCGAGAATGAATCGGGCGGCATCGGCACTGTCCGCGATTTCTCGCCGGAGGCGAATGCCGCATTCGCGGCGCAGGTCCCGGCCGACCTGCTGGCAATAGTTCACAAGCAGCCCGGCACCTGGAGCCAGGTCTTTGGCGCAGAGGCTGACGAGACTTTTCAGGCTTACCATCAAGCGCATTACGTCAACGAGATTGCTGCCGCGGGCAAGGCAGAGTTTGCCATTCCCGTGTACATCAATGTTTGGATCAGCTATCCGCCCGCAGAATTGCCCGAGCGCCGTATTCCAATTCCCGGGATTCAGTATCCCAGTGGTGGCGCCGTGCAGAAATTTGTAGGGCTGTGGCGATCGCTGGCGCCTGCCATCGACATGATTGGGCCTGATATCTACGCCGCCGATAGCGGCTTCGCGCTCGAGGTAATGCACGCCTACGCCCGGTCCGACAATCCACTTTGGATTCCAGAGACAGGGAGAAACGACGAATTCGCCAAGTTGCTGTTCTATGCTCTGGGCAATGGCGCCATCGGTTTCTCTCCGTTCGGCGTCGATCAAAGCGGATGGAATTCCATGGGCGACGATCCGGTTAAGGCGCACTCCGGCAACTTCGCGCTGCTCGGTCCCATGAGCCGCGAAATCGCTAGCCTGAACTTTGAGGGCAAGCTCAAGACGTCGGTCGAGGAGCCGGGGCAGGCGCAGCAGGAATTGGATTTTGGCTCCTGGCAGGCTTCGGTGAATTACGGCTTTCCGCAGCACGACGGGCGCCGCCCGCCCGGCAACAAGGACTTACATGGCGCGGCATTAGTCGCGCAGTTGGGGCCCGATGAATTTCTGGTGACCGGCCTGGACTCCAGTGTTAGCTTTCACTTGCCCGGCCGCCTTCCCGGCATTCGCATGCAGATTCTCTCTGCCGAAGAGGGCTCCTATGAGAACGGCGTTTGGAAGCCACTGCGTCTATGGAACGGCGATGAAACCGATCGCGGCCTTCAATTTCACGGCTCGCCATCGGTAGTTCGGATTCTTTTGGGCAAGTTCTAGCCCGAGGAGGAGGGACGTCACCCCATAAGCACTAACTTGAGTAGAACGGGCTAGAAGTTGACCCCGCGGCCGGTTTCTGGGCGGCTAACTTCCGGTTAGCCGACAATCCGGAAATGGACCGCGGTCACTCACTACAAGCGCCTTTTAGCGGTACTGATCCGGACAAACTGTTAGACCGCTGTCGTGACAGCGCTGCGTGAATTAGTTTTGCAGCAAACTTACAAATATGCTGGGACTGGTCGGCGTCGAACTCCGTCCGTGGGTGACAGGAACACACCCCATCAAATCCACCGCCGCACCCGCGCCTTGTAGGCGCGGTAGGCATCGCCGAACTTGCGTTCCAGATAGCGCTCCTCCCGCTTAACGACGCCGACGTTGATCACCCACAGCAGCGGCACCGCCAGCCCGATGGCCCACAGGCTTTCCGCAGCCACGCCCAGGCCTAGGTAAATGAGGATCAATCCCAGGTAGAGCGGGTTCCGGGTTCGTTCATAGATGCCGTCGACCACCAGAGCCGTCGTCGGCAAGGTCGGCGGAACGTTGGTGCCGGCTGCCGCGAAGCGCCGCGTGCCCATGGCGATTATGACGAAGCCACCCGCCGCGAGCATGGCGCCCGTCACATAGCGAGCGAGCGAATGCGTGACGGGGACGGGGAGCGGAACGATCGCCTCAAGCACCGCTGCCGCCGCCAGGAAGCCGAGAAAGATTAAGGGCGGCAGCGCAATGACGCCGGCCACATCGGGCGCGCTCGATCCGGCCGTCGCCTGCCCGCCATCCGACTGCGGCGCCGCACTGCCGCCTGCCACGGTCCGCATCGCGACGCGCACGCCGAAGAGGATCGACAGGACGGCAGTGCCGCCTGCGAGGACAAGAGCCGTTTCCGAGATAGCCACGATCGAGACCTCCCGGCTTATCGCCTCGGTAGGCGAAAGCAAGAAAAAGGGAAACTGATCAAGCCATTTTAAGATGCCTCAAGCGGTTTGCGAGATTCGATCTCTCCGCTGGCACCTGATTTCCCGTAGCGCGTTGCTTATCTCCCGAGACGCCGCGCCTGAAACAGTGCAGTCAAATGCAGCATCAGGAACGTCGGCACCAGGTATGTCGGAACCAGCACCAGGGGCAGCTGTGTCATTGGAGCCGTTGTAACAGCTCCATAAAAATTGGGAGCAAGCAGCGGGACCAGCGCCCCAATACTCACAGCCACGGTGAGGTCCAAAATGCAGGAAAGGCCCCAGACTACGAAGCTCTTGCACGGCGCAAAGCCAGGCCGGCAGCGCGGCGATTGAACAACGGGGGCCCAGTCATTCTCACCGTTCCATCTTTAACCTGAGTCCGAACCTCTTAGTCTGGGGTTTTGCCGAGCTCACTTCTATCGTGAGATCGCTGGCCGCTGTTCGGCGTCCTGTTTGTAGCCGTTTAGAACGTCCTTCATCATAGCCGCGTACTCGCCGTCTAAAAAACGGACGCGGAAAAGCCATCGGCCAAAGGCGCCAAGCTCACCCGGAAAGACACCGGATTTGAGTTTGAACGAATAGGTCCAAGTAATGCGAGTGTGTCCAGCATCCAGTTGAACTGTCCTGAATTCTCCCACACCATAGACGATTGGTTTCGCCTTTGGCGTGGTGTAGTTCCAGACGATGTATCGGAAGTGAGAAGACGTCGCCAAGTCCTCGTGTTCCAACGCTTCCTCCTCGGTGCTGGTGCCGTCTGTGAGGCAGACGATATGGCGGGACCCCGGAGAGCCGAATTCACCTTGAGTCAACATGTGGTCGCCAGATACTCCGGGGAGAGAATCCGACTTGCTGATCGTCTTCTCCAGTGGCTTGTTCATCGCATCTGACACGACCGAGAATGGCCTGGAGATGTCGATGACTTCCGTGTGCGACACAAGGTCTTCGGGAACGGCAATGACAGGGTGCGGACCGTCTTGAAAACCAGGGGGCGGAGCGCACGGAGAAGCGTTCACCGCACGTGCAAAGGCAAGAACCAACAGAAAGGCAATGTGTCGCAAGGCTGAGCGATGCGCCATGTTTCCCACCTCGTTCACGACAAACCAGGAGTCGCAGCGGAATTGTATTACGCTAATCGGAATATACGATCATCGGATTAGTTTGTCAAATGGCGCGTGTAAGATAGATCTCAGCTATAAGAACTTCTGCAATGAAGAAAAGATCGTCAGCAGGGGCATCTATCGAAGACGACGACCAGGAGCTCAAGCTTCATAGGATCATCTCCGCCCTCATGCGGGAGTTTCGCTTAGAGCCTGGGCTGCTGGCAGGCAGTCCTTACTCCGGGCTTCACGCGAATGATATTGGGTTATTCGAAGTGTTGGCTGAGCTGGGTCCCTGGAGTGTTCGAGGCATCGCAAGCACAGTTCGAGCGCCGATCTCGACGGTGTCTTCGGCGCTGGATCGCCTCGAACGGGCTGGACTGGTGAATCGAACTCGTACAGCTGCGGACCGCCGGATGGTGTACGTTGAATTAACTTCGCGGGGCAAACGACTGGCCGATCGATTACGCGATGCTCACGTGCTAAATTGCCGAACTATGCTCCTCCGCCTTAGGCCTGAAGAGCGAGAGCAATTCGTTCGACTCGCAGGTAAGATCGCTCTCCAACCCTGATCGCGACACTTTGAACAAAGCAATCCATTCAGAATGTTCTCTTGCACTCCTGAAGGAGGAGACAACCGTCGCGGTCCTGTTAAGGCTTCACCTGTGTGCCACGAACCACTGACTATTGCCCGTACCTCCACGCCGATCACCACCGGCGTGCTCAGTGCTGGAGAAAACTGCTGCGCCTGACCCCAAGGCACGTCCGGGCATGTGTGTGATTCCTGCGTTGGTAGCGCGTTGCTCATCTGCCGAGACGTCGCGCCTGAAACAGTGCAGTCAAATGCAGCATCAGGAACGTCGGCACCAGGTATGTCGGAACCAGCACCAGGGGCAG
>Ga0137418_10006537_pt1 | contig 10730 bp, 11 predicted proteins | sample CZODoug3_1_2_16f_FD_122242 | JGI IMG/M metagenome (GOLD analysis project Ga0137418, IMG submission 122242) | Vadose zone soil fungal communities from Angelo Coast Range Reserve, California, USA - CZODoug3_1_2_16fungal (Hybrid Assembly) | ecosystem: Environmental > Terrestrial > Soil > Vadose... | reverse complement strand
CCGGATCCCACAACCGCTTTACGATGTCAGCCCGCCAGACGAGCTGACGGTGGCGTTCTACTAAAAGGATGAGTAGGTCCATAGGTTGGCGCTCAAGGTGGACCGGTTGCCCACCTCGGCGCAGCTCGTAGGCCGATATGTCGAGCTCGAACTCGCCAAATCGAAACGTTAAGTGTGAATCAGGCAGCGACATAGGCCTAGATGCCATCCCTGCCCGACCATGCTATCCGCCGCTTCAGAAAAACTCCAGATTAACTTCAGGCGCTCTCTATGGTCATCAATGCTGGCCGATGTCACTATGCCGCCGGTGATCGCCGCAGCGGCGGAACCACATCAGCGATATTCAAAACAAGAAGGAGAAACCCCCTTGACATCAAGAAATTTAAAGCGCCTTGCAGCTTCCCGTGGGACAGCAGCACTGGTTCTAGTTGGCATGCTGGTTCTGGGGTCAGGATTAACAGCCAGGGCTCGGGCGCAGAACGATGGGTCTAACAATGGCCTCGAAGGGACATGGCGCGTGCAGGTCACGGTGCGCGACTGTCAGACGGGCGGGGCGCAGAGGACCTTCCCGGCCCTGTTTACGTTTGCCAAAGGGGGTACGTTAACCGTGACGACCGCAGGACAGCTCCCCGCGCTTAGCACGACCGGCCTGGGTGTCTGGCGGCACACGGACGGCCACACTTACAGCGCGGTATCCGAGGCCTTCGTTTTTAGCTCCGCCGGCGCCTGGACGCAGACACACAGGCTCACGCGGACCATCGAGATCGGTAACGACGCGAACGAGTTCACCGATACAGTTGCGCTTAAAATCTTCGACACCAGCGGTAACCTGATTGTGACGGGCTGCGCGACGAGCGTCGCGAGTCGCTTCGAATAAGTGGGGGGAAGATGGGTTAGCGTGGAGGCCAATGAGAACCAATGAAGGGGCGAGGTGGTTTGCCCCTTTCCCGTTCGGGCAAGACGACCGCATGAGGTAAAGTGTGCGGAAAGTGGGCGTATTCGAAGACAATTTTTTCCGCTATATTGGTCTCATTGCTGGATAGTTTAAGCACTATCCAGTAGTCGTACAGTCCCACAGCGTCCCCAAACAGATTGGCTTCCAGTTCTTTCCTGATGGGCATGTGGCGAGATTCAATCATCTTCGAAAGAACACGTCTGCGCAATTGCATCGCTTTTCGCGTACGGGCGCGAGGTCGGGTTCGCCACTTCCGTGCGCGGCTTTGGACCGGCTGTCAAACCGTCCTTTTACCTTTTGGAAGCACACTTGGCGTCCTCTTCCTGGCGGCTCTACGTGCGCAGCAATATTCGCTGAAATTCTAAAACTCAATTCCGCCTGTGAAGGTGAGAATAGGCGGTCACTTCCCTCGCTGGAGCGTATTGGGTCCGAGTGGGGCAGCTGATCGCGTATGCGCGCACGAGGGGAGCACTCGGGAACAGGCATATACAGGCACAACCCGCTGCTGAGTTGGATATACCACAAGCAGCTCTAATCGCCGGACTGTTTAAGGCTCCGACCATGTACTCGCCTGAACGTCATCCTGATCGAGCCAAGGAGCGGCGAGATGCGGTGATTGATGCAATGCTTAAGAACGGCACGATCACCGCTGAACAGGCCGGAGCGGCGGAGCAGACAGCTATTCAGTAATTTAGTTCTACGCAGAGCGCGGTGGCTTCAACTGTTGTAATCAGGACTTAGCACAAGCTTGCGCCGTTTGTTCGCCAAAATCCGGGTCACTGAGTGCAATCGCGATTTTTCGCGAACAAGTCGCAAGCAAGCCCCGTCACTGTGCCGACTTGAATCGCTGAAGGATATTCTGGGCATCCTTGAGTGAACTCGTCGCGCTATCCCGAATGCCAACGTTGATGCCGTTGTCATCTTTCACGCGGTTGAGCTGAGGGATCGCATCTTCAGTGGTCTTGACTGCATCCGCGGTCTTTCCGAGTTGGAAAAGTGCGACCGCCATGAGCACTTTTGTCTTCTCCTGATTCATGACTTGAATCATGGAGTACTCGTGGAGCTCGCCTGATTTTTCAGCTTTCTCATACGTAGCTTCGGCCTTCCGCAAGGATTCCAATCCGCCTGTGAAATCGCGAGCACTCATTTTTGCGATTCCAAGATCCTGCTGTGCGTTAGCACAAGTTTCGGGAAGTGAATCGCAGTCTTTATCGAGGGTGGCGACCAGTTTCTCGAACGTCGCTATCGCATCATTTGGGCGGTTCGCTTGAATGTAACCGTTACCTGCTTCCTTCAAGACCCGCTTTTCCTGTTCGGCAAGTAGCGGTTCCTTATGAACCATCGCTAAGGCTGCCTCATATTGCTTCACAGCGTCGGCAGTGCGACCGACTCGAAGAACTTCCTTGGCGTCAGACAGTACTGAATTGAGCTGGGCTTCCAGAGCGAGTTGTTCCTTGGAGATTCCAGCCGAGACCGTCGCTGAATCTTTTCGCTGGGCGGGTGGCTGTTTATCTTGGGCGAACGCTAAGGAAAACAAGACGGGCAGTGCCAGCAGCGCAGTGGGACGCATAATATTCCTGTTTAAAATTGATCCTGAGAATATCAGACCGTTTCCGCAAGGGGTGATAGTTGTTGAAATCAGACGTTTACGCTTAGAACCGATTGGTTATTAACGTTATGGCGATATTACAACAGCGATCCGAGTTCAGCACTAATTAGGGGAAGCGGAAAATTCATACACCTTGACAATGGCTCCTGTTGGGCGCAGTGTTGCAGACACGATGTGGAAGGTTTCTTCCTGGCCAGACCAAGTTTTCCCTTCGTAGGCTCTCTTTAGCTACCACAGGTATAAAGTCAATGTTCCTCCGCCGTGCAAGGGCAACTCGACTTGCAGCCGCTTACCTGCTTTTCGCCGTCGCATTGCTGATGGTGCCGAAAGCAGACATTCCAGAAACACCCTTCGACGAAGGCAGCACTCAAACAAATGAGATGGTAGTTGTGAAGGCAGCTTCGTCATTGGAACATCGACAGTCGGGCACAGTGTCTGTGCCAATAATGTTCGCGCAGTCGCCGAAAATCAGTGTCCGTAGAATCTCGCTGGTTTACACAGGTCAGTTGACTGACTCTTGCAGGTTTCAGGAACTCCTCTGTTCTCTCCTCTGCTAAACCCGCTCTCGCGACATCACTGCTTTCTGGTTTGAATCCACTACTAACAGGCGTCGTAACGTCGTTAGAAGCGGCGGTTGCGAGTCCCACATTGGGCCCCGAACTTACTTTCACTGAGGTTCGTGCTGCCCGAAAAGGAGGTCGCAAATGCAAAGGAAATCAACAATGAAGAGATTATTGGGGCTTACACGCCTGATCGTGTGCATTTGTCTGAGCTGGGCAGGACTGGCCCGCGCCGATGTCGTCTCCGATTGGAACGCAATCGCGTCGCAAACAGCAATTCCTGTGCGTCCCGGTCCTTCAGCAATACTCGACTTGGCCATGGTCCATGCCGCGATGCACGACGCTATTCAGGCGTTTGAAGGACGCTTCGAGTCATATGGCGCCCCGATCCCGAACGCCTCTGGCTCGCCGGTTGGGGCAGCCGCCCGGGCTGCGCACGACGTGCTCGTTGCCAGGTTCCCGAGTCAGTCAGGAACCCTGGACACGCTTCTTGACAACTACCTCAACAGCCTCGGGCTCCAGGGGGACGCCGGCCTGGTCATCGGGCAGCAAGCCGCAGCAAACATACTCAACCTGCGCGCCGGTGACGGGAGCTTCCCTGCAAACCCGGAGGTCTTCACCGGCGGCACCGGACCCGGCGAATGGCGTCCCACGCCACCGGCCTTCGCGCCGATGGCAACGCCGTGGTTGGGCGCCGTCTCTCCCTTCACTCTGAAAGACCCCACACAGTTCCGGTCGCCTCCTCCGCCGTCGGTGAGCAGCGGCAGACACGTCCGCGACTATAACGAGGTCAAGGCCCTTGGAAGCGTAAACTCCACCGCCCGCACGCAGGCGCAGACCGACCTTGCCCTTTTCTATTCCGACAATTTTCTCGCTCTGTGGGAACGAACCCTGCGGGGCATCGCGGACACGAATATCAACAACATTGGCGATAGCGCCCGGCTCTTCGCCTTGGCCAACTTGGCGACAGCAGACGCGTTGATCACCGCATGGGACGGGAAGAGGCTCTACCACTTCTGGCGGCCCATCACCGCCATTCAGAATGGGAATGATGACGGCAACCCGCGGACGGCCGGCGACGCGACGTGGCTGCCGCAGATCCCCACAAATACGCCGCCCTATCCTGAGTACCCGTCGGGCGCAAACAATCTTACCGGCGCCATGACCCGCACGCTTGAGCGCTTCTTCGGCAACAAAATGACTTTCTCAGTGATGAGCGCCTTCGTCAACCAGACGAAAACATATCAACGCTTTTCGGATATGGCTGACGATGTGGTCGATGTCCGGATCTACCAAGGAATTCACTTCCGCACCGCAGACGTAGTAGCGCGGAGGCACGGGACGCGCATCGCGGACATGGCCTTCAGCCACTTTCTGCGGCCGGTTCACAATCATGACGATCATGACGATCGGTGATTGTGGCGAGCGGCAAGATCACTGAAAAGCCGTTCTCATCGTGTAAACGGGAAAGGGGCCCACGGCGATTGAAGCGGTGGGTAGCAGCGAACGAAAGCCGCCCGATGCCTGGGCGGCTTTTCTGTGAACATCATGCTGAGGGTTGTGGGGGTAGCTGACGTAATCAGGGTTATCACAACTTTGCGCCTTTTGTTCGCCAGACAAGCGAAAGGAAAGCGCAAACTTGTGCTAAGGCGATTTGGGTACGCAAAGACTCGATTGCTCATCGGAACGAGCCTTCTTCCTTCCGTCGTCTTGCTGTCGGGGACGAAGATCAGCCGGTTTTCCCAATCCAGGTTTTCAATGCGCATTCGGTAGAGTTCTCTTTCGTTTCTCATTCCTGTATCGCGCATCAAAATGACGATGTCGCGAAAGAGTTCCCGGCTGCGCTTCCGCCATTTGCACTCGGAAGCTGCTGCCAACAACTTCTTTTCCGCTTCATCATCAAGCCGGAGGCACCGTCCGTGCTCCTTCATCAGTTTGATCTTTGGAGCGTATTGAATCAGTTTCCATTCCTCTGCCTTGTGGAGCATCCTTCTCAAGGTTCGTAACGCGCAGTTAGCGTTCGAGGGCGAACCTGAGAATTTAAGTCTCTCGACCGTGTCTCCTGTAATCTGATCCAGTCGCATATCGGTGATGGTTGTCGCCTTCAGGAGGCGCCAACCATCGCGGTAGTATGTTTTGGTTTTGTCCTCCAGTCTGACATCCTCCAGCCAGTCCAAGAATCGCCGGGAAATCTCGGCTAGCGGAACAGCCCTACTGGGTACGGGGTCAAGCCCGTCCACTGCCCGGGCAAGTTTCAAACTGGCTACCTTCACGGCTTTGGTCGACTTGGTTTCTTGGGTTGATCCACGAAAGCGCTGGCCCCGTACCGAGAAGTTGTACCAGCAAAACTTCGACTTCGGTTTCCTAAAGAGCTTCACGAGTTTCCTCCATTCGAGCCCGCACGGAAGCAACTCGCGTGTTCTCCACGATGTAAGTGAGAAGAACGGTTACATCATAGCTGACTTTGCCTTCGAGTTCGATCCAATTGGGGCCCGATGCCATCGCACCGCGACGGTATAAGCGCGGCGGATGACCAATCGCGAAACTCGCCGTCATGGCGTGCACTCAATAAGCGAATGATCGAAGACGGTTGTGCCTTTGCCCGGGACATTTCCCTTCGTGCTGCTTGCTGCCGACGAACTGAGAGTGAAACAATGAAAAATTCGCGAGAGGAAAAGCGTGAGATGACGTTGGGCCTGGACAGCCCAACGCCCGCACCAACGAACCCCTGGCACGGGTTCGGATTTTGCTTCGCTCGCTGCCATCCTCTTGAAGACTCACATACTTGGCTTGCAGACTTGCGGGCGGTAAAAAACCGTTGGGACTTACAAAAAGGACTTACATTGCAATCCGCCAGCGGCATCGCAGGCATTGCGAGAAAACATAGCGACCGCGACCGTTCTGCGGTGTCGGATTCGCGGTTTACAGCAGCGGACAAGGAACCACGAATCGCCACGGTGAAACCGACCGATCTCCTCGGCGCAACTGTGCTGCACCGGGCGGATACGCTGGCCCACGAGGTCGAACGAGAAATCGTTGCCATCATCGATGAAGCGGGAGCCTGAAGGTGGTGACAGCACTCAGCCCTCGCGAAGACTCGGGCCGTCTCCTGCGGGTAGGGTTGAATCCAATCTCAAGTGGAAATCCGCCAAGCGGGGATTTCAAATCATCGAAGCTCCCGCAGCCTAAAGGGCCCGAGTTTCTGAGGAGGGTGGATCTCTAATGTATAAGGAGATACGCGAGTTTCAGCGATCAATCATGGGATTCAGGCGCCCACCGGAAATTTGCGCAGCACACCAAGTCTAAGGCGTGCTCAGTGGCCGCGAGTACACGCCATCCGACGTTTTCGGTATTTCATTTGGAAGGACGTTGGAAAAAGTCCCCACGCTACTTAATCGCAATCCCATGCGGACGGGCGGGCCCGGACGGGAATGCGGTGTTGAAGTTCAGATCAAAACTGGGGTCGAGGACCAGGTCGGTTGTCGTGACCTTCGCGACGTGGATTTTGTGATCGCCTTCGGCATGGACCTTGCCAAAGTTGTCCTCGTTCAAAAAATAATCGCTGATTACGAGCCGTTTTTCGTCCTTGGTCAGGGCGATGTAGTGCGGACCAGAGCCCTCACCGAGATCGAGAGCCTTCAGCAGCCGTGGCTGATCGGGATTGGAGATGTCGAACATTGCCACTTTTCCGGCCTGATTCATGGAGACAAACAGGCGCTTTCCGTCGCGTGTGACGCGGATCAGTTGCGGCCAGCCTCCGGTAGCAATTGAGGCGAAATCGAAAACAGCCTTTGCCGTTCCGTGCTGGGTGTCAATCAAATAAAGATGATCGTCCAGCATACCGGCAGTGAAAGCGCGAGCTAGAGGATCGTGCGGGATGAGCTTGACATCAATGGTACCGACCGGGCCGGGCAGCTTGATGGAGCGGACAATCTGTTTGCTCGCGAAGTCCCATACCCGGATGCTGCCGCGGAAGTCAATCTCGCCAGGCATGGCGTCTAGCGTAGTGGAGGGACAGACAAAGTCACTCGTCACCATTAAGTTGAGTTCTGGGCGCACCGAGATGCCATGTGGATTGAAACCGTCGGTGGGGGGATGGTCGGGAAGCTCCGTTAACAACTGCAAATCCTTGCCGAAGGCTGCAACCCGGCCAGGAGCATGGCCCTGCGCTCCACCCATCATGGTAACGAGATAGCCGCCATCGGGTAAGGCATGGAATTCATCGGTGATCGCGGAGAGCCGAGGATCGGCGGCGGAGATGAACTTAGGCGACTTGGGGTTGGAGATATCAAAAAAGAATATCTCTTTCTGGCCCTTGAGAACGCTCAGCAGGCCACCGCAGGCGACGGTCTTGCCGTCGTGCGAAAGGCCGATATGGTGAGGTTCGTTGCCGGTAGCATCGGGTGCAGCAAAGGGGACCGTGGCGATCGCTTTTCCGTAGTCCTTCGATGCGCGGTCGAAGTTTATGACGGCCAGGAAGTCGGGCGCGGTGCGAGCCTGGTCACCAGCGCAGATAAAGAGGTACTTCCCGGAATCGTCATTTGCGGCGGCGTAGGCGCTGGTTGCCGAGAGGAAACAAGCGGCGGCTACGACCAACAAAGCGGGTTTATGCTGGTGCTTTGGAGACTCAACGAATGGCATGACATATCCCTCCAATGTTTGCGGGGGGTCAGAATCAGGCAGGGTGGGGACAACTCCACCTCCCACGGGCGTAGGTATAGCCCCTGAAGTAGCTGGAAGTCCTTTCCCGAAACTGATATTTTTCTTACCAAATTCTTATTGGGGTGCTTTGAAGTGGCGGATCGGCGCATCTACGAATTCGGCCGCTTCCGTCTGCATCTGGCCGGGCCTACGCTTTTCCGTGGGGACCAAGCCATCCCCCTCCCCCCGAAGGCCGCCGACGCTTTGCTGTTGCTGGTGCAAAATGCCGGAACCATAGTGAGAAAAGAAGACCTTCTCAAAAAAGTCTGGCCAGATGCCTTTGTAGAAGAAGGCAGCCTTAGCCGTACTATCTTCATCCTTCGTAAAGCCCTGGAAGATGGCGGCGACGGGCAGGAGTACATTGCCACGATTCCAAAGCGAGGCTACCGCTTCGCCTGCCCGGTAAGACAGGTGGAAGGCACCTCGCAAGTTGCGGGATCAGGCGACCTCACCCGAGGCGTGGACCGCCACAAGGTCCGAGCAATAGCTCTAACACTGGCGATCAGTACCGTTTTACTTGCATTTTACTTCTCCGCAAAACGGTATTTCAGACACTCTGATAGCCGCCCCGGCCTGCGCATGATCGCCGTCCTCCCATTCCAGAACCTGACCGGCGATCCCGCGCAGGAATTCGTAGTCGACGGGCTGACAGAGGAAATGATTACGCAGCTTGGAGGTCTGAACCACGAGCAGCTTGGCGTGATCGCCCGAACCTCCGCCATGACCTACAAGGGCAGTACGAAATCGGTCGACCAGATCGGGCATGAGCTGGGCGTGAACTTCATCCTTGAGGGCAGTGTCCGACGCTGGGGCGACCGAGTGCGAATCAGCGCGCAACTGATTCAAACTCGGGACCAAACCCACTTGTGGGCACAGAGTTACGAGGTTGACGCCGGAAATGTCTTGAACTTGCAGAGCGACGTTGCTCAGGCGGTTGCCAAGGAAATAAGTCTGACTTTAACCCCTGTAGCACGAGTTCGCGTCGCGAGCGCTGCGCACGTCGATCCGCAGGTCCACGAACTGTGCCTGCGTGGCCGGTACGAATGGAACAAACGGACGAAAGCTGGGCTTAATCAGGCAATCTCGTATTTCGAGCAAGCCATCAGCCGGGATCCCAGCTATGCCCCCGCCTATGCCGGCCTGGCCGAAGCCTACGCCGTGCTGCCGTACTATAGCGAAGGCTCGCCAAACGACACCTTCCAGAAGGCTCAGGCCGCTGCGGAACACGCCTTGCAGCTGGATGAAACGCTTACCGAGGCGCACACCACTCTCGGCTTGGTCGAGGCCAGTCATTTCAACCTGGTCGCCGCTCAACGCGAATACAAGCGGGCGCTCGAACTGAACCCGAATTACGCTACCGCTCACCACTGGTACTCGTTTTGCCTCTGGACCATGAATCGGCAGAAAAACGCCTTGGAGGAGTTAGAGCGAGCACGCCGTCTCGATCCTCTTTCCGTCATCATCTACACCGATGAGGCTAGGACACTTTCTGCCATGCACCAGCCCGATGACGCTATCAGCCTACTGAAAGCGGCGATCGAGTTAGATCCCAATTTCGCCGAGGCTCATCGCTCCCTCGCCGTGGCGTACGTGCAAAAAGGCGAAATATCGCGCGCCATTGCTGAGGCACGCCGGGGAGTCGAATTGGATCCAAATGATGCCGAGCTTGCCACATTAGGATATGCGTATGGGCTAGCCGGAAAGACAGAACAGGCACGGACCATTCTGGCCGACCTCACCAAGCCCAGCCGGAGCCTTACCGTCGCTCCGATCTACTTATCCTTCGTCTACATCGGGCTGGGTCAGCACGACGAAGCTCTGAAATATCTCGAAAGGGCATACCAAGAACACTCTCTTCTGAATGCGGGAGGGCCCGAGGCGATTCTCGATCCGCTTCGATCGAATCCCCGCTTTCAGGATCTCATGCGGCGCAACACCGAGAGTCTTGAGTCGAAAAAAGACGCCCCTAGGTCCTGACGAGTTGAAGACGATGCGCCAGAGCACGCGGGTCTCATTTAACCAGAGTCCTCTTCCGAGTCGTATTTCAAGCCAAAGGATTGCGTCAATTAGATGGCAAATCAGAAGTCAAGCCCGGCCAGGTCGAAAGTCGTTAATGTTATATCCGGCGCTGATGCCGCCGCAAGAAGATCCGTTCCTGGTGAAGAATATTTTCACTGACTTCAAGCGGCACAATCTCGGGCCGAACTTCTACGAACGAAATTACGATGGCACACTGCAGAAACAATTCCTCACACGCGGGTTGTGGGGCGTTGGCTCTACTAGGCCTTATGCCCATGACGGCCGGAGTATCACGCTGGACGATGTCATCTTGCGCCATCGCGGCGAGGCCTAGGCTTCGCGTGATGCGTATGCCAAACTCTCCGAGGCCGATTCGGCTGCGCTGCAGAAGTTCCTGGATTCGCTGATTTTGTTTCCGCCCTACGATTGACCCAGCGCACGAGAGACGGCGCGGATGGGAACGCCACGCTCCAACAGGCTGACTGCGAACGTATCGCGGAACCGGTGCAGGTGTGCATTCGGAATTCCGGTTTTATCGAAGAGCTTCTTGAACTCTTGAACAGCTTCTGCCAGTACTTCACCGTTGATGCCGGTTCGCCGTTGCCGGTCCAGAAAATGTACTGATGATTGCCATTCGCAATTGCAAGCAGCTCATCTCCGACTTCCTTGCGAATCAGATTGTTTGATCGGCGTGCCCGTTTTCGATCGGCGGATCACAACCCGGTAACACGGCGCGCTTTGGGAGCCACCCGCGTCGCGTATTTTCAGTAAATTACGAGCTACCCAGTCCCTTTCGCGGCGACAGCCGCGTTCAAATCGCGGGTGGAGTGAACCCCAAAATTGAGACAGTAAGATTGGACACACATTGCAGGAAAGGAACTGCGGG
>Ga0137418_10006536_pt1 | contig 10730 bp, 8 predicted proteins | sample CZODoug3_1_2_16f_FD_122242 | JGI IMG/M metagenome (GOLD analysis project Ga0137418, IMG submission 122242) | Vadose zone soil fungal communities from Angelo Coast Range Reserve, California, USA - CZODoug3_1_2_16fungal (Hybrid Assembly) | ecosystem: Environmental > Terrestrial > Soil > Vadose... | reverse complement strand
GCGCTTGCGTCACCCACGCGCTGTCGCCGCGCGCAAATTGAAACGCCGTGCGAGCGCCGTAGGACCAGTGCTTGTCCTCGCGCAGGTTCATGTTGATCCGCGAGCTGAACGTCCCGCCGATCACGCCGTTGGCGATCTCGAGATCGATCGCGCCGGGATCGGTGCTCGATGCGACGGTCTCGGCGACGAGCAGGTTGGCCTGCACCGCGCCGGGCTGATCGACGAGCAGCACGCGGGGCCTCGCCGGCGGCTTGACCGAGGACGGCTCTTCGGGCCGGATCCGGGTCGTGAGGACGGTCGAGGGGAAGAGCCGGGAGCTGAAGATCAAGCTCGAAGACCCCGTCCAGCCCGGGGACACGATCGTCGTCAAGTCCAAGCTGTTCTAGCCCACTTCGGTAAGCACCCCTAAAGTAGAGCTTCAAGCGTTGGGGCGTTTTTCCGCTCTAACATTGTGATTTCAATCGCTCTGCGCTTTGACAGGGGCTACCTTTTTGCGTATCGTGTCGATGCCCTTTTCCGGTTTTGCGTGGCGGTGCGGCCGCCGTCGCACCGTTTGGAAGGCAGGTGTTCTGGTCCGTGACCCCGCTCCCTCCGGCCGGTTCCGAAAGCGAGCCCCAGGACGCGCATCTTTGGGAATACATCTACGTCGTTCTGCGGCGTCGCCGCCACTTTCGTGAACAGGAGATAAATATTGCCGGTCTTCACCGCGTCGAGACCGTTGAACGTCGTCTTGGTCGCCGACAGGGCGAACGGCTTGATGTAGTACTCGGCCGCCACCGGCGGGTTGGTCGAGTTCAAGTGCACGTGGTGAAAATGCAGCGGCTCGACTTTCGCGGGCGGCTCCTGCGCGTGTCCCGCAACCGCAAGTGTGACGGCGATGAGGAGGGCTGTGCGTCGCATGATCACTTCTCCGCAGAGTTTGAGGCGCTGCCGGCGCCGGTGTACTGCACCTTGCCGCCGACGATCGTGTAGCGGATCGTCGTCGAGGGAATCTGGTCTTCAGGAACGGTCAACAGGTCCTTGGAGAAGACGGTGATGTCGGCGAGCTTGCCGGCGCGCAGCGACCCCTTGATGCCTTCGTCGAACGCCGCGAACGCCGCGTTGATCGTGTAGGAGCGCAGCGCTTCCATCCGGCTCATGCGCTGGTCGGGATAGAAAACCGAGCCGTCCTTCGTTCTCCGCGACACCGACGCATGGAACGACGGGATCGGATCGATGTCTTCGACCGGCGCATCGGTGCCGTTCGCGATCACGGCGCCGGACTTCATCAGCTTCTGCCAGACGTACGCGCCTTCCTCGGCGCGCTTCGGCCCGAGCCGCGCGAGCACGTACGGTGCATCCGAGGTGCAGTGGATGCCCTCCATTGACGCGATGACCCCGAGCCGCCCGAAGCGCGGGATGTCGGCCGCGCTGATGTGCTGCGCGTGCTCGATCCGCCACCGCAGCGCCGCGCTGTTCTTCTCCGGGTGCCGCTTGAAGGTCTCCTCGTAGATGTCGAGCGCCTCGCGGTTGCCGCGGTCGCCGATCGCGTGGATGGCCATCTGATAGTCGTTCGCGATCGCCAGCTCCGATATCCTGCGGATGTCCTCGAGCGAATCGGTGTTCATGCCGCTCGTCGCGAGATCCGAGTACGGCTCGAGCATCCAGGCGCCGCGCGACCCGAGCGCCCCGTCGATGGCCCGCTTGATCGCGCGCACAGTGAACCGCTTGTCCCCGTAGTTCACGACGCGGTACTTCGGCATGTCGGCCGCGAGCCTGCCCGCGTCCTCGCGCAGCATCATCCAGACCCGCAGCGGCAGCCTGCCCTCGTCCACCACCTTCTTCATGATGTCGATCGTCGACGGCGGAGAGCCGGCGTCGTGGATGGTCGTGAGCCCCTTCGACAACGCCTCGCGTGACGCGAGCTCGATGGTCGCGCGCAGATCCGCCTCGACCCGCGCCGGCGTGCGCGTCGCGCGATCGCGCGCCAGCGCGTCGCCGACGACCGACTGCGCCCGCTCGTTGAACAGCCCTGTCGCGTTGCCGTCCTTGTCCCGCAGAATCTTGCCGCCCGGAGGATCCGCCGTGGACCTTGTGACCTCGGCCATCTTCATCGCCAGCGCGTTCGCGAAGCCGGCGTGGCCGCTCGCGTGGGTCAGCCACACCGGGTTGTCGGGTGATACGCGGCTCAGGGCGTCGTGCAGCGGAAATCCCTCGACGTTCGGCGACGGCACCGCCGACCACTTTTCCTGGTGCCACCCGCGCCCGATGATCCATTCCCCGGGCTTCGCCTTCTTCGCCGCGTTACCCACCATCCGGACGACGTCGTCCCAGTTCCTGGCGGTGGCGAGCTTCAGGTTGCGCGCCGCTTCGCCGACGCCGGTGAAGTGCGCGTGCGCGTCGATGAAGCCGGGCGTCGCGAGCCCGCCTCTCAGATCGATCACGCGCGTGGCCGGACCGATGTAGCGCAAAATCTCCTGATTCGGTCCGACAAAGACGATTGTGTCGCCGCTGACGGCGAGCGCCTCCGCCACGGCTCGCCCCTCGTCGACCGTCACAATTTTCCCGTTGCGCAGCACGAGATCGGCGGGCCGGACCGCCGCAGGCGGCTGCGCCGGTCCTCGCGCCGCTGCCGGCGCGGCGTGCGCGCGCAGGGCGGCGAACGATGCAGCCGACGCCGCCAGCGCGGCGACGCCCGCCAGTCGATTCCATCGATGCATACGACTCCCCGGCGCGTAGTGTAGATCAGGACGAGGACGCTGGCGGCTGGTGCGTTGGGACCCCGGGCCTGGCAGCGTTGCTCCTCCGCTAAATACTCCCGATGTAATCCCGATATTCTGGGTCGTCGCCTTGCCAGTCGGCGCATCACCGGCCGCGGTGCGACGCGGGCTTTCACCACCGGCTGCTGACATTGGAGTTGACACGCGTCCTGGGAACGGAGACCCTGTCGAGTCACACGAAACCTTCGCGCCGGCATTGCAATCGTATTCGCGGCTCTCAACGCGATCCATGGAGAGTGATATGCAGAGACTCATCGGCGTGGCCGCCGCAGTCGTGCTCGCAGGCCCGCTCCTCGCCGCCACAGCGCAGACTCAGACCGTTGACGAGCAGATCGCGCAGGCCGTGCAGGTGCTGCCGGAGGACCTGCGCGCAGGCGCCACCGTGGTGACCTACGATCACGCCACCGGCGCCCGCAAGGTGCTCCGGCAGGGAACCAATTTCATCGAGTGCCAGCCCAGAAGTCCGGACGATGGCTTCACGCGCTGTTACAACAAGGCCCTGGCGCCGCGCCGCGATCTCGAGGCGAAGCTGAAGGCGGAGAAGAAATCCGACAAGGAGATCCAGGACGCCGTCGCGTCGGCGATCAAGGTCGGCACAATCAAGCCGCCGCCCACGGGCATGATGTCTTATCGCGGGTACGACAAGCGGGACCGGATTCAGCGGCTCTGGGTGATGTCGCTCCCCGGCGCCACGCCGCAGTCGGCTGGAGTGTCGGATGTCAGCCAGCGGGATGCCGCACTCGAGGGAAAGGGGCTGCCCTGGATGATGCTGCCCGGCACGCCCGGCGCGCACGTGATGATTCCGATCAACCCGGCCGTGAACAACTCGACGATCACCGACGTTGCCGCCGATCCGATCGCGCAGGCGGTGTTGCCGCTGCCCGAGGACTTGCGGGCCGGGGCCACGGTGTTCACCTACGACAAGGGCACCGGCGCGCGGAAGGTGCTCCGGGAGGGCCACAACCCGGTCGAGTGTCAGCCGAAGAACCCCGACGATGGCTTCACGTGGTGCTACAACACAGTGACGGCTCCCCGCCGCGATCTCCAGGCGAAGTTGCGTGCCGAAAAGAAAACGGACAAGGAGATTCAGGAAGCGATCGCGGCTGCCACCAGGGCCGGCACCATCAAGCCGACACCGTTTGGAACGATGTCGTACCGGCTGTACGGCAGGAAGGATCGCATCCAGTTGCTCTGGGTGATGTCGGTCCCCAACGCGACTCCCGAGTCGGTCGGCGTGTCCGAAGGTAGTCAGCGCGACGAGGCCCTGAAGGGTCAGGGGGTGCCGTGGCTGATGCTCTCCGGCACGCCGGGGGCGCACATCATGATCCCGATCAACAAGTAAGTGCCGCACGAGACATTAGCAAGTGCGTTGTTCTGAATGGTGAATCGGATGAGCGCGTCTGGCAAAGGCGTATAATTCGCCCACCTCAATAGTTGCCTTTACAACCCGGCACACGCCTCGGGCCGTACGAGATCCAGTCAGCTCTCGGGGCTGGCGGCATGGGAGAGGTGTATCGGGCGAGGGATCCGCGGCTGCAGCGTGATGTGGCGCTCAAGATCCTCGCCGGCATTGCCGTGAGCGACCCCGACCGTCAGCAGCGGTTCCTGCAGGAAGCTCGTGCCGCAAGCGCACTGAATCATCCGAATATCCTGGCGGTCTACGACGTCGGCACCGATCAAGGCAACACCTTCATCGTTTCGGAGCTCATCGATGGCGTCGCGCTGCGCCACCACGTCCATCGCGCCCCGTTGTCAATCAGGGAGCTGCTTGATGTGGCGGTGCAGATGGCAGATGGCCTCGCCGCAGCGCATGGGGCCGGCATCGTCCATCGCGACCTCAAGCCCGAGAACATCATGGTCGCGCGCGACGGCCGGCTCAAGATTCTCGACTTCGGAATAGCCAAGGTTGCGCAGTCGGAGACGGCGATCAACGGGTCTGAGACGCGGACGGACGTCGGCCTGATTCTCGGTACCGTGCCGTACATGAGTCCCGAGCAGGCGCGCGGGGCTGGCGTCGATTTCCGATCCGACCAGTTTGCGGTCGGCTTGATCCTGTACGAGCTGTCAACCGGGCGGCCGGCGTTTCGGCGCGAGAGCGGCGTGCAGACACTCTCCGCGATCATCGAGGACACGCCGCGCGCGATCAGCGATTTCAATCCGCGGATTCCCGTCCCACTCCTGTGGGTGATCGACCGTTGTCTGGCCAAGGATCCTCGGGACCGCTATGCAGCAACGTCCGACCTCGCGCACGACCTGCGCACGATTCGCGAGCGGCTCGGCGAAGTATCCAGTGGCGCCATCGTCGTCCAGTCGCCGTTGCGGCGACGGGTGGGCATCGCCACGACGGCGTCGTTGGGCGCTCTCGCGCTCGGCGTCATGGTGTTGTTGTTCTTCCTGACGCGTCAGCCGAGCGGCGCCGATCTCGCCGCGTATCGGTTCACGCCGCTCGCGGCCGATTCCGGATATCAGGGATCGCCAGCGTGGTCCCCTGATGGAAGGACGTTGGCGTACGTGGCTGAGGTCGATGGCATCACCCAGGTGTTCACGAGGAGCCTGGGCTCGTCGCAGCGGGCCCAGATCACGAATTCGCGGTTTCACTGCCACGACCCCTTCTGGTCGCCCGATGGATCCCGGGTTTTCTTCGGCTCGCTCGCGCGCGACAAAGAAGGCATCTGGTCGGTCAGCGCGGCGGGCGGCGAGCAGGAGCTCGTGGTCGAAGACGCGACCAGCGCGGCGATTTCGCCAGACGGCAAGACGATCGCGTTCCTCCGTGAGCAGGACTACGAGAACAGCTATTACAGGACGCTTTGGCTGTTGTCGCCTCTGGGCGCCGAGCCGAAACGGTACTTGCAGCCGCCCTTCGACAAGAAAGGATACGAAGACGGCGTGCTGCACTTCTCTCCCGATGGCTCGAAGCTCGGCCTCTGGATCACGCACCCGGCCACCGAAGGCGACTACACCGGGCCGGTGTTCTGGATCATCCCGATGGCAGGCGGCAGCCCGTATGCCGCTCCAAACACCGTGGCAAACCTTGCCGCTGTCGCCGTGCCTTTCAGCTGGCTGCCCGACAATCAACACACGATTGCCGCGCTCGGCCAACCTCGCACGCCCGGCACCCATTTGTGGCTGCTCGACACAAATGGGACGCCCGCTCGTCCCATCACGTTGACCAGCGGCAGCGAGAATTCACCGGCAGTGTCGCCCGATGGCCGGCGGCTCGCCTTCGCCGCCGAAGCGGCGGACTTCGATCTTGTCCAGATTGACCTGAACGGATCTGCGCCCCGCACGCTGCTCGCGACCTCCCGGAACGAGATGGGTCCGACGTGGTCGCCCGACGGGTCGCAGTACGCGTTTGTCACCGATCGGAGCGGCGATCAACAGATCTGGCTGCGGAGCCGGGAAGGTCAATGGGAGCGACCTCTCATCACGGAGAACGACTTCGCCAATAGCCGTACCTATCTACTCGACGCGCCCGCATTCTCGCCGGACGGCCAGCGGATCGCGTACGAGCGGCAGGGTCCGGAGGGCTTCAGAATCTGGGTTTCGACCGTCGCGGGCGGGCCGCCCGTCCGGGTGACCGAAGACAAGGGGCTCTCGCCGTCATGGTCGCCGGACGGGACGTGGGTTGCGTACGTGCACGTGCAACCGGGGCGGTGGTCTCTCGCGAAGACGCGAGTGGGAGAGGGCCGCGCAGTTTCCATCAGAGACGATATCCTGCCCTTCACCCACCCGCGCTGGTCTCCAAGCGGCGAGTGGATCGCCTGTGAGACGTCCGGGGGCCTGCTTCTGCTGTCGCCCGACGGCAAGAGGGCGCGAACGCTCAGCGAAGAATCGTGGCTGGTCTATGGGTGGGCGGCGGACAGTTCCAAGCTGTACGGGATCAGGGCGAGCAACGACCGCGAGCTCATGCTCGCCACAGTCGATGTGGGCACAGGAAAGGAGCAGATCGTCGCGGCCAATCTGGGACCCGTGCCTCTGGAGAGCCACCCGGTCCGCGGATTTAGCCTGATCTCAGCGAAGAGCGTGGCGACGTCGATCGTGCGAGTGAGATCGGACGTGTGGCTCCTCGACGGTTTTACACCGCGCACAGGATTCTTCGAGCGCCTCTGGCCGTTTCACCCGCTCAACCCGGCTGATCGTGAGGGCCGCCCGGGGCCATCGCGATGATTCGACAAACCAGAAGAAACTCAGGATTTTCCCATGACTCCTCCGCGCGCCGGACGGATGATAGCGTCGTTCGGTTCGGCAGAAATCCTCGACGTACCTGAAAGGAGAAGGCGATGCGAAAAGCCTTCATCATCGCCCTCGTAGTTCTGGCGTCGTCCCTTGAACGCTCGGTCGGCATAGATGCGTGCGGTGACAAGTTTCTGCAGGTCGGCCGAGGCGCGAAATTTCGCGCGTACGCCGTGATCTATCCGGCGTCGATCCTTATTTACACGCATGGAGCGCCGGGCGCCTCCACGGCCATTCGAGACCGGGGCCTCCAAGCGACACTCAAGGCGGCGGGCCATACGCTGACGATGGTCGAAGACGAGCAATTCCTCGAGCAAGCGCTCAAGTCCGACAAATTCGACCTCGTCCTGGCCGACGTGGGGGATGCGACTTCCCTCGAGCGGAAAGTACAATCGTCCCCGACCAGGCCGACCGTGCTGCCAGTGACGTACAAGCCGACCAAGGCCGAAGCCGAGGCGCTCGAGAAACAGTTCAACTGCCGTCTCAAGGCATCCGATCGATCGGACCGATACCTGACGGTCATCGACGATGCGATGAAGGCCAGGGCAAAGGACGGACGCGGAAGGCAAAAGAAGCAGGGATAGAACGCGGCTCCTTTCGTAACAGTGATGAAGCGACAATGTCGAGGCGCGCCGCGTTGTCGTGCACGCTCGCGGGTGCCGTCTGTGGCTTTGGCACCGTCCAGGCATTCGCCCAGGCTACCGTCCCAGCTCGCGGCGAGGGCTCAGTCTCTGTCGTATATCAGAACGTCGATTTCCGCGGTCACATCAACTTCCTGGGGCAGCGGATCCCGAACGGGGCCGCGCACTCACAGACTGTCCTTTTCGAGGTCGAGTACGGGCTCACCGACAATCTGGCCATCGGCATCGGCTTGCCATATGTGACGGCGAAGTACACGGGGCAGGGACCAGCATGCCCGCTGTGTGCGGAGAGCCCGCTGGGATTCCACGCAGGCCCGGACGACGATGGGCTGTATCACGGAGCGCTTCAGGATTTTCGGGTCGATCTCCGCCAAAACATTTTCCGGCGTCCGCTGATCCTCACGCCCTCGATTGGCGCCGTGATTCCGAGCCATCGCTACGAGCAGCATGGAGAAGCCGCGATTGGACGCGGCCTTTGGGAAGTCCAGATCGGCATCAACCTGGCGCGATCGCTCGAGCCGTTCTTGCCGAACGCGTACGTGCAGGGACGCTACGCCTACACCTTCGTTCAGCGCGACCTGAACGTACCGCTCAATAGAAGTAACGGCTTCGTGGAAGCGGGATATTCGGTGACAGCGTCGCTGGCCGTGCGCGGTCTCGCCACATGGCAGAAGACGCACGGAGGTCTCAACGGTTTTCCCGAATTCGGCTTCACGGAGGAGCTTCTGGAGAACCACGACCGGCTGCTGCGAGACAACAACTGGCGCGCCGGCGCCGGCGTGGTCTATTCACTGACCGAATCGATCGATCTGTCGGCCACGGTGATCACAGTCGTGTCCGGGACGGTCACACACTTCGGAACGGGCCTCACATTTGGCACGATTTGGAGTTTCGCCAGTCGTTAAGGAGGGTCCGCTTCGAGAGTCGTCGCCGCGCCAGGGCGCAGCGTCTTGAACGTCAGTAACACGGACGAACCCACGCGGATTTGATCGCCGTCGGACAGCATCACGGCCGAGCACACTTTGGTGTCGCGCACGTACGTGCCGTTCTTGCTTTGGAGGTCCTCGAGCCAGGCGCCATCATCGGTCACCAGAAGCCGTGCATGCTGGCGGGAGACGGTCGTAGAGTCCAGACGCACCACAGCCTCCTGGTCGCGTCCGATCAGATTCACGCCGTCTTTGAGCGGATATTCTCCCGTCTCGCCGACGAGCACGCACCTCGGTGCGTGTGCGCGCACGGCCGCTGCATCCCCGTCGACATCGGCGTCAAACGCATATCCGAAACCGTGAACGGTCCGGATGATGTGTGCGGCGTGTCCCGTATCGCCGATCGCCTCGCGAATCATGGCAATGAGGCTCGCGATGTTCCCCTCTGTGACGAAGGTGGATGGCCAGAGATGTTCCTGGATATCCGACTTGGAAACTGCGGCGGGCCGGTTGTGGACGAGCAGGCTGAGTAACTCGAAGGCTTTCAGCGAAACGTGCACGGGCGTGCCGTTGCGCCACAGTTGACGGCTCTCGTCATCGAACACGACGTCCCCGAACCGCAGCTTCACCCGCCCACCTTTACCAGACAAATCACAGGAATACGTCAGGACTCCGATTGCTCCCGGCGCCATATTACAGCGTGGCTCATGTCGGCGATCCAGTTTCAACGTTCCTTGGTCCCTGTCCTCAGTTCAGAAGGAGAGAGCCTATGCGCATCGTGAATCGCTGGACACTGGGTGTTACGTTCGCGGTCGCCCTCGCGGTCGCGGTCACCGCGTTCGCCGACTCTGGCAAGATGTTCCGCGTCACCGACGACTGCGATCCCAACGACGTTGACTGGGTGGCGGTCGGCGGCTGTTTTCGCGATGGGGGTGAAGTGACGCGCGCCGAGTTCCGCAGGGCCAATCAGAACGGCTATCCTGGCCACCCGTCGTGGCGCATCGTCCCTCCGTATGTGTTGGAGCAGTCCGACAACGAGATTCGGGTCCGGAACGCGGGTGGGCGAGTACACACGTTCACCGAAGTGGCCAATTTCGGTGGCGGGTATATCGCGACGCTCAACCCACCAAGCGCTATCCCGGCGCCAGAGTGTGCGACGGTTGATGCTGCTACCGGCGCGCTCGGTCCAGCGCCAGATGCTGTTGCCACCACTCTGGCTCCTGGAGCCGAGATGCGTGTTGAAGACCTCAAACCAGGCACGCACAACTTCCAGTGCTGCGTCCACCCATGGATGCGGTCGACTGTGAAGATCACCGGCAACGATCGTGATTGAGGTCGTCCGTGGCAATGAAAAAGGGGCGGGTCCAAAAGGGACCCGCCCCGCATCCAGAAGTCGTTTCCGCTTATCGCCGCAGCGTGACCTTCTGCGCCCGCCAGTTCCAGATCTCGCCGACCCACAGGTCGTTTTCCGTGCGGCAGTCGATCGCGTTGACGATGCCGAATTCCTTCGGCAGCTTGCCGGCCTTGCCGAACTTGCCGACGATTTGTCCGTTCAGCCGGATCTTGTAGATCTCGCCGTGATCCATGCTCTCGGAATCGTTCGAGTTCGAGCTGTACAGATACTGCGTCGAACCGCCCGAGACACAAATCGCCTGCGGCGTTCCGATGTTCCCGATCTGGGACTTGAACGCGCCGTCGCCGTCGAAGACCTGGATGCGCTTGTTGCCGGCATCGGCCACGTACAGGTTGCCGGTGGCGTCGCTCGCCAGCCCCCGGATCTGATTGAACTGACCCTGGCCCGATCCGGTCTGCCCCCATGACTTCAGGAAGTCGCCGTCCTTGGTGAACTTCGCGATGCGATTGTTGCCGCCGTACCCGTCGGCCACATAGACGTTGCCGGCGCGATCCCACGCGACGTCCGACGGCCGGCTGAACGCGTCGCCCGGAAGGCCGGCGCCGGGCGTGCCGCCGCCGCGTCCGCCGCCACCGCCGCCGCGACCGCCTTCACCGCCACGCCCGCCTGCCGCGGCGCCCTCGGGAGGCATACCGCCGCTTGCAGGGACGCCAGGGCCCGGCCGCACGTTGATGTTCTCGGGTTTCCTGCCGAGCACCAGCTGGAACCGCCCGTCCGCGTCGAACTTCACGCCCTGGTTCGAACCGGCGTCGACGAT
>Ga0137418_10006534_pt1 | contig 10732 bp, 5 predicted proteins | sample CZODoug3_1_2_16f_FD_122242 | JGI IMG/M metagenome (GOLD analysis project Ga0137418, IMG submission 122242) | Vadose zone soil fungal communities from Angelo Coast Range Reserve, California, USA - CZODoug3_1_2_16fungal (Hybrid Assembly) | ecosystem: Environmental > Terrestrial > Soil > Vadose... | reverse complement strand
CGGCATCACGCAAAATTCTGACGGCCGTACGGCGTGCGACGCCGAAGCACGGGAAAGTGCTCCTGATCGAGGCAATTCTGCCGGACGATCCCGGACCGAGCTGGCCGAAGACATTGGACATCGTGATGTTGACGATGGGCGGGCGCCAGCGAACACAGCGCGAGTATGCGGACCTTTTCAGGGGATGCGGGTTCGCCATGACCCGAGAGATCGACACTCGTGCGGGTGTCTCGATAATCGAAGCCGTTCCCGGCTAGGCCGGTAACATGGAAGTCAGTCCGGCTGCGTAACCCCGGTCTCCAGGGTCTCGCGACAACGTCGGAACAGCGCGGCAAAGCCAGGTGCATAGGGCTCGAGCAGCATGGTGTCGCCGTTGCACCCCTCCGGGCCGAAATACTCCTCGGCGCGCCCAGCCACGGATCGCCACAGCGGCGCGGCGGAGGGCAGCCATTGCCTGCTCGGGGTGAACACGAGCAGCCGACCCGCGAAATGGCGGGGAGTGTAGCGACGCAGCGCCGCAATGGTGGCACGCTCCATCTTGGCGCGCAGCACCAATACTGCATCCGGCGCCGCGGCCTGCGCGGCGTCACGCCGCACCCTGCGCTGCCGCCACTTCTCGGCGACGTACGCACGCACCTCTCCCGGGGAACGCGTCGCGAGCGCGCGCGCGTGTCCGCTGAAACGTTCTGCCTGTTGGCCCAGGCGCCACCACAGTTGCGAATGGGACCGGTACCAGGTGGGATACGGGCTCCCGAACAACGCGACACAGGCGACAGCCGCGCCCCCCTGTTGCAGCTGTCGCCCGAGCTCGAACGCAACGCCGCCGCCGGCGCAGAACCCCGCGATGACATACGGGCCGCTCGGCTGGAAGGCACGGATCTGGCCCGCGAAGTATGCGGCGAGGTCCTCGACGCGCCTGAGCGGCTCGCTCTGGCCATCGAGGCCTGGAGGCTGCAGCCCGAAGAACGGCTGGTCGTCGCCTACGCGCTGCGCGAGGAAACGGTAACAGAACACGTCGCCGTTGTGTCCCGGCACGCCGAACACCGGAATGTGTGTGCCTCCACCGCGTGGCTGCAGCGGCACGATGGCACGCTGCTGTTGAGTCAGCGCCTCGGCCGAACGCAGGAATTCAAGGATTTCGTGCTTCCGTTGCCGTAGCTGATCGCGCAGCTCGGGCGTCAGCACCCCAACCGGAGCGGTGCACCTCAGGCGGTCGCCCTCGGCCCAGACCTCGATGTCACGGCTGCGCAACTCGGCCAGGAACACCGGCACCATTACAGCGCGATCTCCTCTCGTTCGCGGGCGCCTCCCACCCCGCTCGTCCTCCCCCGTGCCGACCACGACAGCGCATCGACGGCTTCGGCCAACGCCGCGACCGTAGGTCGCTCGAACAGACTGCGGAGTGGAAGGTCGACGCCCGCTGCGGCCCGCAGCTGCGACATGAGTCGCGCCGCCATGAGCGAATGACCGCCCAGATCGAAGAAGCTGTCGAACACCCCGAAATCCGTGCGTCCCACGACGCCGCGAAACAGGCCCATCACCATCTCCTCCGTCGGCGTGCGCGGCGCAACGGCGCCGGCGCGCGGCGCCGCCGCGCCGCCGCTCGGCGCCGGCAGCGCCTTGCGGTCCAGCTTGCCGTTCGCCGTGCGTGGCAGGGCGTCCACCCTCAAGAAGTCGGCGGGCACCATGTATTCCGGCAGGGCCGCGCGGATGAGCGCGCGCAGCTGGTCGACGAGATCAGCCGGCGCATGCTCGGCCACCAGGTAAGCGACGAGGCGCTTGTCGCCGGGGGCGTCCTCGCGCGCGATCACCACGACCTCGCGGACGGCGGGATGCTGCGCGATCCCCGCCTCGATCTCCCCTGGCTCGATCCGGAAGCCCCGGACTTTCACCTGGTGATCGTTCCGCCCCAGGCACTCCAGGCGCCCATCGGGCAGCCACCGCCCCCGGTCGCCGGTGCGATACAGGCGCGCGGTCGACGCGAACGGGCTCGGGACGAAGCGTTCCTGTGTCAACTCCTCGCGCCGCAGGTAGCCGCGCGCTACGCCCGCGCCACCGATGCACAGCTCGCCCACCAGGCCGGGCGGGACCAGTTGGCGCTGTGCGTCGAGCACAAACACCTGCGTATTGGCGATCGGCCGGCCGATCGACACCACGCCATCGGCGGACGTGATCCGCTCGATGGTCGACCAGACGGTCGTTTCCGTCGGGCCGTACAGGTTCCACAACTCGCCGCAGCATGGGAGCAGCGCCTGCGCCAGATCGCGCGGTAGCGCCTCGCCGCCGCACAGCAGTTTCAGGGTCGCCGAGCCGCTCCAGCCGGCTTGGACCAGCGCCCGCCACGTGGCGGGCGTCGCCTGCATCACCGTGCAGGCGGAGTCGCGCATCCGTTCCATCAGGCGGCGGGGGTCGACGGTGTCGTCCCGGCTGGCGATCACCACCTTGCCGCCGCTGACCAGCGGTAGGTACAGCTCGAGCCCCGCGATGTCGAAGGACAAGGTCGTCACGGCCAGCAGCGTATCCGTCGCCATGAAGCCCGGCGCGCGCTGCATGGACAGCAGGAAGTTCACGACCGCGGAATGAGAGATTTCCACGCCCTTCGGCTTGCCAGTCGAGCCGGAGGTGTAGAGCACGTACGCCAGGTTGTCCGGGGTCGGGTCCAGCGGTGTCCGCTGATGGCTGCCGTGCCAGGCGATCTGCTCCTGGTGGGCGTCCAGGCGGACCATCACGCGCGGTCGAACCGCCAGCGAGCGGTCGAGGTCGCGGTGCGTGACCAGCACCTCCATCCCGCTGTCTTCCACCATGTAGGCGACGCGGTCTGGCGGGAAGGATGGATCGAGCGGTACGTACGCGCCTCCCGCCTTGAGAATCCCCAGCAGACCTACCACCATCTCCGCGGAGCGCTCGACGAGCAGCCCGACGCGCACGTCCGGCCCAACGCCGAGCCCCCGCAGCTGATGGGCCAGCTGGTTGGCGCGCCCGTTGAGGTCGCCGTACGTCAAGGTCTGGTGCTCGAACACCACGGCCGCCCGCTCTGGCGTGCGCACCGCCTGCTCCTCGATCAGCTGGTGCAGGCAGAGACCCTGGGCGGCAAATTCCGTTGCCGTGTCATTCCAGTCCCTCAACACCTGCTGACGCTCGGCGTCGGTCAGCAACGGCAATGTGGCGATACTCTGGTCCGGATGGCCGACGATGGCCTCCAGCAGCGTGATGTAGTGCCCGCACAGCCGCCGGATGGTGTCCGCTTCGAACAAATCGGTGCTGTACTCGACCAACCCGTCGAGCCCGCGCTCGGTCTCGGAGATCAGCAGTGTGAGATCAAACTTGGACGTACCAGTCTCGAGCTGCCGATTGCCGGACACCTTCGACACCTGCGACACGCCCTCGGCATTGTGCAGCACGAACATCACCTGAAACAGGGGCGTACGACTCGCGTCCCGCTGCGGCGCCAATTCGGCAACGAGGTGGTTGAAGGGGAGGTCCGGGTGAGCATACGCACCCAGCGCGCGATCGCGCACCTGTTGCAACAGTGAGCGGAAGGTCAGATCGTCCGTGAACCGAGAGCGCAGCACGACGGTGTTGAGGAAGCACCCGACCAGCCGCTCCGTTTCGCTGTGCGTCCGGCCGGAAATGGGGGTGCCCACCAGGATGTCGTCTTGGCCCGTGTAGCGGTGCAGCAGGGCCGCAAAGCTGGCTTCGAGCGCCATGAAGACGGTGGCTTGCTCCTGGCGGCCCAGCGCCTTGATCTGCTCGCGCAGGCGGTGCGGCAGCTGGAAGAACTCCGTCGCGCCACGAAAGCTTTGCACCGCGGGACGGGGCCTGTCCGTGACGAGGTCCAGAACGGGCGGTGCCCCCGCCAGCTCCGTCTTCCAGTACGAGATCTCCTGCTGGAGTACGTCTCCCTGCGACCACTCCCGCTGCCAGCAGGCAAAGTCCGCATACTGGATCGGCAGGTCCGGCAGCGCAGACGCTCGGCCGCGCCGGAAGGCCTCGTACAGCTGGGTGACCTCCTGGTGAATCAGCTCCATCGACCATTCGTCGGCCACGATGTGGTGAATGGTCAGCAGCAATCGATGTTCCTGATGAGACGCATGCACCAGGGTCCCGCGAAACAGCGGGGCATGAGACAAGTCGAACGGCTTGCGTCCCTCCTCGCGCACCACGCGGGCCCACTCGCGCTCCCGTTCCTGTGCGGGCAGAGAACTGATATCGAGCTCCGAGAGCGCCAGGTCGACGGTCGGCAGGACGGACTGGATCGGGTGCCCGTTTCGCTGGGGAAAGACGGTCCGCAGTACTTCGTGGCGACGCACCAATTCCGCCAAGGCCCTCCCCATGGCGGCCGCATCGTACTTCCCGTCGATCGGGATCACGTCCACGATGTTGTAAACCGGACTCCCGGGTGCCAGTTGATCGAGGAACCAGAGCTGCTCCTGCGCAAACGAGAGGGAGCAGGGCCCGCCTGACTTGCGCCGCTCGATCCGCTGCACATCCCCACGCGCGCCCTTGGCTTCCGTCAGGACCCTCGACAACGCGCTGATCGTCGGGCTCTCGAACAACGTGCGAGTCTGCAGATCCACCTCGAACACGTCGCGGATCCGCGAGACCGTCTTGATCGCCAGCAGGGAATGACCGCCCAAATCGAAGAAATCGTCGTCGACCCCGACGTTCTCCACCTTCAGTACGTCGGTCCAAATGGCCGCGAGCGCCTGCTCGGTCTCCGTAAGCGGCCGGCGGACATCGGGAGCGGGCGGCAGGGCCTCGGGTGAGACCGCCGGAAGCGCGTGGCGATCGACCTTGCCGTTCGACGTCAGGGGAAACTTGTCCATCAGGACGAACGCCGAGGGAATCATGTACTGCGGCACCCGCGCTTTCAGATGGGCGCGGAGCGTCGTGGGGGTCAGGACCTCCCCGTCCAGGGGAAGCACCGCCCGGACATGCGCGTCGTCCGATTGTCCCCGCCTGAGGCGGAGCTCTCCCGCCGGCGATGGCCGAATCGCATACACGTAGCACAGGTCGGTTTTTCGCAGCAGGGGGTCCTGCTCGACGAGCACGTCGAAGCCGTGCCCCTCCAGCATGATCGTGATGGGCTCCAGGTTCTGCTGCTGATCCACCTCGATGACCAGCTGCTGAACCTTGGGCCAATCGGCGGGTGCCAGCCCCCGCAGGACGTCCAGCTCGCTCTTTTCGACATTGATCTTGAGCAAATCGATCCGGTCCAGGCCCTGCTCCGCAATGACGCTGGACAAGGTTCGCAGTTGAGCGGTTACCGTCTTGGCGCGCAGCCGGCTGTCGATCACGGCGCCCACGTCTGCGGCGAATTGCTCGCCGGGCAGCGACTCGGACTGCTGGTTGAACACGTAGTTCTTGACCACCTCGCGTTCCGTCGCCGCGTCGGCGTAGAACCCTGACAACAGCGACAATCCCTCGAAGAATGTCAGGTCCGCCGTCTTGTTCTCGCGGGAAAGGCCCAGCGGCAAGCATTTCACCCCGCTGCCCCACGCTGCGGCGTTCGCCTTCAGACACGCAAAGGCGGCGGGATTCGGCTCGAACGAGATGATCCGCAGGTCGCGCGCCAGCCGGCTCGCGAACACGGTGAACAGGCCGATGTTGGCACCGGCATCCACGATGCAGTCGCCGTCGCGTATGGTGACTCCGTGCCGCAGATACGCCTGCAGGACGAAGATCTCGTTGTAGATGTAGTCCGTCTCGTTCTTGTTCAGATGCGCCACCGGCGAGCCGTCGGGCAATACACCGAGCGTCTTGCAATCCCACAACGCCTGATTGGGCCGTTTGGGCACCACGTACGCGACCAATCGCTTGCCGCCGGATTCGTCTTCCGTGAGCCGCACGACGGCGTCCCGGACACCGTGATGCTCGCGCAGCATCCCCTCTATCTCACCGAGCTCGATTCGATAGCCGTGCAGCTTGACCTGGTCGTCGATCCGACCGCAAAACTCGATATTCCCGTCCGGGAGGTAGCGCGCAACATCGCCGGTGCGATACAGCCGTCCGCCGGGATCCGGACTGAACGGATCCGGGATGAATTTCTCGGCCGTCAGATCCGGGCGGTTCAAGTAGCCCCGCCCCACGCCGGACCCGCCGATGCAGAGCTCGCCCTGCTCGCCCGCGGGCAGGGGCTGGCCGGCGGCATCGAGGACGTAGACGCGGGCGTTGGGCAGGGGTGTGCCCAAGGGGAGCGTGCCGGACCGCGTCTTCGGCAGCTCCGGGCCGACGTGATACGTCAGCACGCCGACGGTGGTCTCCGTGGGACCGTAGTGGTTGTAGATCTCGCAGGCCGGCGCCAGGGCGCGCAGCCGCTCGATCCAGTCCAGCCGCGAGGACTCGCCACCCAGGATCAGGCGGGACCTGGGCATCACCTGCTCCGGATTGTGACCGCTCTGCAACGCCGCGAGATGCGACGGGACGATTTTCAGCACGTCGATTTGCTCGCGCCGGAAGTACTCGGACAGCATCGCCTGGTTCTCGGCCCGCTGCTGCGAGATGACATGCAGGCAGCCGCCCGTGGCCAGCGCCGGGAAAATCACCGTGTTGCCGAGATCGGCGGCGATGGTCGACACCGTCGCATGCTTCATCCCGGGCTCGAGGCGCAGCCGCTGGCTGACGCCGAGCACGTAGTTGACGATGTTGCGGTGCTCGATACAGACACCCTTGGGCCGCCCCGTGGAGCCGCTGGTGTAGATCACATACGCGAGGTTGACCGGCCGGACGTCGGCAGCGCGTGGCGCGGGTGCCGGCGCGGCAGTCCAATCAAATGCATCCAAGCGCACGACGTGCGCGGCGTCGGCGGGCAGACGCGCCAAGAGGCTCTCCTGCGTGAGCAGCAATGTGACGCCGGCATCTGCGAGCATGAAGGCGATCCGGTCCGCCGGATACGCCGCATCGATGGGCACGTAGGCTGCTCCCGCCTTGAGGGTGCCCAGAATGCCCACCACCATCTCCAGCGAGCGATCGACGAGCAGCCCCACCCGCACGTCCGGCCCGGCCCCCAGGGCCTTCAGGTGATGCGCGAGCTGATCGGCGCGACGGTCGAGCTCCCGGTAGGTCATGCGCCGGTCCTCGAACACCACGGCGACTTGATCGGGCGTGCGCTTGGCCTGGGCCTCGATCAGTTGGTGTAGACACCAATCCGCCGCGGGGAATACCGTGGTCGTGTCGGGCTCGGCGTGGTTCACAGTGAGCAAGCGATCAACTCCTTCATGATCTCATTGGTGCCGGCGTAGATGCGCTGGACGCGGCTGTCGGTCCACATACGGGCGATCGGATACTCCGTCATGTAGCCATACCCGCCGTGCAACTGCACGCATTCGTCGACGATGCGGCATTGCCAGTCGGTGAGCCAATACTTCGCCATCGCGGCGGTGACATCGTCGAGCCCGCCGGCCATGAAGCGTTCAATGCAGTTGTCGAGGAACACCCGGCCCACCTGCGTCGCCGTCTTGCATTCGGCTAGCTTGAAGCGCGTGTTCTGGAACTCGATCAGCGGCTTGCCGAACGCCGTTCGTTCCTTCACGTAGTTCGTGGTGATGGCCACCGCGTGCTCCGCCATCGCGACGGCGGTCACGCCCACGGTGAGGCGCTCATAGACCAATCGGTCCATCATCTGAGAGAACCCCTTGCCTTCGGCGGGGCCGAGCAGGTTCGACGCCGGTACACGCACATCGTCGAAGAACAATTCGCAGGTGTCCTGCGCGTGCATGCCGACTTTCTCGAGCGAGCGACCGACCCGGTATCCGGAAAGCCCCTGCGTTTCGACCATGATGAGCGAGATGCCCTTCAGGCCCGTCACCCTGGGGTCCGTCTTCGCGGCGAGGCAGACCAGGCTGGCGTGCCCGCCGTTGGTGATGAAGGTCTTGGAGCCGTTAATCACGTAATGCTCGCCGTCGCGCCGGGCGGTCGTCTGAATGCCCTGCAAGTCGGACCCCGCGGCGGGCTCACTCATCGCGATCGCGCCCACCAGCTCGCCCTGCGCCATGCGCGGCAGCCAGGTGCGCTTCTGCTCCTCGCTGCCGTAGGCGAGGATGTAATGCCCCACGATGCTCTGAATGCTGGAGCCGAAGTGGACGCCTGCGTGAACCAGCTCCTCCAGGACGATCGCCTCGTGCGCGAAACTGCCGCCGCCGCCGCCATACTCCTCGGGCACGTCGGTGAGCAGCATGCCGGCCCTGCCCGCCGCGGTCCACGCTTCGGCATCGGGGCGCTGCTGCTCGCGCCAGCGGTCCTGGTGCGGCACGAACGCTTCCTGGATGAACTGACGCACCGTCTTGCGGAACAGCCGCACGTCTTCGCTCAGCCACGGGGATTGGTAGGCGCAGGAAGGCATTATCGTGTATCCCCGACGAAGAGGTTGCCGGACTGCTCCGCGACGGCCGCCGCGACGAAGCCGGGAGCCGGGAAAAAACCCATCATGCCCCAGCGGCGGCGGTCTCCCGGCGACCGCTCGACACGGAGCAGCTCTGCCGGCTCCCCCGGCGCCAGCGACACATCGAAGCGATCGAGCGGATGGTACATGCCGTGGCCGAGCGCCTTGATGAACGCTTCCTTGCGCGTCCAACACTGAAAGAACCCGAGTGCCCGCTCGCGCGGGTCGAGGGCTAGATACGCCGCGTTCTCACGACCCGAAAAAAAGCGCGCGGCGAGGTCGTCGGCGTCGGGCATCGGGCGGACAGCCTCGACGTCGACGCCGATGTCGCCTGCGGACGAGAACGCGTACACGGCGACATCATCGCAGTGCGACACGTTGAAGCGCAGGCCCGAGGCCGCGAAGCGCGGCGCGAGCACCGGCTTGCCGTACACGCCGTATTCCAGCCCGACCGCTTCCGGCCGCACGCCCAGCCGCGCCGCCAGCAGCTCTCGTAATAGGCCACGGGCGATGATGAATCGCTGGCGGTCGCGATCGAAGGCGAACCGACGTGCTCGCTGTCGCTCCTCATCCGAGAGCACCGCCCCACGGGCACGAACCGCTTCAGACCTGACGTCCAGTCGCGTCGCGATGACTTCGACGGTGTCGTCCAACAGACTTTACCTCCGAGTCGCGGGCCAGTCTCGCACGTCCCGGGCCAGAGGCCGTTGCAGTGTGGTATCTCATAACAGCACAGTTCCTGTGTCGTATCTCATTGCGGGACAATGGAATGACCCTACGGCGCGGCGCGCGACGGGCACGCGGGGGTGAGGCCACACCTCCAGCCGTGCGCCCGGGTGCTGCGCGGACGCCTCATGGCCGCTGCTGCGGGCGTGCTACGCGTTAGGCCAGAAGCGACCGGCGAGCTCGCCGGTACGGGGATCGGCCGGCACCGGCGCTCCGTCGAGCGACGCGATCGGCACGATGCCCCGCACCGCGTTCGTGAGGAACAAGCCCTTTCCCGCCAACCCCTGCTTCGGGTAACGGCCTTGCTCCGCCCGCTTCACCAGCTCGAGCACCCGCGCCCGGCCGATCCCGGGCAGGATCCCGAGTTCGAGCGCCGGCGTGCGCAGCAGTTCCCCGTCCCACCAGAACACGGTCCACACGGTGCCCTCCGCGACCCACCCCTCGGGGGTGCAGAGCAGCGCGTCGTCGGCCTCCGCCACCTCGGCTTCCTGGCCCGCATCCGTGAAGCAATCCCGTTCCGTGGTCTTGTGGGGATACGGCTGATGCGGCTCGGACGCGGTGATCACCGCCGGCGGCCCGAGCGGCGGCGGCTCGCGCACCGTCACGCTCCCGCGGCCATCTCGCACCTCCAGGCGAAGCACCGCCTCGCCGGTGCCGGCGAAGGGCTTCACCAGGGCGACGACATCCTGCGACGGCTGGGGAAGCCCGAGCTCGCCGAGCGAGCGCCCCAGACGAGCCAGATGGCGCTCGAGGAACGGAATGCGCCCGTTTCGCACCCGCATGGTTTCGATCAGACCGTAGCCGGCCTTGTCCATGGATCTGCCGTTACGGCTCGTCCCCCGTCTTTACCGGCAGCTCGAGGCGCTCCGACCACTCCGTAAACGATCCATCATACACGCGCACGCGCGGGTACCCGAGCAGGTTGTGCAGCGCGAAATACACATGACTCGACTCGAGTCCGCCGTTACAGTAGGCGATGATCGCTCTGTCGGGAGTGATGCCCTGCGCCACGTAGCTGGCGCGCAGCTCGTCTCGCGCCTTCCACACCGTGGCGAAGTCCACCTTGACCAGGTCGCCCTGCCAGAAATGACTGACCGCCCCGGGGATGTGCCCACGCCGGAGCTGCGCACCCGCGCGGCCGGCATACTGGTCCGGGTTGCGCGCATCGACGATGACGCCGTCGCGCGCGCTCAAGGCAGCCCTCACGTCCTCGAGCGTCGCCCGGTCCGGAGTGAACGCGGCGGGCCCGAACGCCGTCGGCTCGATCGCAGGATAGCGGCGTGTGACGGTGCGGTTCTCGAGGCTCCACTTCCCGAACCCGCCGTCCAGCACATACACCGACGGGTGGTCCAGTCCCTCGAGGATCCACGCGAGATAGGTCGCGTCGATGTTGCGCGTCTCCCCCGCGCTATAAATCACCACCGGCCGGTCCGTCCTGAGGCCGAGCCGCGAGAACAGCGCCGCGTACGATGCGAGGCCGAGCAGTTTGTTCGGCACGCCGCGTTCGGCCGCTCGCAGCTCCTCCACGTGTAGATACACCGCCTTGGGGACGTGCGACTCGAGATAGCGCGTGTAGTCGTCCCGTACGTCGATCACGCTGACGTTCGAGTCCCGCTGCGCCAGGAG